>Ga0209382_10007167_pt1 | contig 14258 bp, 17 predicted proteins | sample SoiMetdeltSBSDD5_FD_187599 | JGI IMG/M metagenome (GOLD analysis project Ga0209382, IMG submission 187599) | Bulk soil microbial communities from a Populus tree surrounding site in Tennessee, USA - Soil MetaG P. deltoides SBSDD5 (SPAdes) (version 2) | ecosystem: Environmental > Terrestrial >... | reverse complement strand
TCTGGGCGGTGGCGGTGGCCACGGCCACCACCTCGCCGGCCGCGTCCAGCAGCTCGCCGGCCATGAAGCCGACGTCGCGGCCCTTGCGCACGATGCGGCCCCGGCCCACCAGGCGCCCGGGGCGGGCCGGGGCGCAGGAACTGCCTGGTCATGGGGGGAAGTCTGTCACGCCGCCACTACAGGCCTTGACAGGCATATAACCAGAGGAGAATATTAGAGCGTGCCCACGGACACCTTCGCCGTCCTGGCCGAGCCGACCCGCCGCCGCATCCTCGACCGCCTCCGGGCGTCGGATGCCAGCGTGGGCGAGCTGGTCGAGACGTTGACCGCCAGCCAGCCCGCGGTGTCCAAGCACCTGCGGGTGCTGCGGGACGCGGGCTTCGTGTCGTGCCGCATCGCGGCCCAGCACCGCATCTACCGCATCGAGCCCGGCCCCCTGCGCGAGCTCGACGGTTGGCTGGCGCCCTACCGGCGCCTGTGGACGCACCACCTCGACGCGCTGGAGCGTCACCTCGACAACCAGGAGGACCCGCGATGACAGAAGCCTTCGATCCTGGCCCCCTCTTCGACGTCGCGTCCGAGCCGGGCGACCGCACCTGGACCCTGGTGCTGGCGCGCGACCTGCGTCATGCGCCGGCCCTGGTGTGGGCCGCGCTCACCGAGCCGGGGCAGCTCGCCGAGTGGGCGCCTTTCGTGGCCGACCGCGACCTCGGGGAGCCGGGCGACGCCACGCTCACCATGGTCGACGGAGACATCCGCGAGGACCTGCCCGCCACCGTCATCCGGGCGGAGCCGCCGCGCCTGCTGGAGTACACCTGGGGGGACGACCGGCTGCGCTGGGAGCTGGAGCCCATCCCCGGCGGCACCCGGCTGACCCTGCGCCACGTCGTGACCGATCCCGACCTGATCCCCAAGGTGGCGGCCGGCTGGCACCTGTGCCTGGTGGTGGCGGAGCGCCTGCTCGACGGCGAGCGCATCGGCCCCGTCCGGGGGATGGACGCCATGAACTACGGCTGGCAAGACCTCCACGACGCCTACGCCAAGCGGCTGGCCGACCAGTGACCCGGGAGGGAACCAGCCCCTAGTCCGGCAGGCCGGCCAGCACCTGGCCGGCCAGGGGGGCGGCCACCTGACCACCGACCCCGCCGTTCTCGACGAGCACCGCCACGGCCAGGTCACCCCGGATGCCGATGAACCACGCATGGGTGGGCGGCGGGTTGCCACCGCCGAACTCGGCCGTGCCGGTCTTGCCGGCGATGTCGGCACCCGGCACCGCCGCGGCCGTGCCGCTGCCCTCGCGCACCACCCGCCGCATCAGGTCGTGGATGATGTCCGACGTCCCGGGCGCGAGCTGGGTGGCTGCGGGGGCGGCGGGCTGGGCCTCGCCCTCGGGCGGCGGGTCCCGCAGCAGGACGGGCGGGTCCCAGGTGCCGTCGATGATGGTGCCCGCCACCGTGGCCATGTGCAGCGGGCTGGCGGTCACCTCGCCCTGCCCGATGACCGCGGCCGCGTGCTCGGTGGCGTCGGCCGGGGCCGGGAAGCTGCCGCCCTCGGTGTCGAGCCCGACGCTGTAGTCGGTGTTGAAGCCGAAGCTCTCGGCCGCCGCCGCCAGAGCATCGTCGGGCACTTCGGCTGCGGCCGAGATGAAGGCCGTGTTGCACGACTGGGCGAAAGCGGTCCCGAAGGCCACGGTGCCGAGGCTGGAGTCCTCGAAGTTGCGGAAGGACCGGCCTCCGGCGTTGACGGTGGGCGTGCACTCGACCGGCGTGTCCGGGGTGGTGCCCGCTCCCAGCAGCGCCTCGGTGGTCACGACCTTGAACGTCGAGCCCGGTGGGTAGGCGCCCGCGAGCGCCCGGTTGAACTCGCCGATCGGCCGGGACGCCACCGCCCGCACGTTGGAGTGCGAGTCGACGACGACCACCGCGGTGGGCTGCGTGGTGTCGCCGAGCGCCACCTCCACCGCGGCCTGCACCGAAGGGTCGAGCGTGGTGCGCACCGGCTCGGGCTCGGTGCCGGCAATGTGGTCGATGACCTCCACCTGGTCGCCCGCCGCGACCGTCATGATGTCGCCCGACGGGGTGCCCGCCAATTGCTTCTCGAAGCGGGCCTCCAGCCCGGTCAGGCCCACCTGGTCGCCCGTCTGGTAGGGCTCGCCCAGCTCCTCCAGCTTCTCGGCCGTTGCCTCGCCGAAGGTGCCGAGGACGTGGGTGGCGAAGTCGGCGGTGGGCCCGCCCCGCAGGAACGTGTCCCGGAACCGGGTGCCGGGCAGCGGGTAGATCACCGACGCCACCCGGTCGTAGAGCGCCTGGTCGATGGTGGTGATGGTGACGAAGTGGTCCGGCTCGACCCCGCGCGCGTTGAGCGCCTCGTCGATGGCTGCGGGGTCGATGCCCAGCGTCAGCTGGAACGCCGACTTGATCTGGTCGAGGTCGAGGATGGCCCGCGGCTCCAGGCCCACGATGCGGGCCGGCCGCCCGGTGGCGATGGGCTGGTCGGTGGAGTCGAGGATGGGGGCCCGCTCCGGGAAGTCCCGGGTGCGCTCCAGGTGCTCGCCCTGACCCAGCTTCGGGTGGATGGTGTCGGGCGCCCACTCGACCTGCCAGTCGTCGTCCTCGCGGCGCAGGGACATGGTGCCGTCGTACTTCCATTCCCCGAGGCCCGCGAGCTGGAGGGTGGCGTGGAAGCGGGCTACCGCGCTCTCGCCGCCCGCGTCCACCGAGTCGAGCTCGTAGGAAGCGTCACTGACCTGGAGGTTGTCCACCACCGACTGGTGGGCCTCGGCGAAATCGGCGGGCGGATCGACCACCCGGGCGGCCATGGCCTCCCAGTCGCCGTCCCCCCAGTCGGCCAGGTAGGCGCGGGCGTCGGGAGCCGGGTCCGACTCGTCCTCGCGCATGAAGGCGAAGATGCCGTAGACCCCGGCCCCCAGCAGGATCACGCCGAGCAGCAGCACCAGACGGGAACGACTCGACATCGGGCGCACGTTACTGCCCGGTCCGGCGTCGCAAGCCCGCGGGTGCCGCCAGCACCGCCGCCAGGACCAGGGCCGGACCGGCCAGCCACAGCGGCCGGCTCAGCCACCACGCGGCGGTCGGATCCTCCCCCAGCGCGAAGCCCGCCCGCCCGTACAGCCACACGAAGCCGACCAGGGCGGTCATGTGCCAGCAGAACACCGGCATGGCCAGGCCGTTGGCCGCCACCACCGCCCGCCAGGGCCGGCGCCGGGCCAGCCCGCGCTCCAGCGCCGGGCGGGCCAGGAGCACCAGGCCGAGCTGGAAGGCGGCCAGGGCGGCGATGCAGGCCGTGGTGGGCCGGATGTTGCCGCTCTCGCCCCCGGTTGCCACCATCGAGTGCGAGTAAGGGCCGGCCACGGTCAGCGCCGTGAGCGCGGCCAGCCCGGCCGCCGCCACTGCCGCGGCGCGCCGGCGGCCCCCGGCCACCAGCGACCCGTCCCGCCAGAAGTAGCCGAGCTGGTGGCACCACAGCCAGACCAGGCCCGAGCCCACCAGGGCGGGCAGGGGACCGGCGACGTCGGTGGCGAGCCGCAACGCATCGGCGGCCAGGATGCCGGCGCCCATGGCGACCAGGACCCGTCCGCGGTGGGCGGCGTGCAGCCGGGCGGTCACGGGCGCGGCCAGGATGACCAGGGCGTACACCCCGATGAACCACAGCGGCACGAACACCACCCGCCCCCATTCGGCGACGCTACGGCCGCCGCCGCCGGCCTGGACGGCCAGGTCGAACGCGAGCCAGCAGGCCAGCCACGGCACCAGCGGCTTGGTCAGGCGGACCAGGCGGGAGCGGACGAAGCGCGCCGCGCCGGTCCCGTCCCGCTCGGCAGCCTGCCATCCGGCGAGGTTGGCGTAGCCGCCCACGAAGAAGAACACCGGCATGACCTGGAGCACCCAGGTGGCGGCCCAGAGGCCCGGCACGTCGGCGATGGGGTTGGGCATGACCAGCCGCCCGTCGTGCCAGTGGGTGATGGAGAAGGTCCAGTGCCAGGCCACGACGACGCAGATGCTGAGGGCCCGCATGAGGTCGACGACCCGGTCACGGGTGGTGGGAGTCGCGTCGACCAGGGCATCGAGGTCGAGAGGGGCTGCGCTCATGGCTCGCCACCATCTCCCGGCGCGGGCCGCGCCACGATCCCGGGAACCCCCCAGCGCCCGGCGGGGGATCCCCTGGGAGTTCTCCCGGTTTCGGTGCTGCGGCCTGGTCCGGCGCCGGCCGCGGGACCAGGATGGTGCCGTGCCCTGGTGGCGGGGCCAGTTCGCCGACCTCGGCCTGGTTGTCCCCGCCCGGCGCCAGGCCGAGGCGGCCAGGGCCCGTCTCGAGGGGTCAGCGGCGGCTGCGGGGCAGGCGGGCGGCGGTGCCCTTGGCCTGGGGGTCGAGGTCGGCCAGGTGGAACAGCGCGTCGCCGCGGTGGACGATCGGGTGCTGGGTGTGGCCGATGACGAGCCCCGCGATGGGGGCCTTCATGGTGGCCCGGGCGCCACCCACCGCGTCGGCGATGATCCCCATCACCTCACCCTCGGCCACCCGCTGGCCCGAGCGCACCGAGGAGCGCATGATGCCCGTCCGCCGCGCCCGCACCCAGGTGGTGTGGCGCACGAACATGGTCCGGCCCCGGGCGGGCACCGGCTCGGACGGGCGCATGCCCAGATGGGCGAGCACCCGCATCACGCCCGCGGTGCCGGCCTCGATGACGTCGTCGTTGAAGCGGTGGGCCTCGCCGCCCTCGTAGACGACCACCGGGATGCCCCGGCGCTGGCACGCCTCGCGCATCGAGCCGTCCCGCAGCGGGGAGTGGATGCTGACCGGTGCCCCGAACGCCTCCGCCATGGCCCGAGTGGGCCCGTCCTCCAGGTTGCCCCGGATCTGGGGCAGGTTGTAGCGGTGGTCGCTGCCGGTGTGCAGGTCGATGCCCATGTCACAGGCGGCCACCACATTGGTCATGAACAGGTGGGCCAGCCGTGATCCCAGCGAGCCGTTGGCCGACCCCGGGAACGAGCGGTTGAGGTCCCGGCGGTCGGGCAGGTAGCGGGTCTCGCCCAGCACCCCGAACACGTTGACGATGGGCGCCGCCACCAGCGTGCCCGCCAGCTGTCGGGGCCGGACCGCCTCCAGCACCCGGCGGATGATCTCCAGCCCGTTGAGCTCGTCGCCGTGCACCATGGCCGACACCCACAGCTTGGGACCGGGCCGCGGGCCGTGGACCACCACGATGGGCAGCGTGAGCGAGGTGGCGGTGGGCAGGCGCGACACCTGCACCTCGAGCAGCTCGCGCCGGCCCGGTGCGATGGTCGTGCCCGCGATGGTGACCGGCTCGTTGCGGGGAGCGGGCGCTCGTGGCATCAAGCTCGCGAACGGGTTCGCCTGGGCCGGGCCGCGTGGCTCTTCTCGATCCACTCGATGATGCGGCGGGCCACGTCGACCCCCGAGGTGGCCTCGATGCCCTCCAGCCCGGGCGAGCTGTTCACCTCCAGCACCAGCGGCCCGTGCTTGGAGCGGACCAGGTCGACGCCGCACACGTTGAGCCCCATGGTGCGAGCCGCCCGCACGGCCACCGCCCGCTCCTCGGGAGTCAGGCGGATCCGCTCGGCGGTGCCGCCCCGGTGCAGGTTGGAGCGGAACTCACCGGGCGCGGACATGCGCCGCATCGACGCGACTACCCGGTTGCCGACCACGAAGGCCCGGATGTCGGCGCCGCCGGCCTCCTTTATGTACTCCTGCACCAGGATGTTGGCGTCGAGCTGGCGGAAGGCGGCGATGACCGATTCGGCCGCCTTGCGGGTCTCGGCCAGCACCATGCCCATGCCCTGGGTGCCTTCGGTGAGCTTGACCACCACCGGGGGGCCGCCCACCGTGTCGAGCAGGCCGTCGATGTCCTTCGTCGAGTGGGCGAAGCCGGTCACCGGCAGGCCGATGCCGTTGCGGGCCAGCAGTTGCAGGGCCCGCAGCTTGTCCCGGCCCCGGCTGATGGCCTGGGACTCGTTGGCGGTGAAGGTGCCCATCATCTCGAACTGGCGCACCACCGCAGTGCCGTAGAACGTGTGCGACGCCCCGATGCGGGGGATGACCGCGTCGACGTCGGTGAGCTCGACGCCCTGCAGCATCACCGCCGGCCGGTGCGACGTGATGTTCATGTAGCACCGCAGGTAGTCGATCACCCTCACGCTGTGCCCGCGTGCCTCCGCCGCCTGGCGTAGCCGGGACGTGGAGTACAGGTTCGCGTTGCGCGAAAGGATGGCCAGCTTCATGCGGGGTCACGAGAGGTCAGACGGTGGCGGCGTCGAGATCTACCTGCGACGAGGGGGCGACTGTACTGCCCCCGCACAGGAATGAACGTGCCGGGTCGATGACAAACCGGCGGCCGACCGCCTGACGGCCCAGCAGCATGCGGAAGCCCATCTCGTCACGCCGGGTGAGGGTGAGCTCGATGCGGAAGCGCTGGTCGCCCAGCACGACCGGCGTGCGGATGACCGGCCGCACGTCCAGCGCCCCGTTGCTCGACCGCACCGACCGCACGGCCATGAGCGGAGCCTCGGCCTCGACCGTGTAGTCCGTGTCCCGCTGGTGCGGATGCAGCACGAACCGCACCCGAGGCCCCCGGGCGCCCTCGATGATCTCGATGTCCCAGGCATGCAACGTGGACGACCGGGCGCCACTGTCGATCTTGGCCTTGGTGGCCTCGACCCCCAGCAACGGCAGGCTGACCCACTCGCGCCAGCCGATGGATGTCACACCCATGGCCCACGACGCTACCGGCGCCGCACCCCCTAAACGCACCATCCCGCCGCCCGGTGCCTTCCCCGCCCCGCTGCGTGACCACCGTCTCGGCGTCCCGCCGGGCGCGAATTCGGGGCGTCACGGCGGGGGTGGATCGGTGCCCGCCGGGCGGGGCAGACGGCCGGATGGCAGGCTGGTCGGGTGCACGCCCGTCCGCCACGCTGGACCGTTCCCCTGTGGGGGCCGCGGGTGCGGGTCAGCATCGGGATGCTCGGGTGGCTGGCGCTCGCGGCGGCGTTGATCCCCGCGACGGGGGAGTGGCGCGCCGCTGCGCCGCTGGCGCTGCTGCTGGCGGCGATGGTGTCCACCGCAGTGCACGAGGGTGCCCACGCCTGGGCGGCCCACCGGCTCGGCTACGAGGTGGGTTGGGTCGTGCTCGGCTCGCTGGCGGGCATGACGGCCTATCTGGGCCGGGACGATCGGCCGCTGGAGCGGGCCGCGGTCGCCCTGGCCGGCCCGGCCGCCAGTGCGGCCCTGGTGCTGGTCCTGCTGGCCGCCCGCCTCGCGGTTCCCGCGGGCGCCCTGAGCCAGGCGGTGGTGGACACCACGCTGATCCTCAACGCGGTCGCCCTGGTCGCGAACCTGATCCCCGTGGGCCACACCGACGGGGCCCTGTGCCTGCGCGGGCTGGTCCACCACGCCCGCCTGGGGCGCGCGGCGGAGTAGCCCCTACGCTGGCACGATGTTCCTCGGCGAGGACCTGCTGGCGTACCTGGTGCTGGCGCTGGGCGCGGCCATGGCCATCGGCAGCCTCGCCGCGCTGGTCCGCCCGCCCGAGGCGCCCAAGGAGGGCGAGCTCGCCCGGGCTCCTGTCGCCCGCAGCGTGGTCATGATCGCCGTCGGTACGCTGGCCGCCGTGTGGGCCTTGGCCAGCCTCCTCGCCGGGTAGCGGGAGCCGGTCAGGCGGGGATCCGCTCCAGCTTGAGCCCGAGGGACTCCAGCGTCTCGAACGGGCGGTGGTAGCCCCGCTCGAGGTGGTGGATGCCGTGCAGCGTCGAGGGCCCGTCGGCCACCGCCGCGGCGATCACCGACGAGAAGCCGGCCCGCACGTCGGGGATCGTCACCTCCGCCCCCCGCAGCTGGGACACGCCCCGGACCACGGCCGAGTGCAGGGCGTTGGTGTCGTGGAAGCGGCAGGCCGGACCGCCCAGGCAGGTGTCGAACAGCTCGATCTCGCAGCCCATCTCGGTGAGGGCGGAGACATAGCCGAGCCGGTCCTCGTACACCGTCTCGTGGATGACCGACATGCCCTCGGCCTGGGTCATCAGCACGATGAGGGGCGGCTGCCAGTCGGTCATGAACCCGGGATGGGTGTCGGTCTGGACCGCGGAGGGGCGCAAGCCGTTCTCCGCGTGGGCCGAGATGTACTGGTCGGTGATGGAGAAGCGGGCGCCCATCTTCTGCAGCGTGTCGATGGCGGTGACCATGCGGTCCTGGGCGCAGCCGCCGACCCGCACCTGCCCGCCGGTCATGAGCCCCGCCACCAGGTAGGAGAACGCCTCCAGGCGGTCGCCCTGCAGGCGGGCTCGGGCGCCCCGCAGCTCGGGTACGCCCTCGATGACGATGCGCCGGTCGGGCTTGAACCCGATGCGGGCCCCCATGCGCTGGAGGAAGAGGGCGAGCTCGGTGACCTCGGGCTCGAGGGCCGCGTTGCGCAACACCGTGCGCCCGTCGGCCAGCACCGCGGTGAGCAGCACGCTCTCGGTGGCACCCACGCTGGGGTAGGGCAGGGTGATCGGCGCGCCCCGCAGCTGCGTGGTCCGGGCGCTGATCCCGTCTGCGGTGACCTCGACCTCGGCCCCCAGGGCTTCCAGGGCCCCGATGTGGAAGTCGACCGGGCGCTGGCCGATGCGGTCGCCGCCCACCAGGGGGACGAAGGCCTCGTGGTTGCGGGCCAGCAGCGGGCCCAGCAACAGGATGGGGATGCGGTTGAGCCCGGTGAACTCCAGCGGGACCTTGGCGCCCGGGCTGGCGACCGGGTGGACGGTGATGGCGTCGCCGTTGACCTCCACGCCGACGCCGAGCGACGTGAGGATGTCCGCGGTGATGGCCACGTCACCCACCGCCGGGGCGTTGGTGATGGTGCTGGGCTCGGTGCCGAGGATGGCCGCCACCATGTGCTTGGTCACCGCATTCTTCGACCCGCTGACGTTGACCTGCCCGACCAGGGGACCATTGGGACGGATGTGCCAGGCTTCGGCCACGGGCTCGACCATGGCGTCCGAGGGTAGCGGGGCGGCGGGCGGCCTCCGGACACGGGTGTGACACGCGCCACAGGGTGGCCGGGACCGCCGCGGCCCGACCACCCTGTGGCCATGAGGGGATGGTTACCGGCGCCGTCCCCAGCGCCGCGGGGGAGCCTGCGGTCGGGGGCGTGGCTTCGCCCGATAGCGCAGGTCACGCTGGCGATCTGCGATCAGGACGGGCGCGGAGATCTCGTGATGCAACATGACAAAAGTCCTTGGGTCCGAAAGGGGGATCGCGGAAAGCCGAGAACTCAGCCAGTTCCGCGGCCGGCGCTCAGACCTGAGGGAATCGAGGCGCGCGACGACTCACGGAGCTGGGCTCCCGGAGCAGGATCATGTCGGCACCTCCCTTGTCGTGTGTCGTGCGGTTGCGGTGGTGTAGCGGTTCTGTCGCTACGAGGACGAGCATGCCGGGGCCGGGCGATCGGGCGCCAGCGAATTAACGTCACATTTCGGCCAGCCGCGGCACCACGGGGCCGCACACCTGCTCGATCCAGCCATCGGCGCGGCCGGTCGGCGGCATGACGACGACCTCGCTGATCCCGAGGCCGGCGTATCCGGTCATGTCGGCGAGGAAGGCGTCGGTGTCGCCGGCGGCCAGCGTGGGGCCGGCGTAGAGGATCGTCTTGCGGATCTCGGCTTCGTCTCGCCCCACGTCGGCACAGTGCCCACGCAGGACGTCGAGCTTGTGGGCGATCTCGCCGGGCGAAGCCGCGAACAGGTTGCAGGCGTCCGCGTACTGGGCCACCAGCCGCAGCGTCTTGCGCTCGCCCCCGCCGCCGATGAGGACCGGCGGGTGGGGCTGGGACAGCGGCGCCGGCGAGCACAGCGTCTCGGCGAGGTGGTAGTGGCGTCCGTCGTACGCGCCGGTGTCGGCCGGGTCCCACATCTGCAGGCACACCTGCAGGGTCTCCTCCAGCCGCTCGAAGCGCTCGGCCACTGGCGGGAAGGGCACGCCCAGGCCCCGGTGCTCCCGCTCGTACCAGGCGGCCCCGATGCCGAGCCCGCCCCGCCCACCGGAGAGGACGTCGAGCGTGGCGACGATCTTCGCCAGCAGCCCGGGTTGGCGGTAGCTGACCCCGGTCACCAGCAGCTGGAGGCGCACGGTCGAGGTGTGCCCGGCCAGGAAGCCGAGCGTGGTGTACCCCTCCAGCATGGGATCCTCGGCCGGGGCCACGTTGTCCATCTGGAAGTAGTGGTCCATGAGGCTGACGGTGGCGACGCCGGCGGCCTCCGCGGCCGCCCCGGCCCTCGCCAGCGTTGGCCCGATGGCGTCGGTGTCCTGGTCGGTGAAGGTGACGAGGTGGATCCCGAGTTCCATGCGACCTCCTCAGGGGACGCTACCGATGTCGACCACTTGGGGGTCGTGGCTGACCTGGGCGGACGCCGGGCCCAGCGCCAGCAGGCGGCGGACCGAGTCCCGCCCCGCCTCGATCCAGTCCGGGCCGTACATGTTGTCGACCGACGGCGCGCCCTCCCGCAGCTCCGCGGACCGGAACACGCACTGGCCCGCGAGCACGACCCGGCGGTCGCCGCCCTCGACCACGACCGACTGGTGGCCGGGCGTGTGGCCCGGGGTCGCCACGATTCGCACCCCCGGGGTGACCTCGGCGTCGCCCTCGACCAGCCGCAGCCGCTCGCCGCGGATGTCCGCCCACTCGGGCACCGTGTAGTGCTCCGTCTGGGCCGCCGACCACTCGGTGACCTGCACGTGCACGGGGCAGGCGAGCGCCGCCTGCTGGCCGCAGTGGTCGAAGTGCAGGTGCGACAGGACGACCGCCGCGACATCCCCGGGGTCCACGCCGAGCGCGTCGAGCGCGTCCGCCAGCGGGGTCACCCGGGGCTGGTACCAGCCGTCTATGGCGGAGTTGCCGATGCCGACGCCGGTGTCCACAACCGATGGGCCCGTCCGGGTGGTGCACGACCCACCCGAAGACGGGGAACGGCTCGAACGTGGCGTGCGCCGGATGCCACACGGGCACGGCCTCGATCACCGCCAGGAGCATCCGCTCGATCCGCGGCATCTCGGCCCGCGTCATCGTGGCGAGCGTACGCCCGGTGGCTCCGTCGTTAGTCTCGCCGGGTGACGACCGAGCACGACCTCGCGCTGGACGACGGCCGGACGCTGCATGTGTACGACACGGGGGCGGACAGCGAGCGCCTCGCAGTGTTCTGGCACCACGGCACGCCCAACCTCGGCGCGCCGCCGGCGCCCTTGTTCCCGGCATCCGAGCGCCTCGGCCTCCGCTGGGTGTCCTACGACCGGCCCGGGTACGGCGGGTCGACGCCGTGCCCCGGACGCAGCGTCGGCTCGGCGGCCGGGTACGTGGCCGCGGTGGCCGACTCGCTCGGCATCGAGCGCTTCGCGGTCATGGGCCACTCGGGCGGCGGCCCGCACGCGCTGGCCTGCGGGGCGTTGCTCCCGGGGCGGGTGGTGGCCGTGGTCAGCGGGGCCGCGCTGGCGCCGTTCGACGCCGAGGGCCTGGACTGGTTCGCCGGCATGGTGCCGTCGGGAGTGGCATCGCTGGGCGCGGCGGCCGAGGGCCGGGCGGCCAAGGAGCGCTTCGAGGCGTCGGGCGCCGAGTACGACCCCGAGTTCACCCCGGCCGACCTCGACGCCCTGGCCGGGGACTGGTCCTGGTTCGGCTCGGTGGTCGGGCCGGCCATGGCGGCCGGTCCCGGCGGGCTGATCGACGACGACCTGGCCTACGTGAGCCCGTGGGGCTTCGATCCCACCGACGTGGCGGTGCCGGCCCTGCTCCTGCACGGCGGGCGCGACCGGATCGTGCCCAGCTCGCACGGCGAGTGGCTCGCGCGCCGCTGCCCGGCCGCGGAGCTGCGGCTGTCGCCGGACGATGGCCACATCTCGATCCTCACGTCCGGCGCCGCCGCGCTCGAGTGGCTCAGGGAGCGGGCGGGGTAGCGCTCAGCCCTACCGGCCGGTATCGATCACGCAGAAGCGGTTGCCGTCCGGGTCGGCGAGCACGACGAAGTCGGGATCCTCGGGGTAGAGGTCCCAGTCGACCCGCTCGGCCCCCAGCGCCACCAGCCGCTCCACCTCGGCGGCTTGGTCGGCGGCGTCCCCCGCGTAGAGGTCGAGGTGCACCCGCGGGTGGTCCTGCGCCGGCGTCTCGCTGCGGCCGAGTGCCAGCCCGGTGCCCTGGCCGTCCGGCGGGACCAGCACGACCCAGCCGTCCTCGATCTCGTCCCGCGGGACGTAGCCGAGCGCCCGCGTCCAGAACGCCGCCGCCCGGCGTACATCCGCCACGCCGAGCACGACCGTGCCAATGCCGAGCATCCGCCGATTCTCGCAGTCCCGCCCGCCCGGACCCGGCATGATGCAGCCATGCAGCAGCGGCAGCGCACGGTCGTCGTCGTGGCCACCGGCCTCGCGCTGGCCGTCATGGCCATCACGATCAACCGCCTCCTCGCCGACGAGAGCGGCGGCTGGGTCGCCTACGCGCCCAACACCGCGGTGACGTTCCCCAACCGGGACAGCATCATCTGGCGCGAGGCCGCGGTCTGGCTCGGCGCCATCGCCATCTGGACAGCCGTCGCCTTGTGGCTCTATCGCGGCCCGCGGACCACCGATCAAACGTCGGCGCGATGATGTCGGGGATGGTGCAGCGGTTGACAGAGCTGCCCGCTGCTACCTCTTCGTGCGCGACGCTGATGCTCTCGGTTCCCCGCTCAACGGGAGCTCGGCGCAGCAGCAGTCGGGATAGCAGCCGCTGGGCTGGACGATCACGCCCCGCTCGACCAGACAGCCGCAGTCGGCACAACTGATCTCCATGGCCCCAGTGTCGCGCCGCCGGCCGCGCGTCACGGGACCGTCAGCGCCAGTCCACCCGGACGAAGATGTGCCACCCGAGCCACAGCCACCCGGCCAGGACGAGGAACCGGGCCGGCCGGTGCCGGAGCACCGTGCCCAGGGTGGTGCCGAAGCTGGCCGTCGGGCCCCCGCGCCGGGCCGACGTCTCCAGGATCAGGGCACCGATGGCGACGGCCACGTAGCCGGCCAGGATGACGGTCCGGGCCGTCATCGTCGGGCCAGCTCCACGGCCGCCGCCAGCCATGCCACGAAGGCCGCGGCCCGGGCCGCGTGCGAGTCGAGGGCCGCGTTGGCCAGCGAGCTGAGCGTTGGGTGCTCGTCCCGCGGCTGCTGGGTGTAGGCGACCAGCTGGACCGTGGCGAGCAGGCCCGCCAGCGCGAGCCACGGCAGTACCCGCGGCGCGCCCGCGGTCCGGCGACCCCGGCGCTTGGCGCGGCTGCCGGCGACCATCGCCACCGCGCCGGCGCCCACCACCGCCCCGGTGGCGGCAGCGGAGAATGCCGGCAGTCCCACGGCCCACCATGCGTACGCCGTCACGGCCAGGGCCGCGGCCACTCCGGCGATGGCATGCCGCGGATCGTTCACCCGCCCATCCTGGTCGCCGCCGCAGCCGCGCCGATGCCAACCTGGGGGTCGTGACCCTGCTGGCGCTCGGTGGCTCGGACTGCGAGGCCATCCGCGACGCCGTGCTGGGCCAGCCCGCCAACAGCCTGTCGAGCCTGGCCTACGTGGCCGGCGCGGCCGTCATCCTCCGGCGGGGCGGACCACGCGGCCCGGCCCTGGCGCTGGCGGCAGTCGGGATCGGCAGCTTCCTCTACCACGGCCCGATGCCGCCGGGCGCCGACGCGGTGCACAACGGGGCGATCGTGGCGCTGGTCGTCCTCACCGCTGCGGCCGCCTGGCACCGTCGTGCCCTGCCCCGCCCGCCGGTGCTCGCCATCGTCGCCCTGGCCACAGCCGTCGTGCTGAACCTGCTCGGGCGGACCGGAGCGCCCCTGTGCCGGCCGGACAGCCTCGCCCAACCCCACGCCGCCTGGCATGTGCTCACGGCCGTCGCCCCGGCCGTCTGGCTCGCCGGCTGGCCCCGCCGCGCCGACCTCACGTCGGGCCCCCGAACGAGGTTCGTCCAGCTGTTGGTCGTCGGCCTCGGAGTGGTGGCGGCCGGCGTGCTCTCCGGCGCCAAGGGCGCCGCCGCGACGCCGAGCTGCTTGCAGCCGGTGGGCGATCGCTACGAGCCGGGCGACGAGGTCACCGTGGTCGGCTACGGATGCGTTCGCCGGCCATCGCATGCGACCGAAGACACCCCGGTGCTGTTCGGCTACCTGCATGTCATGCCCGCCGATCCCTGCGCCGACGTCAGCCCGACGGTGTATTGCAACCCGATGGGCCTC
>Ga0209382_10007166_pt1 | contig 14260 bp, 16 predicted proteins | sample SoiMetdeltSBSDD5_FD_187599 | JGI IMG/M metagenome (GOLD analysis project Ga0209382, IMG submission 187599) | Bulk soil microbial communities from a Populus tree surrounding site in Tennessee, USA - Soil MetaG P. deltoides SBSDD5 (SPAdes) (version 2) | ecosystem: Environmental > Terrestrial >... | reverse complement strand
ATGCCGACAACGGCTCCGAGTAGCACTCGCATGATGCTCGCCTCCGGTTCTGTGGAACGGTCGATGCGCCCTACTATGCCTCACTCAGGAGCGAAACCCAAGAGGCCTGCCACCTTGCCCGCTGCCCTGGCGGCCGTCTTGCTGCTCGCGGCGACCGTCGACCCACGCCTGGTCGAGCCGTTGTGCCTGTTTGCCCAGGTCGGCGCTCGCGACACGACTGATGGGCACCTCGCTCCGTACTTCGCCGAGCTGCCCGAGTCGCTCGGCCTGACGCTGCCGGATCATCGTTGTAACGCGCATCACATGATCCTCTGGCGCGGCAGTCTATCCTTGGGGCCGTGAGACGGGTGCTGCGCTGCGGAACATCGTCCGAGTGTCTTCCCGCTCGTGCCCGACGACCGGAGCGACGTGGCTGCTCGGATCAGATCATGGAGGCCACGGGTCTGGCGCCGACGGCTTCCGGCCAAGCCCTTCGGTCGGCGTGGACGCTGCGCGTCGATCAATGCGGTCCCGTCGGGCACGGCACCCCCGGCTCCTGGATATCGGCGCCGACGAGCCGGGTCATCTGGCGTGGAGGTCCTGGGTGCAGTTCACGTCCGTCGGCCTGGGATCGGGGCGCTCGTCGGGCGGCCCGGCCGGCCCGACGGCGGCCGCGTCGATCCAGAGGTAGTCCTGCGAGGCGGGATTGAGGACGTACAGCCGGTCGCCCTCGGGCGGGCGCACGACCAGGAACGCGCAGAACTGCCCCGAGGTCGCCCCGAAGCTGACGGTGTCCGGCCCGCTGGACGCGCCGCTCCACAGCTCGGTGATCCGATGGTTCCGGACCCAGAAGGGCGCGAACGGCTCAGGCGCCGCCTCCGGCATGGGCGTCGGCGCCGGTCGGGGCGTCGGCGTCATCTGGGCGGGGACCGCAAGGGTCGGGCGTGGCGTTGCGCTCGCCGCGAACGGATTGGGCACCGACGGCAACGAGCCGCACGCGCTCGCGACGACGACGATCGCCGGCACGGCGACCACCAAGGCCCGCACGCGCAGACGTCGGTGATGGAAGGCGTGACGCATGCGCCCAGGAGTTCGCCAAGCAGACCCCGGCCACCAGGATTCTGCTGCCGTCTGGCAGCCCGCCTGCGGCGCGCCGTGGTCGAGCGCGGGTCGGCCACGGTCACCCCGCCTGCCGCGCCCCGCGTTGGGATGCCCTGGGCGACCCGCCATCGCGGCGTTGATCAGGGACTGACGCACGCGCGCCCCCGCCAGCAGGGTGCGCAGCCAGCCGACTACCCCGTAGGCGCAGCCCACGATCAGCACCAGAGCGGCCCACGCGCAGAGCCGACGCACCCACGGCGACGGTTCATACCCGATCAGTTCGGGTTCGACCACCACGGCGACCAGGATCGCCGCCAGGGCGGCCGCCTCGACGATGCACACCAGGTAGAGCACATGCCGCCACATACGGTCCCCGTTGGAGCTGTGGTCGTCAGCGAACCACCGGCAGGAAGATCGCGAGCGCCGCGAGGACAAGGGCGACCCAGATCGACCAGTGACGCCACCAGGGCGCGTCGGTATTGGCATTCATGGTCGACTTCGGGCATGAGAAGTAGGGGTGGCCACGAGGCTGTTGGGCCAACCTCGTGCCCGAGCACTGGGCGTCAGCAGGCTGATCCTGACGCTCCAGCAGCATTTAGGATACGGCGATTTGTGCGCCAATCAAGGGCCACCGATAGCCGGAATGGGCAGTCTCGCGGCCATGCGCGCCTCGCGGCGCAACTGCTCAGGGAGGTCGGGTTGGGGAGGTGGCCGAGTGTGGGCAGGTGGGGGCGGCATCAGCGCGGCGGTGGGGCCACGCCCTCCCACGCTGGCGGACCGGACTCGACCAGTTCGACGTAGACCCGGACCCAGCCCGGACGGTCCTCAATGGGCACGACCTCCGTCACCTCCCACCGGTCGCGCCCGAAATCGGCCGAGAACCCGTGGTCGGTGCTGCCGTGCACGTGCTGGCCGGTCAGGCGTTGCCCCACCGCAGGCGCGTACTCGGCCCGCGTCGCGAAGTTTCGTACCCGTGGCCACTGGTCATGCCCATCCACAGGTGTTCCCCCAGATCCGGCGTAGGCCGCCCGTGGACTCGCATGGACTTCGACGCTTCCCACACCGGGAAGCACGGGCAGCCCATCCGGACGGCTCCATCGACAGCACAGTGCACGAAGGAGGCCTGACGGCCCGCCCGAGGAGGCGCTGAGCCGGTGCGGGCGCCATACCCGGCCGACCTGCTGGCAGCGTTCGCCGTCTGAACCGCCGTCAACCGCCCGAGCCGGGACGCGCCGCGGGTGGTGGAACCGCGAGTGTGCTGACGGCTCCAAGTGCCTCGGCGCCCCGCCGTGTACTGCAGTGCGACCACTCCCGCGATCGGCGCCTGCTCAAGGTGCCGTGTTTGGCCCGACGATGTCGTATATCAGGTCTTCGCCGATGGGCGCCGATGGACGGGTGGGCGTGGGTGTCACCTTCGTCACCTTCTGCTCTGCCGCAACGACCTCCGTCGCGGCTACCCACCCCGGCCCGGCGTTCGCGTGCGACGCGCCGACCGAAGCGCTGCCGATGATGATCGCAGCGAGCGCGATGCTGATCCGCTGTCGTGTGTCCATACCGGGCCTCCCTGCTCATGCTACGTCGATCGTCGTCCAGCGAGGCATCACCAGGCCGTCAAGCGGACGACGTCCAGCCAGTTAGGCCGCGAACAGCGTGCGCCGACGCCGCGATGTGGATGCCTGCTACCCTCCGCGCATGCCCGCCGCCCTCCTGTTCCTCCTGCTCGCGGCCACGATCGACGCCCGCCTGGCCGAGCCGCTGCGCCTGCTCGCCGAGGTCGGTGCCCGCGACACGACGGTTGGCCACGCCGTCCAGTCCTTTGCCGACTAGCCCGAGCCGATCGGGCTGAGGCCCCGACGTCGCCGATTGGGTGGGCCGTCGTCGGAACTGCTGTCAGGACGGGGCGAGGTGAAGACGTGTCTGTTAAGATGCGCAGACATCTCGACTAGGGCGTCACGAGGTCGCGCATCATGCTCGCTTTGTTTCTCACTGGATTGCTCGGACTCGTCGTATCGCTGTCGCGGGGGTCACCTGGCCATGTGGACCTCACGCCGCTCGCCTGGGCCGAGGGTACCGCCGACTGCCTGACCGACCGCTTCGGGCAGATGGGACAGCTGGTCCGTCCGGCCTGGGTTGAGGAGCGCGGCGTGTGCGAGGTCGAGGTCCACGTGCCAGCTCGCACGACGTTCGAGGGGCCGATGCCCGCCGAGACCTTCGTGGACCCCATCACCACCGAGCGGGTCGTCCTGGTCTGGACCACCGACACCGGCGATGAGGCGACGACGTGGTTCGACCTGATCTGGCGGGAGACTGGCCCCGAGCCGGTTGGGGTTCAGGCAGAGGCGGAGGGGCACTCCCGCTACTTCGGAAGCCGCCCGATGCGCTGGCTGGTGGTCGAGGGCGAGGTCGGAGGGCACACCAGTCCCGTCATCTTCGCGGTGGGCACGGACTGCACGGAGAGGGCATTCAGGGCGCTCTGGGGAGTGGACTGCCCGCAAGCAAGCGGGCGCCGTGCGCGCACGGTCGCGGGATGTGTGGCGGCTTCGCGACGATGAATATGGTCGACCTTACCGCTGAGGGAAGGCGACGGCATCGTCCGCCAGCCAGTCGTTCCCAACAGGCACGAAGGTCCAGCGTATCGTGAAGAACCTGCGCGCGCCGCTACTGTTCACGAAGGAGTAGTCCGACTCGGCGACGATGCGACCGGGCTCCACCACGGGGTATCGAATCGGCGCGGTGAGGCGAAGGTCCGTGACGCCAGAGAAGTTCTTCTGCCATTGGTCGAGCGGGTATCGCGATCGCCAGCTCGGAGTGCAGCAAACCGCCTGCGCTCGCGCGTAGTCGCCAGCGTTGAGGGCGGCGAAGTAGTCGCTGACGTGCCGCTCGATCGGGGCGAAGCGCGGGTCCGGCGGCGCCGCTAGCGTCGGTGGAACCTTGGCGGGCGCGACGGGCTGGCTGACCGTCGGTGTGGCGGTCGGCGGGGGCAACGTCGCAGTCGGCGGCGCTGCGGTCGGCGCCTAGGGCACGATCGCTTGCGGTGCGGTCGGAGGTGGTGGCGTAGTCGGCGTCGGTGGCGGGGGCGTCGCGGTCACGACCACGAACAGAGGTGTCGCGGTCGGGGCCGGCGGTGGCGTGGAGGTCGGAGGTGACTGGGGCTTCGAGGTGCTGACTGTCGTGCCTGCTGCGGCCTCGGTCGTGGACGTGGGCAGAGCGGCTCCTGCCGCGCCGAGACGACCGCCCGACGCGAGGTACCCTACCGCGCCTGCGAGGATTACGACCAAGGTCAGCACGAGCATCAGCAGGGCGGTCGGCATGCCGCCGCTCTTGTGGCGTGGCGGGCCCACGTCTGGGGTACGGAGCTGGTCGGCAACGCGCATGGTCTGCCCCAGGTGCGGGCTGGTCGCCACGATGGGACCTGAGGAGGCGAGGTTGGTCCGTGAGGAGTCACCAGGCGCCTGGGGCTGCCGCGCGAAGGCTTCGAGCGCCGCCTTCAGCTCCCCGGCGTGGCGATACCGTTGGTCGGGGGGCTTGGCGAGCGCGATCTGCACGACACGGTCGAGGCCGGGAGGCAGGTCGGGTCGACGCGACGCCAGCGGGGGCACCGGATCCTCCAAGTGCTGGCGCATCAGCCCCTGCGACGTCGTCGCCGTGAACGGCGGGCTGCCGGCCAGCAGCTCGTACAGCACGATGCCGAGCGAGTACAGGTCGGCGCGGCCGTCGACCTCCCCGCCCAGCCACTGCTCGGGCGCCATGTAGGCCGGCGTGCCGATCGTACCGTACGGGTTCGTCAGCCGCGTCGTTTCGCCAAGCGCCCGCGCGATGCCGAAGTCGCTCAGCATCGCCCAGTCGCCGGGAGCGAGCGGGACGTTGGTCGGCTTCACGTCGCGATGGAAGACTCCCTGGCCGTGGGCGTACCCGAGGGCGTCGGCCACCTGACCGACGAGGCGCACGACCGCCTCGACGGGCATCGGGCCGTGGATCCGTTCCTTGAGCGTGCCGCCGGCAATGAGCGCCATGACGATGAAGAGGTGGCCCTGCCATTCGCCGAAGTCGTAGACCGGCACGATGTTCGGGTGCAGCAGGGTGGCGGCCATGCGCACCTCGCGGCGGAACCGCTCGGGAAGCGTCGGATCGGGGAGCTGGCCAAGCGGCAAGACCTTGATCGCGACCTGTCGCCCGAGCGACGGCTGGACGGCGCGGTAGACAGCCGCCATCCCCCGTGGCCGAGACGGTCCTGAAGTTCGTACTGGCCGAACGTCCGTCCGACAAGTGTGTCGATCATGAACAGCCGCCAACCATTCGTGAAGTGTGCGACGAAAGGATGCGCACACCAGGCGATGCCGCGCAACACTTGTATGCCCGGACCATAGGTCCCGACGAGGTGCCGTACGACGGTCTGCTCCTCGGGCGTCATGTCGGGGTAGCGGCGGGCGAGTTGGACCACTTTCGGGGCTTGATCTTCGTGGCTGGAGTGCCTCGCGTCGGCGATGCCGACCGCCGGCCGCTCGCGCGTGCCGGCGACGTAGGATTCCTGGCGGATGGCGACGTCAATGAGGTCGGACATGGGCGCTCGATAACGCCCCTTCGGGATTACAGCGGCTTGCGCCGAGGTTGATGGTTCCGTCAAGCTTGGAGGATGAAGCCGTACTCCGAGGAGCTGCGGGAACGGGTGGTGCGGGCGGTGGCGATCGGGACGCCGCGTGACGAGGTGGCGGCGACGTTCGCGGTGTCGGTGCCGACGATCGAGCGCTGGCTGCGGCTGAAGCGGGAGACGGGGAGCGTGGCCTCGAAGCCGGTGCCAGGGCCGGTGGCAGTGAAGACCGAAGCCGTGATGGCGGCGCTGCCGGAGCGGCTGGTCGAGCACGCCGACGCGACGTTAGGGGAGCACTGCGCCTGGTGGCGCGAGGCATCCGGGGTCGCGGTGAGCCCGGCGACGATGAGTCGGGCGCTCACGCGGCTGGGGTGGACGCGAAAAGAAAGTCGCTGAAGGCGCGCGAACGCAACGAGGCGGTCCGAGCGGCCTGGCGGGAGGACCTGGCGCCGGTCGCCCCCAAGGAGCTGGTGTTCATCGACGAAACCGGCAGCCACCTGGGGTACACCCCGACACACGCCTGGGCGCCGCGTGGCGCGCGTGCGTACGCGACCGCGCCGGCCAATCGCGGCGAGAACAAGACGGTGGTCGCGGCCCTGACTCTCGACGGCGTCGGACCCCGGCTGCGGTTCGACGGCGCCATGACCACCGTCCGCTTCGAGGGCTACGTCCGCCACGTCCTGGCTCCCACCCTGCGGACGGGGCAGGTCGTCATCGCCGACAACCTGCAGGCCCACCTCAGCCCGGTCGTCCGCGCCGCCATCGAGCAGCGCGGTGCCCGGTTCCTGCCGTTGCCGGCCTCCTCGCCCGACTTCACCCCCATCGAGGAGGCCTTCTCCAAGGGCAAAGCCTTCCTCCGCCGCGCCGAAGCCCGCACCGACCACGACCTCCGCGCCGCCACCTGGGCCGCCTTCGCCACCATCACCCAAGCCGATGCCGCCGGCTGGGTTACGCACTGCGGCTACCCGCCACGCCATCAAGCCTCATGAGATCCGCTGTAACAGGCGCGAACACGAATTGATAGAGGCACTGCTGGTGGTGGAGCCACGCCTGAAGAGGTTGGCGGTTCTAGATCTTGACAATCGTCCAGGTATCTATGCCGATCTGGGTAAATTGCCGCTTGTTCCCGTATCTATGATGGGTCAAGGATTCGGTAAACTCCTGACTATACTGGCAGCGATACTGTTGGACGAAGCTGAAGTTTTTCTCATCGACGAAGTTGATGCAGGATTTTACTATTCCACTCTTGAAGGTGTCTGGAGAATCATTGTGGGCGCGGCAATTGATCATTCAGCCCAGGTCTTCGCAACCACTCATAGCCTCGAGGCGATTACTGCTGCCGTCGAGGGTTCCGCGAGCCACGAGGGTAGCTTGGCCTTCTTCCGGTTGGAGCGCCGAGACGGTGACATCGCCGTCGTGAAGGGCGAGGACTTTCGCCTACGGGCAGCCGCCAGGGTTGGGACCGAGCTGCGCTGATGCCGCTTCCGACTCCGATCGGCAGAATTCGTTCGCCCGGCTTGCTCTGGTGTGAAGGGCTGCACGACTTTGCCTTCCTTCGTCGCATGCTGGAGTACCAGGGCAATACTGAGCAACTCGTTCGGGTCGAGGTGTTCGAAGGCAAGGATCAACTTCCAGACTACCTGACGACGCTAAATCTCCGTCCTGGTTTCGACGATCTCAAGGTTCTGGCGATCGTTCGGGACGCCGATGAAGATGCCCAGGCGGCATTTGCAAGCGTGTCCGGCCAGGTGACTCGATCTGGACTGCACGCTCCGGATGTCCACGGTCGGTTTGTGTCGGGGCAGTCATTCGATTCTCGTAGTCGGTCGATTGGGATCTTCATCGCTCCCGACGGAATTGCGCCCGGAGCCCTCGAAAGTCTGTACCTTCAATCGGTTGGCGAAGGGCCGGTCGTCGCCTGCGTTCGAGAATTCATGCAATGCGTCGGTCCCGAACTACGGCACATCCGAGTCGCTCAATTCGCGAACGCCGAGGTTCACGCCTGGCTCGCTGCCTGTCCCGATCCTGGAATCCTGCCGGGTCAGGCACTTGACGCGAACTACATCAATCGGAACAGTCAGGCGTTTGGTCCGCTCAGGCAATTTCTGTCCGAACTTCTCGTTGCGGCGACTCTCCCATAGACACCGACACGGCGGTCGCGTGGGTACGCGCTCATCAGGTGCTCGAAGTCAGGGAAACGGGCATTGGCCGACATGCCGCCTGCGAGGGGAAACGCGGTACCCTATGATGAGGCGCCGTCGAACGTACGTTCCGTTCAGTTGCGGTTCCGGAGGGTAGGCGGCCGGGTTCCACTGCGCTGATGCTGGTGCCGTCGATATGAGACGCTCGCGGAGGGCCTGTGGCCGGCGACTTCACCCACTTGCACGTCCACTCCGAGTACAGCCTGCTCGACGGCTACTCGAAGACCAAAGAGCTGGCGAAGTACGCCGCGAAGCTCGGCATGTCCTCCCTGGCGATCACCGATCACGGCAACCTGTACGGTGCCATCGAGTTCTACGAGGCGTGCCACGACAACGGCGTCAAGCCGATCATCGGCATCGAGACGTACGTCGCGCCGGGCAAGATGACGGCGAAGACCGGGCAGGACCGCGACTACCGCCACTTGATCCTGCTGGCCCAGGACGAGGTCGGCTACCGCAACCTGCTCGAACTGACAACGCGGTCCTGGCTCGACGGCTACTACTACAAACCGAGGATCGACCGTGAGCTACTCGCCGAGAAGAACGCTGGCCTGATCGCGCTGTCAGCGTGCCTTGGGGGCGAGATCGCTGCGCCGATCCTGAAAGACGACTACCAGACGGCGAAGAAGAACGCCGCGTGGTACAAGGAGGTCTTCGGCGACCGCTACTTCATCGAGATCCAGGATCACGGCCTTAAGGAGGATCCCAGGGTCACGCCTGAGCTGATCCGTCTGGCTCGTGAGCTCGAGCTGCCGCTGGTTGCCACCAACGACAACCACTACACCACCAAGGAGCAGCACGAGAAGCAGGACATGCTGCTCTGCGTCCAGACCAGCTCGACCATCGACGATCCGAAGCGGATGCGCTTCGAGACGCAGGAGTTCTACCTCAAGAGCGCCGACGAGATGGCGGCGCTCTTCAAGGAGACCCCGGAGGCGATCTCCAACACTTTGGCGATCGCCGAGCGGTGCAACCTGACGCTCAACTTCGGGCGGATCAACTTCCCGCCGCTCGACCACGTGATGCGGCCTGGTGAGACCGCCGACGAGTGCCTGGCACGCTGCTCCCGAGAGCGCCTGCCCGTGCGGTACCCGAACGCCGACGAGTACGTCCGCCAGCGGCTCGAATACGAGCTGGAGGTGATCCGCAAGACCGGCTTCTCGGCGTACATCCTGCTCGTCTGGGACTTCGTCGCCTGGGCACGTGAGCGGAAGATCCCCTGCGGGCCGAGAGGCTCGGCGGCCGGCAGCATCATTCTGTACCTGCTCGGGATCGCCGACGTCGATCCGATCGAGTACGGGCTGACGTTCGAGCGGTTCCTCAATCCCGAGCGCGTCCAGATGCCTGACGTCGACATGGACTTCGCGGACGAGCGGCGCGCCGAGGTCATTCAGTACTGCATCGAGCGGTACGGCGCCGACCACGTCGCTCAGATGGTCACCTTTGGGAGGCTGCTGGCGCGGGCGGCCATCCGCGATGTCGGCCGTGCGCTGAGCTACCCCCTCAACGAGGTCGAGCGGGTCGCCAAGTTGATCCCTCAGATCCCCGTCGGCATGACGATCGACAGGTCGCTCGATCAGGTCAAAGAGCTGAAGCAGCTCTACGAGGGCGATCCGTCGGTCAAGCGGCTGCTCGACAAGGCGAAGGATGTCGAAGGCGTCGCCCGGCACGCTTCCACCCACGCGGCCGGCGTCGTGATCTCGGGCGATCCGCTGGTGCACCACTCGCCGCTCCAGCGTGTCGGCAAGAGCGACACGATGGTGATGACCCAGTACCCGCAGAAGGCACTCGAGCAGATCGGGCTGCTCAAGATGGACTTCCTGGGGCTGGCGAACCTGACGATGCTCGCCAAGGCGGTCGAGTACGTCAAGGAGTCGCGCGGGATCGACATCGACCTGAGCGAGATCCCGCTCGATGACCCGCTGACGTTCCAGAAGCTCTCGGAGGGCGGCACACACTCCGTATTCCAGCTTGAAGGTAGCGGCATGACGCGCTACGTCAAAGAGCTGAAGCCGCAGTCGATCCGCCATCTTGCGGCGATGGTCGCGCTCTATCGGCCTGGCCCGATGGCGCACATCCCGAACTACATCGCCCGCAAGGACGGCCGGCAGGCGGTCGAGTACCCGGACCCGTCGCTGGAAGACATCCTCGAAGAGAGCTACGGGATCATCGTCTACCAGGACCAGGTGCTCCAGATCGTCCAGCGAGTGGCGGGGTACTCGCTGGGACAGGCCGACATCCTTCGCCGCGCGATGGGGAAGAAAGATCCCCAGGTAATGCGCAGCGAGCGAGCGCGCTTCCTGGACGGTTCCAAGGAGCGCGGTTATTCCACCGAAACGGCCGAGAAGCTCTGGGAGTACATCGAGCCGTTCGCTGGGTACGCGTTCAACAAGGCGCACGCCTTCTGCTACTCGTTCGTGGCGTATCAAACGGCGTACCTGAAGGCGAACTACCCGGTTGAATGGATGGCGGCGGTGCTCACGACGGACGTAGCGAAGCCTGAGAAGATCGTCTCGGCGCTCGGCGAGTGCCGAAGGATCGGCATTCCGATCCTGGTACCGAACATCAACTTCAGCCAGGTCCGCTTCACCGTCGAGCGCGTCGAGCACGACGCGAACGAGCCGGACGCGTTCGATCGCGGTATCCGTTTCGGACTGGCGGCGATCAAGAACGTCGGCGAGGGCGCTGTCGAGGCCGTGGTTGCAGAGCGCGAGAAGAACGGCCCGTTCAAATCGCTCGACGATTTCTGTGGCCGCGTCGATCTGCGGACCGTCAACAAGCGCGTCATCGAAGCGCTGGTGAAGTGCGGCGCGATGGACGACTTCGGCCCCCGCGAGCGGGTGCTGGCCGGCATCGACGCCTGCATGGGCGCCGGCCAGCGGCGCCAGAAGGCGGCCGACAGCGGTCAGGTCGACATGTTCAGTATGTTTGGGGGCGGCGGTGACGACGACCAGGCGGCCATGATCGAGACGCCGCTGCCTATCGTCGCCGAGGTCGGGCGCCGCGAGAAGCTGGTCTGGGAGAAGGAAGCGATCGGCGTTTTCCTGTCAGATCATCCGTTCATGGACGCCGCTCGATATTTCGACCACCCGCGCTACACGGTGACCAGCGCCATCAGTGCGGACATCGCCGAGAAGCAGGTCACCATCGCCGGCATCGTGGCGGCCATACGACGGATCACCACACGCAAGGGCGACACGATGGTCGTGGCGACGCTCGAGGACCTGTACGGCAGCGTCGAAGTGGTCGGGTTCCCGCGAACGTATCAGGAGACTGCCGAGCACTGGCAGGAGGATGCGATTCTCGTCGTCCAGGGGAAAGTCGACGCCCGCGACGATCGTCTTCAGATCATCGCGGAGGGACTCGAGCCGTGGAACCCCAGCGAAAACGTCGAGGCAGTGCCCGACGAGGAGGTCGTCGTCTTCCGGCCGACGGTCGTCGTCGCGCCGTCTACCCACCGGGCCTGGCGGCCGGCGAAGTCCGCCGAACACGCCTCGAACGGTAACGGACACGGCAACGGCAACGGCTCCTCGAACGGGCACGCGAACGGCAATGGCTACGGCAGCCGCCCTACCGCGGCCGAGGTGGTCGTCCGCCGGCTGCGCGTCGTGGTCAAGCGGACGGAGAACGACATCGCCGACGAGAAGCAGCTGGCGCGACTCAACCTGCTGCTGCAGGACGAGGGCGCCTCGCCGTACGAGGTCGTGGTGGCGATGCCGGAGGGCCGCTTCCGCGTGAGCCACCCGGACAGCCGGGTTCGTCTGACGGCGGAACTGGAGCGTCAGTTGCGGGAGGACTTCGGGGAGGAGTCTGTCACGGTCGAGCGCGTCTGACGCGGAAGGCCGCCCGTCGGTCGCGGTGACGGACCCACGCCAATCGACGATGTGCCAGCGTGCCCCCACGCTATCATGGGTGACCGACTGGGACGTCGGGCGCTCACTCTGTGGCGCTGGAGGCTCGTCGACCGATGCCGTTCATCGTCGCCCTCCATCACCAGGTGCATCCAGGACGACGCGAGAAGCGAGTCGACACCGTCAGAGCAGACTTCGCGACCTCGCCGATGTCGCATCCAGGACGAAAGTTCGCGCGTCTCTTTCTGTACCTCTACGATCAGACTCGCCTGCTCGCGATCGAGGAGTGGGAGAGTCGAGACCTGTTCGACCGCCACGAGCAGTCCCCGTCCTACGTCGATACACTGGCAACGTCAGGGCCGACGCCACGAATCGACGTCTTGGAGCGGTTGCAGCACTATCGTCACATGCCGCACTCCCCGGCGGCGCTCGCATGCACGGCAATCTCGTCGCCGGCTGATCGTGCGGACGAGATCGAGGAGTTCATCTGTGACGAGGAGCGGCGCGAGACGCTGGTCGCGGCTGGCCTCGTCCTACGCGCGGTCGACGGCGTCGTCGGCGACGCCGGCCGTCTGCTGGTGTTGCACGGCTGGCGGTCCATGGACGACCTGGAGCGCTACCTGAGTGGGTCCGCGCCGACGACGGCGTCGATGCTCGCGTCATTTGGAGCAACGTTCGATCAGTTCGCCGGTACTCTCGCTGCCGAGTACTCGTGGCTGGGCACCTGACAGTGCCCGTCCGGAAGAGGCCCCGGTGCCGCGGCCACCGTACCGGATACTGATCCCGCCCGATGGTGCCAAAGGACGGGCCAACATGCGCCTCCGCACCGCGAGCGTGAGCGAGCCGGACCTCGGGCCTCAGGGTCCGGCTCGCTGACGCTCGCGGTGCGGATTGGGCCTCCCTGTTGAGCCTGACACGATATGGAGATCCGGGCGGCGAGCGGGATTCCGTCGCCTCCTGTAGCATCATGTTCGCACGAACAGGCACGAACACCCGGAGGCGGACGATGAGCGAGCGGCGGGAGCGGATCGCCGTGGTGGGCGCGGGGTTGATGGGAACGTCGATCGGCCTGGATTGGGCGCGGGCTGGCTTCGACGTGGCGATCTACGACGCCGATCCGGAGCGGGTCGAGTCGCTGACGCGTCGGGCGCGGGAGATCGGGCAAGCCCTGGTCGAGGGTGAGGTCATCACAGCCAACGAGCTCAACCTGGCGGTCGCCCGGCTTACCGCGACGGCCGACCTCGGGGGAGCCGCAGCCGAGGCCGACTACGTGGCGGAGGCGGTCTTCGAGGATCTGGGCGTGAAGCAGGCGCTCTACGCTGAGCTGGACGCGATCACGCGCCCCGATGCTGTCCTCGCTTCGAACACGTCGACGTTGATGCCCTCGGCGATGGCCGAGCCGATCAAGCGGCGCGAGCGCTTCCTGGTCGTGCACTACTTCAACCCCGGGCATCTGATCCCGGTGGTCGAGGTCGTGCTCGGGCCGGAGACGGCCGAGGCGACGGTCGAGACGGCGTGCCGGCTGCTGCGCGAGGCGGGCAAAACGCCGGCCATCCTCCGCAAGGAGGTGCCGGGCTTCATCGCGAATCGGCTCCAGTCGGCGCTCCTGCGCGAGGCGCTGGCGCTGGTGGAGGACGGCGTCTGCTCGATGGAGGATCTGGATGCCGTGGTGAGCCTCGGCTTCGGGCGTCGGCTCGGGATCTTCGGCCCGCTCGCACTCCACGACATGGCCGGCCTGGACGTCTGGCACGCCATCGCCACGAACCTGTATCCCGAGATTTCGGACGCGAAGCAGCCCCAGGCGTTGCTTTCCGACCGGGCCGCGCGCGGCGAGTTTGGTCTCAAGAGCGGACGCGGCTTCTACGAGTGGACCCCGACTGACGCCGCCGCCGCCCTGGCGAAGCGGGATGCCGCCCTCCTGCGTCACCTTCGCGACGTCGCCCAGGCGATCGAGCTGAGCGAGTTGACGTAGGAGGCTGCCAGGGTCAGCGTCGCTCGCGGACGTTCAGGGAAACTCGACCTGCGCCGAAGTTGTCGCCTCGCCGCCGTCGTCGTCGGCGACCTTAAGCTTGATCGTGAAAGGCCCGTTCGACGAGCCTGGGTACAGGTGCTGACAGGTGAACTGGTGTCCGTTGACCGTGCACTGGTCTGGATAGACGAACGGGTTTGCCTCCTGGCCCCAGGCCACCCGCACGGTGTGCGTGTCCTCTGGAGCGGGATCGGTGAACGTGCCGCTGACGGTTACGTGCCGGTTGTTGCGTGGCGACTTTGTGACCTGGAGGCCGCGCTGAAACTTCGGCGCCACATTTTTTACCTTGACCGGCATGTGCGAGGTGTCTTCACCGTACTTTTCGGTGTTGTCGTTCTGATCCGACCCCACCGGCGACTGCCGGTCTCGGACTGAGACGATGATCCAGGATCCCTTAGAGCGCCTAACAGAAGTCGTCAGAGCAGAAGCTCCAGCAGATGAGAGCGCAGCCGAGATGGAGGAAGGCGGCGCGGATGTCATCGCGGCGTTCGTAGCGGACGAGGAGGCGTCG
>Ga0209382_10007164_pt1 | contig 14262 bp, 15 predicted proteins | sample SoiMetdeltSBSDD5_FD_187599 | JGI IMG/M metagenome (GOLD analysis project Ga0209382, IMG submission 187599) | Bulk soil microbial communities from a Populus tree surrounding site in Tennessee, USA - Soil MetaG P. deltoides SBSDD5 (SPAdes) (version 2) | ecosystem: Environmental > Terrestrial >... | reverse complement strand
CCCGCACCGATCGCGGCTTCAATCCTATTCTTCGCCAGGTGAATGTGATTACAAACTCGCTCACCAACGCCATCAGCTTTGGTGCCTTCAATTCATGGCGCCTCACCGGCCGGATCCTGCTCGAAGGCACTACCAACGTGGGCATGCCCAACGTCAACGTCGTCGCCGAAGGCCCATTCGGCACCAATACATTCACCGACGCGAATGGCAATTACACGTTCCCGGCGTTGCGCGAAGGCAATTACAAAATTATTCCTGCTCAAGCGAACCGCGGTTTCGAACCGCGCTCGGTTGATATCGTTCTGAGCACCAACCTGCAGCGGAATTTCATTGGCTTCGATGGATTCAGCATCAGCGGCCGCGTTACCGACGCAGGCGCTGGCACTGGCATCTCTGGCGTGCAGGTTAATGTGAACACGCCGAATATCGATTCAGCTACCACGGACACCAACGGCTTCTACACGATCACTGGCTTGCGCGATGGCGATTACACCGTCACACCGCCTCCCCTCGGCTTCGACTTCACTCCTGTTGACCGCCAGTTGAGTCTTGGTCCAGCCAACGCGATCAACGTGAATTTCGCCGCTCGCGGCAATCTCGCCGTCAGCGGTCGCGTCCTCGATGCGGGCGCGGGTGTTTCTGGCGTCCAGGTTCGGCTTACCGGCGCCAACAACCTGTCCCGCAGCATCATATCCACCAACACCGGCACGTTCATTTTCAGCAATCTGCCTCCGGGGATCGTTTCGATCAGTCCGACGATTCATGAGATTTTCAATCCGACCAACGTCATCCTTGACCCACTCAGTTACGCTCCACCCACTTTCTCGGCAATGGGTGGCAAACTGAGTGTCGCCCGATCCACCAATGGCGTGAAAGTGAGCCTTCGAGGCCTCCCATCGCGCCAATACACGCTGCAAACGAACGTGAACACCACCAGTCCTTGGGTCAGTATTCCTGGCGCCCGCTTCACCGACAGCAACGGTGTTCTCGAATACATTCACAACCCCACAAATACTCCCCCCGACCGCGCCATCCTCTTCCGCGCTCGCCGTCCTTAACGCCTCAGGTCGCACGTGCACAGCTTGTGCACCCTTAGTGTTCTTAAGCCGCGTCTTCCCAAACAGCTTCGCGACAGGCACCAATTTCGCAAGCTACACAAGCGTAATCCGCGGCAACACCCACCCTTACACTGTCACTACACTTTATTGACAGTTTCGTTGACAGTCAGTGGAGGCGAAGGTCGGAATGGGGCGCCTTAAGCGTCGTTTCGCGGTCAAACCGGCACACGCTGTGTCTTGTCACTCTTGACGGCGCGCTGCAAAAAACCGAAACGCGCTGAAGTCTTTTTGGCGTCATCACGCCAAGCTCGCTCCTCGCGCAGGGATTTCATATAATCCCCCCATGTCCGACGTTACGCAGTTGCTCAACGCCATTGATGCGGGCGATCCGAAAGCCGCCGATCAATTGCTTCCGTTGGTCTACGAGGAGTTGCGCAAGCTCGCCGTTGTCCGCATGGCTAATGAGAAGGCCGGTCAAACGCTACACCCCACGGCGTTGGTGCACGAGGCCTGGCTCAAGATTGCCGGTGACGGCAACGAGCACTTTGCCAATCGCCGGCGTGCCACAGTGCCGACTTCAACGCGACGTTTGCTTTCTCTGACCAAACGTTCCGCCAGTTGCAGTGCCTGTTCCTGAACTTTAATCCGCTCCTGTGCCAACAACATGTCGTAATAGGCCAACTGCACCGCAGTCACGACGTTCATAGTTTGTCCGCGCAGCGCCAGTTCGGAGATTTGAAGTTGCTTCTTGCGGACTTGGATCGTCAGTCGCGTGTTATCGATCCAGAAGTTTCTGAGGATGGGCTGGCGCAATTGGATCGAGGCGGAGCCGTCGGCATTTTCGAACGGACCGGATGGACTGAGGCCGTTCCGAGTGGAAAGGTTCGCGCCAAGGTCCACTCTTAATCCGGTCGGAAGCAATCCGACAATTCCCGCGCGGTAGGCATCGCCCTCTGTCGTTGTGCCCGGATAGGGCCGATTCTGCTCATCAATACCTCCTGGCGAAGTGCTGTAGCTATGAATGCCGCCGGCTTCAAAGGTTGGTTCGTAAGCGCCGTAGGCGGCGCTCACAAACTGTCCGGCTATCTCCGGACCAAATCGCGCGACCTTCACGTCGAGGTTGTGTTCCAGGGCAATCTGAATGCAGTCAGGCAATGACAATTTTCGCGGCAAGGTGTTTGTCGGTGCGGCCTGAGTGACGACGCACCAAGCAAAGGAAACGGCTAGCGCGAGACGGCTGATTCGTTTGAAAGTTTGACCGAACATTCACTCCTTATCCTGGTTGTGAGGTGACAGAGCCGCTTTCAGGCGGTTGTTCCACGATCTTTCCGTCGAACAGATGGATGGCGCGTTGTGCGTGGCCTGCGAAGCGGTCATCGTGGGTCACCATGCAGATCGTCGCCCCTTCGCGATGCAATTCCCCGAGCAATTGCATGACCGCCTCGCCATTCTTGGAATCGAGATTCCCCGTGGGTTCGTCCGCGAGCAGAATCGAAGGTTTACCCGCCAGCGCCCGTGCCACCGCCACGCGCTGCTGTTGCCCGCCGGAAAGTTGGGAAGGAAATTGCTTGCTGCGATGAGCCATTCCGACCTTTTCCAGCGCGGCATCAACCCGTTCCTTTCGTTCCGAAGAGGCCATGCCGCGATAGGTCAATGGCAACTCAACGTTCTCAAACACGGTCAAATCGCCGATTAGGTTGAAACTTTGAAAAATGAACCCAATTTCACGATTGCGAATGCGCGCTCGCTCGGCATGTTTAAGGTTAGAGACGGCCTGGCCGTTTAGCGTGTAATCGCCTTGGCTTGGTGAATCGAGCAGGCCAAGGATGGAAAGGAGAGTGGACTTACCACAGCCCGATGGCCCAGCGATGGCGACGAACTCCCCTTTGTTGATTGCCAGATTAATCTCCGCGAGGGCGTGCGTTTCGATTTCATCCGTCAGGAAAACCTTTGCGATTTGCTTCAATTCAATGAGCGGGCTTTCACCGGCACTTGCAGTAGTTTGTGCATTTTGCATACAGGAATTTCCTTCTATCGGAGACGGATTTTGTTCATGTCCGTCGCAATAATGGCTCGCGCTACTGCGACGAGTTGTTGCTGTCCGCCCGAAAGTTGGTTGGGGAACAAGTCCTTCTTGGCGACCATGTGGAAGCGGTCTAACAAATCGGCTACCAGCGCCTGCCGCTCGGATTTCGGGATGTCTCGATACGAGAGCGGCATGTCAAGATTTTCCGCGACGGTCAAATTTGCCAGCAGATGAAACTGCTGGAAGACAAATCCCACGAAGCGTTTGCTAAGCCTGGCACGATCCTCGGGCGACAACCGATGCACTCCGTATTTAATGAAGTGAAACTCGCCCTCCCAGGCGTGGTCATATAGCCCGAGAATCGAAAGAAGCGTGGATTTACCCGCTCCAGACGGCCCCATGATGGTGATGAATTCGCCCTCGACAATATCCAGATTGATTTGTTGGAGCACGTACGTAAACCCCGCCTTCGATTTGTAGCTCCTTTCGATGTTTCGGATTTTGATCATGAGTTTGTGGTGCTTCTCAGAATTCTGAGCGTAAGTACGGCTGCGGCGATGAAGCCGTGGATCTTCAGCAATTGGCGGAGGATGAATCTGAGAGAGTTCATCATGGGGCTGTGTTGGGTTTAAGGGAGCAGTTTGAACTGTTTCCCGTGCCGGCCATGAAACGGGCAACACCGGCCCGCTTGAACTGTTGAACGCTGCCATCCGCCAGCGCCATGTTGCCGACGCTGACGTGTATCGTGTTGTCCCATCCAAAATCGTCGCCAACCTTGAGTTGAGTGATGACCCCGTAAATCTCCGAGTATCCACAACCCTCGCCCTCGCGTCCTAGCAGGTTGCGATCAGCGGCCAGGTGCATCGTTGAATTGCCAGGCTGGGGGTTATGTGTCGCAATCGCGTAACTGATGGCCGCGTTCTTCAGAGTGCGCAACCCGCTGGGCGCGGTGGAGAAGTCGCCGGCGATTTGCCTCGCGCGGTCGGCGGGACAATGAAGAACCTTCGGTGTCACGAGCTCGTTGGTCATGGTGGTGAAGTGCTGCCAGGTCTCATACAACGCCTTGCTCCCGCCCTCTGCGACATCGACGACGGACGGGTATCGATCGTTCTGATCCCCGGCCCACAGGTTCAAGGCCAGCCCAATCTGCTTTTGGTTGCTTACGCAAGCGATGCGGTGCGCCTTGGACTTTGCCCTTCCCAGTGCCGGCAACAACAGCGCGGCCAGAATGGCAATGATGGCGATGATGACCAGCAGTTCGATCAACGTGAACGCGGCGCGGTGGCTTGGACTATTCTCCCTGTCATTCATGCCGCAGAGCCTCCATCGGATCGACTTGGGTCGCGCGTCGGGCGGGCAGCCAACAGGAGAAGAACCCGACGGCAGAGAGCAACACGGCAATGATGACAAACGTGGCTGGGTCAGCCGGACTGACGTTGAAAAGCTGACTTCGCATCAAACGACCGAGCGCCAGGCCGCCCACCAAGCCCGCCGCAATTCCGACGGCGACAACGGTCATTCCCTGACGAAGCACCATCCGCAACACATGTCGGTGCTGAGCCCCCAAGGCCCTGCGAATCCCAATCTCCTGGGTGCGCTGGCTCACGGCGTAGGTGAGCACGCCATATAATCCAACGGCGGCCAGCAGCGTGCCGAGCGCGGCGAAGAATAACATCAGGAGAGTGGCAAAGCGCTGGCCAGCCAGCGAACGGTCTACGATTTGTTCGCCCGTGGCCACTCGGGTCATTACCAGTTCTGGATCCGCCTCCTTAATCGCGGCGCGAATCGCGGCCATGATCGCGATGGGATTCTCCTTCGTGCGCACCATCAGCGCGAAACTGCCCACGTCAAACTCCATGCCGTACCGAGTGTAGTGCCGGTAGAGGATGGGAACGGCTGCCTCACGCAGTCCATGCTGCCGAACGGACCCAACCACACCGATGATTCGGCGTGGCGTATCCCCCTTTCTATCCTTCGAGTTGGGAATGCGAACCAGTTTTCCAACAGCATCCTCATTCGGGAAGAATCTCTTCGCCAATGCCTCGTTGATGACCACCACATCGGGCGCGTTTTCATCACGCGCGTCGAAGGTACGACCCGCAATCAAGGGGATGCCGGCGGCGTGGAAAAAGCCCTGAGTCACAAGCCAGATATTCACCGTCGGAGCCGTGGCGCCGGACAACTCGGCTTTGCCGTCAATCGTGATCCGGATCGGATGCGAGAAGACATCGTTGAGTAGTTCAACGTGCGAGCCACCCACGGACTGCACACCCGGCAGCGCGGACAACCTTTCGAGCACGCGCCGTAAGGTTTCCTGGTCATACAGCATTCCCACCCGGAAACTGAGCGTGTTCTGCTTCACGAAGCCTGGGTCCACTCGCAGGAGCTTTTGAAAGCTGGCGACGACGAGACCTGCCGCGACCAGCAGCACAGTCGAGATGGCAATTTGTCCGGCGACGAGTCCGTTCAACCAGCGATGACGAGTCTTTCCAGGGCTGGTCGAGCGCCCCGTTTCTCTGAGAAGCTGATTCAGATTTTCCCGGCTCAAACGCAGTGCGGGAAACAATCCAAACAGCAACGCCGCTAGAATGGCGGCGATCAGTGCCGAGGCCAGCACTGGCCAATCGAACGTCGAACCGTGCTGAATCCCCAACGAATCCGGAGCGAAGCCTAGCAGCACCTTCCGGCAGCCAAACGCCAGCAGCAAGCCCGCAAGGCCGCCGATGACTGCCAGCACCAGGCTCTCGATGAACAACTGACGCGCAAGCTGCCAACGAGTTGAGCCGAGCGAGCAACGAATCGCGAGCTCCTTGCGCCGGCCTTCGCCGCGGATTAGCACCAGGTTCGACACGTTCAAGCACGCGATCAGCAGAATAATCCCGGTCGCGGCATAGACAGTCAGCAATTGGTCCCGCACCAACGCCAGCATCCATATTTTGAGGCCCGTCACTTTCACGCCCCAGCCGCGATTGGTGTCTGGATAAAGCCGCTCAAGTTCCGCGGCGACGCCGCTGAGTTCCGCTTGCGCCTGCGCGACTGAGATGCCGGGCTTAAGCCTGCCGACCACGTTGAAGAGTTGCCGATCACGGGGATAGGTCAGTTGAGGGAGGTTCATGCGGACGAATGCCTGATCGAGCGGAGGGCGCCCTGGGCCGGCGCGGCGACGCTGGGCGGAAGCACTCCCACAATCGTCGATCGCATTCCGGTTTCCACAATCGGTTTCCCGATGACGGCCGGATCGCCTCCGAACTGGTGTGCCCAGATTCCATAGGGCAGCACCACGGCGGATTCTGGCTCTTCGCCGCCCTGGAGCAGTGTGCCCAGTAATGGCTTGAGGCCGAGCATCGGCATGAAATTGGGCGTGACCCAGTTGACGCGCGCCGGGACGGATTTGCCGTTGAACGTGAGTACTCCATCCCACTCTTGAAAGGCCGCGATGCTCTCGAACAGCGTGCTCCCCCGCTGCCAGTCGAGCACATTCAACCCTGAACTGCGCGAGTCCGAAAGGCCCAGGCTCGGATTGACGGAAGCGATCCGGACCAGGCGATCGGCATTCCGATAAGGCAAAGGCCGCAGAAGCACCGCGTTGATCACGCTGAAAATCGCCGTGTTCGCCCCGATGCCGAGCGCGAGCGTGAGGACGGCCACGGCGGTGAAGCCGGGGTTCTTACGAAGCATTCGCGCGCCGTGACGAATATCCCGCAATAGCAACTCCAGAACAGGCAAGCCTCGTTGGTCACGGTATGCCTCCTTCGTGGACTCGATCCCTCCCAACTTGATCAACGCCTGGCGGCGTGCCTCCTCTGGCGTCATGCCCAATCGAAGATTGTCTTCAATGTGAAATTGAAGATGGCTCTCGATCTCTTCTTCGAGTTCCCGGTCTTTGCGCTGCTTGTTGAACAAGCCGCCAAATCTCACAATCCATCCGCGAAGCCCTCTCATGCCAATCCCTCCTTGGAATTCAGGATCGTCGTTAATCTCCTTGGAGAAAGGATTCCGTCCGAAACAGTTCTCTGGCCCAGGAAACGCACATCCCTATTCCTATTGGAAGGCCATACGAATTTCATTGCAGCTTCCTCTTCGTATTGTTTCACGGGTTTCTGCGTTCTTAGATTGGAACGGTTGAAGAGAGACCGCACTCGCGGCACCCGTTCAACAAGCCGCCGAACAACCTCACAATCACAATCCATCCGCGAAGTCTGCTCATGCCAATCTCTCCTTCGGGTTCAGGAACCTTGCCAAGATCGCCGTCATCTGCTCCCATTCCTGCGTTTCCTTTTCGATCTGCTTCCTTCCCGCACGGGTCAGTTGGTAGTATTTCGCTTTTCGATTGTTGTCCGAGACGCCCCATTCCGAAGAGATGTAACCTTCCTGCTCGAGTTTCAAAAGCGCGGGATAAAGAGTGCCGTAATTGACGGACAAAAGTTTCGCGCTCGTTTCTTCGATCTGGCGGGCAATCCCGTAGCCATGTAATGACTCTGCGCGTTCCAGCGTTTTCAAAACCATCAAGGCCAAGGTCCCCTGCCAAACGTCAGTTTTGCTGCTCATGGAGAAGACATTACCCTTTCTCCTATTGGAATGCAATAGGACAGCACGTTGGAGGCGAGGATACCTCCGCATCTGAAAAGCGCGGCGACTCGCCGAGTAATCAGTCGCTCGGCAAAGCACTTACCTATTGCTTTCCCATAGGAGACGGGATACCGTCTTCTCCATGAATAACGCTATGACAATCCCGAAGACGATCGCCAGTACCGCGCATTGGCTCTCCCGCCGCGACTTCCTGAAACATACCAGCGCCGCAGCTATCGGCTTGACTGTTCCAGCGGTGTACGGTGCCGAACCTTCTGCCACTGCGCCATCGCCGCTTTCGGCCGTGGACCGCTTCAATTATGTCGTGGGCACTCAGACCATCGGCGCCGCGACTTATCGAAACGGCGGAGGCGATTCGTAAAATGGGCTCCAGTGTCATTAAAATCGCAATGGAGGGCGCCGGACGCGAAACTTTCCAGAGCCTGCGGGAAATCGCCGCAAATCATCGGATCATCAAGCAAATCTTTGCGATGCCATTCGCGCACTACCATCTCTGGGCTTATCCCGTTAATCGCAAAAGCGCGGATCAGGACGATTCCGGGCGCAATGCAGAGCTTTACGATCTTTGCTGTTATTTGCTTCGCGCATTCCGCGGCACCGGCAAATCGTTTTATCTTGGCCATTGGGAAGGCGATTGGGAAATTCGCGAATACGCTGGGAGCACGAAAGATCCGACTGCCGACGCGATCTCCCGGAAAATTCGCTGGCTGAACGCCCGCCAAAAAGCCGTGGATGACGCCAAACATGATACACCTCACGACGACGTGGATGTCTTCTGCTACAGTGAAGCCAATCAAGTACAAGACGCCATGAAAGGCCGGCCCGCGATGGTAAACGCGGTCATCCCACATACCAACATCGATTACGTCTCCTATTCAAGTTACGACACCACTAACGAAAACACCGCCGAATTAGGCGAAGCGCTCGATTTCATCGAGAGCAAATTGCCGCCCAAGCCAGGCATCAAAGGCAAGCGTGTTTGGATTGGGGAATACGGTTTTGCAGCCAAGTATTACACTCCCCAACGGCAGAACGAAAAATCTCGCGAAGTCATGAAAGCCGCGCTGCGCTGGGGCTGTCCATTTGTGCTCTACTGGGAGATGTACAACAACGAAGTGAAAGACGGTAAACAGATGGGCTACTGGCTCATTGACGACAAAAATGTCAAACAGCCCGTTTACTACACTCACCGCCGCTTCTGCGAATTCGGCCGGCAATTCGTTGCCGATTGCATAAAGTCCACGAAACATCCTCCGTCTTTTGACGACTACCGTAAGGCCGCCATCGAGTTTCTCAATAAACTGTAAACACCGTTTAATCGAATATGAGCACAGGCCTGGTTTCGCCATTTGCGGTGAGCTTCAAAAGCGCGGGATAAAGAGTGCCGTAATTGACGGACAAAAGTTTCGCGCTCGTTTCTTCGATCTGGCGGGCAATCCCGTAGCCATGTAATGAGCCCGCACGTTCCAGCGTTTTCAAAACCATCAAGGCCAAGGTCCCCTGCCAAACGTCAGCTTTGCTGCTCATGGAGGAGAGGCTACCTCTCTCCTATTGGAATACAATAGGAAAATGCCTTACTGTTGAACTCAACGCGCCAGCCCCCAGTACTTTTAGTAACCCTTAACAGAAAGGCAAACGCGACCAGAGAAATAGAAGCTCAGATCGAAAGGTAACCCAACCTTAACGGGTTGACTGCCGTTAACCTTAACAGCACACCCTAAACGGCGAACCGGGAACTCAGAAGCCCGTTAGCCTTAACGGTTGGCAAACCTTAACAGAAACCTTAGCCTTAACGCATCCTGTTCAGTTCCGCGCTCCGCGTTCCACCTTCCGCGTTCATCCCTCCGTAGCCCTCAGTGCTCTCCGTGGTTAAATCTTCTCCCTTTCCGCGCTTATCCGCGGTAAATCGCGGTTATTCGCGCCAAATCGCGCCCAAAAATTCTCGGGGGTTCCCGTCAACGTCGAATGACAATTCTTAACCCAACCAATGTCGTGCTTGATCCGCGCAAACAGCCACGACGCGGCCAGCAGCTTGACAAGGAGCTTGTGATTTTCGGTCTAATTCGGCTTGATGCACGTCATGCGCTCCTTATTGGCCGCCTTTCTGTTATTCGGAATCGATTCAGATCTGCACTCTGCTGAAACGATGTCCGTCGGCGTGGCGCGGGTGGATGTCACGCCCGAGTACCCCGTGCGGCTGAGCGGGTTTGGGTTCCGGCGGGCGGAGTCGGAGGGGGTGACGCAGAAGATTTGGGCGAAGGCGCTGGCGTTCGGGGACGAGAATGAAGGTCCGGCAGTTTTGATTGCGGTGGACAATTTGTGCGTGCCGGATGAGATCACGAAGGAGATTTCATCACGGTTAAAAGTCAAACCAGACCGGCTGGCGATTACGGCAACGCACACGCACACGGCGCCGATGTTGAAGAATGTTTGTCCGACGCTCTTTGGTACGAACATTCCGCCGGAGCACCAAACGAATATCGATCGCTATACACGCGAGTTCGTGGACGGTTTGGAAAAAGTCGCGCGCGATGCGATCAAAGCCGCCGCGCCGGCGAAGGTGGAATGGGCTCTAGGCAGGGTGACATTCGCGGCAAATCGGCGGACGAAAGGCGGCCCGGTGGATCATGATTTGCCGTTGATGGCCATTCGCGACGCGGATGGGAAGCTGCGCGCGGTATGGTTCAGTTATGCGTGCCATTGCGTGACGCTCTCGCACAACAAAGTGGGCGGCGATTGGGCGGGTTACGCGCAGTCCACGATCGAGCAGGATCACCCGGGATGCGTTGCATTGGCTTCGGTGGGATGCGGGGCGGATTCGAATCCGTCGCCGCGCGGGAAGGGAGATGACCTGGCGTTGGCGGAGGACCAGGGGAAACAAATTGGCACTGAAGCGAAGCGCCTCTTAAGTGGCAGTTTGAAACCGCTTGTGGCCAAACCGGACATTCGTTACGCGCGGCTCGACCTGGCATTGGATACGCCGCGTTCGAGGAGCGAATGGGAAGAACGCGCGAAGCGAATCGATGCTGTGGGGCACCATGCCCGCGTAAATCTGGCGAAGTTGGATCGCAACGAAACGTTGCCGACGAAGATCGATTATCCCATCCAGACGTGGGTGTTTGGCAATGACCTGGCCATCGTGTTCCTGCCGGGCGAGACGGTGGTGGATTATTCACTGCGGATAAAACGCGAATTCGACCGCATATGGGTGAACGGCTACTCCAACGACGGCCGCTGCTATATCCCGAGCGAGCGCGTGCTGAAGGAAGGCGGCTACGAAGGTGGCGACGCAATGATCTATTACGATTTTCCGCAGAAGTTCGCGCCCGGTTTGGAGCAGAAGATCATGGACGTGGTGGCTAAGCAGATTCCGGCGGGCTTCAAGAAATCTCAGTAAGGCCTTTGGGCAAGTCGAAACAGATTGTGTTTCCTGACGCTTCGTGAAGCTGAAGCGGCGTGCCGTTGTGGGTCACTTTGCGATTCGCATCCAGAACTTGCAGTGTGAAGGCGGGGCACGCGAAGGGCGCGTGCAATTGAATTTTGCCGTCGACCGTTTCGATGCGGGTCAGTTCCTTTGCCGCCCAATAGCGGGCGATCTCGCTCAGTTTCATCCAGATTAATTTGCCCTTGTACGCTGCTTCCAGTCGCGCAACGATCTCCTTGAAAATGTTGAAACCGACTTCCTGGCCGTTGAAATAAATTCCCGGCCAATGACAGACCATCACCGCTGGCTCGCCGCGCTTAATGACTTCCACCATGCGGCCTGATTTCAGATCTTCAGTAATGAATTGATCCACGGAACCTGCTTCGAGCCCGTCCCAGCCGCCGAACCAATCGCCCGTGCAACCGATGATGGACACAACACACTGCGGGTCCGAGCCATCGAGGCCCGAAGCGTACTCGACGCGCGGCGCGACGCTGCGTTCGTCGGTGTAAAGGTGGCGGAAGTAGTGTGGAATCTCGGCTTTGAAAATGTCGCGGCAGGATTGCAAACTGGCCTGGGACAGGGCGGGCAAAGCGCGATTGCCGAAGCCGCCCGGCGTGGTGATGCCTTCGCAAGGAATACCGATGTTGTGCAGAATGCGCAGCGCGTAAGTCAGGTAGTCGGCGATTTCGTCGGCAGATCTGCCGTCAGTCCAGCGCCAGTTTTCCATGAAGCGATCGGTGCGTTCATCGTAGGGCCGGCCAGTCTTCGTGTTGATGATCCAGGTGTGCGTGACCATTTCGGGATGGAAGTCCCAGTCCGGCGTGAGAAGCGTTTGGACGAGCTTGATACTTTCCTGCAGCTCTTTCTTCGACCAGCCGGGCAGCTCGCGATCGAGCCAGCCGACGCAAGCGGGATAAGGAATGACGCTGTACTTGCCCTTGACGCCGTGCTCGTGGCACCACTCGCCGAATTTGCGGACGAAAGCATCCGGGATTTCGCGTGGCAGAGTTTTCCAGGGCTGCATGTAACGGTCCGGGAATACTTCGGCAAATTGTGGAATGCAGAAATGCGCCAGATTCACGAGACACGTCGAGTCGTCGATGATCAGGCTCACCGGCACGCGACCGTGCGGGTTTAGCACTTTAACGCCAGGCGTTTGCTTCGGGCGGTCACCGGCGAGTTGGGCCATGAGGTTGGGCGCCGCTAGCATTGCGGCCGATGCAGCAACGAATTCACGCCGGTTCATGCGGCGATTAAAAGCGACTTGCAGAACGGCATCAATGCTGAACAGTGAACCGATGAAGCAGGTTAAGCTGCCATCGGGCGAACAGGTTCCCGCGTTTGGGATCGGCACCTGGCAGATGGGGGATGCCGCCAGCGCGCGTGCCGAGGAGATTGCGACGATTCGCCTTGCTTTGGACCTGGGTGCGAAGCTGATCGATACCGCGGAGATGTATGGCGAAGGCAAGGCGGAGAAGCTGATCGCCGAAGCGATTCGTGGGCGACGCGACGAGGTGTTCATCGTCAGCAAGGTCTATCCGCACAATGCATCGCGCAAAAGTGCTGTGGCCGCCTGCGAGCGCAGCCTCGCCCGCCTCGATACGGATCGAATCGATCTCTATCTGCTGCATTGGCGCGGCAGCGTCCCGCTTGCTGAAACGATGGAGGCGTTCATGGCCCTGAAGGATGCCGGAAAAATCCGCAGTTACGGCGTCAGTAATCTCGACGTATCCGACATGGAGGAGCTTTGGAAAGTGCCGGGTGGCTCCGCCGTGGTGACGAATCAGGTGCTCTACAACTTATCCCGCCGGGGAGTTGAATGGAGCGTCCTTCCATGGATGCGCAAACATCAGGTTCCAGTAATGGCGTACTCGCCGGTCGAACAAGGCCGGCTGCTGGATAACCGCAAGCTGGCCGACTTCGCGCGCCAGAACGACATGACCCCCGCTCAGGTTGCGCTGGCGTGGCTCCTCGCCAGGGACGATGTCATTGTAATTCCAAAAACCAGTCGGCGCGATCGCCTCAAGGAAAACCTTGGCGCGCTCGATCATCCGCTCACGAAGCCGCAGCTTGCCGAATTGGACAGGCTCTTTCCGCCACCCAAAGGCCCGTCTTCGCTGGACATGCTCTAAAGTTGAACGGAGCGCTCAAAGGAAGTATCTATACCGAGCCCTGAAAGCGCGCGTGGCGGAACGGCAGACGCGCCAGACTTAGGATCTGGTCCAGTAATGGGTGGAGGTTCAAGTCCTCTCGCGCGCACCATCCCATGGCAGGGGTTGGAAGCGACCGGTAATGAAGGCGCGAGCTTCGAGCGCTCGTATCATCGCGCCTTCATTACCGGTCGCTTCCATGAATCGTTGCCTGTCCGGCTTCTCATCATCCAGCGCGTCCTGCGGAAGCAGCTCTCCCGGCGCAAGCGGAAGCTTCCCGAAGTCAACGGTTTGATCGCGCAGGTCGCGCCACTCACTCACGTAATGCCAGGAGTCGCAGACCTCAACGACTTCGAAGTCTTCGCTGTCGGCCTCTTGAGTTTCCCCTTCCTCTTCTTCATCGACCTGGTCATGGCGATTTAGGTGTCGCGGTCGATATGGGTAATAAGTCGATTCCGCGGCGCCCCATTCCTCAATATGAACGATGCCCAGATGCGCAGCACAATCCGCCCGCTCCGCCGCTTGCGCCAGCACCTTCGCGCGCGCGGCATCCGCGGACTTCAATCCGGTCAGGGACAACCCTTCCGGACTATATTGATGTTCCAGGAGCCACACAATCTTTACCGGCGCGTCCGGCGGAGAAAGGGCCTTCTCCAGCAACTGCGTGGCGGCCGTAATTTCGGTTTCGTAATTCGGCGCTTGAAGCGTTGGGCATTGGCGCTTCGAACCGCGATTCGCGATGAGATTATAAATCAGGCAAACACGGTTCCCTTGCGTGATGGGCCGCACTTCATGCTCACAATCCGCGTAGAAGGCTGCGAAGCTGATCTCGAAAATTTCCGCCCGGCTCGTTTCCACCTTTACCTCGCGTCCCGCGTGACGAATCACCAGTTCGCCACCGCCGTGGACCGAGGGCAGCGTCAGAACCAGAGTTCCGAACATCCCGCCGGTCTTCTCCGTATCGCGATGCGCAAGAAAAAATCCGCCTGTGTCGTACACCAGCAGTTTGTA
>Ga0209382_10007163_pt1 | contig 14263 bp, 9 predicted proteins | sample SoiMetdeltSBSDD5_FD_187599 | JGI IMG/M metagenome (GOLD analysis project Ga0209382, IMG submission 187599) | Bulk soil microbial communities from a Populus tree surrounding site in Tennessee, USA - Soil MetaG P. deltoides SBSDD5 (SPAdes) (version 2) | ecosystem: Environmental > Terrestrial >... | reverse complement strand
GCCCGTATGGACGATCAGCCCAATGGGAGTCGTGATGCCAAGCCCCACGCTGTCGGGGATACTGTGGCAAACATGGAAGAACTCCACAAGGAACGGCCCCATGCGAACTGTGTCGTCGGCCTGCACGGTGACGAGCGTTGTCTTATCGAGCAAGCCCGCCGTACGCAGCTTCACTTCCAACAGTCCGCGTGTAAGCGGCGTCGCATAGACAGGGGCAGGGACTACCTCCATAACATGAGCAATAGCCCCGGTGTGATCCTCATGCCCGTGCGTAATGATCACGCCCCGGATCGTATCCAGACGATCCATGATGTATTGAAAATCGGGGATGATGTAGTCAATCCCCAGCATATCGTTTTCGGGGAACATGATGCCCGTATCGATGATAATGGAGTCGAGAGTCGTATCCGTCTCATATTCCATCAACATCATGTTCTTGCCGATTTCCCCCAGCCCGCCAAGCGGTATCGCTCGCAGAACGCCGGAGGTCTGCGCTGAACTTTGGTGGCTTTCGACCTGCCACCTTGCTTTATCACTCACAAAAAAACAAACTCCTTATTAAGTTGGCTGCGCAACAGCACATCGGTTGCGATCAGCATAATCGTTTCAAAAATCAAAATGGGGCCGAGATCGCTGTCCTCAAGCCCCATGCCAAGTCAATTCAATTGTCCCCAGATCAAGCGTTTATCTGTGGTCATCAAATTATCTGTAATAAGAGCATACGAAGAAAGTTCCAACAAAGGCTTCTCTACTACTCGGTTCAGTCTATAGTTTAACACAGACTCGTCTAGCCGTAAACGCTCAAAGGAATATGAGGGTAACTGAAGCTCTCAATATACGGAAAAGAATGGCTCCCTTACTTTATTTAGACGTAGGTTCCCGACATTATCTTTCCTCTTGTATCCGTCGAACAGATGGACTAGAATCGTTCTCCCGGCGCAACCTCGAATGAGCCACAAAAAGACGCCGGACGCTGTGTGAAACTGTTTTCGCAGTGTTTGTGCCCGTCTCCAATGGTTACATAGTATGAGCAGGTGCACTCTATGATGACTGAGGCCACTCCCGTCCGCCAGCAGTATCTTGATATTAAAAAGCAATTCCCGCATGCCATTGTATTCTTCCGGCTCGGCGATTTTTACGAAACCTTCGATGGGGATGCAGAGTTAGTCTCACGTGAGTTAGACATTGTGCTCACCAGCCGGAACGTTTCGAAAAGCAAGCGCGTGCCGATGGCAGGGGTTCCCCATCATGCTGTCGAGAGCTACATCGCGCGGCTGATCGACCGGGGCTATCACGTTGCGATCTGCGAGCAAATGAGTGATGAGCCGATTCAGGGACTTATGCAGCGTGAAGTCGTGCGCGTGGTCACACCCGGCACTGTCACCGAGCCTGCACTGCTGCCGGAAAAGCGCAACAATTATCTGATTGCGATCCTCCCCGCCGTAGATCGTTCTGGAAATCTGTCTGCGGCAGGCATCGCCTATGCCGATGTCTCGACGGGCGAGTTCGCCGCGACGGAAATAAGTGGCAACGATGTGCTCGGCTCGATCCATCAAGAGATTGCACGATTAGCTCCCCGTGAATGTCTGCTGCCGCAGACTCTGTTTGAAGGCGAATCGCTGGAATTCACTGCCGATGGCTTACATAGCACCCCACTCCCTGATTGGCGCTTTGAGGCGAGTAACGCTGCACGCGCCTTGCAGATGCATTTTGAGGTTTCATCTCTAACTGCTTTTGGCCTTGAGGGAATGGTGCTTGCGACTGGAGCCGCAGGTGCGATCCTCCAATACTTGCAGGATACTCAGCGCGGCGCACTGACTCATCTTCGCTCTCTTCTCACTTATTCAACTCATGATTTCATGGTGCTCGATGCACCAACCCGCCGCAATCTTGAACTTACAGAGACCATTCGCGGCAGGCAGGCAAAAGGATCGCTGCTAGGGGTACTCGACCGCACCACCACCGCGATGGGAGGCCGTCTACTGCGCCAATGGATCAGCCGCCCATTGCTCGATCTGGATCGGCTCGAAGGCCGCTTGAATACCGTCGAAGCGCTGTACATTGATGGCACGCTGCGTGCTCAGGTGATCGATGGACTAAAGAGTGTAGCCGATCTGGAACGTTTGACCAACCGGGTGATCAACGGGCAGGCAGGCCCGCGTGAGATGCTAAGTCTGCGCGAATCACTGGAGTCGATCCCCCATTTGCGCGGCCTGCTAATCGGGCAGGCACAAGCGCTGCGCGATCTGGCGCATACATTGAACCCTGTCGAAGATGTTACAGATTTAATCGCAGCAGCGATTGACGACGATCCGCCTGCCGTGGTTGCCAATGTCGGCGTGATCCGCCCCGGCTATTCTCCTGAGTTGGATGCAATTGTCAATGCCAGCGCCAGTGCCCGCCAGTACATTAACAGCCTTGAATCGGTGGAGCGTGAGCGCACAGGTATCAAGAGTCTTAAGGTTGGTTATAACAAGGTCTTCGGTTATTACATCGAAGTGACGCGCTCTAACTCCGATGTTGTGCCTAGCGACTACATTCGCAAGCAAACGCTGGTCAACGCCGAACGCTACATCACCTCGGAGATGAAAGAGATCGAGGTGAAGCTTCTCAATGCGGAAGAGGAAATACACGACATCGAAGTTCGGCTCTATCGCGATTTATTGAAACAAGTCGCCAGCTACAGCGAGCAGTTGATCGGCACGGCGCGGGCTATCGCCAAGCTGGATGTCTGCTCGGCGCTCGCTGATGTCGCTGCGCGGAACGGCTATGTGCGCCCGATCCTGACGAATGACGATGTGCTTGAGATAAGAGCGGGACGTCACCCTGTAGTAGAACTCGCACTGAAAACCGAGCGCTTCGTTCCTAACGATGTTTCGTTCGCCAACAGCAAACGGATTCACATCATCACTGGGCCGAATATGTCGGGCAAGAGTACCTATCTACGGCAGGTAGCCTTGATCGTGCTGATGGCTCAGATCGGTTGCTTCGTTCCGGCTGAAGAGGCGCACATCGGGCTGGTGGATCGAATCTTCACTCGCATCGGCGCGCAAGATGAAATCCACGCGGGCCAGTCTACTTTCATGGTAGAAATGGTTGAGACGGCGCTGATTCTCCAGCAGAGCACGCGGCGCAGCTTGATCATCCTCGACGAGATCGGACGTGGAACGAGTACCTACGATGGGCTTGCTATCGCCCGCGCTATCCTTGAATATCTGCACAGCCATCCGCGCATGGGGGGCAAGACCCTCTTTGCGACGCACTACCACGAACTTACTGAGCTAGAGAGTATCTTCCCCGGCGTGGCGAATTACAATGTAATGGTTGCCGAGCAAGGTGATACGATTGCATTTCTTCACTCGATTGGCCCCGGTAAAGCCGATAAGAGCTACGGAATTCACGTGGCCCAGTTGGCAGGTGTGCCCAAAGCGGTGATTCAGCGCGCGGCGGAAATCCTTGTCGAACTCGAAGCGCAGCATAATGTGTGGTCGCTGGATGAGAATGGTCAGAAGAAACCCACCACTAAACAAGAGAAGGCGGGTCAGATTTCGTTCCTGACTGACGGCCCGAATCCGGTCATTGATGAGCTGCGTAAGATGAACATCGAAACCATGTCACCCATTGACGCAATCACGCGGCTCTACGAACTTCAACGCATGGCGAAGGCCGAAGAGAAGCGGTAAGTCGCTTGACCGATTTATCGCCGGAGCAAGTTCGGTATCTCCGTCTCCGATCCCAATGTCTGATCGGAGAGCCGCCCACAAGTATCGTTCCCCTTGTCCATGATCTATTTGCTGTTCAAGCGCAGGACGCTTCCGCCGCGCTCCTGGCGATTCGTCCTCGTTCCACCGGAATCACTGCCACCGATGTTGAGCACGCACAGTTAGGAGATCACATACTTGTTCGCACATCGCTTATTCGCGGAACGCTGCATCTGCTGGCGAGTGATGATCTGGCGTGGCTGCTGCCTGCGATTGGCGAGCGTGCTATTCAGCAAGATCAGGGCCGCCGAAAGCAGTTAGGAATTGACGACACGATGTGCGAGCGTGCCAACAAGGAACTCGCCAGACATCTAGCCGAAGAAGGGTCACTTCCTCGGTCGCGCATCGCTGAGATTTTCGGATCGCTTAGCATCCCGAACGAAGGTCAGGCTGTGCCGCACCTATTGTATCAAGCGTCATACAAAGGAATCGTCTGCCGAGGCGAGGATCGTGGCAAGGATAGCTACTATGCGCCGCTCAGTGATTGGGTGACGCTGGATCACACGCCTCCACAAGACTGGCAAGCACGGCTGGCAAAGCGCTATCTCGCTGCTTTTGCGCCCGCCTACCCGGAAGATTTTGCGGCTTGGACGGGTATTCCACTAGGGGAAGCACGATCTGCGTTCCGTGATATTGCGGATGAGTTAATCGAAGTGCAGATTGATAGCGCGCCCGCATGCATACTCAAAGAACAGGCCGCATCGCTTGATAAACCCGTTGAATTCCCAGTCGTGAAGCTGCTGCCTGCGTTCGATAATACCCTGCTCGGCTATCGGAGCCGCGATTGGATTCTCCCACACAAACATTCGAAACGAATCTTCGCAGGCGGCGGCTTGTTCTACCCGATGGTTCTGATTAATGGCATTGCCGCCGGGAAGTGGAGTACAAAGAAAACCAAGCAGGGAATCACTATCACAGTCACGCCGTTCGAGGTACTGTCATCAAATGTGATGATAGCCCTCGAATCGGAAGCGCAGGATGTTGGACGGTTCCTCGCAAGAGAAGCTAAATTGGAGATTGTCGAAGGGTAGGGGATTCCTATAGCGCGGAATGCAATCCGCCTCAAGTTCTTTTGACCATCAAACAAAATACTGAATATCCCTACTGTCTAGTTCCACCTGTGCCGCATAGAATGGCTCGCCATCGTGGCCGAGAGTTCTAGTCGCAGCATAGGTGACCAGTGACAACACCGACCGATGTTTCCCCAGCACATCTGATCGCACTGCCTCTCAACCGCAAACAGCTAGGACTCATCTTACAAATTCCGGTCTTGATGATCATCGGTCTATTCCTGTTGGCCTACGATGCGCTCTGGGGCATTGAATCATTGGCGGCAGTGTTCCGCCAGCCATTGGCGGGGATTACGCTAGCGGTTGCTTATCCTCTCGGTATTCTCGTCCATGAATTGCTGCATGCTCTTGGGTTTGTTGGATTCGGCAGCGCCTCCTGGAAGATGATCCGGATCGGTATCTTTCGTCTGACCGCTTTCTGCCAGTGTGATGCCCCAGTGGTTGTGCCTGGTTTCCGCGCTGCAATTGCCCTCCCAGGGCTACTCTTAGGTGTATTTCCCGTAGTCGTCGCGTTGATATTCGGCTTTGGTTGGTGGCTGCTATTCGGCGCGCTGATGGCAAGTGCCGCGCTTGGCGATGTCCTGATTCTGTGGACGCTACGCACTGTTCCGCGCCGGGGAAAGATTGTCTATCGACCCGTCATTAGTCGGTATGAAGTTACCTATCACTAACTACCAGATGCCCGGAAGTATTCGATACCGCACGCGCTGTTGATAGTCTCTATAGCCCAGTAAAGCTCCTTCTAAATATCGCTCCTCATCAAGGAGCTTTTTTGTATGAGCCGCGATCATCAGCGCAAATACGATCCACTCCCACCAAGTTGAAAAGACCAGCGCTGTTCCGAAGTACATAATCACCACGAAAGCATAAAGGGGATGCCGGATGATCGCCCATAACCCTTTATCAATCACCCGATGCTCATCATGAAGCGCGGTAGCAGCACTCCAGAAGTGGCCCATCATATAGCGACAGTACGTCATTCCCGCCGCCCCCAACAATGTGAGCAGCGTTCCAATTCCTACCGTTACACTATTATCGAAAAACGGAAGTACACCCACCGATCCTTGCACGACGAGCGCGCCAGTCCCTATGAGTATCTGACCTAATCCCATAATGATCAGTAATAGCAGAGTATCGAGAGGGGTATTTGCTTGCAGCGATTCGAGCAAAGTGATCAGGATCGCGATGCCACCCCACCAGTACACGATGATCCACGCCATCCATATTACGAGTGTAGCCCATCGCAGTATAGTAATCGGCGGCATTATCGAGACGTAGTTAGCCCGCCAGCGCTTGAATCAGGTCGCGGAAAGCGGCTTTATAATCTTCTTCGAAGTCAAAACGCGGCTGGCGGCGCAGAGAATCAGGAACACCCGCCGCCTGAACCTGTGCAATCGCGACAGGCTTACGGTTCTCCCTGAAGAACTGCCAGCTCGATTCTACGGGTGTAGAAATCAGGGCAGCAGGCGAAAGCACCAGCACCATATGGCTGCATTCCTGTAAACCGGGATGCACACCGCTTGCCCACTGGCTAGTGTTGCGATATGTCACTTCTGGATCGTACCATGCGGGGATACCCGCGCGGCTGAGGTCTTCGGCGAGGCGTGCCGCAAATTCCCGATCTTCGGGCGCATAATTGATGAATGTTGCGTAGCGCGGCAGGCCGGGGCGTTTCATGACGGGGGCACTCTTGCCGCCGAGCACGCTTCCAGATTCGGGGTGGCGATCCTGTATGTGCTGATCGGTGCGGCCCATTCGGAATACGGTTGTACCGCACTGAGGGCACTCTCCCCGCGTCCCCGGCGTGCCGCGCCGAGTCCAGACTGGAGTCGGATTTTCCATTTCGATACGCATTCGGCAGCTAACGCAGTAAGCCTCGACAGGCTCGTCTTCTTGCTCGTCTGCATCTGCGTATTCGTACTCTGACATAACGAGTTCCTTTAGGAAAGTATTGCAATGGGTAGTGGCTTGGCACAGTTTATACGATGGCAGCAGCCGAGGCAACCAAACACCGCAGCAACATTTTTGGATAAAGGGCACGCCGTATTGCTGTACTCAGATTAGCCATCGCGCCGATTGCATGTACCCCTGCCGAGTGCTATAATTCGCGGCTGGAAAATTCCGGGCGAGTATCGCACCGGAGCAGTAAACCTCCGAGGAGTTCAACTTTTCGTGTTCACCCCACTCAACTGGCTTCTGGGGCTTTTCTCACTCGACATCGGCATTGATCTAGGTACAGCAAATACCCTCGTCAATGTAAGAGGTCGGGGTATTGTCATTAACGAGCCTTCATGGGTCGCTATCGAGAAGAGATCCCGTAAGGCACTCGCAATTGGCGCTGAGGCTCGGCAAATGGTCGGGCGCACCCCTGCAAATATCATCGCTATTCGTCCGCTTCGTGACGGCGTGATCTCTGAGTTCGAAATCACTCAAGCGATGCTGGAATACTTCATTCATAAATCGCATGAGCAGTCGCTCGTTCCGCTTCCCCGACCGCGCGTGGTCGTTGGGATTCCTAGTGGTGTCACCGAAGTAGAGAAACGCGCAGTTTATGATGCAACGATGTCCGCAGGTGCGCGTGAAGCATTCTTGATCGAAGAACCAATGGCTGCGGCCATCGGTGCGGGTCTGCCGATCACTGAAAGTCACGGCAGCATGATAGTGGATATTGGCGGTGGCACAACCGAAGTCGCTATTTTCGCACTCGGCGGTATTGTCGTCAGTCGCTCGATCCGTGTAGCAGGTGACGAGATGGATGAGGACATCATCCAGTATATGCGTACCAAGTACAACCTGCTGATCGGTGAGCGCATGGCGGAGCGTGCTAAGCTTGAATCCGGCTCTGCCTACCCTCTGCCGGAAGAACGCCGTATCACCATGCGGGGCCGCAACCTGATTACGGGCCTGCCTGAGTCGGTCGATGTGTCCTCCATCGAACTTCGTGAAGCATTATCCAGTTCGGTGCAAGTAATCCTTGATACCATCAAAGATGCGCTTGACGAAACGCCGCCGGAGTTAATTTCCGACCTTATGGAGAGCGGCATCTGCCTTGCTGGGGGCGGTTCGCTGTTGGCCGGATTGAGTGAGCGGCTATCAGAAGAGGTCAATATGCGGGTATGGCTGGCGGAAGACCCGATGACCTGCGTAGCGCGCGGAGCAGGTCGTGTGCTGGAAGACTACGATAACCTGCGTCGGCTGCTGGTAGGGTTGGAACGCGGCAGCACTCAGCACTAGATCAACCAATCGGGCGGTTGCTCTACGCCCGCCATTGTGCTCTCGTGAGATGGGGGTGGTTCCTGTACCTTTATGAATTCAGGGATCACGCCCCTTTTGTTTGGCAGGTAGAAATACCTGCCACTATGAGATAAAAATTATGCGTCGAGAAAGCCGACGATTACTCACATTCGGAGTTTTACTTCTTCTGACCCTCGGTTTGTTAGGTTTGGGGAGTCGCTTAAGCATTATCCGCCCGTTGATCAGCGCGGTAACGCTGCCACTCTCGCCTATCGCGCGGCTGCTTACAGGGGGCACAGAGACGATTGCTGGTTTGAGCACCCCTGAAGAAGACCCTGAAGTACTCAAAGCGCGCAACCGGGAATTAGAAAAAACTGTTGCAGAGATGCAGGTAGAGATCGTCCGCCTCCGTGAGATCGAGCGCGATTATTACCGTCTGAGTGGATTGGTTAATTACACAACTCAGCACCCCGATGAAAACATAGTAACGGCAAATGTGATCTCCCGTGATACCAGCAGCTACTTACGTTGGATCATCATTAATCGGGGCGCTCGTGATGGTATCAAGGTGGGCAATCCGGTGATCAGTGATCTAGGGCTGGTCGGACGTGTTGAGAAGGTCGCTGCGAATCTCTCATGGATTCGGCTGGCAAATGATCCCGCCAGCTTGATCAACGCGCGCACGCAGGAAAGCCGCGCTGAGGGAATCGTCACTGGGCTGCTTCAGGGTGGCTTGCGAATGGACAAAATCCCTCAGACGCAGTTGATGGACGTAGGTGATCTTGTCCTGACCTCTGGGCTGGGTGGAATGTTTCCAGCAGATATTGTCATTGGGCAAGTCACCAACGTCAGCAAGCCGCCCGCCGAATTATTCCAGACTGCGGAAGTCCGCCCGACTGTAGATTACAATAATCTCGATATTGTGAGCGTGATCACGGCGTTTATACCAGTCGATACCTCGGTGTTTGACGAGCAAATTCAGGCTACGCCCAACCCATGAGTCTTCAATTCGGGATTCCCTTATTTATCATTGCCGCTCTGCTACAAGCTGCTGTGCTCTCCCATCTTCGTGTCTACGGTGGGCAGCCAGATTTAATCGTGGTGATCGTACTGGCGTGGTCTACTCTGGATCGTGACCGCGAGGGGATGATTTGGGCATTTGTGGGCGGCCTATTCCTCGACTTATTTTCGGGCGCGCCATTCGGAATCTCTTCGCTGGCCCTCATTCCCATTGCGTACTTCATCGGCCTGACTGAAGCGCAGGTATATCGTACAAATATCGTCTTACCTTTGATGCTGACGCTTGCTGGTGCTTTGGCCTATCATGGTCTCTATCTGCTGCTGCTGCGCTTTTTTGGCGGCGTTTCTCTATCTTGGTCGGAAGCATTGGGGTATGTTACACTGCCCTCGGTCATCTTTGACGTAATTCTAGTTATCCCAGCGCTGCGTCTATTATCCGGTTGGTACACGCGTTTGCACCCGCGTCAGGTAAAAATCTAGAGCAGCAGGAGTGGTAATTGGCGTTACCTAGATGCCGATTGCTGCCAGCCTTAATGGCCCTAATCTATGTGGAATCCTTCTCCAGCTTCTAATCATCGCCGAGTGGGTCGTCTCCTTATCTTTCAAGGAGTGATGCTCGCAGCGTTTGTGATCCTTGCGGCCCGCATCTACCAGATTCAGTTTATTGAGCACAATCAGTATGTGGCACAGGCTAATGAGAATCGATTCGATACGGTTTGTATCCCGGCTACCCGTGGCATTATTACCGACCGCAACGGCAAGCCACTCGCGGTGAATGTCGCCAGCGCTAATGTGATTGTCACACCCGCGCTGCTACCCGACGACGATGCCCAATCGCAGCAGGAATTACAGCACCTCGCCGGTCTGATCAATATTCCATTTAGCGGCAAGTTGAACACAGTAGACGAGCGCGGTATTCCGCAGCGAAGTCTCATGACGATGATTGCAGAGGGTGCAGGTATCGCGCCATATCGGGGCGTTACGGTGAAAAAAGATGTTGACTACGAAACTGCCCGTATCATCATGGCAGAGCAGCTTCCTGGTGTGAGGATTGATTGGGTTTCCGCGCGGGATTATCCAAGCGGGGCGCTCACCGCCGATATTATAGGCTATATGGGGCCAATCCCCGAATCTGTTGCTGACAAGTACAAGGAAAAATGTTATGTCCTCGACCGGGACCGGATCGGCTATGATGGGGTTGAGTTCACCCTCGAAGAATATCTCGCAGGCGTTCCTGGGCGTCAGGGTGTGATCCGTGATGTGGCAGGCCAGATTGTCTCCACAGTAGCCGAAGTTCCCCCGCAGCCAGGGTATAACATCAGCCTCACCATTGATGCCGATTTGCAGGAATCAGCTCAGAAGCACTTGCTCGAAGCATTAGACGGGCTGAAGCAGCGTTATCCCAATGACGCTATCGGCTTTGATCGTGGCGTTGTGATTGCATCGAATCCGCGCACGGGTGAAATCCTTGCAATGGTTAGCTGGCCCACTTATGACAACGAGCGCTTTGCACGTGCCATTGACTACCCTTATTATCTCCAAGTCTCCCAAGACCCGAAACATCCCTTGTTCAACCAGGCAGTTAGCTCGCTGTATCCGCCTGGATCGATCTTCAAAGTGCTGACTGCGACAGCGATTCAGGAAGAGGGCATCGTTACCCCCGATTATGAGATCGAAGACCCTGGCAGCATTTTGTTGGAAAACCGCTACTATCCGAATGAGCCTAGCCAGTCGCAGAGATTCGTTTGCTGGATCGAGAAGGGGCATCCGGGGCGCGGTCACGGCGCGGTGAATCTGCTGCATGCATTGGCATGGTCGTGCGACGTATACTTTTATAAGGTGGGTGGCGGTTACACCAACCCTGATACCGGTGTCGCTGAAGTTCGCGACATTGGCCTCGGCATTGAGAAGTTAGCTCAGTGGATGGATTTGTTCGGTTTGGGCCATAGAACGGATATTGAACTAGCGGGTGAAGTTGAAGGTACTTTGCCCAGTCCCGAATGGAAGCGCCGAACATGGGGCGAAAACTGGTCTACTGGTGACACCTACAACTCTGCCTTCGGTCAGGGATATGTACTTGTAACCCCCATTCAGATGCTCAAGATTCTCAATACGATTGCAAACAACGGCCTGATTGCACGTCCCACACTGGTTCACGATGTACGCAACACCAACGGTCAGGTAATCAAGGGCTTTCAGCCGGACATCACCGACATGCGCGATACGCTGCGTGAGTTCTGGCCCAAGCACCATGAGGATAATGCTGGAAATCCTGAACAGTATAGCATTACTCTGGATGCGTCCTTGGAGATCGTAAGAGAAGGCATGCGTCTCGCGACCACGTTGAAGACCGACCCAGTGCATAGCGGTACAGCTATTGCGGAACAAGACGCTCTGCCCTACGTTCAGGTAGCTGGCAAGACCGGGACGGCGGAGTTCTGCGACAATATCGCGGCGGCGCTTGATCGCTGTATTCCCGGCGCGTGGCCTGCGCATGCGTGGTTCATAAGCTATGCTCCCTACAGCAATCCTGAGATTTCCGTAGTTGCCTTCGTTTATAACGGGCAAGAAGGTGCAATCTGGGCTCTGCCTGTCGTTACGCAGGTGATCGATGACTACTTTAAGCTCAAGACTCAACGCGCTCTTGAGGCGCAAGCACAAGCTACTCTCCCTGCGCCGCCCGTTCCGCCTCCGACCGCAGCCCCATGACTGACGCTGCCGATCAGATCGCTGCGACCTCTTCGCCTAACCGCGCTCGCGATTTGTGGGTGCGCTACGGATGGGCGGGGTTTATCGGTGCGTCGCTTGGATTGAGTATTGCCCGCCTGTTGTATGAGACTAATCCGTTCCGCTTCGCTACTTTCGGCAGCGCGGGCGCGTCAATAGGGATTGCTGCTGCTGGTGCGCTGTTCTGGGTGTTGCTCACCATCATCATTGAGAAGCGCCCCGCCCAGGGAATATTCCCCATAGCAGTTTACGTCCCCATCATGCTGGTATGGCTTTACATTCTGACTCCACCTATGCAGGTTGATCCTCAGCGCGGCAGCATCATTATTGCCGGATCGGTGATCCTCTCACTTACGCTGGCAGTTCCGTGGTTGATTGCTCCGGGCGCTGAAATTCCTACCCACCGCCGATGGATCGGCACAGTCATTATCGCGATCATTATCTTCACGATTTATCTTCTGACCCTTCAACGAACAATAGGCCGCGCCGACACCTTCGAGTTTCAAGTAACTGCCCCTGTTGTGGGCGTGGCGCATCCGACCGGATACCCACTCTGCCTGCTGCTCGGCAAATTATTTAGTTTGCTCCCGCTCGGTAAGGTAGCAACTAGGGTTAACCTGACCTCGGCGGTCGCGGCGACTGTCGCGGTAGTCGAGATCTATTTGACGATGCGCCGCGTTTTTCATCTTGATCGTTTCATTTCCGGCCTATCGGCAGTCGCCTTTGGGCTTTCCCCGGTCTTTTGGTCACAGGCAGTAATTGCCGAAGTCTATGCGCTGCACAGCGCTTTCGCGGCGGCGATCATTGGTGGGTCTCTGTGGCTGGTGACACGCTTTCATCAGGGTGTATTGGTGGATAACCCTTCCATTGCCGCGTCTGTACAGGCTGATCCATCGCGTTATGCCGCACGTATTGTAATTATTCTATTCGCGCTCACGGGCCTAAGTCTCAGCAATCACCTGACTACCGTGCTCCTGATCCCAACGGTGGCCCTAGCGCTGCTGATTGCGCAGCCTCGGCTCACCTGGAAACAGTGGATACTGGCGGCAGGGGTGTTCGTGGCAGGGCTGTTGATCTATCTCTATATCCCTCTTCGCTGGCCCGCTTTACACGATGGTCGTTTAATGCGTTGGGATGAATTCTGGGGATGGGTTACAGGCAGCCGCTTCCGGGGCGCGTTGCAGCTTCAAGCGTGGCTTACCGATCCGGGGCGCTGGCAGATTCTAAGCCGCTTGATCCTCGATCAATATGGCTGGATTGGCATCGTCATTAGTGCTGCTGGGCTAATCCTAATGGTGATTCGTCAGTGGCGGCCTGCTCTAATCACCCTAACGGTTTTCGCTGCTCATGCCTTTTATGGGTTGAACTATCTCGTCCCTGATATAAGCGTCTTCCTGATTCCGATGTTCCTAATTCAGGCGATCTGGATGGGCTACGGCATCGCGGTGACAATTGGATGGTTCTTCCGCCGCTATTCCATCCCCACTGAGGAATGGGTGCATGGAGCGCTAGTGACAATCTTTGCGATTCTGCCGCTCAGTGCGGCATGGATCACGGGTGCATCGTTCGATTGGTCAAAGGAACAGGCGCTCGAAATGTGGGGGCGGCGTGTGCTGGCACTGCCGCTTGATCAAGACGCTGCGATTCTGGCGGACAGCGAAAAAGTCGCTCCCCTCGAATATCTTCACCGCATCGAAGGCATTAGGCCCGACATGCACATAGTCGTGCTCGGTACAGAAGGGGAATACTTAGCTGATTTGAATGACCGCATCGCCAAGCACCAGACAGTTTACCTTGCGCGCTTCTTGCCCGGATTAGAGGGCACTTATTCGCTGCGGTCAGTTGGGCCGTTGATCGAGGTTAGCACTACGCCGTTGAAAGAAGCTCCGTCGCTTTCTGATAAACCCGCATCGTGGATCAATGGTCTAACGCTGATCGGCGCGCAAACCAATCAACGGAAAGTACATCCCGGCGACGAAGCATGGGTAATGCTCTACTGGCAAGCCCAACAGCCGCTCGCAAATAATGTTCAAGTGCGTGCGCATCTGATTGATGAAGGTGGTCAGGTCTATTGGCAGGAACAGCCTGCTTATCCTGTTAGCAATCGCTACCCGCCCGTCGCATGGAAAGATGCGGAGATCGTTTCCGACTTCCATGCTGTCCCAATGCTCTATACCCTCCATCCTGGTACATATACGCTCCAGATCGGAATATCTCTCCCCTTCTCGCCGGATGTGATGCTACTGAAGGACGGTAACGAGTGGGTTTCGGTGCTGAATTTCGAGGTACTTCCCATCGAGAAAGCGCTTCCAATTAATGGTCGGCGGCTGGCAGTCACCTTCACAGAAGGCGCGCTGGTCGGGGCCGATGCGCCTGAACAGTCAACCCCGCACACTGAGACAGCACTTGCCGCGACGTGGTTGAGCAATAACGGCAGCAGCAGGTCCGAGT
>Ga0209382_10007162_pt1 | contig 14264 bp, 14 predicted proteins | sample SoiMetdeltSBSDD5_FD_187599 | JGI IMG/M metagenome (GOLD analysis project Ga0209382, IMG submission 187599) | Bulk soil microbial communities from a Populus tree surrounding site in Tennessee, USA - Soil MetaG P. deltoides SBSDD5 (SPAdes) (version 2) | ecosystem: Environmental > Terrestrial >... | reverse complement strand
TCAGATGCCGAGCGTGCGGCTGCTGGTGGATGGTTCGCAAGGACGCAGACGAGCCAGCAACGCGGATCGTTCTGGGTAATCCTAACGCCTCAGTGATCGCGAAACAGGCAGGCTAAGGCAACAGACTCGTCCACAGCCAGCGCCCGCATCCTGCTCGCGCATCGATATGAAGAGCGGAGGCCGCCCCGTATCGGCGGTGCCTCATCGATTGAGGGACCCACCACGAGGAGGCTGGCGGTTTGCATGCCTCCGATGCGTCACGAACTTGCCTCCCATCTCTTGGTACGTGACGGATTGATGAGGCCGCCCATGAATGACCCAGTTGCCAACCGCGCGGCGTTTGCCGGTCGACGCGCACAACTCCCGGCGGGATCACCTGTATCGATGACCTTCTGCGTCAATGGGACGATGCACGACCTCACGCTCGATCCGCGCGTGAGTCTTCTCGACGCACTCCGCGATCACCTGAATCTGACCGGCACCAAGAAGGGCTGCAACCAGGGCGCCTGCGGTGCCTGCACGGTGTTGATCAACGGGGAACGCATCCTCTCGTGCCTCGCACTCGCCGTCCAGTGCGAAGGCCGGGACATCACCACCATTGAAGGTCTTGCCGGAGACAACGTGCTCCATCCGCTGCAAGCCGCGTTTATCACGCATGACGCGTTCCAGTGTGGCTACTGCACGTCAGGGCAGATCTGTTCGGCGATTGGAATGTTGAACGAATTTCAGGAGGGAGTGCCCAGCGCCGTCACACCGGATGTGTCCGCGTCGACGATCGAGTGGACCCAACAGGAGCTCAAGGAGCGGATGAGCGGGAATTTGTGCCGTTGCGGCGCGTATGTCGGGATTTGCGACGCAATCCGTGACGCCTTCGCGATCGAGGTGGCGCAATGAAGCCCTTCGCCTACGCGAGAGCTGGCGATGCGCCCACGGCTCTAGGGCTGATCTCACAGCCACACACGAAGTTCCTGGCCGGCGGCACAAACCTCGTCGATCTGATGCGCGAGAACATCGAACAGCCGGACACGGTGGTCGATATCACCGGCCTGCCATTCACGCAGATCGAGGAGCTGCCGAGCGGCGGCCTGTCGATCGGCGCGACCGTCCGGAACACCGCGGTCGCGGTTCACAGGCTTGTCCGCAAGCGCTACCCGCTTCTGTCGCAGGCGATTGTGTTCGGGGCCTCGGGACAGATTCGCAACATGGCCACGGTCGGCGGCAACCTGATGCAGAGAACTCGCTGTCCCTACTTCTACGACGAGGCCGCGCTGTGCAACAAGCGGCACCCGCAGTCGGGATGTGATGCGATCGACGGCGTTAACCGGATGCACGCGATCCTCGGAGCCTCTCCGAGCTGCATCGCCACGCATCCATCGGACATGTGTGTCGCGCTCGCGGCGCTCGGTGCCCTGGTTCACGTCGAGGGTCCACGCGGCACGCGCACGATTCCCTTCGACGCCTTTCACCGCCTGCCCGGAGACACACCACACATCGAGACCGACCTGCATGCCGATGAATTGATCACGTCGGTGGAGATTCCACCGCTCGACTTCGCGAAGCACTCGCTGTATCGAAAGATCCGTGATCGAGCCAGCTATGCGTTCGCACTGGTCAGCGTCGCGGCCGCTGTCGCTGCGGAGCGTGGTGTGATCACCAGTGTCCGGATTGCGCTGGGCGGTGTTGCGCACAAACCGTGGCGGGCGTTCGAGGCGGAACGGGTGCTCGTGGGTGCGGCAGCGACCACGGAAACCTACAACCGGGCCGCGGAAGCCGAACTCGCCGGCGCACGAGGCTTCGAACACAACAATTTCAAGATCGAGCTCGCGAAACGGACGCTGGTCAGCGTCTTGAGCGACCTGACCGGCCAGCGAGGACCGTCATGAGTGTCATGCGGAAAGTCGTCGAAACGGCGGCGCGCTACATGCCGGATCGCGCGCCCGATCCCCTGATACACACCCAGGGTCATATCGGCAAACCGTACAACCGCGTCGATGGGCCGCTCAAGGTGACCGGAGGAGCGCGCTTCACAGCGGAGTTCGCTGTCGAAGGCCTCACTCATGCCGCCCTCGTGTGCAGCACGATTGCGAAGGGATGGGCCACAACGATCGATACCGCTGCAGCGGAAGCGGCGTCAGGTGTCATCGGGGTCATCACGCATGCCAATGCGCCCAGCATGAAGCCGCCGTCGCTGATGAACGTGGACCGCCCGAAGGCATTTGCGGCAAGCGATTTGCCGATTCTCCAGGACGATCGGGTGTATTGGAACGGACAGCCGTTGGCGGTCGTCGTCGCCGAAACGCTCGAACAGGCCGAGTACGCGGCGTCGCTGGTCCGCGTTGAATACAAACCCGACGTGGCTCATGTATCGTTTGACGACCTCAAGGCCACTGCCGCTCAGCCGCCGAACATCCTCGGCGAGCCGGCGGAGCTCACGATCGGCGATGTCGACGCGAGTCTCGTCGCGGCCGACCTGATCGTTGATAACGTCTATCGCACACCGTGGTATCACCACAACGCCATCGAGCCGCACGCCACGACTGCTGCGTGGAACGATGATGGCACCCTGCTCGTGTTCGAGTCGACGCAGACCGTGAGCGGGAACAAGTACTCGCTGGCCGAAGTCTTCGCGCTGAAACCCGAGGCAGTCCAGGTCATCGCGCTGTTCGTTGGCGGAGGTTTCGGCGGCAAGGCTGGACTCTGGCAGAACACGGTTCTCTGCGTGGCGGCCGCGAAGGTGACTGGTCGCGCGGTCAGATTGGCGCTCTCACGCGAGGATGTGTTTCGGGTGATCGGCGGCCGCACGATCGCGGAACAGCGCGTGGCCCTGGGAGCGCGTGCCGACGGTCACCTGACCGCCCTCATTCACACCGGCACGACGGCGACCGCCACCCACGCACGTTACGCCGAGCAATGTACATTTCCGCCGAGGCACCTCTACGCATCGGACAGCATCCATGTTGGTCAAAAGGTCGTCAACCTCGACACGGTGGCAAATACGTGGATGCGGGCACCCGGCGAATCGATCGGCACGTTCGCCCTGGAGTCAGCGATCGACGAGCTCGCCCACGGGCTGAACATCGATCCGATTGAACTCCGCCGCATCAACGAACCTGCGAAGGACCCGACGAAGGACATCGAGTTCTCGAACCGCAATCTACTCGAGGCCTACCGTCGGGGCGCGGCGCAGTTCGGCTGGAGCCGGCGCCGTCTCGAGCCGCGCTCGCAGCGTGATGGTCGATGGCTCATCGGGCAGGGAGTCGCCACGGCGTACTATCCGGTGTACCGCTTCCCCGCAAAGGCTGGCGTTCGTCTCTCCGCGGAGGGCACAGCGGTCGTGAAGGCGGCCGCGAATGAAATGGGAATGGGCACGGCAACCGTGCAGATTCAGCACGCCGCCGAGCGCCTGGGGCTGCCAATCGACAAAGTGTCGTTTGAGTACGGCGATTCGACGCTGCCCGACTCGCCGATGGCGGGTGGATCGTGTCAGACGGTGAGCATCGCCGCGTCCGTACAGGCAGCCATCGAGAAGGCGCATCGTGAACTGCTTCGGCTTGCACGAGCCAACTCAGATTCACCGCTCGGCAGCGCCACGTATGAGCAGACCGTCCTGCGCGATGGCGGACTGTTCCGCATCGATGATTCGGGCAGCGGCGAGACGTATTCAGCCATCTTGCGGCGTGCCGGGAAAGAGTCGATCGACGTCGAGGCATCCGCTCCGATGCCGTTGGAGGCGATGAAGTATTCGATGGCCTCGTACGGCGCTCAGTTCTGCGAAGCTCGCGTGAACGAAGAGTCGGGGGAAGTGCGCCTCTCGCGATGGCTCGGCTCGTTCGATTGCGGCAGGGTTGTCAACCCGAAGACGACGGCGAGTCAGTTGCGCGGAGGGATCGTCATGGGGATCGGCATGGCACTCACCGAGGAAACTCTCTTCGATCGTCGCAACGGCCGCATCGTGAACGCCTCGCTCGCCGAGTATCACGTGCCAGTCAACCTCGACGTGCCACCGATCGAGATCCTCTGGACCGACATTCCCGACGAACGCACGCCGATCGGTGCACGGGGAGTCGGAGAACTCGGCATCACCGGCGTCGCAGCAGCACTGGCCAACGCGATATTCCACGCCACTGGCAAACGAGTGCGCAATTTACCGATCACGCTCGACCAGCTCTTATAGCGCGACGAGCTCTGGCCAGTGCGCTTGCACAAACGCCCGCCACGTCACGGGACTCTCCCGACGAGGCAGCACCCTGAGTGCCTGGAGCATGCGCGATCGTCTCTACTCGCGCAGGACCGCACGGTCTTTGGCCGCGGCGACGATCGCGAGGGTTATTGGTAGCCACGGCGCCTTCCTTTCAAAGGTCGTTGGCTTGAGTCCACCGATTCCGCGATGCTGAACCGTCGTGACGTGTGGCTGGTCTTCCATCCGTGTGTAAAGGCACGAGTGCCGTTCAAGGTACGTGCCTTGATATCGCTGAGCGTGCAACTAGCCCTGCTCAAACGGATGGGTGAGGTACCTTATTTCACGCCTTGAAGTGACCGATCGATCTGCTCGTCTATTTCGCGTTCGGCTGCGAGCCAATCCTCCAACGCCTTTCCGTGCTGCCCACCTCTCGCCTGATAGATCTCGTGAGCGCGCTTAGCGATCCGGTTCAGGCGGGACTCGGCGGGCTCAGGTATTGGAACCGCGTCTCGCATCACCGCGGCAGACTCAGTGCCTGGCGGCTCGTCAGTGGGTTCCTTTCCGAAGGCGCCCGGCACCTTCTTCGACGCAGGCGTCGCCCTGTCGGTGTACCGCGAGCCTGTTTCCTTCTGCGCCGTCGAGTGACTTCCGGCCTTGCCCGACATCTGGAGAGCGCTGTGGGTATCTGTCGGTTGTTCGCCTGTCCGGCCTGCTGCATCCACGGGCGGTGGAGGACCCGTATCTAGTGGCGGGTGTGCAGCGCGTTCTGCACTCTCTTCGCTTGCCGATTCTCGATTGCTGATGCCGGGAGCCTTCTCCATCACAGCACTGTCATCGAATGAAGGGGACGATGATGGTTTTCTCCGCATGTCAACCTCCTTCTGTGCTACGCCATGTCCCTCGCACCGATCATCCCCCCCCGAGATAGTTACCAAACCCCGACAGTGAGGGCGACGCACACCAGAGAATCATCGTGGCCCCGTGTATCGAGAAGGCCTGGTCGCACGTCTCTGATAACAGCAATGCGGATCCTGTGCGCGGAGTTGAAGGCGGGAGCTGAGCGAGACGTGCTTCGACCAGTGGACCGCCATTGCGGGCGATTGATATGCAAAGCAACAACGGTACCTTCGCCATCGCTGCGAAATATGCAGTCCACGAAATAGTTACGAACATCTCGAGTGGGACCAGACTCTCGTTGCGCGTTCGCGATGAAAGAAGGAAAAAAACCGACTCGGCAGCCAGCAGCTGGTTCGTCAGGATTTGCGTGTCTCAGGTGGCCGCCGGCGGTCCGACTTTTCTTGAATGACGCTCATCCTGCCATCGCTCTCCAGATAGCACTTCTTCACGCTTTCAATCGACTCCACACCTTGCTCGCGCAACTGCTGGCGCAGATCGTCGCTAGTGATCAATTGCGATCGAAGATTCCGATACAGAATCTGACCGTTCCGAATCAGCAGCAATGATGGCGGATGCAACAGCCAATACATGAAGCGTGATCGGTACGCCATCCAATCGAGGATGTAGTTCCAGGCGAAGATCGTGGCCACGACCATCGCGCCTTCGGTCAGTGACTTGTACTCACCGGCCATCCCGTTTTGCGCCGCATCGGCGATCAGCACGACGACCAGGAGATCTGACACGGACAGCGATCCCGCGTCTCGTCGAAAGATGCGAAACCCGGCCAAGATCAGCAGGTACATCACCGTTGCCCGCACCACCAGTTCCACAACGCTTCCCGTCGGCACGAACAGCGTGTGCCAGTCGATTGTTCTCGGTGTCATGAGAGCTACCTCAGCGCCTGTGGCGCCCTGCGCGCCCGCGTCGCCTCATGTATGCAGCCTTCAGTCCGCAGACGAGACTCTGCCAAGGCTCCTTTACGAGAACTCGCGGCTCACGGCCGCGAGGAAACGCGCAGCGAAGCGGATCGTCGACGAAAGGCGAAGAAGACGGTCTGAATCGTACGCGGGCGGTGGTCGAGCTCGTCCAACTGAATCGCAGAAGCAGTCAGGATACGTGGACACCTACGAGCGCGGGTCACCGTCTCGAGAGTTGGGCCGGACCGGGTCGCATCGCGCACACAACTCTCGCAGTCTCAACGCATCTCTGGGTGCATGACCGTGGGCGTCGTTGTTGAAGTAGACGAAGACGGCCATCCCCTCGCGCTGACGGCCGGCGCACCACTCGGCCCACGCCTCGAGCGTCTGGGCAGAATAACGCCCCGAATATCGTTGCGGACCATGCAGTCGCACATACACGAACGGGCCGACCAGATGTCGGCCAGTCGGGGACCCAGCCATGTCGTGCAGGCAGAGCGCCGCGTGATAACGAGTCAACAAGTCAAAGGTGTCGTCGACATACCACGTGGTGTCCCGAAACTCGATCGCGTGCAGTCGATTCTTTGGCAGCGTTCGCAGGAAGGTCTCGAGGCGCTCGAGATTACGCGGCCAGTGCGGTGGCAGTTGATAAAGCACAGGGCCAAGACGATGACCCAGTTTTCTGGCGCGCGAGAAGAATAGCGCTACGGGTGAACCGGGATCCTTGAGTTTTTTCATGTGCGTCAGGTAGCGGCTGGCCTTCACGGCGTAGACGAACGACTGTGGAACGCGACGACGCCAGTCCGCAAACGTCTCAGCGGCCGGCAGCCTGTAAAAGGAGTTGTTGATTTCGACCGTGTCGAAATGAGTTGCGTAGTACTCGAGCCAGCGCGTCGCGGGCAGAGCGGCGGGATAGAAATTCGCTCGCCAGTGCTTGTACTGCCATCCCGAGCAGCCGACTCGCACGGAGGCTTCAGGATCCGACAGGGCTACGCGACGCGACGTCTGCTCACCGCGCATACAGCGGCGCGTGGAAGGTGACGACCAGATCGCCCGTTGCGACAACACGTCCATTGAGGGCCGCGAGGAATGCCTCGCGTGACGCCGACGGCAGTAGGGGCAGCATCTCCGTCACCGCAAAGATCTGAAAGTGATAGTGGTGCGCCGGATCGCTTGTGGGCGGACGCGGACCGAAATAACCAATCGTCCCTTTCGAGTTGCGACCCTGCAGCGCGCCTGCCAATTCCGGGAGGCGCGGCAGCGCGGGCAGCGCTTCTGGCAACGATGTAATCGTCGCGGGCAGGTTGTATAGCAGCCAATGGACGAATGGTTTGGGCTCCTGCGCATCTGGATCCTCCACGACGAGCGCGATGGACCTCGCCGTCCCTGGTACACCGGTCCAGTGCACGGCCGGCGAAATTTTCTCCCCGTAATCACTGTAAGGAAGAGGCAGAGGACCGTGCGCCATCGCGCTGGACAAGGTCACGACAATCGTTGCCGCACTGCCTGCTCCGGCGACCCGTTGTGTCGCAAGCGTGCCGGCTGCCGAAGGACTTGGAGGCACCTGCGCGAGTAACGACGCAGTCGCGATGCACAGCGCAGCCGCAATGGCGGATGCATGGCTCATGATGCAGCTCTTTGTTTGCCCAGCGTACCGTCATCGTTACGGTTCGCAACGAAGAGTTCCTTCACGGTCACCAGGTACACGCGCGAACCGTCGATGGCGATGCCGTGTATCTGCGGTCGTCGCGCGACGGTCACTGGCGGCTCGGCTTTTCCATCATCGTCGGCATCACGCAGCATCAGCATGTCGCCGCTCTCACGCCTGGTCACGTAGACCGTCCTATCGTCGGCCACCGCCAGTATCCGCGGCTTGCCGAGACCCTCGGCGAACTTCGCCACTTCGAATCCGGGCGGAACAGTCACCTTGACGCGCCTATCATCGACAGCCAGTTTCTCGGGCTTGACCACGTGGGCCGTGATGGTCGTAGGCGCCGTACGTTCCTGAGCAGTAATGCCGGCGGCCAATGGAAGGACAGCGACGCAGCACAGCAGCAGGTGCGTCATGCCCTCCAATTGTGCAAGCACGACGCCGTCCTTCCTCGATGTCGTAGACACGGTTGAGCGCACCGACGATCGAGACGAGTGCGGCCGAACTGCTCCACACGCACCGGCGACACCGAAGGTGAGCAGTCCGCCGTTCTCGTTATTGGCGAGCCGTCGCATCTGCCTTGAGCCTGACAGTTGTTGCAGTGAGTGCCATGCGATGGGCTGCAGCAATTGCAACACATCAGCCGTATCTCGTTCAGCGAGCAGTTCGATCTGGAGATCGCAACGAGTGCGATCGTGGGCTTGGCGACCCAGGCCCTTTTGCTCGCACGACGAACAGTGCCGAAGAATGGCTAGCGAGAAAGCCCGGGAGGGTTCATCGCCGAATCGATCTCAGGCCAGAGTGACGGTGAGTGGTAGACGTTGGTACGCAAAATGCTCCGTTCGAAGCGACTTATGGACCTCCAGAGTCTCCACGATCGGCCGACATCATTGGGCGATGCTGAAAAGTGGTTCGCACTTGGCACCGGCGCACTGCTTCTTTTGCTCGGCGCATCCCGACGTTCGGCAGTCGGCGCATGCCTCGCTGTCTCATCCACACCGCTGCTGTATCGGGGCATCACCGGATGTTGGCCGGCCCTCGTGGAAGGCGACAACGATACGAAGACCGCCCTGGGTGGCGAGCGCGGCGTGCATGTCCGCGAATCGATCCGCCTGGAGCGTCCCGTCGCAGACGTCTACCGCTTCTGGCGTCAGCTCGAGAATCTTCCGCGGTTCATGGCGCACCTCGAGCGAGTGGCGGAATTGCCCGACGGCAAGTCGCATTGGGTCGCCGCTGGTCGAGCGACAACCTAGGAGTCGCGATGCGAGTCTGCTGGGGAGGCAAAGAGCAGATCACGGCCCCGACCCACAGTGGAGATTTACATCGTTCTCACCCCTGACGGCGGTTCCCTATGGCGAAATCCTCGCGACCCTCGAAGGCCTCGAAGAACTGGCGATCATCGAGCACACTCAAGAACAGGAACACGGTTCGCAACAGTCGGACGACGGTCAGCGGGCCTGCGCAGCTCGATTCATCCGGGACCGGCGACCTCGCCGCCGAGAAGGCAGCAAGCGCTCAGGATGTCGCGTCGTCGTTTGTGTTCAATCGCATCAAGGCCGCCGAATACGATCCTGATTCGGCGTCAGCGCCTCCAGAGGGCCCACGCGTTAGGCCTTCGGACCCCATTTCAGGGGCGAGTACGATCAGCGAACTGGAGGGATCGGAAAAGATCGGCAGTGGTGGGCCGAATATTGGCCAGAATCCTACGGTCGGCCCACTTGACCGTGTTCGCGTGGATTCGACGAATCGCGCTCTCACGACAAATCAGGGGGTCCGCATCGGAGACAACCAGAGTTCGCTCAAGGCGGGCCTGAGGGGTCCGACGCTGCTCGAGGACTTCATTCTTCGCGAGAAGATCACTCACTTCGATCACGAGCGGATTCCCGAGCGGATCGTGCACGCGCGCGGCTCTGCCGCCCACGGCTACTTCGAGTGCACCAAGGCCTTAGGCGAGTACACACGCGCTTCTTTGTTTGCGGAAGTCAGCAAGCAGACGCCGGTCTTTGTGCGCTTCTCGACGGTGCTCGGCGAACGGGGGTCGACGGACACCGCCCGCGACGTTCGCGGATTCGCCGTCAAGTTCTACACGGATGAGGGTAACTGGGATCTCGTCGGCAACAACATCCCGGTCTTTTTCATCCAGGACGCGATGAAGTTTCCTGACCTCGTCCATGCGGCGAAACCTGAGCCGCACTTCGGCATGCCGCAGGCAGCGTCAGCGCACGATACGTTCTGGGACTTCGCGTCGTTGATGCCCGAGATCACCCACATGCTGATGTGGGCGATGTCCGATCGCGCGATCCCTCGCAGCTATCGGACGATGCAGGGCTTCGGCGTGCACACCTACCGCCTGGTCAATGCCAGGAACGAATCCCACTTCGTGAAATTCCATTGGAGTCCAAAGGCGGGTACACACTCATTAGTCTGGGATGAAGCCGTCAAGATTTCGGGCGCCGACCCGGACTTCCATCGACGAGATTTATGGGAAGCGATTGAGGCCGGCGCGTATCCGGAATACGAACTGGGGATTCAGATCTTCACGGAAGAACAAGCGGACAGCTTCACGTTCGATGTACTCGACGCCACGAAGATCGTCCCAGAGGAACTGGTCCCCATCGTGCCGGTCGGCAGGCTCGTCCTGAACCGGAATCCCGACAACTTCTTCGCCGAAACGGAGCAAGTGGCGTTCTGCGTCGCCCACGTCGTGCCCGGCATCGATTTCTCCAACGATCCACTGCTGGCGGGCCGGATCCACTCGTACGTCGACACGCAGATCTCACGATTGGGTGGCCCGAACTTCCACGAAATCCCGATCAACGCGCCGATCGCGCAAGCGCACAACAACCAGCGCGATGGAATACACCGGCAGGCGATCCACCGCGGGCGCGTTTCCTACGAACCCAATTCACTAGGCGGGGGCTGTCCGTTCCAGGCAGGCTCAGCCGGTTTCGTGTCGTTTCCGGAGCCCCGTGACGAGGGCGATCACAAAGTGCGTGGGAAGGCCGAACGCTTCGCTGACCACTATACGCAAGCGACGTTGTTCTGGAACAGCCAGACCGTCGTCGAAAAGCAGCACATCATCAACGCGTTTCGCTTCGAGCTCTCTCGCGTGCAGGTGCCCGCCGTTCGTGAGCGCATGGTCTCCGGCCTGGTGAACGTCGCCACAGAGCTCGCCCAGGCGGTGGCCGACGGACTGGGGATTCGAGAGATACCGCCTCCGATGCCGAAGGTCATGACGGGTATCGTCACGCCTGAGGTATCGGTGTCGCCGGCTTTGTCGCTGTTCGCGCGCCCCGGTGACGGCTGCATTCGGACACGTCGAGTGGCGATTCTCGTCGCGGACGGGTGCGAGGGCCCGGCAGTCATGGAACTCACTGAGCGCCTGACGAATGAGGGCGCTGTTCCTCGCTTCGTATCGACGACGCTCGGCTCGGTCCAGCCGGCTTCAGGCGATGCGATCGAAATCGATGTGAGCCTCGAGGCGGCGCCCGCTGTTTTGTACGACGCGTTGGTATTGGCCGATGGTACCGAAGCGATCAACGCGCTTCGCGCCGATGGACGAACCCTCGAGTTCATCAAGGATCAGTACCGCCATTGCAAGCCGATCCTGGCGGCGGGTGCCAGCGTGCAACTCCTCGACGCGTGCGGGATCGAGGCGTCATTGCCCAGTGGGCAACCCGATCCTGGACTGATCGTCGCGACGGATATGAGCGCGGCCACCGAGGACTTCATAACCGCCATTGCCAAACATCGACATTTCGACAGAGAAACCGATCCGCCACGTGTGTGAGAGGCGTCGCGGCATCACATGACCACAGGAGACACGACCATGGCTGACGCAGGAACACTCCACGATGCATTCATTGACGAACTGCGCGACACGTATGACGCCGAAAAGCAACTGACGAAAACGCTGCCGAAGTTAGCGAAGGCGGCGTCCAATCCGCAACTGCGTGAGGCGTTTGAGACGCATCTCGAGGAAACCCAGGGTCACGTCGAACGCCTGGAACAGGTGTTCGAAAGCCTGGAGGAACGGGTGCGCGGCAAGCATTGCGAAGGCATTGCCGGGATCATCGAAGAAGGCAAGGCCATCATGGAACAGGATTTTGACGACACCACGATGGACGCGTGCCTGATCGCCGCGGGTCAGCGAGCCGAGCACTATGAGATGGCCGCGTACGGCACGCTGATCGCGTGGGCCGAAGCGATGGGCCATACCGATGCTGCGACGCTCCTGCAGCAGACCCTCGATGAGGAAAAGGCCGCCGACAAGAAACTCTCTGGCCTGGCCGAGAGTGGCATCAATCAAAGCGCAGCCGACGCGGCGCATCCCGACCAGGACGAGGAACCGGTGACTGCAGGAACCAGCGGTGAACGAAAGCGTCCGGCGAACGCGAAAGCCGGTCGCCGCTAGGCCCGGTCGAGCGGCGCAATCGTGCTGGTTCACGCGCCAGCCTTGCCCGTTGAAGAGCCCGACGAGGGGATCTATGAGTAACCATTCGCGATTATTCACAGGGGCCTCGTCGGGTATCGGACTCGAATTGGCCGCCACTTTGCGCAGGAGGGGTTCGATCTGCTCGTGGCGGCCGATCGACTCTCACGGCCGCGTCACCCCTGCGAGTGCTGGCGGAGCAACATCGACGAATGGCCGAACAAATTCCGCAGAGAAGGCCGACCGTTACGCGCCGACACGTGAGGACAGTGCCATCGGGGAAGCTTAAGTACCCACGGTCGAGTAGCTACGTCAACTTCCAACTCCCAATCGTTCCTCGAGCTTTGAGAGTTGGTGGTTGGGCGTTTATGAGCCGTTTAGTGCTGGATAGGGTGCCGCTTCCGCCAAATCACGTAGCCCTCGTATCCGGCAAGACTGACAACAGCCAGGACCACGACGACGGCGAGCACCTGTAAGGGATAGAAAAAGGCGGCCATGATGAGCGGAACAGCCAGCAAGCCATCCATCATCAGCAGAGATAACCCACCGTCAAAGCTGACCAACTCCTTCCAGTAACGACGCCTGAGCGAAATCATCGTTGGACCTCCGGTCGCGGTTACCGGCACATCGGAGGTGTCAGGGTGAGGTGCTTGGCCTCAGGCTTGGCAGATCTGGACGCGCCGGCTAAGGAAAACGGCGACGCTGAAACACTTCCAAAGACCACTATACGACCCGGCAAATGGGTTGGCAAGCAGGGCTGAACTGTGCCTATCAGAAACGCGGTACGTCTTGCGTCGATTCAGGTTTGCGGCGTTGGCATGAATGGACACGCGCATATCCCGAAGGCGATCCGCCCTCGGTCTCATCCAGCGTCATAGGAGCCGTCGGCGTCGTGTACCTCGCCGCCCGCCCACGGCCCTCGCCCTGTGGCTGGTGGCCTGGTGGCCAGTCACGTGTGGATGCGCCCCAATACGGCATCGTCGCCGGCGTGTCCTTGGTGTCTGCATGCCGGATGAAGTTCCGTCCCTACCGTTCCCCCGCGTCGACAGCCGCAGACTCGTGTCGGCGATCGGCAACACATGAGATCGTGCTTTTGCCGCGATCCGCCTACCTCATGACTCGGGAATCGCGGCACGCCTTTGAACACCACATTCCGCAAGTTACAGCGTTCCGCTACTCGCTGACGTTCCGAACGCTCCGATGAGCTCAGGTGGGTAGTCGCGCTGGCGCCCAGGCGACCACGTCTTGGCGCCGAGCGAAGTGCAACAGTGCCGGAGCACCGTCAATCGTCAGTTGGCTGGCTGAAGTCATGGTATTGCTCCTGATTTCAGCGCGTGCACGCTGCAGCGACCATGGGCGATGGTGAATCTCGAGACGGTAGGGACGGCCTCTGCGGTCGTAGTGGTATAGGCAATATCGCTCGGTGAGGAAATACTCGATCGAGCCTGCGGTCGCGACGAACGGCGAATCGACTGGTTGATAGACTGCCTTGAACTGCTCGTGTTGCTGGCTTCGGCGCACGCTTTGATAGTCCACTACCTCGCGGTGGCGTTCTGCGCTCATGACGGCATAGTAGTACGGCAGGTTGAGGAGCGCCCTCGCCACCGCGACCGCGAGTCGGCGACCGGCATCAAGGCTGAAGAAGTACACGCCGGGTCGCTCTGCGACTCGGACATAGGTCCGAACGTTGAGTTCCGGGAATGCCGACAGCCCGGGAGGCGAAGGCACACTGCGAATGCCGACGTTTGTCATGTAGAACGGCACCACGCCCAGCCACGCCTCGCCGGCGAAGAGGTCGAGTTCGAACGCGGCCGGAACGGCGCGCCGCATCTGCGCAACATCAACCCGCCAGTGCGCAAACAGTAGATCGTTCCAGGACTGTGTCATCACCCACGGTGCGTCAGGCATCGGCCATGGCCGATGCGCGGTGCTCTCCACGACGGAGCGATCGAACCCGCCGGTCATGACCGCCTGCGCAACCGATTGAAGGCGAACAACGCGTGGTCCTGTGACCGCACGCCTTGCCAGCGCTCGAGAAGCAGACGAGCGGCCAGAAATCCGAAGGTCATCCCATTGCCCCCATACCCCAGCGCAAACCAGTGGCCGGGATAACGCCGATGCGGCCCGACATAGGGAAGGCTGTCGGGCGTCATGGCGAACAGGCCCTCCCAAGCGAATTCCGTCTCG
>Ga0209382_10007161_pt1 | contig 14265 bp, 13 predicted proteins | sample SoiMetdeltSBSDD5_FD_187599 | JGI IMG/M metagenome (GOLD analysis project Ga0209382, IMG submission 187599) | Bulk soil microbial communities from a Populus tree surrounding site in Tennessee, USA - Soil MetaG P. deltoides SBSDD5 (SPAdes) (version 2) | ecosystem: Environmental > Terrestrial >... | reverse complement strand
CGAGCCCGATCGGCGCTGGACGAGCTATCAGGTCCGGGCGATCCTGTTCCGCCTCGCCGGCACCGCGGACCGGTCCCGACTGACTCGGCTCGGCATCATGACCTCGGCGGTCCGGCGTGGGACGGACAGCGAGCTGCCGCCGACGAGCCGACCGACGCTGCCCGAGCCGGTCACGCTCGAAGTCCCGACGTACTCCCAGCAACTGCATCGCGACAGCTTTCCGCGCTACGACGGCGGTGGTCAGTCCTGGTGCTCGCCGACGTCGGTCGCGATGGTGCTGTCGTACTTCGACGCGCTGCCGCCGCCACACGACTACGCCTGGGTCGAACCGCAGTCGGCCGACCGGTTCGTGCCCTACCTCGCGCGTCGCTGCTTCGACCACGCCTACGGCGGTGCCGGCAACTGGGCGTTCAACACCGCGTTCGCCGCCACCCGCGATCTCGAAGCGTTCGTGACCCGGCTGCGGTGCCTCGCCGAGGCCGAGGAGTTCATCGCGGCCGGCATCCCGCTCGTCATGTCGCTGGCCTTCGACGACGGTGAGCTCGACGGCGCCGGCTACGACACCAAGGGGCACCTGATGGTGCTCGTCGGGTTCACCGAGACCGGGGACGTCGTCGTCAACGACCCGGCGTCACATCGCACGGAGAGCAACGACGACGTGCGTACGGTTTATCGACGCGACCAGGTCGAGGCGCTGTGGCTGCGCTCGTCTGGCGGCGTCGTCTACGTCATCCACCCGAGCTACCTCCCGCTCCCACCGGCCCCGTCCGAGCCCAACTGGTGACCGCTGATCGCGCCGAGATTGCGCGTCTGCCTCACCACACCGTGAAGACATGCAAGGTCGACGCGAAGAAGCAGGGCAGACGCGCAGTCTCGGCGCGAGGGCTAGCGACTAGCCGACGCTGACGTCGATCGTGTGCCAGCCGGTCGCACCGTCGGGCACGACGTCGGCCTCCGCCTCGGTCTGGGTCTCCCCCGTCGAGTCGGTGGCGCGCACCGCCAGCACGTGGTCACCGGGCTCGGCCTCCCACTCGACGACCCATTGCACCCAGGTGTCGATCGAGGGATCCGCTGCGAGCCGGGCCGGCAGCCACTCGCCGTCGTCGACGCGTACCTCCACCCGTTCGATGCCGCGATGCTGCGCCCACGCGACGCCGCCGATCGTCACCGTCCCGGCGTCGAGGTCGGCACCGGATCGCAGTGTGTCGATCCGCGACTGCGTCTTGACCGGCGCCTGCTCGGACCAGCCACGATCGGTCCAGTACGCGCTGAAGCGGTCGAACCGGGTCACCTCCCACTCGACGACCCACTTGGTGGCCGAGACGAAGCCGTAGAGGCCCGGCACGACCTGACGGACCGGGAAGCCGTGCTCGATCGGCAGCGGTTCGCCGTTCATCGCGACGGCGAGCAGCGCGTCGCGCCCGTCGGTCAGTGCGGCTAGCGGCGTTCCGCAGGTCCAGCCGTCGCGGGACGTGGACAGCAGGGCGTCGGCGTCGGGACTGACGCCCGCCTCGTCGAGTAGCTCGTCGATGCGTACTCCACTCCACCAGGCGTTCGAGATCAGGTCGCCGCCGACCTCGTTGCTCACACAGCAGAGCGTGATCCAGGCGTTCGACAGACCCCGGTCAAGGAGGTCCTGATAGGTCAGGGTGAGCTCGCGGTCGACCATGCCGTGGATGCGAAGCTCCCATTCCGCGGGCTTGACCAGCGGCGGCGACAGCGTCGTGTCGATCCGGTAGAACACGTCGTTGGGCGTGACCCACGGCTCGATCCCGTCGACACCGAGGTCGACGCCGTCTGGAGTCGGCGGCTGGCGAACGCCCAGGCGCAGGGCGTCCCGGGCCTGCTCGACCGATCGGCGAGCCTCCGCGGCCCAGCGCCCGAGAGCCCCGACGACCGCAGCGCCGGCGAGCACGATCCCGGTCGCCTGCAGGAACTGCCGCCGGGTCAGCGCGTCGGCATCGGCGGCCGAGGCCGCGACGGCCCGCGGCACCAGCCAGCCGTAGACCGCCAATCCGACGAGGCCACCGAACACGAGCGGCATCACATCCACCTCACGCGCGTCGGCTCGGGTGAGAACGGCGACCGCGGCGACTACGGTCATCCCGATCAGCACGGCCAGTCCGACACCCGATCGCCGGGCGCCGAGCACCCCGGCCACCGCCGAGCCGATGAGCACGCCGAGCACGACACCGGTCACGAGCAGCGGCTTGTCCGCCTGTCCGACCGCGTCGATGGCCCGCTCGGCGACCTGGCCCGGCGTCAGCTCGATGATCGCCTCGCCCACCGCCACGACCGGCGACAGCCGAGTGTGCAGCCAGCCGGCGATCAGCTCGGCGACGGCGAGGCCGGCCACTCCGGCGAGTACACCGGCGATCGCCGGGCGGAGTACGGCCTCGCGGTTCACCTCTCCATCGTGGCACTGCGAGCCGTACGGGAGGATGACGATGTGGTGACCCCAGCTCAGTCGCCGGCGCAGCCATACGTCGGGATCGGCACCGACGTCCATGCGCTCGTCGCCGGCCGGCCCATGTGGATCGCCGGGCTGCACTGGCCGGACGAGCCGGTCGGACCGGCCGGGCATTCCGACGGAGACGTCGTGGCGCATGCCGCCTGCGACGCGCTGCTGTCCGCCGGCGGGCTCGGTGACCTGGGGAGTGTCTTCGGCACGTCGGATCCGCGCTGGGCCGACGCCTCCGGAGTCGCGCTGCTCGCCGAGGTGGGTCGCCGGCTCCGCGCGGCCGGTCTGGCCATCGGCAATGTCGGGGTCCAGCTCATCGGCGACCGGCCGCGCCTCGGCGGCCGCCGGTCCGAGGCGGAGTCGGTCTTGACCAAGGCATGCGGCGGGCCGCTGCGACTGACCGCGACGACGACCGACGGGCTCGGTCTCACCGGTCGCGGTGAGGGCATCGCGGCCGTCGCGGTGGCCTTGGTGCTGCCGGTCAGTGCCGACGCGAGCTGAGTAGGGCTTCGGCTAGCCGCAGGTCGAGCGGGCTGGTGATCTTGAACGCCTCGGCGTCACCGTCGACGACGCATACCTCGCCTCCGGCCCGCTCGACGAGTCCGGCGTCGTCGGTGGCGTCAGACTCCGTCGTCGTCGCATGTACGGTGGCGAGTACGTCACGCCGGAAGCCTTGCGGCGTCTGGACCGCGTAGAGCGACGCGCGGTCGACCGTGTCGAGCACGCGGCCGTCCCGTACGCGTTTGACCGTGTCGCTCACCGGGACGACCGGGATCACCGCCGGTGCCCCGGCGAGCAGGGCGTCGACGACCCGGGTCACCACCGCCGGCGGCACCAAGGCACGGGCGGCGTCGTGCACCAGGACGAGTTCGTGGTCGTCTGACAGTGCCTCGAGTCCGGCGGCGACCGACGCCTGTCGCACGGCGCCGCCGGCGACGACATGAACCCAGCCGTGCCAAGGGTTCGGCAGCGCCGCCTGCATCTCGTCGAGCTCGGTCGGCGGCGCCACGACGACGATGCGGTCGACGACCTCGCTTGTCCGCAGGGCGCGCAGCGCGTGGACCACGAGTGGTTCGCCGGCCAGCGGCACGAGGGCCTTCGGCCGGTCGGCGCCGAGGCGTACCCCGCTACCCGCCGCCGGCACGATCGCCGCCGTACTCACTGCCGACCCTCCTCCCGCGTCACCGTCGGTTTACCACGTATCCGTGGGCGATTGTGACGCACGCGCCGGCCCGGGCATGACGAAGGCCCCGGCGGACGCCGGGGCCTCAGTCGGGGTACGGAGGAATCAGCTCAGCAAGCGAGCACCTCGTCGAGCAAGGCCTCCGCCTTGTCCTCGTTGGTGTGCTCGGCCAGCGCCAGCTCCGAGACGAGGATCTGACGCGCCTTGGCCAGCATGCGCTTCTCCCCTGCCGAGAGTCCGCGGTCCTGCTCCCGCCGCCACAGGTCACGGACAACCTGAGCTACCTTCAGCACGTCTCCTGAGTGCAGCTTCTCGAGGTTGGCCTTGTAGCGCCGCGACCAGTTGGTGGGCTCCTCGGCGTGCTCCTCGCGCAGCACGTCGAAAACTCGCTCGAGACCGTCCTGGTCAACCACGTCTCGAACACCGACCAGATCGAGGTTGCACGCCGGCACTCGAACGACCAGGTCGTTCTGTGCGACGATGCGAAGAACCAGGTAGGTCTTGTCTTCGCCCTTGATCTGTCGGGTTTCGATGTTCTCGATGACGGCCGCTCCGTGGTTCGGGTAGACAACCGTTTCGCCGACAGTGAAAGTCATGTATGACCCCTTCCTGAGGACCATTCTATCACGTGGTGAGTTGCACGATTTCGATGTTTCCGCAGGTCAGACCAGGGATTAGGGCTTGACAAACAGTTCGATCCGTGTCTCACGCGCGTGTAATACAGCGCCTCGTGCCGAGCCTGCCGGGCGGCGTGTTCAGAGCCTGAGCGGCGTCGGTAAGCTGTCCGCGCCGACCAGCCGCGCAGAGGAGAGCAGCCGTGCCCACCATCCTCGGATCGACCCCGTCGGGCCGTCGGCTGTGCGGGCTCGCCGTCACCGGCGCCGCGCTGGTGACGCTGACCGGGTGCTCCACCGGCCCCGACGCGCAGACCAGCCACGTCTATGACGCCGGAGTGGGTACGAACGACCGCGGCAGCGGAGTCGACCTGCTCAACGTCTTGTACGTGGACAACGCGGACGGCACGGCCACCCTGTCGGCGACGCTCCTGCTCAACCCCGGCGAGTTCGACGACGGGGCCGAGGTGCCCCCGACGGTGACGCTGGAGGACATGCGGGTCACCACGCTCGATGGCGAGCCGATCGAGGCGTCGCTGGTCGAGGGCGGCATCCCGCTGGAGCCGAACGAGCCGGTCGAGATCGGCGAGGAGCCGCTCGTCACCATGTCCGGCGACAACTTCGCCGCCGGCGGCATGGTCACGATCAACGTCGACTTCGACGTCGCGGTCGACCCGATCCAGATGGACGTGCCGGTCGTGACCCGCGAGGGCACCGACATGTACGACGACATCGCCGAGGCCAGCGGCTGAGCCCGGCTCAGGCCTCGTACTTGTATCCCAGCCCGCGGACCGTCACGAGGTAGTGCGGGTTCGCCGGATCCGGCTCGATCTTCGCCCGCAGCCGCTTGACATGGACGTCGAGTGTCTTGGTGTCACCGACGTAGTCGGCGCCCCAGACCCGGTCGATCAGCTGGCCACGGGTCAGGACCCGGCCAGAGTTGCGCAGGAACATCTCGAGCAGCTCGAACTCCTTCAGCGGCAGCCGTACCTCGTCACCGTTGACACTCACCACGTGGCGTTCGACGTCCATCCGGACCCGGCCGGACTCGAGAGTCGTGGGTGCCGTGTCGGCGTCCTGTCCCCGGCGGAGCACGGCCCGGATCCGGGCGACCAGCTCCCGTGGGCTGTAGGGCTTCGTGACGTAGTCGTCGGCGCCGAGCTCCAGTCCTACGACCTTGTCGACCTCGGCGTCCTTGGCGCTCACCATGATCACCGGAACGTTCGACATCTGCCGAAGCTGGCGACATACCTCGGTCCCCGGGAGGCCCGGCAGCATCAGGTCGAGCAACACGATGTCGGCACCGTGTCGTTCGAAGTCGGACAGCGCGTCGGGTCCGGTCTGGGCGACCGCGACCTCGAAGCCTTCTTTTCGCAGGACGTACGCCAACGCGTCGCTGTAGCTGTCCTCGTCCTCGACCACGAGCACTCGGGTCACGACGATGCCTCCTCGGGTATCTCGCGTGGTGACAAGAGCGCGCCGGATGAGCCGTCACTCGTGCCTCGACGATTCGCGTCGTGTCGCCGGCCCCGTGACGAGTCGTCGTACCGTCGCGCGTCGTCTGACGGATCGACCTCCTCGGTCACGGCTGCCGGGAGTCTCAGTGTGAACGACGAGCCCTGGCCGGGCTCACTCCAGACCACGATGTCACCGCCATGGCTGGCCGCCACGTGTTTCACGATCGACAGGCCGAGCCCGGTGCCACCGGTGTCGCGCGACCGCGCCGGGTCGAGCCGGTAGAAGCGCTCGAAGATCCGGTCCAGCTCCGACTCGGGGATGCCGATGCCCTGGTCGCTGATCGTGATCTCGACGGTGGGTCCGAGCACGTCGCTCCGGTCGCTGCGGTGTGCCATGACCGCGACTCGGGCACCCTCCGGGCTGTAGGTCACCGCGTTCTCGATCAGGTTGCTCACCGCGACGAGCAACTGGTCGGCGCTCCCCGAGACGATCAGCTCGTCGTCATAGCGGGAGGCGAGGTCGATGTCCTTGGCCTCGGCGTCGGTACGGCTGCGGTCGAGGGCTGCGTCGAGGACGGTGTCGATCCGTACGTCGGCCGGTTCGTCGATCAACTCGTCGCCCTGGAGCCGCGACAGCTCGATGATCTGCTGGACCAGGCGGTTGAGCCGGTCGCTCTCGATCTGCATCCGGCCGGCGAAGCGTCGTACGGCGTCGGGATCGTCAGCCGCCTCCCCGACCGCCTCGGCGAGCAGGTTCAGCGCGCCGACCGGCGTCTTCAGCTCGTGGCTCACGTTGGCGACGAAGTCCCGGCGGATCGTCTCGACGCGACGTTCGCGAGTGCGGTCGTCTGCCAGGACGAGCACCAACCGGGAGCCGAGGGGGGCGACGCGAGCGACGACGTGGACCGGGAGATTCGAGCGCTCCCGGGTCAAGGTCAGCTCGCCCTCGCGGATCTCGCCGGTCGACCGGACGGCCCGGATCATGCTCATCAGATCGCCCGGCACCACCCGATCGCCGCGCACGAGTCCGAGCGCGTACGCGGGCGCGGAAGCCTTGAGTACGGTGTCGTCCTCGTCGATGAGAACCGCGGAGGAACGCAGCACGGTCAGGACGGACGCGACGCCTTCGGGCACGGCCGGCTCTGCTTGCGCCGGAATGGCAGCCTGCTGCCGCTCGCTCCACCGCCAGGAGAGGACTGCCGCGACTCCGAGCAGCACGCCGACGGCGGCGAACGCCACGTTGGCGAGTGTTCCGTCCACATCTCGATCGTACGGCGCAGTTCATTCGGGCTTCGCAATCGTGAGCCCGCTGACCTGCGGTTTCGATGATTGTTCATGTCGCGTTAACGGCAGGTCGCCTCTTCGTCACCCTCGATACCTAGTGTTCTCAGCATGCGTGATCTGTACTTCGACCAGCTCGACGCGATCGTCGATGACATGGTCGCAATGACTACCTCGGTGCGGGACGCGGTCGACGAGGCCACCAGGGCCCTGCTGGAAGCCGACCAGACCGCCGCCGAGGCCGTGATCTCGGGCGACCGCGAGATCGACGCCAGCCGCGAGGGGATCGAGGAGCACGCGCTGCAGCTCCTGGCCACCCAGCAGCCGGTAGCCAGCGACCTGCGCATGCTCGTCGCCGCGCTCCGCATGGTGGCTGACCTGGAACGGATGGGGGATCTGGCCGTCCACATCGCCAAGGTGGCCCGGATGCGGCTGCCCGACGGCGCCGTTCCGGAGTCCCTGCGGCCGACCATGGCCCAGATGGCCGCCGTCGCCGAGCGGATGGTCGACTCCACCGCTCGGATCGTGGCCGACCGCGACGTCGACGCGGCGCGGGGCCTGGCGGACGAGGACGACGAGATGGACCAGCTGCGGCGCTCGCTGTTCCGGATCCTGCTGTCCGAGGACTGGGCCTACGGCGTCGAGCCCGCGATCGACATCGCCCTGCTCGGCCGCTACTACGAGCGGATCGGCGACCACGCCGTCTCGATGGGCAAGCGCGTCGTCTACTTCGTGACCGGCGAGAGCCCCGTCAGCGTCGACTAGCGCCCCTGGCTGCGGACCGCCTCGATGGCGGCTGCCGCGGCCTGCGGGTCGAGATACTCACCGCCGAGGCGGATGGGTCGTAGTTCGCTGTCCAGCTCGTACAGCAGCGGGATCCCGGTCGGGATGTTGAGGCCGACGATGGCCTCCTCGCTGACGTCGTCGAGATGCTTCACCAAGGCCCGCAGCGAGTTGCCGTGCGCGGCCACGAGGACGGTCGCGCCGCGCCGCAGGTCCGGGACGATCGCGTCGTACCAGTACGGCAGCATCCGATCGAGGACGTCGGCCAGGCACTCCGTACGCGGCATCAGCTCCGGTGGCAGATCGGCGTAGCGCGGGTCGCCGACCTGGCTGAACTCGTCGGCGTCATCGAGCGGTGGCGGCGGGGTGGCGTACGACCGGCGCCACAGCATGAACTGCTCCTCGCCGTACTTCTCCAGGGTCGCCTTCTTGTCCTTGCCCTGGAGTGCGCCGTAGTGGCGCTCGTTGAGCCGCCAGGACCGCTGCACCGGGATCCAGTGCCGGTCGATGCCGTCGAGGCAGAGCTCGGCGGTCTGGATGGCGCGCCGCAGCACCGACGTGTGGAGCACCTCCGGCAGCAGCTCCCGCTCCCGGAGCAGATCGGCGCCGCGAGCCGCCTCGGCGCGGCCCTTGTCGGTGAGCGGGACGTCGACCCAGCCGGTGAAGAGGTTCTTGGCGTTCCACTCGCTCTCGCCGTGGCGCAGCAGCACGAGTCGGTAGGTCGCAGTCATGGCGCCGAGCCTAGCGACGCAGTCGCGCCGAGATTGCGCGTCTTCCCCACCCGGGCCCGGGAAAACGTGCAATCTCGGCGCGAGGACGCGGGGAAGACGCGCAATCTCGGCGCTAGGGAGGATGCGGAGTCAGTCGCGCTCCAGCCAGCCGCGGAAGGCTTCGAGGTTGCGGGTCGACTCGCCGCGAGACAGTCGCCACTCCCACTCCTTGCGGATCGACGACGCGAAGCCGAGCTCGAGGATCGTGTTGAACGACTCGTCGGCGTAGCTCAGCACCGCGCCGAACAACCGGTCCACCTCGGCGACCGTGACCGCTTCGAGCGGCAGCCTTCCGTCGAGGTAGATGTCGCCGTTGTGGTCGACGGCGAAGGCCACGGCGTACATCTTGAGGTTGCGCTCGAGCAGCCAGCGGTAGACGGCCTCGTGGTTCTCGTCGGGATTGCGCGCGACGAACGCGTGCACCGACAACGCCTGTCGCCCGAACTCGAGCCGGCACGTCGTCTTGAGCTTGCGTTCGCCCGGCAGCTCGACCTCGACGACGTCGGCGCGCGGCTCCGTGTACGTCAGGTCGCTCGTCCGCAGGTAGTCGCGCACGACGGCGATCGCCCCCTCGCGAGCGCCCGGACTCATGAAACGGCGATGCGGGGGCGCGGGATCTCGGCCATGGCAGCACGGTAGACCCGCATCGTCTCGCGGGCTGTGTGGTCCCAGCCGAACTCGGTGGCGTGCCGCGCCGCGCGCCGACCCATCAGCTTGAGCCGAGCCGGCGACGCGAGCATCTCGTCGAGGACGCGGGCCCACTCGGCCGGGTCGTGACCGGACACCAGCCGGCCGGTGCGGCCGTCGACCACCGCCGTCGGCAGGCCACCGACCGCTGCCGCCGCCACGGGGGTGCCGCAGGCCTGCGCCTCGAGTGCGACCAGGCCGAAGGACTCGCTGTACGACGGGACGCAGACGATGTCGGCCGCGGAGTACCACCGGGCCAGCTCCGCGGGCGGCAGCGCCGGCTCGAGCCGTACGACGTCGCCGAGGCCGAGCTCGACGACCAGCTCGCCCAGTGCTCGCGGCTGGTCCGGTCCGGAGCCGGACTGACCGCCGACGATCACGACTACCAGCCGATCGGCCGGCTCACGTCCTCGGTCGAGCAGCTCTCGGGCCGCCCGGAGCAGCACGTCCGGCGCCTTGAGCGGCTGTAGCCGGCCGGCGAACAGGAGCACCCGGGCGTCCGGCGGCAGGTCCAGCTCGTCGCGGACCGCCAGCCGAGGACGCGGCGCGAACGCCGTCAGATCGACGCCGGGATGGACGACGTCGACCAGTCGCGGATCGGCGTCGTAGTGCCGGATCAGGTCGGCGGCCTCGCCCGTCGTGTTGGCGATCAGCCGGTCGGCGGCGTCGACCACCTGCTGCTCGCCCACGATCCGGGTCAGCGGCTCCGGCGGCTCCCCCGCGATGCCCGCCGCGTTCTTGACCTTGGCCATCGTGTGCATCGTGTGGATCAGCGGCACCGACCAGCGGTCTCGCGCCACGGCACCGACCTGTCCTGACAGCCAGTAGTGCGAGTGGATCACGTCGTAGCGATAGGGGGTGTGCTCGGCCTCGACCCGAAGCACCTCGCGCGCGAAGCTGCACAGCTGGCTCGGCAGATCGACCTTGGTCAGCCCCTCGAAGGGGCCGGCCATGACGTGGCGTACGGTCACGCCGGGCTCGACGCGTACCGCCGGCGGCTGGTCCGACGCCGTCGCCCTCGTGAAGATCTCCGACTCCACACCGAATCGGGCGAGCTGTCTCGCGAGCTCGAGAACGTAGACGTTCATCCCACCGGCATCGCCGAATCCGGGCTGCGCCAAGGGCGACGTGTGCACCGACAGCATCGCGACGCGCCGAACGTCGCGCCCTCGCGTAGCGCCCACGTCATGCACCTCCACCCGTAGGCAACTACGGCGGTGCCGATGGCATTCCGGTCCGGCCGATCGGGCCGCGACTCACAGCCAGTCGCGGCCCTTGAACACGAGGTAGAGCCCGAGACAGGTCGCCAGCATCAGGCTCAGTGCCATCGGGTAGCCCCAGGTCCACCCCAACTCCGGCATGTCGTCGAAGTTCATGCCGTAGATCGTGCCGATGAGGGTCGGGGCGAACAGGATGGCCGCCCAGGCGGAGATCCGCTTGATCTCCTCGTTCTGCGAGTGTCCCGCCTCGGCCAGCGCCTTGAGGTCCTCGTTCTGCTGCTGCGTCACCAGGGTCGTGTTGACGGTGAGGATGTCCTGGAGCAGCTGGCGGAACTCGTCCACCCGCTCCGTGACGTGCTCGACGTGGTCGCGTACGTCGCGGAGATAACGCTGGAGCTCCTCGTCGACGTGGTAGCGGGTGAACCCGGCGTTGAGTCGGGTCAGCATGTCGAGCAGCGGACGCGTGGCGCGCTGGAACTCGATCACCTCGCGGGACAGCTCGTAGATGCGTCGCGACACCGAGGGATCGCCGCGGAAGACCTCAGTCTCGATCTCGTCGATGTCGTTCTCCAGGCCGGCGACGACCGGGTAGTAGCCGTCGACGACCTTGTCGAGGATCGCGTAGAGCACCGCCTCGGGGCCGAGAGTCAGCAGGTCGGGGTTGCTCTCCATCCGGCGCCGGACCGCGCTCAGGTCGGGCGACTCGCTGTGCCGCACCGTGACGACGAAGTTCTCGCCGATGAACACGTGCAGCTCGCCGAACTCCACCTCTTCGACGTCGTCGAGGTAGCGGGCGGCCCGCAGCACGACGAACAGGGTCTGGTCGTAGCGCTCCAGCTTCGGCCGCTGGTGGGCCAAGATGGCGTCCTCCAGGGCCAGCTCGTGGAGGTCGAACTGGTCGGCGAGCGACGCCAGCTGCTGCTCATTGGGCCGGTAGAGGCCAATCCAGGCCATCGTGTCGGAGTCGTGGTCGAGCAGCTGGAAGGTCTCCGCCAGCGTTCTCGGGGAGGCGATCCGGTCGCCGTCGCGATAGATCGCGGAGTCGACGACGCTCGCTTCCGGACGCGTCGGCGACGCCGGTGGCGAGGTGTTCTCGTCCGGTTCGGGGGTTGAAGAGTTGCGCCGCGATCGGGATCCACGGCCAGCGAACGGTCGCAGCACCGCCAGCCGGCGGTCGGAGGTCTTGTGCTCGGACATGATGCACCTCACTCTCGTGCGGGCTCGGGCGCCGCCCGCCCGTCACGTCGAGGTCACGTACGAGGTCAGCGCCGCCGAAGGAATCGGTAGGGAGTAGGACAACTAGGAGGTTCGCGTCTCACGCGATCACCTCCTCCGACCGGTTCCGATCGATCCGCGCACAGGCCCGTATGCCTGGTGCCGCCGCCATGGTAGCCCGATATGACCAGCTCACGCGTCTCTCGCGATCCGAGCCGGCCACCCTTCCGGCTCCGCGATCGCGGGACGGTGGTCGTCTCGAAGGCTCGCAAGACCGCCACGAACCCGCGACTGCGGGGGGCGGTGCGGGCCGCCCGTACACTGGTTCGGCCGCGTGCTCGCGCGGAATCTCCGACGAAGGACCGTACCCCTCCCATGCCCACCCTCATCCGGCCTGACCTGCGCAACATCGCGATCGTCGCGCATGTCGACCACGGCAAGACCACCCTCGTGGACGCGATGCTCTGGCAGTCCGGCGCGTTCCGCGAACATCAGGACGTGGCCGACCGTGTGCTGGACTCCGGCGACCTCGAACGTGAGAAGGGCATCACGATCCTCGCCAAGAACACGGCGGTGCGGTACGCCGGGCCGGGGGCGCCGAACGGCGAAGTCACGATCAACATCATCGACACGCCGGGCCACGCGGACTTCGGCGGCGAGGTCGAACGCGGGCTGTCCATGGTCGACGGCGTCGTCCTGCTCGTCGACGCGTCCGAGGGGCCGCTGCCGCAGACCCGGTTCGTGCTCCGCAAGGCATTGGCCGCCCGGCTCCCGGTCGTCCTCGTCGTCAACAAGGTCGACCGGCCGGACGCCCGGATCGCCGCCGTCGTCGACGAGACGTACGAGCTGTTCCTCGACCTGCTCGATCCGGACGCCGACCAGACCGCGCTCGACTTCCCGATCGTCTACGCCTCGGCGCGGTCCGGACGCGCCTCGCTCGCCGCGCCGGCCGACGGTGACCAGCCGGACAACGACAACCTGGTGCCGCTGTTTCGGACCATCCTCGACACGGTCCCGCCCCCGACGTACGCCGAAGGCGCCGCGCTCCAGGCGCAGGTGACGAACCTCGACGCGTCGCCGTTCCTCGGCCGCCTGGCACTGTGCCGGATCCACCAGGGCACGCTCGTCAAGGGTCGCCAGGTCGCGTGGTGCCGCCGGGACGGCTCGGTCGAACCGGTCAAGATCACCGAGCTGCTGGTCACCGAGGCGCTCGACCGGGTGCCCGGCGAGCGGGCCGGACCCGGTGACATCGTCGCTATCGCCGGCATCCCCGACATCACGATCGGCGAGACACTGGCCGACCTCGACGACCCGCGTCCGTTGCCGCTGATCACGGTCGACGAGCCGGCCATCTCGATGACGATCGGCACCGACACGTCACCGCTGGCCGGGCGGGCGAAGGGCGCCAAGGTCACCGCCCGGCTCGTCCGCGACCGACTCGAACGCGAGCTGGTCGGCAACGTCTCGATCCGGGTGCTGCCGACCGATCGCCCCGACTCCTGGGAGGTGCAGGGCCGTGGCGAGCTGGCCCTCGCGATCCTTGTCGAGCAGATGCGCCGAGAGGGGTACGAGCTCACCGTGGGCAAGCCGCAGGTCGTCACCCGTGACATCGACGGCAGGCGGCACGAGCCGGTCGAGCGGCTGACGATCGACTGTCCCGAGGACTACCTCGGCTCCGTCACGCAGCTGCTCGCCAGCCGCAGGGGCCGCATGGAGCAGATGGTCAACCACGGAACCGGCTGGGTCCGGATGGAGTTCCTGGTCCCGGCCCGGGGGCTGATCGGCTTCCGGACCGAGTTCCTCACCGAGACGCGGGGCACCGGCATCTCGCATCACGTGTTCGAGGGGTACGAGCCGTGGTTCGGCGAGCTCCGTACCCGGCCGACCGGGTCGCTGGTCGCCGACCGGGCCGGCGCGGCCACGACGTACGCGATGTTCAATCTGCAGGAGCGAGGGCAGCTGTTCGTCGAGCCGACGACGGAGGTCTACGAAGGCATGATCGTCGGCGAGAACTCCCGCTCCGACGACATGGACGTCAACATCACCAAGGAGCGCAAGCTCACCAACATGCGCTCGTCGACCGCCGAGGAGCTGGAGCGGCTGATCCCGCCGCGCCGGATGTCACTCGAGCAGTCGCTGGAGTTCTGCCGCGAGGACGAGTGCGTCGAGGTCACGGCCACCGCGATCCGGCTCCGCAAGGTCGTACTCGACGCCGCCGACCGCGCGAAGGCGCGCAGCCGGCGGCGTTGAGTCGACTCCCGCGGACCTAGGTGTCCCCCACCTTCTGCTCCCGGCGCACTTCGCCGTGGGAGGTCGCCGTCGTCGCTCGCTCACCGTTCTCGACAGACGTCGCTCTGTCGCCGTTCTCGACCGGCTCGACGACGAGGCCGAACTCGTCGCCGTGCTTCTCCAGCCCGGTCTCGACGGCGTCCTCGACCAGGAGCGTGCCGCGGTCCTCACGCACGATGATCGGGTCGTGCCGCAGGTCCTTGTAGAGCGACACGCACATGGCGCCCATGACCAGGGCGAACGGCAACGCCACGACAGTCGTCAGGTCTTGCAGCCCGGTCAACGCGTCGCCCGTGTCGAGATTG
>Ga0209382_10007159_pt1 | contig 14265 bp, 12 predicted proteins | sample SoiMetdeltSBSDD5_FD_187599 | JGI IMG/M metagenome (GOLD analysis project Ga0209382, IMG submission 187599) | Bulk soil microbial communities from a Populus tree surrounding site in Tennessee, USA - Soil MetaG P. deltoides SBSDD5 (SPAdes) (version 2) | ecosystem: Environmental > Terrestrial >... | reverse complement strand
ATTCGCGCCCGTCGAGATGATCCAATCGACGAAGCCGGCCTCGATGAGGGGGATGAGGGCGGCCATGCCTAACCCCGCCGGTGTCAGCGCGCCTGTGAGCGTCAACCCCACCGTCACGTCCGGATCGAGCATCTTTTGCGTGAAGAGCTGACACGCCTCACGAAGTCGAGCGGCGTTGTAGGCGAGAAAGGTGCCCTCGATCAGCTCCTGCACCGTCTCCGTCCCGTCGATGCGACGAGGGTCGATGCGCTGACCCCGGAGGAAGCGACTTCCCTCGTGCGCCGTGTGCTGAACACCCTCACGTTCCCGCTCTTCGGCCGCTCGCTTCTGGTCCGCCTTCGGCCCCCCAGCCGACGACCGCTTGATCGTCTTACCGGGCCGAGACGTCTTGAACCCGCGTGGGCGCGAATCGGGCGTCGGCTTCCCCCGTCCGTTTCCCTTCTTCTTCATTCGCCCTCCCGGCGCGAGCGCGTCGTCGACAGCTGTGCCTCGTACGCGTTGATGACCGCCTGCGTCGCTTCAGCGGGATCGTCGGTGAGCAACATCAGGTCGAGATCACCGGGCGAGATCTTGCCCTCACCAAGCACTCGGGTCTGCACCCAGCGAACGAGTCCGGCCCAGTAGTGGCGGCCGAAGAGGATGACCGGGAATTGATAGATCTTGCCGGTCTGAATGAGCGTGAGCGCCTCGAACAGCTCGTCGAGCGTCCCGAACCCGCCGGGGAAGATGATGAACGCCGACGAATACTTGATGAACATCGTCTTCCGCACGAAGAAGTAGCGGAAGTTCACGAGCGTATCGACGTACGGGTTGGCGCCCTGCTCGAATGGCAACTCGATGTTGCAGCCGATCGAGCGACCGTCCGCGAGGCGTGCACCCTTGTTCGCCGCCTCCATGATTCCCGGACCGGCACCGGTGATGATGGCGAAGCCCGCTTCGGCGAGGAGCCGACCGACTTCCACCGCGCTCTGATACTGCGGGTCATCCGGGCCCGTTCGTGCGGACCCGAAGACCGTGACGGCCTTCTGCACCGACGCGAGCGTGTCGAACCCCTCGATGAACTCGCTGGTGATACGCAGGACGCGCCACGTGTCGGTGCGCGTGAAGTCATCGAAGCGCCCCGGTTGCTGCAGGAGCTTCTCGTCTTCGGTGACGGTGGCGTACGGGCTCCGGATCGCGTCATCGACTTCGCGCGTTGCGCCGGAGCTGCGGAGCGTGGGAGTCTGCGATGGTGGCGTCCGGCCCGCCTTCAGGTGCCCTTCCTCGGTCCGCTCGCGAAGCCCGTCCAGCGCGTTCTGCGCCGCGTCCGCGAGCGTCGTTGCGTCGGCCTTCTTTCCTGATGCGGTCCGCGGTCCGCGCGCCGCCTTCCGGCCGCGCTGGCCTGTCGTACGCGCCGGGCCTTCGGGCGACTCGGCCGTGATCGAACGAACAGCGGATCTCCTGTCCGAGTTCGTACGCGAATTTCGCTTTGCCATTGGTCCTGGGCTGCGGAAGCACCGACGCGCTGCGCGCCGGGCGCATGAGTTTATCTAGCTCACGATGCCGCGCGCCACTGACGGCCGGGTTTCCGAGCCCTCGTGGCCAGCGTCATGCATACCGGATAGACACTGCCGAGCTGGTGCCGCATCGTTCGTACTTCGTCCAAGAGCGAGTGAGAGACACATCCGTCGTCATCCTACTGGCCGATGGGGCGCGCCCTGATACGCTCGCGGGCGCCATTGATGCTGGTGCGCTCCCCGCGCTCGCGCGACTGCGCGACGAAGGCGCATTCTCGACGGTTACGAGCGTGTTCCCGTCCGTTACCGGACCGGCGTACACACCGTTTCTGCTGGGGCGCTATCCGGGGCCAGTGGGGCTTCCCGGGTTGCGTTGGTTCGATCGGACGCGGCGAACGGCGCGCGGCTTTGGTAACTGTCGAAGCTACGTCGGGCTGGAGATGCGATACGTCGACACGGATCTCGACCCGCGAGCGCGCACGCTGTTCGAGCTCGCCGGCCCGTCGGTCGGCGCGCTGAGCGTCATCCGACGCGGATTGCGTACCGACGACCGGATCGGGCGCGGCGTCGCGTTCGCGGCGCGCGCCGGACGGACCCACTTCACAGGAAACGTCGCTGGGTGGTTGACCATCGATCGCCATATCGGGAGCGAAGTCGCCCGCCGTATTCGAACGACCAGACCACGATTCGTCTTCGCCGCACTCACAGGGATCGACAAGACCTCGCATGCGAGCGGCCACGAGTCGGACGCGGTCCGCGACGCAATGCGCATCGTCGATGAGACGGTTGCCGAAATCCGGCACGACGCCGAGCGGAGCGGCCAGTGGGATGCAATGCATCTCTGGATCGCGAGTGACCACGGGCATTCGCCGGTCGCATCGCACGACGACGTGGCCACGTTGATGCGATCGCTCGGATACGCCACGATCGCACACCCGTGGACGTTCGTCGGCGGGCGCGACGCCGCAGTGATGGTGAGCGGCAATGCGATGGCGCACATCTACCTCGAGCTCGATCGTCCGACACGCCCGTGGTGGCCCGATCTGCACGAACACTGGTCCGAGCTGGCCGCCGCATTGCTCGATCGATCATCGGTCGATCTGCTCATGCTGCCGCTCGGCCCGAACGCCGTCGAGATTCGGAGCGGCTCGCGCGGGGCGGCCCGGATCGCCACGTGCGCCGGTCTAATCAGCTACCATCCGCTGACGGGGGACCCACTTGGTATCGGCGAGCACGAGATGCTCACGGACGGAGACGCGTATGACGTCTGCGCCGAATCGGACTATCCGGACGCGCTCGTGCAGATATCGCGGCTCGCGGGCTCATCTCGGTCGGGCGAGATGATACTCTCCGCGGCACGAGGCTGGGATTTTCGCGCGCAATACGAGCCGATTCCGCACGTGTCCTCTCACGGGGCGCTGCACCGCGACCACATGCACGTCCCGTTGCTCACGAACCGACCAACGGCAATGCGCCCTCGGCGGACCGTGGACGTGATGCCGAGCGCTCTCGTTGCGCTTGGCCTGAGCGTGCCGTCAGGGCTGGACGGTGTCAGCTTCGTCGAGCGCCATCGCGTCGCGCGGGTACCCCAGGCACTCAACAGTGACCTTGCGCGCGAGCGTGGCGGCAACGAGCGTGATGCTGAGTCCGCCGTCGCCTGACGGCGACGTGTCCTTTCCCGCTCGGAGGTTCGTCAATGCTCGACCGGATGGCGGCGGCTGCGACAGCGGCCATGCTCGTCGTGTGTCTCGGTTGTGCTAGCGGTGGCTCATCTACGAGCTCGCGGCAGCCCGTTGACCGCGACGTGATCCTCGATTCCGAGATCAGCTCTCGTGCGGCCGAGGCAGCAAGTGCGTTGCAAGTGATTCAAAAGCTTCGGCCGCAGATGCTGCGCACGCGAGGGCGGACGTCGCCGAGCGACAGCACCGGGCAAGCGTCGCAGCCCAAGGTGTACGTCGACAACATCGAGTATGGCGGTCTGTCGTATCTCGAGAACGTCCCCGCGATTCAGATCCGCGAGATCCGGTTCGTGAACGCTCGCGACGCGACGACGCAGTGGGGAACCGGACACATGGGCGGGGTAATAGTGATCCTCACGAAGAAATAGGGCCCATGCCCCTGCCACGCCACATTCGCGAAGAGATGGAGCTCAAGCGCGTCGAGGAGCATCGACGCGCGGAGCGCGACACGTTGTGGGCACACGTGGGCACAGCGCTCCAGTGCGTGGCATGGTCGGCCGCCGGTCTGGCCGTCATGGCGTGGGGGCTCCACACGAACGATCGCGATTTCGGCGAGATCGCCTGGCGCGGCGGCGTGATCCTGGGCTACGCGGGGATCCTCTTTACGCTCGTTCGGGCGTACGGGAAGGCACGCGAGCGAGGCGACACGCAGTAGTGGCTCAGCCGGTTGCGTCTCCGCCCAGGAGGCGCACCTGGTGGGGGCGGATGCCGTCCTCGAACTCGACGAAGAACCGTGGGTCGAAAACGAGCCCGCCCCCGCGGCCGACATCGAACTTCGCGAGCCACCCTCGAATGCCTTCCGGGTAGAACTGCGCATCCCATGAGGCGTGAAGGGCGTTCGTGACGTACACACGCCGGCCGTCGCGACTCACTTCCACGGCATGTGGCCCGCCGTTGAGTGGCGCCCGTGGCTCGCGCGGGTGTGGCGCGCGGCGCACGATCCCGCCGAGGCGGACCATCGCAGTCAACACCGGGTTGAACGGGTCGCTCACATCGTACTGGCGAAGCTCTCCCGTCCCCCAGCACGAGACGTAGAGGAAGCGATCGTCGACCGACAGGTTGATCGCGCCGATGAACGGTGGGATCGCCGCGGACCCGACCAGGACCGGCGGCAGCAGTGCTGGGTCGGCCGGCTCGGCCGGGATCCTGATGACCTTTCTCGCCTTCCACTCGCCCGTGCCGTTGCCGTTACTCCGGTCGAGGTACCATAGGAACACCGACGAGGATAGATCGATGAGCGACAACGCCACGCCAGCGAAGCCGTAGGCCCGCGTCGGGTTATGCGCGGGGCGCAGCTCGAGGACCATCTGATGCTCGGCGCCGAAATCGATGGCCTTGATGTGGCGTCGCTCTCGCAGATCCCACACGTGAAGCGCGTGGCCGTACTTGCGATCGAACAGCAGCTCGGGAACGAGACCGTTGCGGACCATGTCCGGCGTGCCCCACTCGCTCGTGACCAGCGTCCCCTGAGCGCGGTGCCATGCAAGTGTGTACGCGAGATACTGCGGCCCGCGGTCACGCTCCCACGCCCCTTGCATGGCGAACGTTTCGTGGTCGAGCACGAAGATGCCACCTGGTCCTCCACCGTCCACCGCGCCGAGGGCGTTCACGTAGATGCCATCCGGGCCACAACGGACCGCGTGCGGCATGACGTACCCCGTCCGGCGGGCCACTTCATCGCCCTCGATCACCTTCACGAGCCGTGGTCGGCGCGGGTCCGGGTGCGTATCGACGATGTGAATGCGCGATGACCGGACGCCGGGGGCGATGAGGTATCGCCGCGTCGCACGCGCGTTAGGCGTACAAGAGCAATGACGCGAGCTGCACGCGTTCCATGCGACGTGATGCAACTCTCGCTCGACGTTCGGGAACTCCATTCGACCGACGAGCTGCCCGTAGGACGCGGAGCCCTCGTTCGTGTCGACGACGCCTAGGGCGTCGGGCCGGCCGTCACCGCCCACCGACTGCAGCGCGACGTACGCCAACTCCTCCGACGGCACGTCGGTCGAGAGCGGCGACGTCGCGTGGAACGTCGGATCGGGGGGCGTAGGAGCCATGGTGAAAGCGTCTCAAGTCGGGTCTCACCATGGGTCTACGCAATGTCGCGCTGGCGACGGACACCGCGCCTAGTTAGCGCGGTCCAATGCGACCCTCCGCGAGCTCGCGGTAGCGTGACGCGTCGGCGGGCCGACCGTAGGCCGTGTAGAATGCGGCCATCCGGCGATAGATGTCGCGGCTGTCGGGCGGCATCGGCTTCGCGTCGGCGGTGAGGATGGCCACCGCGCGGCGGTAGAGCGAGTCCGCGGTCGCGAAGTCCTGGCGCCTCGCGTACACGTCAGCCAGGCCGGCGATCTCGTTCGCGATGACGCCGATCTCACCGCCGAGCGCGCGCCGACGGATGTCGATGGCCTGACGGAATGTCGACTCCGCCTCGTCGACCCGGTCCACCGCCAGCAGGATCGTGCCGAGGCCGGTGAGCGCTCCCGCGTAGAACGAGTGATGGCGCCCGAGCACCTCTGCGCTGAGCCTAATGGCCTCGCGCTGCAGGCGCTCGGCGTCCGACAGCCGTCCAGCGCGGTAGGAAATGCGCGCGAGTTCCAAGGTCGCCTCGGCGACGTTCAGGTGCGTGGGACCTACCGCCCGGCGCTGAATCTCGAGCACCCGCTTCGCGAGTCGCTCGGCCTCGGCATGGCGACCCTGCGCCGACCGAAGCGCCGCGAGACTTCCCAGCGCGTAGGCCGTTTGCGGGTGGTTGGGGCCGAGGACACCCTCTCGAATGGAGAGTACACGCGTGAAGAGGGGTTCCGCCTCGGCGGCCCGACGGGGATCGGCGCCTCGCATCTCCGCCAGACGCAACAGCGGTGTGGTGAGGCTGAGATCGTTCGGGCCGAATCGCCGTTCGTAGAGGCCAATCGCCTCCTCTAATCGCTCTTCGGCTTCCGCCGTCGAGCCGCGCCGACGAAGCGTGGCGCTGAAGAGCTCGAGCCCGCCGGCGATGCGTGGATCATCGGGCGCCAGCGTCGCACGGCGGCGTGCGAGGGCATCGCGCGCGAGTGACTCGGCCTCGACGAGCGCGCCTCGATACACGGCGAGCCCGGCGAGCTGCGCAACGACATCCGCCAACGCCGGGTGCGTAGGTCCGAGCGCGTGCTCCCGCACCGTCAACGCCTCCCGCGACGTCGATTCTGCTGCGGGATAGGCGCCCAGCAGACGAAGCACGTCCGCCAGCTGCACCATGCTGGTCGCGAGCTCCGCGCTCTCGCCGCCATTCGCCCGTCGCAGCGCAACGGCACGTTCGAGCGCGGCCCGGGCATCCGGGTACCGCCCCACTGCCCGGTAGACGCGTCCCATGCCGTCGAGCATGCGCGCCTGGACCAGCGGCTGCGACCGTGATCGTTCAACCTGGAGCGCACCGCGACGCAGGAGGTCTTCCATCGATCCCGGCTGCACGCCTAACGGGGTCATGGCGGATCGGTCGAAGAGACCGACGAGGAAACCGGTCATCTCCTCGGATTCCTCGAGCGTCCGCTCGACACGCCCCAGCGCGTCCGTGGCGCGGTCGCGCTCGAGGTTGGCAACCGTCGCCTGCCGGACGGCGACGGCAGTTCCCGTTGCGAGCGACGCGGCGGCGAGCACGCCAGCGGCGACGGCAACACGGTGTCGGGAGATGAACTTCCGCAGGTGGTACGCGCGACTCGGCCGCTGCGCCGTCACCGGTCGTCCGTCGAGATAGCGGGCGATGTCCTCGCGCAGCAGCTGTGCCGACCCGTAGCGGAGCCGCGGCTCCTTGCGCAGCGCCATCATGACGATGGCATCGACGTCGCCCCGCAACTGGCGGCGGAGCCGCTCGACCGTCGTGCCGCGAGCGGTCGCAATGATGTCGCGAGCGGCAGTCGCCCCACCGCCGTCGTTCGTTGCGTCCCTGCTCTGCGCGATCGTGCCGCTCGGCGGCTCGTGGCTTGCCTCGCACACCTTCTCGTGCAGCTCGCGCAACGAGAACGTGCGCACCTCGTACGGCCGCCGGCCGGCCAGCAGCTCGTACAGCACCACGCCTAACGCGTACACGTCGCTCGCGGTCGTGAGGGACTCGCCGCGAACCTGCTCTGGACTCGCGTACTCGGGCGTCATCACGAGCAGGGCCGGGCGCGTGTGAGGAAGGTCGACCGCGCCAACCGTATCCCCCATCAGCTTCGCGATCCCGAAGTCGAGGAGCTTCACCTGCCCCGACGCGACGACGATGATGTTGCCTGGCTTGATGTCTCGATGGATGATCAGGTTCTGGTGGGCGTGATGGACGGCGTCGCAGACGTCCATGAACAGTCGAAGCCGTGTGGCCACGTCGAGACGGTGCTGGTCGCAATACGCCGTGATCGGCACACCATCGACGTACTCCATGACGAGGTACGGGAGCTGCCCGTCGGTCGTTCCACCGTCCAGCAACTGCGCGATGTTCGGGTGGCCTAACGACGCGAGGATCTGGCGCTCGGCGAGGAAACGCCGGTGGAGCTCCTCGGCATCCGGACTGTCGCGGAGCAGCTTGATCGCGACTTGACGGCGAAACTCACCGTCTGCGCGCTCGGCGAGGTATACCACGCCCATACCGCCGCGCCCCAGTTCGCGAACGACGCGATACGGACCGATGTGACGATCGGGCACCGGCGCGACGTCCGGCGTGGGCGTGTCGAGGCGCGCACGCGGTGACCGATCGAGAATCCCGTCGGCGCGCGCGTGGGCCGCCAGCATCGCGTCGACTTCGGCATACAGCGTCGCGTCACTCGCACATCGAGCCGTAAGCCATGCCGTGCGTACGTCGGTTGGCTGGTCGAGCGCATCTTCGAAGACCGCTTCGATCTCCGCGCGACGGATCGGCTCCATGCGCTCGAGCAACCGGTCAGGCGTTCAGAATCGATTGATGGTCACCACGCGAGCCCTCATCCAGGGCCCGGTACAGCCACGCCCGTGCCTTCACCCAGTCACGCCGCACGGTACGCTCGGTGACGCCCAGAGCAGCCGCGATCTCGCGCTCCTCCATTCCGCCGAAGAACCGGCACTCCACCACCTGCCGCTGGCGTGGGTCCAATCGCTCGAGCGCATCGTTGAGCGCCAGCAGCTCTTCCGGACCGAAGTCGGACTCCCAACCGACGCCGGAGAGCGTTGCCCGCTCCCAGCCCGCGCCGCGCTTCGCGGCACCGTGGTGACGGGCGTAGTCCACCATGACCTGGCGCATCGCGCGCGCCGCGATGGCCAGAAAGTGCGAGCGGTCGACGGCGGCCGACGCCCCGCCGGCCGAGAGCTTCACGTACGCCTCGTGCACGAGCTCCGTCGGCCGCAACGTCTGCGGGCGGGCCGAGCGCCGGAGCTGGCGCTGGGCGAGCGCGCGCAGATCGTCGTAGACGAGCGGGACGATGCGATCGATCGCGCCACTGTCGCCGCCACGCGCGGCAACCAGCAGCTGGGTGACTTCGCCATGGAGAAGCGAGCTCTCGGCCGACATGGGGCCCCCGTAATCGTCGTACAGGTCTACGCCGAAGGTACTCCGGAACGGACATCAGCGCCGCCGGAAACCGTCGACGCAACGGTCGGAGCTGGACTGGGAAGCGCGGCTTCGACCGTCACGAACGTGTCGTTGTATGCGGGCTGTCCTTCCGACGACCACGCCGATGGCGTCAGCAGGTTCGCGACGGCCGCCGAGTCGGTGGGTTCTCCCCACCACTTCCCGGGAAGCGACACGACGCCCGGCCGCACGGCATCGGTGACGTGCAGGTACGCGTAGATGGTGGCCCGCGCATTCATGATAGCGACGCGACCACCATCGGCGAGGAGCCGGGCGCTCGCGTCCGACGGGTGCATGTCGAGCGTGGGGCGGCTCATGCTCCGCTTGTGCCGCGGCATGTTGGCGAAGCTGGAGTTGAGGAAGAAATGCGACTTCGGCGTGAGCAATTGCAGCGCTCCCGGCTCCGCGGTCGGCCCGGTGCCGGCCGTGAACCCGCTCACGCGAAGCTTCCGCTCGAGTCCCGTGAGGGCAGCCCGCGGCGGAAAAGTCTTGCGCCAACCGTCGACTTTCAGCGTCTGGAGGTCGACACCCTCTGGCAGCGCCGAGGCAGCAATCGCCTCATCGCTCTCCTGAAGCGCGGGATGCGTGAGGCCCAGGCGGGCGGCGAGCAGGCGCATGATCTCGCCGTGCGACTTGGCATCTCCGATCGGAGCCACCGCCGGGTTGTTGACCGAGATGTAGTGATGCCCCCACGCACCGACGATGTCGAAGTGCTCGAGTTGGGTCGTCGACGGCAAGACGATATCGGCGTAGCGCGCGGTATCCGTGAGGAAGTGCTCGATGACGACGGTGAAGAGATCGTCGCGCGCGAGGCCGCGGCGAACGCGTGTCGAATCGGGCATCACGACGGCCGGGTTCGTCCCGAAAACCATGACGCCCTTGATCGGCGGCGAGAGGCTCGGATCCGTGAGCGTCTCGGCGAGTCGCGCGAGGTCGAGCTTTCGCGGCGAGCCGAGAATGAGATCTGGTCGCGCCGCGCGCGCCTCGTGCAGCACGGGGCCGGTTTCGACGAAGAGTCCCCCGCCCGGATGACGCCAGTGACCGCCGAGCATCACGAGCGCGGACATTCCGCGCATCGATGCTTCGCCGATGACTGTCTGTTGCGGCGCGACGCCGCTGCGGATCGCCGCCGGGCGCGCTCGACCGAACGCGCGGGCCGTCACGAGCACGTCTTCGGGGTCGATCCCACACGCGTCCGCAACCCGGGCGGGCGTCCACGGCTCGACCTCGGAGCGAAGGGCGTCGACATCGTCCACCACGTCCCGAACGAATGCGTCGTCCACGCATCCTTCCGCGAACATCACGCGGGCGATTCCCGCCGCGAAGAAGCGATCCGTACCGGGTCGGAGGGCAACGTGGCGGTCACACTTCTCCGCCGTGCGCGTACGCCGCGGGTCGATGCAGATCACCGTCGCACCGTTTCGGCGGCGCGCTTCCTCGATGAAATGCCAGTGGTGATGCGACGTGGAGAGCAGGTTCGCTCCCCAGACGAGCACACACTCGCAATGCACCAACTCCTCGGGGTCGAACCCGCGAGGATGCCCCAGCGGGCCGAGCACGTTCACGGCTACCGAGCAGATGCCGCCGGAGGACCGACTGGCACCAAGTGCGTGGAAGAGCCGCATGAGCGCGCGCCGCTGCACGACACCCATCGACCCCATGTAGCTGACCGGCAACAACGCCTCGGCGCCGTACTCGGCGATGATCGCGCGATACCGCTCGGCGATAGTGTCGATGGCTTCGTCCCACGAGATCGGCGTGAACTCGCCGGCTCCCTTCGAGCCGGTTCTCCGGAGTGGCGAGAGGAGTCGATCGGGCGCGTAGGTTCGCGTGGGGTAGTCGTTCACCTTGGCGCAGAGCGCGCCGCGGGTGATGGGATGCTCGCGTGCGCCCTCCACCCTAACGACGCGGCCGTCTTCGACATGGGCGACCCAGGCGCACGTATCCTGGCAGTCGAGTGGGCAGCACCCTTTTACGCTTCGCGTGTCGGGCATTGATGAACCGTCCGTTCCTGGCGCGTCCGTACCTCCCACGGTCGTACCGGTGCGCGCTGGGCGCAAGGTTCGAGGGGCGGGTAGATTTCGTCCCATGTGGCTCGGACTCACATTCCGCCTCGCTGCCCGGACGTTCCGCGAACCCACGCTCGCGGCGGATCTCCTTCGCGTCGCGTGGCGATTCCGGGCGCGGGGTTGGTACCGTCGTTTCCCCTTCCTGCCCCTCCCCTCGCGGTCGTACGTGCGGTGGCGCATGCACACCGCGTACGGCGATTATGACACCGTCCCTCCGGTGGACGACGTGATCAAGTACGCGCGCTGGGTGGGTCGCGGCGAGTGAGCGCCCGCGGGGCGAGGCCCGAGGTCGTGCGCGAGGGCGCCGTATCGACCTCGTTGGAACAGCGGGTCAAGGCGCAGGCATACGGGCTTGGCTTCGACCTCGTGGGGCTGACTTCACTCGGGCCGGCCTCCACCGCCCCGCGGTTCGACGCGTGGCTCCGGCGCGGATACGACGGTGAGATGGGCTATCTCGCCCGCGGTGCCGACAAGCGACACGACAGTCGCCGTCCCTTCGACGGCGCGCGGACCGCCGTGGTCGTCGCGATGGATTACGGCGGTCGCGAACCGAGCGGGCCGGTCGCTCGTTATGCGCGTGGCGATGATTACCATGACGTGATGGCGTCGCGTCTCCGCGAGCTGCACCGTGCGATCGAAGGCTGGGTCGGTGCGCCGGTTCGCGGGAAGGCGTATGTCGATACGGGACCGTTGCTCGAGCGTGACCTCGCGCGACAGGCAGGGCTGGGCTGGTTCGGCAAGAACACGATGCTCATCAACCCTCGCCTTGGCTCGTTCTTCTTTCTCGGCGCACTCGTGCTCGACCTCGATCTCGTGCCGGATGATCGGTTCGGGATGGAGCATTGCGGCCGTTGCACCCGTTGCCTGGACGCGTGTCCCACGCAGGCGCTCGTGGAACCCGGGGTTCTCGACGCACGCCGCTGTATCTCCTATCTCACGATCGAGCTCCGCGGACCGATTGCCGAGGAACTCCGCGAGTCGATCGGCGAGCTTCTGTACGGGTGCGACGTGTGCCAGGACGTGTGTCCGTGGAACGTGCGCTTCTCGCAGGCACTCCGGACCGATTCGCCGTACGGGGTGCGGGAGGCGTTAGGCGCCAAGGACGCTCGCACGCTGGCGCGCGAAGTGTTGACCATGACGCCGTCGCAGTTCGCCACAGCGTTCAGCGGCTCGCCCATGAAACGCGCGAAGCTGCGCGGACTCAAGCGCAATGCCGCTGTCGTGTTAGGCAACGTTGGTACAGCAGACGACGTCGACGTGCTCACGCGCGCACTCGCCGACCCCGAGCCGCTGGTGCGCGAACATGTGGCGTGGGCGCTGAGTCGGGTCACGCGCAACGATTAAACATCACGGCTCCTTCACGGCGCCGTCCCAATGCTCGTCCGCCTTGCCGTCGACGAAACGCCACATGTCGAACCAGCTCGTCGTGTACGTCTTCGTCGGATCCTTCGGGTCCTTGAGCACGCGCGGCGTGATCACCACGACGTAATTGCCCTCGGCCACGACGGCGACCACGGGCCGGGTCAACTTCTCCGGGATCGGCTTCGGCTTGACCTTGAGCACCTGAGTGAAGTAGGCGACCACCCCAGCGCGCCCTGAAGCCGCGTTCGGGTTGTGCTGGATGTACCGCTCGGTGAGCCACCGGTCCGCCAGCTCCCAGTGCCCCGCCTCGAGCAGGTCCTTCTCGATGTGATACGCCGCCTGCTTGTTCCGGTGGAGCTTCGGGTCGGGGCTGGTGAATAGCGCCTCGGCATCGGCGGCGCCGGTCACCGGTGCCTGTGCGTGTGCGAGGCCAACGGGCGCGAGGGCGATCGCGCCGGCCACGATGAAGAGCAGGAGGAAACGCGTCATCACGGGGACTCCTTCGTTCGAGTCACGGCACGGAACGCTGGATGGGAATACCCGCTGCTGAGTCTCGGTTCCCTCGCTATCGAGATACGCAGCGGACGACACCGTCGGGGCCGTCGACGAAGGTCCAATGGTCTTCGGTTCCCTGGACGGGAGATTGTCAGGTCCCGGTATCGTCACCGCAGGACGCGAGACCACTCAGGAGTATGCAATGACCGACACGCCGCGCACCCCAGAGTCAGCGATCAAGCAGCAAGAGTTTTCGCAGCCGTCAAAGTCGCGACAGTCTCGACCGGAGAAGCCCGACCAGGCTGAAGCGCCGACGAGCGCGCGGCCCGCGGTGGCGCGGGCGGACCAACCCGTCGACAGGCTGATGACGGTCACCGTAACCATCGATGCGGATTCGGGCGAAGTCGTGCGCGTCGAAGGGGTCGACACGACGGGCGCGCGTCGGGAGCTCTCCGACGACGAGAAAACAAAGCTCATCAAGGAGCGCCGGGACGAACGCGTCTCGGAGTTGGTCTACCAGGCCTTCGAGGCCGGAATCGCGGCCGTGCTCGGAACCGAGGCCGACGAGAGCGAGACGACGCAGGAATCGGCCGAGGAAGCCGACTTTCGCCGTCGGCTGCTCGCACCGCTCATCGAACGCACCGCGTTCGGTCGGCTGACCGAACGAGCCACTCTGAACCGCGCGATTCTCGGCACGCTGATCGAGCACTCCAGGAAATAACTCGACGCGATCGATGGAGTGCCCCCGCGGTTCGAGGTAGCTGCACGATCGTGCCGAACCGCCAGTACACCCCGTTCTTCCCTACCGGCAACCAGAGGAGCACCACATGGGCACCAGCGCACGGGAAACCGAAGACCTCGCGAAACTCGCGGTCGGCGGTCGCATGCTTCGCAACGGCAGGATCCGCCGCGCGCTCATCGCGCGACTGTTGAGCGAGCAGGCGGAAGCGTCGGACGACGAGGGCGACGAGGACACCACCGACGAGGGCGGGGATGACGACCGCCAGCTCGTCCGCGCGATCGTCGGCAGCCGCGCACTCCGACGCCGGCGGCTGCGCCGAGTCCTTCTCGCGCATCTGATCAAGGAGCGCGCTGGGGGAGAGGACGACGTAGACGAGGGGGACGAGGACGTCGGCGAGGAGACGGGTGAGGACGATCGTCAGCTCGTACGCTTGATCGTCGGGAGCCGCATCCTCCGGCGGCGCCGCGTCCGTCGCGCGCTGATCGCGAAGCTGATTCGGGCGCGTGGCGAGGAAGAGGATGAGGTCGACGATGAGGTCGACGAGGGCGACGAGGACGTCGGCGAGGAAGGCAGCGATCGGGACCGCAAGTTCCTGCGCCTCCTCGTAGCCAGCCGCGTACTGCGGCGGCGGCGCGTGCGTCGCGCGCTCATCGCCAAGCTGCTCAAGGAGCGCAGCGAGAGTAGCGAGAGTGAGGAAGACGTTGACGAGTTCGACGAGGACGATGTGGACGACGAGGGCCCGGATGTGGAGCGTCAGCTGGCGCGCCTCCTGGTCGGCGGCCGGGTCGTGCGACGCCGTCGCGCACGC
>Ga0209382_10007158_pt1 | contig 14266 bp, 11 predicted proteins | sample SoiMetdeltSBSDD5_FD_187599 | JGI IMG/M metagenome (GOLD analysis project Ga0209382, IMG submission 187599) | Bulk soil microbial communities from a Populus tree surrounding site in Tennessee, USA - Soil MetaG P. deltoides SBSDD5 (SPAdes) (version 2) | ecosystem: Environmental > Terrestrial >... | reverse complement strand
TGGTCCAGCGCCGGCACCTCCGAGGTGGGGCGGCCGTCGGAGGTCTTGGCCACCCAGCGCACCGTGCACGGCCCGGCGATCTGCACCTTGGCCAGCGCCAGCTTCCGGTTCTCCACCTCCCACAGGAAGGGGCGGAAGGCGCGGCTGGCCTGGGGGGAGGGTTCGAAGGGGCCCAGCGCGTCGGACTGGAGCGCGGACTCGATGGAGAGGCCGAAGCTGTCGCGGGAGCGCTCCCACTCCGGCACGTCGACGGTGACGATGCCGTCCGCGTCGGCGCGCAGGCCGGGCAGCCCCTCCAGCGCGGAGGCGATGATCAGCTCCCCCGGGGCGCCGGTGGCCAGCTGCGGCAGGTAGGGGATGTCCACCTGCAGCGCCATCTGCAGCGCCATCTCCAGCTGCGTGTGCGGGAGGCTGCCGATGCCCGTGGTGGCGCAGGACGGGAGCAGGGAGAGGGCCTTCCTGACGTTGGGCGCGCTCATGGGCGCGGAGCATACCCTTCGGGCCGCAGGGGAAGGCAGGCACTGACCATCTGTGCCCTCCGAAGGAGCTACGACACCGAGTAGTAGAACGCCGCCGGGTGGTGGAAGACGAGGGCCGACACGGACGCCTCCGGCTCCATCATGCAGCCGTCGGTGAGCTTGACGCCGATCTCCTCCGGCCGCAGCGCCTGGAACAGCAGCTGCTGGTCCTCCAGCCTGGGGCACGCCGGGTAGCCGAAGGAGAACCGCTTCCCCTGGTACTCGGCGCGGAAGCGCTCCAGCATGGTCATCTCCGGCGGATCCGCGAAGCCCCACATCCGCCGCAGCTGCGAGTGCAGCATCTCCGCGTACGCCTCCGCCGTCTCCAGCGCCAGCGCCTGCACCGCGTGCATCTTCAGGTAGTCACCCTTCGCCTTGAACCCCTCCGCCAGCTCCCGGATGCCCTCTCCCGCGGTGGTGACGAACAGGCACAACGTGTCCCTGGGCGCGGCGCCGGCCAGCGGCTGCACGAAGTCCGAGAGACAGACGCCGTCCTCGCGCTCCTGCCGCGGCAGATCGAACGTCACCACCTCCGTCTTCCCGTCCGGCCGGAAGAGCCGGACGGCGTTCCCCTCCGACCCCGCCCGGAAGAACTGGAACGTGCTCCGCGGGCGCATCGCGCTGCCGTCGCGCAGGAACGCCTTCAGCTCCTCCAGCACCCCCTTCAGCTCCAGCGCCTTCTTCCCCTCCTCCGTGGAGGCCAGCTGCGCCTCCTGCGCCGTCCCCAGCGCCCGCGCCGCCGACCCGCGCGCCCCCAGGTGCCGGCCGTAGAGCATCACCGGGTTGATGAACCTCCAGATCTGATCCAGCGGCGTGTTGGTGACCACGTGCCGCTCCAGGTCCGGCGGCTGCGGCACCATCTCCAGCAGCGGGATGTGGGCGGCGCGCGCGGTGCGCACGGGCGCCTTCACCGGCGCCGGGCGGGCGCGCTGCTCCTCCGCCAGCTTCGCCCGCCGGCCCTGCAGCTCCCCGCGCAGCGCCGCCAGCTGGGGCGGGTCCACGATGCGCTTGGCCAGGTCCAGCCCGCTCATCGCGTCCTGCGCGTACGCCACCGTGCCCGTGTACGCGGGCGCGATCTTCGAGTCCACGAAGTTGCGCGAGAGCGCCGCGCCGCCCACCAGGATGGGGATCGCCACTCCCGCCCGCGAGAGGTCCTCCGCGGTGGTGACCATCTGCTGGCAGCTCTTCACCAGCAACCCCGAGAGCCCGAGGATGTCCGGCTCGTGCTCCCGCACCGCCTCCACCAGCTTGTCCGGCGGGACCTTGATCCCCAGGTTCACCACCTGGAAGCCGTTGTTGGCGAGGATGATCTCCACCAGGTTCTTCCCGATGTCGTGGACGTCCCCCTTCACCGTGGCCAGCACCACCTTGCCCCGGGAGGCGGTCTGGGTCTTGTCCATCCTCGGCTCCAGGTAGGTCACCGCCGCCTTCATCGCCTCCGCGCTCTGCAGCACCTCGGCGACGATCAGCTCGTTGGCGCCGAACAGCCTCCCCACCTCGTCCATCCCCTTCATCAACGGCCCGTTGATGATCTCCAGCGGCCCCTGCTTCTGCAGCGCCAGCTCCAGGTCCTCCACCAGCCCGTCCCGGCTGCCCTCGATGATGTAGCGCTGCAGCCGCTCCTCCAGCGGGAGGCTGGACTTCACCGCCTTCTGCGGCTTGCGCTCGCGGAAGTGGGCGGCGAAGGGAGGGATGGGGTCCGCCCCACGGTTGTAGAGCAGGTCCTCCGACAGCTTCCGCTCCTCCGCCGGCAGCGACGGGTAGCGCTCCAGCTTCTCGGAGTTCACCAGCGCCATGTCCAGGCCGGCCTGGACGCAGTGGTAGAGGAAGACCGAGTTGAGCACCTCGCGGCCGGCGGTGGGCAGGCCGAAGGAGACGTTGGAGATCCCCAGCACCGTCTTGCACTCCGGCAGCGCCTGCTTGATCAGCCGCACCCCTTCGATGGTCTCCACCGCGCTGCCCACGTACTGCCGGTCTCCTGAAGCGCAGGGGAACACCAGCGGGTCGAAGTACAGGTCCTCCCCCTTCATCCCGTACTTCCCGGTGAGCAGGTCGAACGACCGGCGCGCCACCTCCAGCTTGCGCTCCCGCTGCACCGCCATCCCGCGCTCGTCGATGCAGCCCACCACCAGCGCCGCGCCGTAGCGCCGCGCCAGCGGGACCACGTGCTGGAAGCGCTCCTCGCCGTCCTCGAGGTTGACCGAGTTGATGAGCGCCTTGCCCTGGCTGTAGGTGAGCGCCATCTCGATCACCTGGTGGTCGGTGGAGTCGATCATCAGCGGCACGCGCACCTTCTTGATCACCACCTCCAGGAAGCGGCGCATGTCCGCCAGCTCGTCGCGGTCCGGGTTGGCCAGGCAGATGTCGATCACCTGCGCGGCGCGCTTGACCTGGGCGCGGGCGATCTCCGCCGCGTCCTCGTACTTCTCCGCCACGATCAGCTCCTTGAACTTCCTGGAGCCGATGACGTTGGTGCGCTCGCCCACGATGACCGGCCGGTTCTCCGGGAGCACCTCCAGGAAGTCGACGCCGGAGAGGGTGGACCGCCGCGGGGGCGAGGCGCGCCGCGGCTTCATCCCGCGCACCGCCTCCGCCAGCGCCTGGATGTGGGCCGCCACGGTGCCGCAGCAGCCGCCCACCACGTTCACCCAGCCCTGCTCGCAGAAGCGCCGCACCGTCCCCGCCAGCATCCTCGGCGTCTCCAGGTAGATGCCGTTCTCGTCCGGCAGCCCGGCGTTGGGCACGCAGCTCACCGGGAACGGGCTGATCGCCGCCAGCGAGCGCACGTGGTCCGTCATGAACTCCGGCCCGGTGGCGCAGTTGAGGCCCAGGTAGAGCAGGTCCAGGTGCTCCACCGAGGTGCAGAGCGAATCCACCGACTGCCCCGCCAGCATGGTGCCCATGGGCTCGATGGTGCCGGACACCGCCACCGGCACCCGCTCCGCGCCCTTCTCGAACGCCCGCTCGATGCCGCAGAGCGCCGCCTTGACGTTGCGCGTGTCCTGGCAGGTCTCCACCAGCAGGTAGTCGGCCCCGCCCTCCACCAGCCCCGCCGCCTGGACCTCGTAGTGCTTCACCAGGTCGTCGAAGGTGACGCCGCCGGTGACGGTGATCGCCTTGGTGGTGGGGCCCATGGAGCCGGCCACCCAGCGCGGCCGCCCGGCGTGCGAGAACTGGTCCGCGGCCCGCCGGGCGATCTGCGCCGCCCGCGCGTTGATCTCCCTGGCCTTCGCCTCCAGCCCGTACTCCGCCAGCACCAGCGGCGTGGCGCCGAAGGTGTTGGTCTCGGTGACGTCGGCGCCGGCGCGGAAGTACTCGACGTGCATCTGCTCGATCAGGTCGGGCCGGGTGAGGTTGAGGTGCTCGTTGCACCCCTCCAGGTCCGCCCCGCCGAAGTCGGAGGCCTTGAGGTGCTGCTCCTGCAGGTAGGTGCCGGTGGCGCCGTCCAGCACCAGCACCCGCTCCAGCAGCGCCGCCTTCAACGCCTCCAGCCGCTCGGTCCGGCTCATCGCTTCACCCCGGTCAAGAGGAACACCCGGAACGTCCCCCCGCGAGGCGGCGCCGCGCCGCGCGCGTGCGTCTCGCAGGTCACCTCGGCGAACCCCGCCTCCTGCAGGCCGGCGGCGAGCGCCTCCGGCTCGAACCCCAGGTGCTTGTGGCCCAGCTGTTCGCGCACCCACGCCTCCTGGTGCGGCATCAGCTCCAGCACCACCACCTTGCCCCCCGGCTTGAGGATCCGCGCCGCTTCGCGCAGCACGGCGGCGGGCTGATCGGTGTGGTGCAGGCTCTGGGAGATCACCACCAGGTCCTTCTTCCCCGCGGGCAGCGAGAGCTGGTGGAGGTCCTGCTGGAGGAAGTCGATGTTGGTGAGGCCCTCGCGGCGCGCGCGCTCGCGGGCCTTCTGGAGCGCCGGGCGGCTCTGGTCGATGGCCACCACCCTCCGCGCCCAGCGCGCGATGGACGCCGAGAGCACCCCGGTGCCGCAGCCGAAGTCGACCACCTCCAGCGGCGGCAGCAGCGAGGCCAGCGCGCCCGCCCAGAGGAACCAGGACTGGCCCGGCTCCAGCAGCCGCTCGTTGAGCGCCTGCCGGTCGTCGCGCTGCCGGAGCAGGTCGCGCAGCCGCGCCTCGTCGCCGTGGACGCCGTTGGCCTTGCGCGCCAGCTCGATCAGCGGCCAGCGGTCGTCCTTCCCGTCCACCGCCAGCGAGTAGAAGGTGTAGCCCGCCTGGCGGTCCTCGCGGATCAGCTCCAGCCGGCGGAGCTTGGAGAGGTGGTGGGAGACCGCGGACTGGGAGACCCCCACCAGCGACACCAGCTCCGACACGTTCAGCGGCACCTGCGAGACCAGGCGGAGGATGCGCAGGCGCGTGGGGTCCCCCAGCGCCCGGAACGAGTCGGACAGCGTCTCCATATCGATACATGTTCATATGTCGATTGAGCGGCGGGGGGCAAGCGCCCGGCGCCCGTTCTTGCCCGCGCCAGGGCCCGGGCGCCGGCCCCTTCGCGGCGGTGAGCGGAGCGCGCTATGGTGCGCGCCGCTTGCAAGAGGAAAACGTCAGGCGGATCGGCCGGTACGAGGTCATCGCCGGGCTCTCCACCGGCGGCATGGCAGAGCTCTACCTCGCCTCCACCAAGGGCCCGGGCGGGTTCCGCAAGTTCGTGGCGCTGAAGAAGCTCCTGGGCGACGTGCAGCGCGACCGGAACTTCGCCCGCATGTTCCTGGACGAGGCGCGCATCACCGCGCTGCTCACCCACCCCAGCATCGCGCAGGTGTTCGACCTGGGGGAGGACGACAACGGCGAGCTGTTCATCGCCATGGAGTTCGTGGCCGGCCAGGACCTCTCCAAGATCGCCCACGCCTGCCGCAAGCAGGGGAGCCGGATGCCCATCGGCTTCGCCTGCCGGGTGGTGCACGACCTCTGCCGCGCGCTCCACTACGCCCACCATTTCGTGGACCCGGCCGGCCGCGCCGCGCCGGTCATCCACCGGGACATCGCGCCCAAGAACGTGATGATCACCTACGAGGGGAACGTGAAGGTGATCGACTTCGGGCTGGCGCTGGCGCGCGGGCGGCTGGAGACCACCGCGGTGGGGACCATCAAGGGCACCGCCGGCTACCTCTCGCCCGAGCAGGTCTACGGCAAGACGCTGGACGGCCGCACCGACCTCTACTCCGCCGGCGTGCTCCTGCACGAGCTGCTGGCGGGCCAGCGGCTGTTCACCGGCACCAACCGCGTGGACGTGATGCAGAAGATCGTGGAGGGGAAGATCCGCACCCCGCGGGAGATCAACCCCGAGGTGCCCGGCACGCTCTCCGAGGTGGTGATGAAGGCGGTGGCCAAGCACCGCGGCGAACGCTTCGGCACCGGGCGCGACATGGCCCGCGCCATCGAGCTGGCGTGCGGCGGCGAGCTGTTCGACGAGGAGAAGGCCGCCGGCTTCATGCGCGAACGCTTCCGCGAGAAGCTCAGCCAGACCCGCGCCATGTTCGCGCCGGTGGTCACCTGAAGGGGCCCCGGTTCGCCGCCGCCGCCGGGCTCAGCGCCCGGCGTAGCGCCGGTGGTCGACCATCAGGCAGCGGTCCTGGACCACCTTGATGCCGGCGGCGGCCAGCAGCATCGCCGCCCGGTCGTTGACGATGCCGGACTGGAACCAGACCGCCTTCGGCTTCTTGGCGATGATGTCGTCCACGTGCGCGTCGATGTCGGCCGGCCGCCGGAAGACGTCCACCAGGTCCAGCTCGCCGGGGACGTCCACCAGCTTGCGGTACACCTTCCGCCCCAGGATCTCCGTCACCTCGGGGTAGTAGACGGGCACCGGCACCACGTCCACGCCCGCCTCGGCCAGGTAGCGCGGCACGTAGAAGGCGGCCTGCTCCGCCTGCGCCTCGGTCTTCATCCCCAGCACCGCCACCCGGTGCGAGGTGCGGGCGATCTGCGCGATGCCCGCCTCGTCGGTGATCAGGTTCTTCGTCGGGTCGGCGGCGGCGTCGGCGGCGTCGGCGGGCATGCGGTCACCTTGTCACGTCAGGGATGCCTCGTCATGCCCTCCGGCGCGCCCTCCACCATGTCCCGGCCGATGTTGCGCCGGTCCCGGACGGCGTCGTCCTCCGCCTGCGAGCGGCCCATGGCGAAGCGCCGGGCCGCCTCCGCCAGGTCCCGCATCACGGCATCCTTGGAGTCGTAGCGCGCCTGCGGCAGCGACTTGAACAGGTTGATCACGTCGACATGGCTTCCGTTGTCCGCGGCCTGCCGGGCCAGCTGCTCGCGCCAGATGGGGAACTCGACCATGTCCAGCTGCGCCACCGGCGAACGCGAGGGATCCTCGCCTAGTCCGAACGCCATCGTTCCTCCTCGTCTTCGGCCTTTCCGTCGATCCTTCGTCTCCTTCTGGACAACATGCGCCGGCCGGGGGCGGCCCGCCGCGGGCGCCGCTCCCCCGGACGGTGGCCGTTCGTGCCGCTATCGCGACACGGCGCCGGGGAATAAGTTGAGGAATCGATGTACCTGTCACTGTCGGACTGGATGGCCCGGAAGAAGGAGGCGCTCGGCCGAGCCGCCCGGCTGGATGTCCGGAACGTGACCCCCTCCACGCGGGACTTCACGCACGCGGTGTCGACCCGGCGCTCGTCGCTCTCGGTGGTGGCCGAGCTGGCGCGGGCCACGCCGGAGGAGGGCCACCTGGCGCCGATGCCGGACTACCAGGCCATCGCGGCGGCGCTGGACGACACCGACCTGGCCGCCTTCGCGGTGGCGACGGACAAGGAGGTCTGCCAGGGGTCGCTGCCGGACCTGACCCTGGTCTCGCGCGCCACCACCTCCCCGGTGGCGCAGCGGGACCTGGTGATGGTGCGGGAGCAGCTCTACCAGGCGCGCCTGGCCGGGGCGGACGCGGTCCTGCTCCACGCCGCGGCGGTCATCCCGGCAGACCTGAAGGCGTTCGTGGAGATCGCCGCCAGCCTGCACATGGCGGCGCCGGTGGAGGTGCGCACCGAGGAGGAGGTGCAGGTCGCCGCCGCCGCGGGCGCGCGGGTGCTGGTCATCCCCGCCTTCGGGCACCCGCACGCGGCGCTCTCGCTGGAGCTGGCGAACGCGCTGCTGCCCAGGGTGCCGCGCGCGCTGGCGCCGCTGGTGCGCGGGCCGTTCTACCGCCCGGAGGAGCTGGAGCCGCTGCGGGGCAAGGCGGACGGGGTCTGGATCTGCGAGCCGGTGATGCGCGCGGGCGACGCGGGCGCGTTCATGCGGGAGTTCCTCGCCGCCGCCGCGGGGTGACGATGAGCGAGGTGGACCCCGAGGGCGCGGTGCAGGTGCTGGCGGCGCTGGACCGGATGTTCGAGCAGATGATCGCCCAGCAGCGGCAGAAGGTGCTCAGGCTGGCGCGCGAGGCGGTGCCCAACATTGGCCCGGAGGACGTGCTCAACCCGCACGACTTCCCGGAGCTGAAGGCGCACCCCACCTTCGAGTTCGAGGACGGGCTCCTCTCCGGCCTGGTGGCGGCCCACATCGCCGCGCGGGCGGAGATCCACGCGCGCTTCGTCCCCGCGCCGCCACCGGACGCTCGCTGACCGGGCCGGCTGGATTTCGTTCCGCGGCGGCACTACTGATCAGGCGTGGAGACTCCACTGGAGGCGAGGACGCAGCGGGCCCGCAAGCTCCTCCTGCGGGCCTTGGACGCGGACCCGCCGCGGCTGGACGTGGCGGCGCTGGGGATCGCCGCGCTGGAGTATCCGGAGCTGGACCTGCGCCGCTGCGAGCGCTCGCTCGCCGCGCTGGCGGACCGCGTCCGCGGCCGCCGCTCGGGTGAGGGCCTGCTGGAGGGCGTGCAGGCGCTGCGCGCGGTGCTGGCGGACGAGGAGGGATTCCGGGGGAACATGGAGGACTACCAGGACCCGGACAACAGCTTCCTCAACCAGGTGCTGGAGCGGAAGGTGGGCCTGCCGATCTCGCTCTCGGTGCTGTACGTGGAGGTGGCGCGGCGGGCGTGCTTGCCTCTGTTCGGCGTCTCGTTCCCCGGCCACTTCCTGGTCGCGGGCGAGCTGGGCGAGGGCCGCAAGCTGGTGCTGGACCCGTTCAACGGCGGCGCGCTGCTGACCGAGGCGGGCTGCGAGGACCTGCTCCGGAAGGTGGCGCCGCAGGTGAAGCTCAGCCCGGCCATGCTGGTGCCGGCGACGGTGCGGACCACCGCCTACCGGATGATGAACAACCTCAAGCGCGTGTACCTGGACCGCGGGGACGGGGAGCGCGCGCTGGGCGTGGTGGACCTGATGCTCACCATGGCGCCCGACCACCCGGGCGAGCTGCGCGCGCGGGCGGCCATCCTCTCCGCGCTCGGCGCCTACCGCGCGGCGCTGCGGGACGTGGAGCGCTGCCTGGAGCTGTCCCCGGACGCGCCGGACCAGGACTCGCTGAGGATGACCGCCCGGGCGCTCCGCCACCGGGTGGAGCTGTTGAACTAGAGTGACGTTCGTGAACGGCCCCCGTCCGTGGAAGTCGATCCGGCAGGGCTCGCCCCGCGACTACCGCATCTTCCGGGTGCGCGAGGACGAGGTGGAGAACCCGCGCGACGGCTCCGTCCACCCGCGGGTGCTGATCGATTCCCCAGACTGGGTGAACGTCATCCCGGTGACCGACGGCGGGCGGCTGGTGCTGATCCGCCAGTTCCGCTTCGGCACCTGGTCCACCACGCTGGAGATCCCCGGCGGGATGCTGGAGACCGGCGAGGACGCCGCCGCCGCCGCCGCGCGCGAGCTGGAGGAGGAGACCGGGTTCGTGCCGGCGGAAGTGCGCCCGCTGGGCTGGGTGCACCCCAACCCCGCGCTGCAGGGGAACCGCTGCCACCACTTCCTCGCCCTCGGCTGCCGGCGCGTGCACGGCGGCCGCCAGGACGCCGGCGAGGACATCCTCGTCGAGCTGCGCGACCGCGCGGAGATCCCCGACCTCATCCGCTCCGGGGAGATCACCCACTCGCTGGTGGTGGCCGCCTTCCACCTCGAATCGCTCACCCGGCGGTGAGCACCACCCGCCCGGCCACCTGGCCGGACTCCATCTCCCGGTGCGCCCGCGCCGCCTCGCGCAGCGGCACCCGCAGCACCTGGTGGACGGCCAGCTTCCCCTGCGCCGCCAGGGAGGCGATCTGCCGGATGGAGTCCGAGAGCGCGTCGCGGGTGAGCGTCTCCGACGAGTAGCCGGTGAGCGTCACCGGACCCATCAGGTCCCAGGCGGAGAAGCTCACCTCGCCGCCCGTCGTGCCACCCACGAACACCAGCTTCCCGCCCGGCCGCAGCAGCGACACGCTCTCCTTGAAGGTGGCCTTCCCCACCAGGTCCACCACGTGGTGCACCGGGTCCACCTGCTTCGGCCAGGCGGAGCCCCGCGTGTCCACCACCTGCCCGGCGCCGCAGCGGCGCAGCAGCTCGAACTTGGCCGGGCTGGTGGAGGTGGCGATCGCCACCCCGCCCAGGGCGCGCACCATCTGGATCGCCATCGTCCCCACCGCGCTGGAGCCGCCCTGGATCAGCACCCGGTCCCCCGGCTGCACCGCGAGCACCCGCAGCGCCTGCTCCGCCGTCACCGCCGGGAGCCCGAAGGTGCCGGCCGCCTCCGTGTCCAGCCCCTCCGGGATGGGCACCAGCACCCCGGCGTGGACGCAGACGTGGCTCTGGTAACCGCCGGACCGCACGCCGTGCACGCCGCCCAGCCGCTGCATCATGGTGACCACGCGGTCTCCCGGCTTCACCGAGGTGACGTTGGCGCCCACCTGCTCCACCGTGCCCGCCACCTCCAGGCCGGGCACGTAGGGGAACACGCCGCTCATCACCGCCCACTCGCCGGAGCGGATGAAGAGGTCCGCCCGGTTCACCCCGGAGACGGCGGCGCGCACCACCACCTCGTCCGGCGGAGGCGAATGGTCCGGCAGCTCCACCGGGACCAGCACGTCGGGCGGGCCGGGCCGCTCCATCTGGATGGCGATCCGCATTCCTCCGCTCCCCCCGCGCTCCCTAGTGGGTCCTCGGCCCGGCCGGGACCTTCCGCAGCGTGCCCGAGTCCCGGAGCGACTTGATCTCCGCCATGATTGCCCGGCACTCCTCGTCCGAGTTGTAGAAGTGCGGCGAGATCCGGATCCCGCCCTGCGGGCGCCAGTCCACCACGAAGCCACGCTCGATCAGCCGCTGGCAGGCGTCCTCCGACCCCTCGAAGTCCACGCACACCGTGTTGCCGCGGCGGTGCGCGGCGCGCGGCGTCTGCACGCTCAGCCCCTGTTCGTCCGCCATCGCCATCAACAGCGACGTCTGCCGGAGCGACTTCTCGCGGATGGCCGCCACCCCCACCCTGGAGATGATCTCGTACCCGGCGCGCGCGGCGTAGAGCGCGGGGATGGAGGGCGTCCCCCCCATCCAGCGGTGCGCGTCCTCCGCCGGGTCCACCTCGCCGAAGCGGAAGTCGAACGGGTGCTTGTCGGCGAACCACCCGGTGAAGCGCGGCCGCAGGCGCCGGGTGACGTCCGGGTGCGCGTAGAGGAACGCCGCCCCCGGCCCGCCGCACAGCCACTTCACCGAGCCGCCGATCAGGAAGTCCACCCCCAGCGCCTGGACGTCGATGGGCACCGCGCCGGTGCCCTGGTAGGTGTCCAGCACCACCAGGGCGCCCCGCTGGTGGGCGGCCTCTATCACCGGCTTGGGGTCGATCAGCCCGGAGGAGCGGAAGAGCACCAGGTCCAGCGCCACCGCCAGCGTGCGGTCGTCGATGGCGGCGACCAGGTCCTCGGACTCCACGTTCAGCCCGCCGTCCCGCGACCTCACCACCTGGACGTCGGCGCCGCGGTCGCGCTGCGCCATCCAGTTGTAGATGACGGAGGGGAAGTTCAGCTCCGTGGTGACCACCTTGTTCCGCTTGCCGCTGAAGTCCAGCGACGAGATCAGGATCGCGGTCAGCGTGGACACGTTCTGGTGCATCGTCATCGTGCCCGGCGCCGCCCCCACGATGCCGCCCACCATGTCCGCCGTCCTGGTCACCATGGGCAGCCAGTCGCGCCAGGCCACCACGCCCTCGGTGGCCCAGGTGTCCGCGTAGGCCTTGAGGTGGTCGTAGACCTTGCGCGGCATGGCCCCGAGCGAGTTGTTGATCAGGTACCCGGCCTTGCGGTCCAGGATGGGGAACTCGGAGCGCCAGGCGAGCAGCGGGTCGGACGGAGCGGCGGCGGCCATGCGCGGCTGACTACCACGCCAAAGTCGGCGCCGCACCCCGCCCGGGAGGTGGCGAGGTGCGGCGCCTCAGCGTGGGCTACCCCGTCTTCGTCAGAAGACGACCGTCACGCTGTTGGAGCAGTAGGTGGTCCCCGGCTCGCACAGCTTGTAGGTGTACGTCCCGGAGCGGTCCACCTGGTCGCGGTGGGCGCCGTCGTTGTCCATGGTCTGGATGAGCGTGCCGTTCCGGTACAGGTCCACCCTCGCCGAGGTGGCGCCGGACCAGACCAGGTCCACCCCCCACTTGCCCTTGATCTTGTTCGCGGCGGCGCCGAGCGCGATCACCGGCGGTGGGTTGACCGTGATCGTCCGCATCGTGCTGCTGCTCAGGCCCTGGCTGTCCGTCACCGTGAGCGACACCACGTAGGTGCCGGCCACCGGGTAGCTGTAGTTCGGGTTCTGCAGGAACGAGCCGTAGCCGTTCCCGAACGACCACAGCCAGCTGACGATGGTGCTGTCCGGATCCGTGCTGGCGTCCGTGAACGAGCAGGAGAGCACCCCGCACGAGGCGTCGAAGGAGGCCACCGGCGGCAGCCCGGTCACCACGATGGACCTGGTGGTGCTGCCGCTCAGCCCTCCGCTGTCGGTCACGGTGAGGGTGACCGCGTAGGTGCCGGGCGCCGCGTAGGTGTGCGACGGGTTCTGCTGGGTGGAGCTGCCGCCATCTCCGAAGCTCCAGCTCCAGGCGACGATCGACTCTCCTCCCCTGGCCGTGCTGGTGTCGGTGAACGAGCAGGGCAACCCGTTGCACGAGTGGGTGAACGACGCCGCGGGCGGCTGCCGCACCGCGAACACCAGGTCGTCCCGGTCGTCGAAGGGGGCGTCGGCGCAGCTGTTGGCAGACCCGCCGTAACGGAAGACCCCGCGGACCGCCTGGAGCTCGCCGCCGGTGGGGAGCGTGAACAGGACGCCCAGGGTCTGCGCGCCGGGATATTCGGGGTACAGCGTGGCGACGTACGTCCAGGAAGGATCGGACGCGTTGGCAGCGTGATACACGTCCAGCGCGTCGATGCTGGGGTCGAAGTACGCCCAGACGTTGGCGACGATCCCCACCGTCTTCCCCGGCGCCATCACCGTCCCGTCGATGGTGAACACGCGGAGACGGTCCAGGGACTCGTCGAAGTGATACGTGCCGAACTCACCGTCCGCGCACGAGTCGTTGATGGTGTTGGGCGCGTGGAGCTCGGGGCCCAGGGGGCCGCGGCCGTCGACCAGGCTCTGCGTGTCACAGATGTTGCTGGGGGTGGCGCACTTGGGGGCCTTGAGGACCGGGTCGTACGTGGCCGCGCCGGGGTTGTTCACGATCACCGTGACCGGGGCGGAGGTGCCCAGGTTGCCGGCCGAGTCGAAGGCGCGGGCCATGATGACATGGGGGCCGTTGTTGGCGTTGCTGGCGTCCCACACGCCCTCGTACGGAGGCGTCGGCGCGGCGGCCATGATCACCCCGTCGACGAGGAAGAAGACCATGTCGACCTGCACGTCGTCGCTGGCGAGGGCCGAGAGGTTCACCAGGCCGGTGACCTCCTGCCCGCCGGCCGGGGCGGTGAGCGTGACCGTGGGCGGCGTGGTGTCTCCGCCGCCGCCGCCGCCGATGAACCTGGTGTACAGCAGCAGGTTGGGAGAGTCGGCGCCCGGGTCGGTGATGATGCCCGGGGTGGCCTGCGACAGCAGCGCTTCGGTCACCTCCGCCGGGGTGGCGGTGGGGTTGGCGCTCAGGTACAGCGCCGCGGCGCCGGCGACGTGCGGGGAGGCCATCGAGGTCCCGCTGATGGTGTTGGTGGCGGTGTCGCTGTCGGCCCAGGCGCTGGTGACGTTGACCCCGGGCGCGAACACGTCCAGGCAGGGGCCGAAGTTCGAGAAGAAGGCACGGGAATCGCCGGTGTTGTTGAGGGCGCCCGCGGTGATCGCCGGCGGTGCTCGCGCCGGAGAGAACTCGCAGGCGGAGGTGGAGGAGTTGCCGCCCGCGACGGCGTACACCACGCCCGAGGCCACCGAGGCGGCGAGCGCGTCGTCCACCGACTGCGTGGGGGGCCCGCCCAGGCTCATGTTGGCCACGGCGGGGAGCACGCGGTTGGCGGTGACCCAGTCGATGCCGGCGAGCACGCTGGAGAGGGTGCCGCCGCCCTGGCAGCTCAGCACCCGGACCGCGACCAGGTTCACGTTCTTGGCCATGCCGTAGGTGGTGCCGCCCACGGTGCCCGCCACGTGGGTGCCGTGGCCATGGCAGTCATTGGCGCCGTTCCCGTCCTCGATGGAGGTGAAGCCGTGCGAGGCCCGCCCGCCGAACTCCTGGTGGGTGATCCGGATGCCGGTGTCGATGACGTACACGTTCACCCCGCTGCCGTTGACGTGGTACGTGTAGGACTGGTCCAGGGGCAGCCACCGCTGATCGCTGCGGTCCAGGCCCCAGGTGGGGTTGGGCTGGGTCTCGTTGATGCTGACCAGCGCGTCCTGCTCCACGTACTTCACGCGCGGGTCGTCCAGCAGCCGGAGGGCGGCGGACTCC
>Ga0209382_10007157_pt1 | contig 14268 bp, 14 predicted proteins | sample SoiMetdeltSBSDD5_FD_187599 | JGI IMG/M metagenome (GOLD analysis project Ga0209382, IMG submission 187599) | Bulk soil microbial communities from a Populus tree surrounding site in Tennessee, USA - Soil MetaG P. deltoides SBSDD5 (SPAdes) (version 2) | ecosystem: Environmental > Terrestrial >... | reverse complement strand
GTATCCAAGGCAAAGAAAGATGCGGCAGTGATCTCGCGGGTCGGCTTGAACGGTCCATCCTGTTCGAAATCCCGCACCACATAGACGGCGACATGGTCCCGCCTTGAGGCACGAAGATTGAAGAAGATGCCATGCAGACGCGGGATGCTGAGGAGACGGATGTTGCCCTCCTCGGCCAATTCCCGCGCCAGCGCCTGCAGCATCGTCTCCCCCGGCTCCACGCCACCGCCTGGCAGATGCCACCCGCGGACATAGCTGTGCTGCACCAGGAGAATGCGCCCCTCACCATCCACGACCAGCCCGCGCACGCCAAGCGTCATTCCGCGCGCGAAACGCCAATAAAAATGTAGCAGGGGCCTGACGAGCGATTCCCACAACTGGCCGGGGACATCGCGCAGCGAATTGGTCTTTTCCATCGCTCGGCCTTATAGTTTAGAATTCTTCCAATATAGCTAACCAGCCTTCCAGCCCAGAAGAGGCCGCCCCGTGAAGCGATTTTCCGATCTTTCCGAGCAGGAAATCCTAGCCCTCGCCATCACCAATGAAGAAGAAGACAGCCGCATCTATCGCGGATTCGCCGAAGGCTTGCGCGCGCAATTTCCCGCCTCGGCCAAGGTATTTGAGGAAATGGCGGACGAGGAAGTACGCCACCGCACCATGCTGTTCGATCTCTACCGGGGAAAGTTCGGGGACTATCTGCCGCTTATCCGCCGCCAGGACGTCAAAGGCTTCATCCAGAAGCCCGCGATCTGGCTGATGGGCGCCCTCAATCTTGAAGAAGTGCGGAAATACGCCGAGGCGATGGAATACGAGGCCGGCCGCTTTTATCGCAAGGCGGCGGAAACCACGCGCGACGCCACGGTTCGCAAACTGCTCGACGAGCTCGCCGAAATCGAGAACGAACATGAGGACATGGCGCAAAAGCTTGGGGAGCAGATACTCACCAAGAAGGAGCGCGAGCACGAGGACGAAACGGCGCGCCGTATGTTCCTGCTGCAATATGTGCAGCCGGGCCTCGTCGGGCTGATGGACGGCTCGGTTTCCACGCTGGCCCCGCTATTCGCCGCAGCCTTCGCCACTCATAGTACCTGGGAGACCTTTCTGGTCGGCATGGCCGCCTCTGTCGGCGCCGGCATTTCCATGGGCTTCGCCGAGGCCGCCTCCGATGATGGCTCGCTAACCGGACGCGGCACGCCCTGGGTGCGTGGTACGGTGACGGGAATCATGACCACCATCGGTGGCATCGGCCATACCCTGCCCTATCTCATCCCGGATTTCTGGGCGGCAACGATACTTGCCATCATCGTGGTCGCGCTCGAACTCGTCGCCATCGCCTATATCCGTTACCGCTACATGGATACGCCGTTCCTGTCGGCAGCATTCCAGATCGTGGTGGGAGGCACACTAGTCTTTATCGCGGGCATTCTGATAGGCAGCGCCTGAGACGATGTTCAAGCTGGCGCATCTGTCCGATCCGCATCTCGGATCCTTGCCGAGGCCGCGGCTGAGGGAACTCGCCGGCAAGCGGGCGCTGGGCCTGTTCAACTGGCACCGCAAGCGCCGCGCGCTCCACCAAGCGGATGTGCTTGCGGAGCTGATCGCCGATATGCGCGTGTTGAAACCCGACCATCTCGCAATCACCGGCGACCTGATCAACCTTTCGCTGGAAAAGGAATTTGAGCCAGCACGCGCCTGGCTGGACGCGCTCGGCACCCCGCATGATGTCACTGTGGTGCCGGGCAATCACGACGCCTATGTCGGCGCGACCGCGGAGCATTCGGGAAAGCACTGGGGCGAGTTTATGACCAACGATGCCGTGCAGGTGCTGGTTGGTGAGAAGATCAGCTATCCTTTCCTGCGCAGGCGCGGCTCCATCGCCTTGATTGGACTATCGACTGCCGTACCGACTCTACCCTTCATGGCCACCGGCAAGCTTGGTCGCGCGCAAATCGCACGCTTGGCGCGCATGCTTGCCGGATTGAAGGAGGCCGGCCTATTCCGCGTGGTGCTGATTCACCACCCCCCCAAAAGCAGCCCCGGACAACGTTTCCGCCGCTTGGTGGACGCCCGCGATTTCCGAGCTGTTCTGGCTGAGCACGGCTCCGACCTGGTGTTGCACGGCCATAACCATGAGCATTCGTTGATCTGGCTGGATGGGCCGCAGCGACCCATTCCCGCCTTTGGCGTGCCGTCAGCCTCAGCTCCGCCCCACAGCGATGAGACAGCTGGCTACAACATTTATGAAATCGAAGGCGCCCCTGGCGCATGGCAGTGCACCGCGATCACGCGATCGCTGCGTGCCGACGGTGAAGGCTTTGTCGAACGGTCGCGAGAGAAAGTCGCCTGAGGATCCGACGGCGGCATCCCCGCGATCGCAAAGACCACGATGCCCGCAACGAGGCGCTTTAGGTCCCCGCTCATGATTCCGGCGAAGCTGGGCGGCGCGTCTATTTGCGCGCTGCTTTTCTCAGCGCGTCGTTGATCCTGTCCTGCCAGCCAGGCCCGTCTTCCTGAAAATGATCCAGGACGTCGCGATCAATGCGCAAGGAAACCAATTCCTTGGCATTTGGCACCACCGGCTTCGGCGCCGGCGCCTCGAGCGGCTTCGTGTTGCCTCCTTGAAAGCCGCTTCGGCGGCTGCCCGCGGATCGCTGGGTCTTCGCTTTCTCTCATCAACCATCAATCTGCGCTTTCTTCCCTGAATATGCCGAGCGCTTCCTGCGCCGGCCGGTCTGAAATGGAGAACAAGACCGCTTCGCCGTCAGTCTCATGGCGATAGCTTCTCCATGACGGAACAACGAAGACATCGTTACGGGTCCATTCCAGCACCGTATCGCCGACGCGGGTACGCCCCTGCCCTTCCGCGCAGGCGAAGATGGTGCTGTCGGTTGCCCTGTAAGGCCGACCTTTGAATCCTTGCGGCAACAGCGCCAGATTCGCACCCATGGTCGGCGTCACCCAACCGCCGTTGAATGGATTGGCATAGCGGATGCGCGCGCCGTGCCGGGAATCGATATCGCCCGACCGCTGAAGGCGCTGCAAAATCGGCTTCATGCGCGTGTAAGGATAATTGACGATCGGGCTGCGTCTGAGGGAGATATCACTGGCGTCGGGAAGAACGCCCGATCCGAAGCGATCGATCGAGTCGCCATGTTCGCGCCGCGTGTTCTGCGGCTCATCGCCCAGATCCTCGAAGAAAGCCGCTGCGTAAAAATTCACCATCGGCAAATCGAGCACATCGAGCCAGATGATCGGTTGCTTGGTGTCGTTGCCATGGTCGTGCGCGGTCCAGCCGGGCGTGATGACGAAATCGCCCGGACGCATTTCCGTCTTCTCGCCGTCGACTTGCGTATAGGCGCCCTCGCCTTCCAGAATGAAACGGATCGCGCTTGCGGTATGGCGATGCGGGGGCGCGATTTCATCCGGCAGCACAAGCTGGATACCGGCATAGAGTGACTGCGTGACGGCGGATTTTCCGGGTACGCCGGGATTTTCCAGCACCAGCACCCGGCGTTCGGCTTCCTTGGCGGTGATCAGCTCCCCGCCCTCAAACACCATGGGCTTGAAATCGTCAAAGCGCCAAAGCGCCGGAAGAAATGGCGTTGCCGGCTCGTTCGGCACCAGCTCACGCAGCACTTCCCATAACGGTGCCATATGCTTGCGGCCGATGCGCTCATAGTAAGCGCGGCGCAACGCCTTGGTTTCTTCCGCAGAACGCGACTGGCCGCTCGCGCCGGCGCCGGTTTTCGCGGTGGAGATCGGCATGCTCTTCTCCCTGGGTCGTCCCGCTCCGTCCCGCATTATAGAGCAGTCAGCCTTTGGGGCGAACACGCTCGTGATATAGCAAAGGCGGCAAGCTGCCTGCGAATAGTCTCCACTGTCAGCTCGCCGCCTCGCTTTCCGCAGCTGCTCGCTACTGCGCGGTCTGCTTCGATTCCTTGATCGGATTGCGAAGAAGGCCCACGCCCTCGATCTCGATCTCGCATACGTCTCCGTCATTCATCCAGACCGGAGGCTTGCGCGCGAAGCCGACGCCGGAAGGCGTGCCGGTAACGATGACGTCGCCGGGTTCCAGCGTCATGGCCTGGCTGATGTCGACGAGCGTCTCCGCCACCGGGAACATCATATTGTCGGTGTTGTCGGATTGCATGACCTTGCCATTAAGCCGGCTCTCGATCTTCAGGCCCTTGCCGCCCGGCGGGACCTCATCCACCGAGACCATCCAAGGGCCAAAACCCCCGGTGGCGTCGAAATTCTTGCCCATGTCCCATTGGCTGGTGCGCCGTTGAAATTCGCGCACCGAACCGTCGTTGAAGCAGGAATAGCCGGCGACGCATGAGAGCGCGTTGGCCATTGTCAGATGCTTGCCGCGCTTGCCGATGATCACGACCATTTCGGCTTCGTAGTCCAGGCTGTTGGTCATGGAGGGGCGCAGCATCGGCTGATCATGCGCGACCAATGAAGTCGTGCAGCGCATGAATATCGTGGGAAATTTCGGGATGTTGTCCTTCTGGAAGCCTTCCTTGATATGCTCGAGATAATTAAGCCCCAGGCAAACGATTTTGCCCGGAGAAGCCACCGGTAGCGAATAAGTAATCGTCTTGAGCGGCACACGCGCCGAAGCCGGCGCCCTTTTGGCCAGATCGGCGATCTGGGACAGATCGCCCTTGCTTTGATTCAGCCACTGGCCGAGATCCCTCGGCGCCCTCGGATCCGCAGCTTGCAAGTCGATGAGCTGATCGCCCTCGACAACGCCGAGGCGCCGCCCGTCCTGTCCCTTGAAGCCAACGATTTTCATGCTGTCCCCGCTCTGGATTTGACCGATTGACGGCTGTGGCCGTCATTTCGCGGCCGCGACTATAACGAACCGTTCAGGGCATCCAAGGCCCTCAATACTCGCCTAAAGGCTTATGGTGCTGGCCGACGCCCGCCGTTAGCGCAAGGCCAGGGCATGGACGCAGAAGTAGTGGTCGGGGTCGCGCCAGGACGCCACCGGCGTCCACGCCGAGCCGCGCGCCAGCGCGCTGAATGAATCGACCGAATATTTGTAGCTGCTCTCAGTATGAATGGTCTCACCGGCGCGGAACTCGATCGTTTCGCCCGCCACCCGCACTTTTTGCCGCTTGTTGCTGGCGAGGTGCATTTCTATGCGGTGGCGCTCGCGGTTATAAAAGGCGTGATGCTCGAAGCTGCCGAGGTCGAATTTGCCATCGAGCTCGCGGTTGATGCGCACGAGGATATTGCGATTGAACGCCCGGGTTATCCCGGCAGCATCGTTGTAAGCGGCGTTAATGATCCTGTTGTCTTTCTGCAAGTCGGTGCCGACAATAAGGATGGCGTCGCGGCCAAGAATTTGCGCGGCGTGGCGCAGGAAAGCGGCCGCCTCGTGCGGCTCTAAATTGCCGATGGTCGAGCCGGGGAAAAATCCGACGCGTGCCGCGGGCACCGCCGCCGGCAGATCGAACGGCTGGGCAAAATCCGCCGCGACAGGCAAGACATTGAGTTTCGGAAATTCCTTGCGCAGCCCGGCGGCTTCCTCCTCCAGCATCTCGCCGCAGATATCCACCGGCACATATGCCGCGAGCTGCGGTGCTGCGGCGAGCAGGATGCGTGTCTTCCGGCTCGAGCCGCTGCCGAATTCCACCAGCGCCGAGCCCGGCGGAATATAACCGGCGATGGCCGCCGCGTTGTCCTGCAGGATACGCAACTCGCTGCGCGTCAGGTAGTATTCCGGCAAATCGGTGATCCGCTCGAACAGCGCGCAGCCGGCCGAATCGTAAAAGTATTTCGGTGGAATCCGCTTCGGTGTGGATTTCAGGCCCTTGAGCACGTCCGCTGCGAATGGCGAGGCGTGATGCGGGAGTTCAAATTTTTGCACCGTCTTCTTTAACGCGACCATGAAGCACCAATTTGGTTATGATTTCCGCTTGCGGCGTCAATTGCCGTCGTCCGCCAGACGCAGCCCGCTGAATTGCCAGCGCGCCGAGGGCGGGAAGAAGTTGCGATAGCTCACGCGTGCGTGGCCTTCCGGCGTCGCCAGCGAACTGCCGCGCAATACGATCTGATTGATCATGAACTTGCCGTTGTATTCACCGAGTGCGCCTTCCACTGGCCGGTAGCCGGGATAGGGCGCGTAGGCGCTCTGCGTCCACTGCCACACGATGCCAAAAGCATCTGTCAGCGCGCCCGCCCGCGCAGCTACTTCCCATTCCGCCTCGCTAGGCAGGCGGCAGCCCCGCCAGCGCGCGAAAGCGTCCGCCTCGTAGTAGCTGACATGGCAGACCGGCGCTGCCGGGTCTACCCGACGCAAGCCGCCGAGTGTCATCGCGAACCACTCACCGTCGACCTTCTGCCAATAGCCCGGCGCGTTCCAGCGTTCTGTCTCGACCGTTGCCCAGCCGTCCGACAGCCACAATGCAGGAGTCGCGTAGCCGTCCGCCGCCATGAAATCGAGCCATTCGGCGTTGGTCACGAGATTGCGCGCAACGCGCGTCGGCTGCACAAACACCCGGTGTTGCGGGCCTTCATTATCGAAGAAGAATCCTTCGTCATCATGGCCGATCGGGTGGATGCCGCTTGCCACGTCAGCGAAGCCTGTGAAGTTGGGCTGGCAGGCCGGCATTTGCCATCTGTCGTCATAGGCCGGATGTATCGGATTTTGCGCGAAGGCATGCAGGATATCGGTGAGGATCAGCTCCTGATGCTGCTGCTCGTGGTGCAGGCCCATCTCTACAATGGGAATAATTTTTTGCAGCGTAGGCCCCTCGCCCGCCGCGAGCAGATGCTCCACGGCGGCATCCACATGCGCGCGGTAGGCAGCGATCTCAGGGGCGCTCGGCCGGGTTAACAGCCCGCGCTCGGGACGCGCATGACGGGGCCCGACCGCGACGTAATAGGAATTGAACAGATAGCCAAACCCGCGATCGAAGCACTGGTAATGCGGAGCGTGTTCCTGCAGCAGGAATTGCTCGAAGAACCAGGTGGTATGCGCGCCATGCCATTTCGTCGGACTCGCGTCCGGCATCGACTGAACCACTTGATCCTCAGGGGAAAGGGGCCCAGCGCGTCTTTCGGTTTCCGCTCTGACGCTGCGGTAATTTCGCGACCATCGGTCGCGCAAATCCCCGAAAGGCACCGTCGATTTCGCCGCAATCGGTCTCATTGGGGAGCTACAATCAAAGACCCGAACGGGCGTAACAGGCGGCATACTCGCCTCGCTGACAGGGAAATGAAATGCATGGGCAACGACTTAACCATTGGGTGCCGCCATTAGTTCCGCGTGATCGGGCAGCAGGAAAGCCATAGTCAATATCAATGGGTACCAGCTATTAGGCTTGTCTGCTCTAACGCAGCTGGCTCAAACCTCAATCAAATTCGCTCGGTGGACTGCAAGGGGTGGGAGCCACCCCAGCAAAAATAGCATAGGCTCTGCGCAGCGGCGGGGGCAAGCCGTCGGCTGGACCCAAGGAGGACCAAGATAATGAATGAGGAGACACTCAACACCACGGTGCGGAAATTTCTCAAGAAGGTCGGTGTTACCTCTCAGCGCGAAATTGAAATGGCTGTGCGCGATGCGGTCGCCGAGGGTCGCCTGAAGGGCAATGAGTCGTTACTGGCTAAGGCCACCATTAGCGTTGAGGGCCTAAACCTGACATTTGATGTAGAAGGCGACGTCGAGCTGGAGTGAGCGAGCAGATGACACGAATTAAGTGCATCTCCGATCAGCTGTTGATCGTGGCGCTGGCGCTGGCGCTCCCCGCCACTGCGTCGGCACAGCAACGGCAAGGACGGAGCGGCAGCCCGCCGCAACGTCAGGAACAGCAACAACAGCAAACGGAACCGCGCCGCGACGCGGGCCCTGGCGTGCTGCGGCTATTGCCTGGCGACTCCGTCACCGAGCACAGCATTGAACTGGCAAGCGGCAAAACCCTCGCCTATACCGCCACAGCGGGAACGCTGGCGCTTTATGACCAGTCCGGCGAGCAGACCGCCGCGGTGTTCTACACGGCGTATGTCGTCAAGGGTGTTGGCGATGCGCCCCGGCCGCTCACCTTTGGTTTCAACGGCGGGCCGGGAGCCGCTTCCGCTTATCTGCATCTCGGCCTGGCCGGCCCGAAGATTTTGCAGTTCGGCGACCGTAACGATGCAGCCACGGCGCAGCTGCGGTCCAATCCGCAGACTTGGGTCGAATTCACCGACCTGGTGATGATCGATCCGGTCGGCAGCGGCTGGAGCCGCGCCGCGAAATCCGACGGTGCCGAGGCCTTCCGCGGCGTACGGCGCGACGCGGACTTCTTTGCCAAGGTGATCGCGCTTTACACCGCTAAGAACGGACGCAGCAGCTCGCCAAAATATCTTTTGGGCGAGAGCTATGGCGGGTTCCGCGCCGCCAAGGTCGCGCGCGCCTTGCAGCAGGACCAAGGCATCGCCGTCTCCGGCATCGTCATGGTGTCGCCGATGATCGAGGGCGCCTTCACCTTCAACGGCGACCGTTTTGCGCTCGGCGCGGCGCTCAATCTGCCGTCGCTCGTCGCCGCCGAGCTCGAGCGCACGAAATCCATGAGCAAGGAAGCGCTGGCGCAGGCCGAGCGCTTCGCCATGACCGAATATCTGACCACGCTGGCCGGTCCCCCACCGCAAGGCGAGGCGGCGCGCGCCTTCTATGCGCGGCTGGCGAAGATGACGGGGATCCCGGAGGAAGACGTGGCGAAAGCCCGCGGCTTCCTTCGCGAGCTTTATTTGAAGAGGTTGCGATCCGCCGACGGAATGGCATTGAGCCGCTATGACGGATCTTTCGGGGTGGATGATCCCTTCCCCGAGAGCCGCGGCGACCGCGCGCCCGATCCGGTGCTGGACGGATACACGCGCGCTTATGCCGGCGCATTCGTCGGCTACGCGCGCGACCAGCTGGGCTTCCAGACCGACATGACCTATGTGCTGCTATCGACAGAGACGAGCGGCAATTGGAACTGGCGTGAGGGCGGCCGTGGCGAACCGAGCGCCAGCGATGACCTGCGGATCCTCTTGGCGTTCAACCCGTCATTTCGGCTGGTCATTGCGCACGGCTATGCGGACCTGGTGACGCCTTATATGGCAAGCCGCTATGTAATCGATCATCTGCCGCCTTTCGCGCAGCCGGAGCGCGTGCAGCTTAAATCGTATTCCGGCGGTCACATGTTCTATGTCGCCGACGAGCCGCGCAAAAGTTTCAGCGCCGATATGAGGGCATTCTTCGCCGCGGGCAAAGGCTCGTAGGGAACGCTATTTTGGGCGGATGCTGGGATCGCCGCCCGGGCTGCCGGGGGGCGGAATGACGGGCATTCGTCCGCCTTCCGGCGTCGGCAATCTTATCTCCGGGTCGATGGCAGGCGGCGGGCAGATCACACCGTCCGACTGCGCCAGACGCTTGCTCAGATTATCTGGCGGCGTTGCCGGATTGAGCGGCTCGCCCTCACCGGTCGTCACCGAACCGGGTGAACCCGGCGGCAATGAGGGAGAGCATGGCGGCGAGCCACGCGCGGGGGGTGACGCACCCTGCCCCAGCGCCGGCGCAACGATGACGGATGCCAGAACAGCCGCAGCCAGCAGCCCGGCCATTTCCAGCCAGAACTTCCGCGTGGCGTGCCATGCTTTCATGCAAGGTTAACCGGCGGCGCAGGCGCAAGGTTCCGCACGCCGCACCAAGGCCGGAACTATCGCGTTGCCCCCGCGTTGGATTCTACTGCAACCGAGCATGTGCGTTTTGCAAAGCGGAGCCAGTCAATGGATGTCCGTAATCCCAACCCCGACTCCGCACCGCCGCGTGCGGTCAAGTCTACCAACGAGGCGCGGCAAGGCATCGCCGGGCAAAACGTGCGCACCGTGCTGATTGTGGGGCTCGGCTCCATCATTGTCATTTTTGCCCTGCTCTGGCTGTTCTATTTCGGGCGCTGAGCAAAGGAATGCCATGGCCGCGCGGTCGATCTGGAAAGGCTATCTGCGTCTGTCGCTGGTGAACTGCTCGGTCGCTCTCTATCCGGCAGTTACCGCGGCAAACAAGGTGCACTTCCACAAGCTCAACCGCGAAACCGGCAATCGCCTGCGCATGCGCATGGTCGACGAGGAGACCGGAGACGAAGTCCCGCGCAAGCAGCAGGTAAAGGGCTATCAGATCAGCAAGGGCTCCACCGTGGAGGTGGAGGAGGAGGACCTGGAAAAGATCGCGCTTGAGAGCACCCGGGCGATGGAGATCACCAAGTTCGTTCCCCGCGAGGAAATCGACCCGCTTTACTTCGATCGTCCTTATTTTCTCGCCCCCAACGATGACGCGTCACGGGAAGCTTTTGCCGTCATCCGAGACGCCATGGGCAAGAAAGAAATCGGCGCGTTGGCGACGGTGATCATGCACGAGCGCGACCATGTGGTGCTGCTGGAGCCGCGCGAAAGCGGAATGCTCGCCACGACACTGCGTTCGCCGGAGGAAGTGCGCGATGCCAAGGAAGTTTTCCGCGGCGCGAAGAAGTCAAAGGTCGGGGGCGAATTGCTGGAAGTGGCACAGATGTTGATCGAGAAAAAGATGGGCAAATTCCAGCCTTCGGAATTCAAGGATCACTATGAGACCGCGCTGAAAGCCCTTATCAAGGCCAAGAAGGCCGGCCGCAAGATCAAGGAATTCGAGCCGCCCGAAACGCCCGCCAAGCCGAGCAGCGTACTTGAAGCGCTGCGCGAGAGCCTGAAACAAGGCGGCAAGGCGCATCCGCGCCGGGCCCGTGGCACGCGCCGCGGCACGCAGCGCGCCCGCCCACGCCGGATTCGCGCAACGGCGAAGAAACGGGCCTGATGTCTTACTTGACGGGCACCATGTCCGGCGCGACCGCGCCATAGCGGCCGTCGCGATACACCAGCGGAGAAATGTCCTCGCGCGCCAATGCCTGCACTACCCGGCCGATAAAGATGGTGTGCGAGCCGTAGTTGATTTCCTGCTCCTTGCCGCAGAACAAGCTGGCCTGAGCATCGGCGAGATAAGGCACGCCTTCGGCATTCTGGCGCCAATCGCCGACGGCAAAGCGTTCGGATGCCGTGGCGTTGCTGCTGAAAATCTTGGCGACGTCGAGATTGGACGTATGCAGCATGTTAATGCAGAATCGCTCCTGCTCGTGCAGGAAGTGATGCAGGCGGCTGGCCTGATTGAAGCAAACCAGCAGCGACGGCGGTTCCATGCTGATGGAAGTGACGGAAGTGGCCGTGGTGCCGTGCTGTTCCCCATCATGTTGCGCGGAGACGATCGCCACCGTACTGGCGACGCGCCGCATCGCGAGCCGGAAAACCTGTTGCATGTCCTCGCCGCTCATGCCGTCACCCTTTGCTCGACGAGGAAAGCGAGCACGCGCTCATTGAATTCATCGGCGCATTCGATATTGCCCATGTGCCCGGCTTTTTCGAACACATGCAGCGATGCGCGCGTGATTTTCGGCACGAAAGTATCGGTATAGCCGGGCTCGCGCAGGCAATCGAGCCTGCCTGCCATCACCAGGGTCGGCACCCGGATGGCGGCGTAGTCGATATTGTCGCGCTCGCGCTTGCCGCCGGCCGTGCGGAATGGCGCCTTGAAGCGCGCGGCGGAAGTGGCTTCCCAGCCACCCGGCAGCAGCGACATCTCCCAGCGGCGATCCAGATAGGCTTCATCGCTCGACCATTTCGGATCAACGAACATCACCTGGATGATGCGCCGCATGTGCTCGCGCGAACCGTCATAGCTGTTGATGATCTTGCGCTGGTCGTTGTCCGGCGCGTCGCCTCCGCCGGAACAACAGACAATGCTTACGATCGGCCAATCCGGCTGACGACGCGCCGCCACCGTCAGGCTCAGTCCACCTGACATCGACGAGCCCATCACGTGCGCCGGGCCGACGCCCATCACTTCGATAAAGCGTTTGATATGCGCGATACGGCGGTCGAACTGGCCGTTAAAATCGAAGATCTTGTCGGTCAGTCCGAAGCCGAGGTGATCGGGCGCCAGCACGTGGTAGTGCCGGCCGAGCGCGTCAAGGTTGAATTCCCAGGAAAACTCCGCGGCACCGCCGTATTCCGCCGAATGTAGCAGCAATATGCTCGGCTTTCGTCCGCGATAGCTTTCGCCCGCCTCCAAATAGTGCGTTCGTAAGCCGTCGACGGAAATGAACTTGCCTTGGCGCATCAGGCCATCGCTTTCGCCTTCTGCACCTGCGTGCGCGGCAAATCCCTGATCTGCGGATAAACCTCCTTGGCGAACAGGGTCATGCTCGCCACCGTGCGCTTGTGATCGAGGAAGCCAGCCTGCTGCATCATCAATAGGTGATCAAAGCCGCCGACCAGATCGTAGTAGCGCTTAATCTGGCGGGCGACGGAATCCGGCGTTCCGTACATCAGCACGCCCTGCTCGCGAAGATAGTCCATGCCTTTGGCGCGCACAGCGTCGGTGCGGCCGGTATAAGCGCCTTGCAGCGCCTTCACGTTAGTTTCGACGCCGACATAGCCGGGCGGATTGCGGAACTGCGGGGGTGTTTTTGTATGCATATACCAGGTGAGTTCCTTGGCGCCCTTTTCCGCCTCCTCCTCGGAGTCGGCGGTGAAGACCAGCGGCATGAAAGCCATCCCCGCACCACCCGGCAGCCCGTGATCGGCCATGGTCGAGCGATAGGCGTCGAACATGAGCTTCACCTTGTCATGCGGCTGGAGGAAGGTCGCAAAGACGTAGCCTCGGCTTGCCACTTTCTTGATGTTGTCATAGTCGCTGGAGCCGGTGATCCAGATCATGGGATGCGGCTGCTGATACGGGCGTGGCCATACGTTCACCACGCGCCGATGCGTGAAGCGGCCTTCGAAATTGAACGGCCCATCGTGGCTGGTCCAGGCCCGCACGATCAGGTCGACGCCCTCCCAGAGACGTTCCAGCGTCTGCGTTGGGTTGGTGTTGGCGGCAAATATTTCGTAGGGCACGCCGCGCACGACGCCAACATCCAGGCGTCCGCGCGAAATGTTGTCGATGATCGCCATTTCCTCGGCGATACGAATCGGGTCACCGCGGTTGGCGATCGGATTGCCCAGAATACAGATGCGGGCGTTCTTGGTCTGTCGCGCCAGGATCGCGGCCATTAGCGGCGCTGCAGCATCCAGACAAGTGGCGGTCTGATGATGCTCGTTGAGCATGATGTTCAAGCCGAGCTCGTCGGCGATCACATGCTCGTCGAGGTAGCGGTTGTAGAGATCCGAACCAATCTTTGGGTCGTAGAGCTTGCTCGGGATCGTTACCCGCATCGATTCAAGCGCGTCCCCCTGGGGAACATGCGGATAGGGCATCTCGGTGAAGTGCCAAGCCTGCATGGTCTTGTTCCTATTGCTCGGTTGGGCAGGCGTTAGCGCAGGAATTCGCGCAACGCCGCCATGAATGTTTCGGGTTGTTCGAGCTGCGGGAAATGTCCCGCGCCGGGGATCACTTGCAATGTCGCGCCCGGAATGGCGTCCGCATAAGCTTTGCCATAGGCCGGCGTAACGATGCCGTCATGTTCGCCCCAGATCAGCCGCGTCGGCATCTTGATACGATGCAGCCGCCGCTTCAGCTTGGGATTGTGCATGAAGGGTTCCCAGCAGAAGCGCGCCAGCGACTCCACATTGCGTGCGACGATGGCGAGCTTCTCCTCCGGCATGGATGGAAAATCGCGTTTGCCTTTTTCGGGATCGTGCCACTTCAGCTTTAGCACCTCGGACGGATGCAGCGACCAGAAGTCGGCAATGTCGCGGTCAAAAGGTCCGCCGGCTTTGATGCCATAGGCGCCGACCAGAACCAGCCTGGAGATGAAGGAATCGTCCTTGGTCGCGATCTCAGCTGCCAGCCAGCCGCCAAAAGAGAATCCGACCACCGGCGAATTCTTCAGCGCTAATTTCTCCACGAGATCGAGATAGACGTAGGCGATGTCATCGATATTGCTGAGCCACTCCGGCCGTTCGGAATGCCCGAAGCCGGGCGGGGACGGTATGAAAAGCTCAAAATCCTTGGCCAGTTCGTCGATGAAGGGAGCGTCCGGCTCCAGGCCCTCTTCGCCATAGAGCAGCAGCAGGGGCTGGCCGCGCCCCCGCCGCTCCAGCTCGATGTCCATGCCGCTTACATGGATCAGGGTCTTGCGCTGGTCCGTCGTCAGCATGCGGAAAATGGCTCCTGGCTGGAATTAAGCGGCAGCGGCTATTGACGCCAGCAGGCCACGCCTTGTCCATACGCGGGGTGCAACGAGTGTACAGGGCGCGCAAAAGCTT
>Ga0209382_10007156_pt1 | contig 14269 bp, 11 predicted proteins | sample SoiMetdeltSBSDD5_FD_187599 | JGI IMG/M metagenome (GOLD analysis project Ga0209382, IMG submission 187599) | Bulk soil microbial communities from a Populus tree surrounding site in Tennessee, USA - Soil MetaG P. deltoides SBSDD5 (SPAdes) (version 2) | ecosystem: Environmental > Terrestrial >... | reverse complement strand
TAGGGATCATGCAGACCTTTGATGTTTCCACATAGCACCGGCCTGATTCCCAAGCCCTTAACCCACCGGTACAGATTCATGATGACGCCCGGCTGATCGCCTTCCGTATTCGTGATTACGACCCCCGCCCGATTGGCATAAGTCTTGAGAATGGGGCCGAGAGTGCCATCGAGTTCGGCATTCATCATCACGACGTGCTTGCGCTGAGCGATCGCTCGCATAACGACTGCGGCCGCAAACTCAATTGTGCCGGTGACCTCCAAAACGACATCAATCTGCGCAGCATCGCAAAGAAGCATTGGATCATCCGTGATGGCGTGCCGGCCATCGGCGATGCATTCATCCAACTCGCCAACTGAACGAACATGCGTAACATGGTCCTCACCGGACTCGGCGTAGGCCGTACGCGCACCATCGAGGTGGCGATTTGAAATCGCGACCAAGTCCATGCCCTGGGTATAGTGAAGCATCTGACGCGCGATACCTTTAGCCATAAAGCCGGCGCCCACCATTCCGACCCTGATCGGGATTCCAGCCCGTTCCAGCCGTTCGAGCTCGCGGTCGACGATGAACATCGGATCTCTACTCTACAATGGCGGGGGCGCCGAGGGCTTCGTGCTTGGCCACAAAATCGGGCCAGTTGCGGTCCTTCTCGGAGATAACGACAGGCTTGGCCGGCCACTTGACGCCAAATGCAGGATCATCCCAGCGCACCCCGCGCTCGGCCCCGGGCGTGTAGAACGCAGACACAAGATACGTGACTTCCGTCTCGTCACTCAGGGTCAGGAAAGCATTCGCGCAGCCTTTGGGGACAAACAGCATGCGGTAACTCGTGGCACTGAGCTCGACCGCTATGTGGCGCATGAAGGCAGGCGAGTCTGGCCGGAGATCGATCACCACGTCGTGCACAGCGCCGCGGACGCACCGCAGGAGCTTGTCTTCCTGGTACGGAGCCGTTTGATAGTGGAAGCCGCGCAACGTGTGCCTGAGCCGATTGAAGGAGATATTCATCTGGACAACGCGGTCGGCGAGGCCGCATTCGCCGAATTCGCGTGAGCACCAACCGCGCGCGAAAAAACCTCGAGCATCCGTGTGCCGCTCAAGCTCCACGGTAAACGCATCGGGAATTTCGGTTGCGTTAAAAATCATGACCGCCTCAAGCTTCTTATCCCGACGGGTAAAGCACCCGCGAACCATGGACCTCGTAGCCGAGTGGCACCAACGGAAGCTCCGACAGCGCTTGCCGCACCAGCTCACGTTTTTCCGGCTTCACGACGAACATGAGGAATCCGCCGCCGCCTGCGCCGCAGAGTCTGCCACCTTCAGCTCCCGCCTTAATGGCGCGCGCATAGTGGCAGTCGATATCGGAAGTGGTAATCCCAGAGGCGAGGTTTTGCTTCATCACCCAGCCCCGGTGCAAAGCTTGACCCAACTTCGTGAGATCGATGCGCCCACCGAGGCAGAGGAGCCCACGCAGTTCGTAGGCACCATTTCGCATAAGGCGAAGCGCATCCAAATTTCGGGACGTGTTGCTTTTTTGCTCGCTCAGCACCGATGCCGCGGGACGCTGATGCCCGGTCCAGAACATCATCAGGTTGCTGAACAGGTAGGAGGCAGACCCATTCACGACCGGTTGCGGTTCCACCATGACGCGGCCACCGCGCCCAAATCGAAGCAGATTCAATCCACCGAAGGCGGCGGCGTATTGGTCCTGTTTGCCAATGGGCTCCTTAAGAACGTCCCTCTCGATGAAACAGGCCTCTTCGGCGAGTTGACCGGCGGTAACCCGCTCGCCTTTGTACGCGTGGAGTGCATTCAGCAATCCTACTGCAAAGGAGCTTGAGCCGCCCATGCCCGTCGAGGCTGGCATGTCGGCAACGGTACTGATGAAGATCGGGGGGCCGACGTTAAGCAACTTGAGGCACTCCCGCGCAATGTTGTTCTCGATCTCCGCAACGGTGTTGACCTGCTCGGTGCGCGAATAGTTGATCCGGATCGGCTCGTTGAAGATTTCGCTGTGGCGCTTGACGGTGACATAAACATATTTGTCGACCGCCGCGCTTAACACGGCGCCGTCATCAATCTCATAAAATTCCGGCAAATCCGTCCCGCCGCCTGCAAAGCTGACGCGGAGCGGCGTCCGCGTAACCACGATGTTGCCCGCGCGCTCATCGGTGCGCCTGTCCTGCTCAAAGGCTACAGACGTGGGTGAAAGCAGATCGATCGATACAGCTTTCATGCGGGCTCCTAAGCGGCTGTGACTTGAGCTGTGAGCCTGGTCCATCTGAGTGACTCGTCGACGAAGCCATTCTCGAGCAGATGTCGGAGCCAGCTCAGGCGCGTAAAGCGCTTATCCGTGAACTGGCCATGTCTGAGTCCAATTTTTTGGAATGCTGTGTGGAGCTCTTCGGCCCCCTTGCGGGCGGTCCATCGGAAGTCGAATGTCGGAAAGGTTCTCTTGAATTTGGCAAAATTCGCCTTATAGGTGCGTTGGTCTGCGCCAGGCTGTCGCACCATTGCCAGCTCACAGCCAGGGACCGTCTCTTTCACAATCTGTCCGAGCTCGCCGACCTGATGGTTGAGCTCGTCCGCACCAACGTTGAAAGCCTGGTCGTGGACGATCTCCAGTGGGGCCTCGAGCACGGCCTGAAACGCGTGCGCCACATCCTGTACATGCACGACTGGCCGCCAGGGTGTGCCATCACTGTGAATCACGACGCGGCGAGTCGTGAAAGCGCTCCCCATCAAATTGTTGAGAACAGTATCGAAGCGCATGCGCGGCGAGAGACCGTAGATTGTCCCGTTGCGGCAGAACGTTGGAGAGAAGCGTTCATCAGCGAGCTGGCGCAGCGCTATTTCCGCATCAACCTTGGAACGAGCATATTCGGTCTGGGGAGCCAGCGGCGAGGTCTCGTCGACAGCGAGCGCTTCCGACATGCCATACATGATGCACGAGGAGGAGAAAATGAAACGCGGCACGGCTGCTTGTTTCGCGAACTTCGCGAGGCGGATGGTGCCTTCACCGTTGATTTCGCGTGTCCAATGCGGGTTCAGGTTTCCGATCGGATCATTGCTCAGCGCCGCCAGGTGGATCACCGCATCGAACCCGACGAGATCGCTGGCGGTAACCTCACGCAGGTCCTTGCGCAGGGTCGGTATCGATGCGAAGTCCGGCAAGAGCCTGCAAGAGAGGAAATAGTCAGTATCCAGGCCGACTACATCGTAGCCTTGGCTCTGGAGCCACGGCGCCATGACGGAGCCGATATAGCCGTTGTTGCCGGTAATTAGGATGCGCCGGTTGTCAGGCATAGGCGGGCATGCCTCTTGGTTCAAGCAGTTGCTGAGTGATGTCGAGAAGGGAGCGAACATTGGTCACGCGATAGAAGGGGCAGCCAGCGGTGGATGCGGTCGCCTCGTCGCGCTCATCGTCGCCAATGAATGGTGTCAGGGTCAGATCGAGATGGAATTCCCGCTGCGCGTGGTAGAGCAGACCGGGTTTTGGTTTGCGACACTCGCATCCATGCGCCCAATCATGAGGGCAATAATAGATCGCATCTATACGGCCGCCTGCTTGCGTGATCTCCTGTTTCATTCGCACGTGGATGCCGTCGAGGTCGGCCTCGCTCATGAAGCCGCGCCCGATGCCGGGTTGATTGGACGCGACAATGACGCGGTAGTTCGCTTGACGCAGGAGGCGCAAGGCCTCGAGCGAGCCCGGGCACCACTCCCACTCGCTCCAGTTCCTTACGTATTGCGCCTGCGCCGGTTTGCGGTTGAGCACGCCGTCGCGATCGAGAATGACGGTCGGGTTGCGCCGCAGGAAAGCCTCTGTGCTGGGAAGTCTGTGCAGCGAGCCCACGCTGTAGTAGCGGTGATCGCTGACGTAGGCCGTAAGCCGCCCCTGCCGGGCCAGCGGCGTGTAAAGCGCCTCCTCAAGTAATGTGTCTTGCTCGGGCAGGAGCTCGAGGGCGAGATCGGTGAGGATGGCGTAGCTGATTTCGACTTCCCGCAGTTCGGGTGCGGTGCGCAACCGATCGAAGATCCGCACGTGCCCATCCTGATCAAGGCGCACGCTGCCCCGGGAGTAGCCATCTTTGTTGCTGTAGACGGTGATCAACGCTGGCTTGCCCGCCTGGCAGAACCGCTTCCACAGTCGGTTCATTTGCATCGGCCAGTAATTGTCGCAATAAAGCAAAAGGAAACAAGGATCGATCAAATGTCGAGCGCTGGCCACTCGACTGCTGGTCAGTTGATCGGGCTCTGTCACCGAATATTCAATGCGTACACCCCAGTCAGTGCCATCGCCAAAATGATTCTGAACGACCTCGGGCAAATAACCGAGAAGCATCAGCACCCGCTCGAAGCCCTGATCTCGGAGCTGCTCGATCTGGTACTCCAGAAACGGACGTCCGAGAATTGGTACCATTGGCTTCGGACGATCGTTCGTGATCGGTCTCATTCGAGTACCGCGCCCTCCGGCAAGAATAACCGCTTGCCTCGGCCGATCATAAATGCGGCCTTCGACCTGCGCCTGGGGCGAAACCACGTCGAGGGCGTTCATTGCGTTCGGCCCGGTTGGTCAGCAACGAGACACCTTGTGATCGCGTGACAGATTGCAGAATGGACGTCCTCGACGAGCTCGTACGAACCTTTCTCGGTATGAACTAGCACCACCTCGTCGACCAAATCCTTTAGCAAACCGCCGTCGAAACCGAGGAGAGCCACGGTCGTTAGCTTGTGCTTTTGGGCGAGCTCGACCGCGCGCACCAAGTTAGCGGAATTGCCGCTCGCAGAGAGGCACGTCAGCACATCCCCTGCGCTTGCGAAATTCTCCAGCTGGCCTGCGAATGCACGATCATAACCTTCGTCGTTCGACAGCGCGGAAAGCCAGGAAATGTTATCGGACAGGCACATGGCTCTGAACGGCGCGCAGCCCGAGCGCTTTGTAGCCTTGCCGAGATCATTCACCCAATGAGAGGCCGTAGAAGAACTGCCGCCATTCCCGGCAATGTAAATGAAGGACCCCCGATCACGGGCTTGCCGGAAAATATCGACCACTCTGTGTACCGCATCCACGGGAATTTCTTTCAATGCGTAACTGACCTTAACCATATGCATGGCGATGATGGCCGAAGAGTCCGGCGAAGTCGGAATGATTGCCGGCGCGTCTTGTGATGTAATTGCACGCATCGACATATTCTCCCCCGACTGGGGAACACGGTTGAACCTCTGACGTATTCGACCACTGATAGGGCGCGACGACACTCGCTCTTTGGGGGTAGGTCGAACTGGCCGGCACAGTCACGGCCTCTTCCGACGATGCGCACGGTCCACGGTCGGCGGTTCAGTGGTCTGTGAGACCGATGCCACACGCCAGCTAGGCTGCCGCCGCTGCAGACATGGCAGCGGCAGCCACATCGCTCAGCCGGGACTTGCGAAGTTGAAGCTGCGGTAGCGGGTCCATTCCAGCTGCGGTCAGGATCCGTTCCCAACGGTACACCCAATCGTGCTGAAGGAGACAACGCACCGCATTTGTCTGCCGTATACGTTCTATGCGTCGCGGCTGCGCATCGAGCTCCTCGATGACCGCCGCCATATTGCTTGACTCTGGAGAGACCTCAATCACGGCGTCGGGCCAATCGAAGCACTCGCCAAACTCAGGGCATTGCGGCAGAGTTCCCAGTATGACGGCGCCGCCAGCGGCGCCCTCGAATAGACGCGCGGGCAGGACCTGCTCGCCTGAAACCTTACTTGCTTTCGAGGTGGCCGCTGCCGCAGGGCTGAGCCCCATGAAGTAACGAGTACGCTTGATGAAATTTGCGAGCAAGACCCGATGCTCCCGCCAATCCTTCACGCGGGAGTCGGTGCTCGCGAGAGAGTCGTAAACGTAGAAAAGGTCGCGGCGTTCGGCCAACTCCAGCAATTGCCTGTGGAGCGGCATTGCACGGTTGCCGATTGAATACACATCGACAACCCGTCGGGGTGGTGATGGGTACGGCGTGGCAATCAAACAATCGACGCCCGTCGGTAAAAAGGAGCAAGGCGCGCGGGTGTATGAAAAAAGCTGCGGGATGCTCGCGCTGTGAACAAGAAATACATGGTCGAACTGATCCAACAATCTCAGGTATCGGCGATCACGTTCGAGCGTGCTCGACCAGAGTTCGAAAAGATATGCCACCGCGATCTTGCAACGACTGCGCCAATTCTGGATGCGATTGAGTTCAACCAGGCTTTGTGGACTCCAGGCAACAAAAAAGAAGAGGTCGTAGTTTTGCTTGAGCGGGACACGCTCGATCGTGGGCATATTCTTCAGCCCAAGTCCCTTACGAAGAGAATTGATCAGCCTGTTAAAATCGCGCTGGACGTTGTGATTGTCGTGATCCGGCAGAATGGGCTTCAGATATCTAGCTAGGTAGTTGTTGATACCTGGGGCAACGACGTGCGCATCATCACACTCCGCTGCGATGCGGCAGAATTCGTAAGCCAATGCAAAATGTGCTCGATCTTTCGCATTGAACTCAGAGGCAATGAGGGTTCGGCTCCTCAAGGATAAGCCCTTCCCGAAGTAAATAGGGATTTTTTAGTCAACCCTAAGCCTCGATAGAGATCTGCGTTTCGGTTGCGTCAACGGATTCAGCCGCACGCTGAGACCGCCTCAAGCGATCAAGATCCAGTGCAGGTATCGCTGGGCGCCCTAAAATCATATCCGCTGCCTTTTCTGCGATCATGAATACGGCTGCGGAGATGTTAGCCGAGGGCACCGTCGGCATGATCGAAGCATCCACGATCCGCAGCGCCTCCAGACCATGAACCCGTTGTTGATGATCGACGACCGATGCGCGGTCGTGCTGTGGACCCATCTGGCACGTTCCGCACAAATGATAGGCTGTCAATCCGGCCTGCCGAGCAAAGTCCAGGCAATCGGAATCACTGATAACCGAGGGGCCAGGCAATTCTTCTGCGTAGTAGTAGGGCTGAATAGGCGGAGCCCCCAGCACTCGCCGCAGCGTGCGAATTCCATCGATAATTACCCGCTGGTCCTCTTCGTCCACAAGATAGTTGGGCTGAATGATCGGAGCACGGAAAGGATCAGTCGAGCAGGCGCGGACAAATCCATTGCTCTTCGGGCGAAGCTGATAGAACCCGACCTTAATGACCGGAAATCTTTCCAACGCAAGATTAGAATAGTTTCCGAGGGCAACGTCCACTTGGATATCAGGAGTGGAGCGGAGATCCCGCGAGTTCACAAAGCCGTATACGAGCGATGGGCTAATGCTGAGAATGCTCGGACGCCCGAGGAGCCACTTGACCGCCTCCCGCACGAGACCGAGACCACGCCCGTCGACCGTTTTGATTTCCTTCACCCGAAGGACCACATGAACCATGTAATGGTCTTGCAGGTTAGTCCCGACGCCCGGCAGTTCATGAATGACAGGAATACCAATCCGTTTAAGGAGCGTTGAAGGACCTACACCGGAGAGCTGAAGGATCTTCGGCGTATTCGCGGCCCCGGCAGCAAGAATTACCTCGCGGCGGGCTCTTATGTCGGAATAGGGATGACCGGGACCTTGTGTGTACCGAACGCCAACTGCGCGCTTCTGGTCGAACAACACGGCCGTTGCGTGGGCTGTGGTCCGAATCTCCAGGTTTCCATTGCTGGCAATTGGTCGTAAGAATGCGCGCGCCGTGCTTATGCGCCAGCCTTTGTGTATGTAGCGCTGATAGTAACCAACCCCCCGCTGGCTTGCGCCGTTGTAGTCGGGATTGAGCGGTAGTCCGAGGGTTTGCGCGGCCTCGATGAAAGCATCGCACAACGGGTGCCGCCAATCGCAATCCGTGATGGGAAGCGCTCCATCCACTCCGCGAAATTCGTGGTCACACCTCCCGAGCCTCCGCTCGCTTCTTTTGAAGTACGGCAACACCTCGGCGTAGCCCCAGCCCCGATTGCCTCGTCGGGCCCACCCGTCGAAGTCAGCTGGACAGCCCCGGTTGTAGTTCATCCCGTTGATCGCGGTCGAACCACCTAGCGTCTTGCCTTGCGGTATCGGTATCGAGCGGTTTGCCGTTGCTGGGTTTGGCTCCGTTTCGAATTGCCACGCGTATTTGGGATTGGTCGACGCCTTATAAACTCCAGCGGGTACGTGCAGGATGATGCTGTTGTCGGGCGGCCCTGCCTCCAACAGGCAAACCGTGCAGGTTTTATCGGCGGCGAGACGATTGGCTAACACACACCCACCTGCGCCGGCGCCGACAATTATGTAGTCAAAACTATCAATCGACCCGGTCATGGCCTCTCCTTACAGCTGGAAGGATGTCAGGATATGAACTCAAGTCACTTGGCTCATCGGGGTTACTACTTCGCAGTTGCAGCCCGCCTCAGCCGGAGAGTTCAATCCAGACCATACTCAGAGCGCTTGTAAAATCTTCATCGCCTTCGCAAGTTATTGCCAAAAGGTGACTCAAATGAACCGTCGCCATCTCCTTGGCGGTCTTTTGGCCCTCTCTGTCTCAGAGGCCATGGCGGAACCGCGCCCGTCCAGTCCAACGGTAGCGCCCCCTGATCCAGAGAGCGCGAAACGAAATGGCAGACAAGGCCCGATGATCCCGCTTGTGGCGAGCGGCCCCATTACGACGCATCGGGATGGCCAGATCATCGAAAACCTCGACATTGACGCCCGCGTCGGGAGCGCGATTACGGTCCTGCATCCACGCGTAACAGTCCGTAACTGTTGCATCCGTCACGCCCGCGGGTACGGCATACGCGCAAGAGGTGCAGATGGACTTGTGCTGCAGGACCTTGAGATCGATCACGTCGGTGCTCCCCCATCGGGGGCCGGACCAAGTCAAGAGTGCAACAATGTGGATCTCGAAGACTGCCCGGACCCGATCATCACCCGTGTCAAAGCATCCCGGGGCTCAAGCAACATTTACCTTTTGAACAGCACGGGAGCCCGCCTGAGCTTCCTCGAGCTTCATGACGCGCGTGGTCCGATGCCGCGCGGACAGAATGTGCAGTTCGATAAGTCGCCCAACTCAATTCTGGAAGACTTCTCGGCCGAAAACGGCTCGACTTCCTGGACTGAGGACAACATATCGGTTTTTCGATCGAATCGGTGTGTGATCCGTCGCGGCCTTGTGTTTTACAACAACAGCCCAACCGGCGACGGCGTCATGATTGAGGGCAGCTTTGACTGCCTTGTCGAGGAAGTCGATGCCGTCCAGCAGGGCAATGGCGCATTCGCCGCCGTTCCTCAAGGTGAAGCGGGCTGCGGCGGCTGTAGTTTCGTTCGTTGCCGGACCCGTCTCTCTTACAATACCGAACGAGATGGTAGGCCGCGCCCGAGCTCGAAAGGTTTATCAATCTACACGCGTATCTCACCAGGCGCGCAAAAGCACACGATCACTGACTGCCATTATGACGCCCTCGCCAATCCCCGAAACCTGATCTGGGAACTAAAGGCCGTGAATGCTGGCTGGTCCTTTACGCGCCGCGCATTCGCCCCGCGCGAGCCGGTCAGGCTCGTCTTCAATTGGTCGTAATCGGGCAGGTCATACCCTTTGGAGGTACCGCCTCGAGCTAGTCTCTCTGGGTTTGATTGTTCGGAATGGCAATTGAACTATTACTTGGTTTCGCAATCTCATTAACGCGTAGCAAGAAACGGATCGGCTGTCTAAGGGACGAAATGCGCAATGCCAGAATCAACCTTCCCGCTAGGCAATACGCGCGAAGCCGTGCTCGGCGCAGCGATCAACGCCGTAAGCTATGCCGAGGCTGTCGACTGCATTTTCCGATGGGCTCAGCGCCAGGAAAGCAGAACAGTATGCGTTTGCGGTGTGCACAGCGTGATCACCGCTCTTCGAAATCTTTCACATTCGGATGCGATCAGGTTCGCCGATTTGGTCACGCCGGACGGCTGCCCGATCGCCTGGATGTTGAGGAGAAAGGGTCACGGCGATCAGGAAAGGATGTGCGGACCCGATCTCATGTGGACTTGCTGCCGACGTGCGTCGGAGCTTGGCACCAAAATGTTTCTCTATGGCGGAGCCCCGGCCACTCTTGGACGGCTCGAACAAAGGCTCCGCAGGGAATTTCCAGGCATTAATATCGTCGGCACATATTCACCTCCCTTTCGCCGTCTGACGGCAGAGGAGGATGCAGCCGTCGTGGACATGATCAATGATTCCGGCGCCCGCATCGTATGGGTGGGGCTGGGCTGTCCTAAACAAGAGGCTTGGATGCACGCGCATCGCGGCAGGGTGACCGCTGTGATGCTGGGCGTGGGTGCTGCATTTGACTTCCACTCTGGCGTCGCAAGACGCGCGCCCCTTTGGATGCAGCGTAACGGTCTGGAATGGCTGCATCGCCTCTCGCAGGATCCTCGCCGCTTGGCGATGAGGTACTTGATGGCAAACAGCATGTTCGTCGTGGCTGGGTTGCTGGACTCGTTATTCCCCCAACATCAGGTCGACGACCGGTGAAAACCGTCGGTTCAGATGATGGGCAGTTCATGCGTTCCTTTTGGAACCGAGAGCGCAGACAGAACGCGTCTCTGCTCGTCACGACCTCGTGGGACGATGGCCATCCGGCAGACCTTCGAGTCGCGGATTTGCTCGACAAGCATGGCCTAAAGGGCACGTTCTATATCCCTTGCAGCAATTCGGAAGGCAGACCCGTGATGTGCTCGAGCGATGTAGCGGAATTGGGGCGATGGTTCGAAATCGGGGGCCATACTCAAAACCACGTCAGTCTCACCGAAATCGCACCGCGTGCAGCTGCCAAACAGATCCTCGCTAATAAGCACCGGCTTGAGGACCTTGTAGGTCGAGAGATCCGCGGCTTCGCGTACGTACGCGGGCGGCATAATCCAATGGTCAGGCGCTTGGTCGAACAAGCCGGCTACAGCTACGCTAGGACGATTAAGAATTTAATGAGCACCCCGGGAGACGATCGGTTCCGGATCCCAACAACTGCACAGTTCTTTGCTCACTCGACGCCGACCTACGTTCTAAATTTCATGAGCGAGGGACCAACCCGCGAACGCGCCACGATTCTTGCTGCCGTGCTGGGCGAGGACAGCCTCACCACGCGGCTTTCGAACGCGGCAAAAGCGAGCGTGCTGTTGGGAGGATATTTTCACCTCTGGGGGCACTCCTGGGAAATCGACGAATATGATCTTTGGGACGAGCTTGATCGCTTTCTCGGTCAACTATGCATGTTTAACGCACGCTTTGTCACAAATGCTGCATGGTGCGCCAGCCTCACGATGAGCATCGAATCACGGAATGTTCGCTCTATAAACGCCGGTCGGGAAAGCTCGCCCGATCTCGGTCATTGATCAATGAAAGCGTCAAGCCAAAAACCTTACGCAAACGTGAGCGCTCAGGCAGCGTGGGGCAATGCGCCCCCTGGCGTCGAGCGATGTTGCTTCGCGCCCATCCATTTGATCGGCTCTCCGCGATTGGAAGTTGTTTATGAGCCTGCATAAGCAAGCCGCCAGCGTAGCAATTATGCACGCAGCCGATGTGCTGCAACCTCTTATCATTCTGCCGTACGCCGGCAGAGTTCTGGGAGCCTATAATTTTGGCTTATTTGCATATGCGGTGGCCATCGGACAGATCGCGACAACAATCGTAGACTATGGATTTCATTGGACTGCGCAGCGAGAAGCGGCCTCAGCTCGTCGAGACCCGGCTGTACTCTCCTCTCTCTTCGCTGATGTGGTCGCCACGAAGGCCGTATTGTTTTTGGTCGTCACCACTATTGGCTTCGTTGTCGCGGAAGGCTTCTTTACAATAAACAAAGCCTTGTTCTTTTATACGATGATCCCCGCCGCGGGAGGCATTCTCTTTCCGGCCTGGCTGTTCATCGCTCTCGAACGTGCCTGGCAAGCAGCAATCGCCACGGTTCTCGCTCGCTGTCTTGCGCTTTTTGCCTTTTTAGTGGTTGTAACCTCGCCGGACGAATACCAGCTGGCGGTTGGGATTCAGGGCTTGATTCCGATTGTAACGGGTTTGATCAGCCTTCCATTTGTGGTCCCCATCGGGTTCCGCGGGTTCAGATCCGTTACCCTGTCCCGCGTGGGAGCTCAGCTTTATGCTGGTTGGCGAGGGTTCCTGTTCGCACTCATCGAGCGGGCTTTGGTATCCCTTCCCGTTCCACTTGTCGGACACTTCGCAGGCTATGTTGCCGCCGGGCAATATTCGGTCGCCGAGAAGTTCTTAAGCGCAGCGCGACCATTTTTCAGAGTTGTTTTGGATACTTTTTTGCCCCGGGTAGCGTATTACGCAAAGCACGATCCGGTAGCCGGACTCGCCCTCATCCGGCGCACTTTTTTGACGCTTGTCCTCGGTGTGGCACTCGGCCTTTGTCTGTATTTCATCGCGCCCTATTTGATCATCATCTTTTTCGGCGAGGAGTTTTCCGGTGCGATTCCAATCGTTCGGTTGATGTCCGTTATTCCTGTTCTGATGAATGCAAATTTATGCACGTCGAACCTCTATATGTTCAATTATGGGCATGAGCGCGCGTGGACGTTTCTAAATGTCCTCGGCCTGATCGTATTTTTAAGCATCGCATGTCTGCTGTCCTCCCATCTCTCAGACCCGACTATCGGCGTCGTACTCGGAGAGATCGCCAGGGAGTGCATTGTATTCGTCGTCTCCGCGGGCTTCTTCTTAAGGTTCGGCACTACGACCATACAAACTTCGCTAAGCGACGTGGCGGTCGGTTCCTTGCGTTCGCCCGCAACCAGCATCGTCTCGCTGTGGCGCGACGAACTTCACTATAAACGATAGGTCACTCACATGCTCGCGCCCGTGTCGAGTCCACTTACGACACCCGATTTGAACTCAGAATTTTTCGGTCCCAACGACCGAGACACTCTAAACATAAGCGCCGTTAGCACGTTCATCCGAAGGAGTTGGCGCCTGTCTCTAATCTGGATCTCGGCCAGTCTTTTTGTTGGCATTCTGTTCGCGACGTTCTCACGTACGTACTACACGGCCTATGCCACCATGCTGCTCGAAGATCGTACTTCGAGACCTTTCGTTGACCCCGTCGCGGTGCCAGCCGACCCCACATATGTCGACAGTCAGGTTCAAGTTCTTCAATCCGACGAAGTGGTAGGACGGGCCGTCGATCAAAATCGACTTGTCGAAGACAAAGAGTTCGGAAATACGCAAGGCGGTCTCTACACGCCGATCATGAGCTTCCTCACCCCAGGGGTGATCCGGCCGACGCCCCGGCACGCCGCGACTACGCGTGTCATGCGCGCGCTTTCGGTTCGCCGGGTAGGCCTAACCAACGTCGTGGAAATCGGGTTCACTTCGCGGAATCGGGAAAGGGCTGCCGCAATCGCGAACGCGATCGCCCAGAGCTACATCGAAGGTCAACGCCAATTGAAGTCAAGAGCCGCCGCGGATGCAGCCTCTTACCTGCACGAGCGCTTGACGGAACTCCGGGACAAGGCATTCGCGATTGATCAGCAAGCTCGCGACTCTTCGATCAATACGCCCGAAAACGGAGACCAGGCGAGAGCAAGGCTTCGCGAACAACAGAACAGGTCTGAAACCTATCGGGCTCTCTACACAAACTTTTTGCAGCGGGCGTATACGGACTCCCAGCAGCAATTATCTTCAGGAGCGAGAGTGATCACCCCCGCTGAGCCCCCGATGGAACGGAGTTGGCCACGCGCGATGCTCGTCCTTGCCATTGCTGCTGCATGCGGTGCGGCTGGCGGCATTGCCCACGCGCTGATTAAGCAGGCGACAGACCCCCGATTGATGACTCCGGAAGACGTGCAGCGGTCGACCGAGATTAATCGCATTACAACTATTCCCAAGTTGTCTTGGAAGACAATTGAGCAATCTGATCAGGAAATCCTGCGGCCAGCGTACGTGAAATGGTCACCCAGACTGTATGGCGCTATGGGGAAGGTAGCGGTCAGATTGCAAGCACGAAGCCAGCGGAGACGGCGAAAGCAGCAGGGCGCGGTGATCATCGGAGTGGTGGCACCCATGGAAGGTGCAGGAGCATCCTCGGTCGCCGTCAACCTGGCAAAAGTGATCGCAGAAAGTGGGCAGAGGACTCTCCTTGTCGACGCAAACTGGCGTGGCTACCAGGTCGCTCCACGTACCTCTTGGATTAGCGTTCTGATGAATAACAAATATATGCGCGGTTGCAGCCTTGAGTCGCAACGAACCATCAATAGCGTGCGTGAGAAATTTGCAAAGTTAAACATTATCGGGTTTATGCGCGGCGCCAACACCG
>Ga0209382_10007154_pt1 | contig 14270 bp, 12 predicted proteins | sample SoiMetdeltSBSDD5_FD_187599 | JGI IMG/M metagenome (GOLD analysis project Ga0209382, IMG submission 187599) | Bulk soil microbial communities from a Populus tree surrounding site in Tennessee, USA - Soil MetaG P. deltoides SBSDD5 (SPAdes) (version 2) | ecosystem: Environmental > Terrestrial >... | reverse complement strand
CATCCGGCCCTGATTTCGCCGGCCTCCTCTGGCCCGAATAGCCGCACCCTATACACAATACCGGCAGCCACACCACGGTTGCTTGACGCCATCGACGACCTTCGACACTGACGAGCTCCAGATGCTTTCCCATGCCGCTCAGTCTCTCAAGCAACAGAAACGGACCCACGCGTGCAGCAAACGGGTGATTGCGTTCCGCAAATGTATCGTCATAGAGTTCGGCCTTGTCGTGGACAACCGCGCTGCCGGGCATTGGCGTCGCCCCAGTGTCCGGAAGACAACGGGGCTGGCCGCTCAGAATTGAGCGGTTCGCGACGGGGCGGGAGCGCGGCAGCGCCGGAGCCATGGATCATCGACCGCACATCGTGGTGGTGGAGGACGAGGCGGCACAGCGCCAGCTTCTGCTCGACTATCTTGCCAAGCAGAACTTCCGGGTCAGCGGGGCGGACGGAGGCGCCGCGCTGCGCCGTTTGGTGGAACGCGAGCTGCCCCAGGTCGTGCTGCTCGATGTCGGTCTCCCCGGTGAGGACGGTTTCGCGCTGGCGCGCTGGTTGCGCGAGAAGAGCGGCCGCATCGGCATCATCATGGTCACGGTTGCCGCCGATACCGTCGATCGCGTGGTTGGGCTGGAGAGCGGCGCCGACGACTACATCCCGAAACCGTTCGAGCCTCGCGAGCTGCTGGCGCGCGTGAAGAGCGTCTTGCGCCGAGTCACCGGGGCCGCGCCGATGTCCGACCCCCGGGTTCGTATGGGTCGGGTGGTTCTGGACCTCGAAAAACGGGCGCTTTGCAGCCCTGATGACGGCAGCGAAGAGACGCTGGCAGCCAGCGAGTTCGATCTGCTCAAGGTGTTCGCTGAGAACCCCAACCGGCCGCTGAGTCGGGACTGGCTGCTGGAGGTGACGGCGCATCGGGAGATGGAGGCCTTCGATCGCTCCATCGACCTGCGAATCGCGCGCATCCGCCGCAAGATCGAGGCCGATCCGGCGCATCCGACTGCCATCCGCACCGTCCGCGGCGTCGGCTACATGTTCGTGCCGCCGAAGGACTGAACCCTACTGCTCACCTGCAATATCAGTAAGTGTACGCCGCAGTTCGCTGGCAAGCACGCCCAACGCGTCGCTGCAAGCTGTTCTGTCTCCGGCCTTGCTGGCGTGCTCGATGACCGCGGCGGCCTCGGCGATACCAGTGGCACCGACGGAGCGCGCAGCACCGTTCAGCTTGTGGGCGGTCGCCGCTGCCCCTGCCAGATTCCCCGAGCGCAATGACGTGGCGATCTCACCCTCGGCCTCGCGCGCCGTGCGCGCGAACGTCCTTAGAAGCGACCCGACTGCGGCCGCATCATCGCCGAGCCAGGCCCCAAGAACGGACCGATCGATCGGCTCAGTCCGCCCGGCTCTGGCTGCCACCGCCTGCACGGCGGATTGATCCTCAACCGACAGCCAACGCTCCAGTGTAGCCCGCAGCTTGTCCATGCCGATGGGCTTTGCGATGTAAGCGTCCATGCCGACGGCGAGGCAGCGCTGCTCTTCGCCCTTGAGGGCATTGGCGGTCACGGCGATGAGAGGCGTGTGGGTTCCGCGTCCCTGGGCCTCCGCTTCACGGATGCGCTGGGCGAGCTCGTATCCGTCCATCTCAGGCATGTGGAGATCGGTGAGCACGGCCGCGTACCCGCCTCTCGACCAAGCCTTGAGTGCTGCGGCACCGTCATCGGTCGCGTCGGCTACAATACCCAGGAGGTCGAGCTGACGCACGAGCACTTCGCGGTTCACGGGGTGGTCGTCGACCACCAGCACCTTCAGCCTCCGGCTGCCCTTTCGTTTGGCCTTTGGCCGACGCGCAGGCTGGGTGAGGCTTCTGAGCGGCGAGTCCGCTGGCGCGGCACGGAGGGCGAGTGTGACCGTGAACGTCGACCCGACCCCGATCTTGCTCTCGACCTTGACATCTCCGTGCATGAGTTGCGCGAGCCGCCTCACGATCGACAGCCCCAGACCGGTGCCGCCGAAGCGGCGGGTCGTCGAGCTGTCGGCCTGAGCGAAGGGCTGGAAAAGGCCAGTGCATTGCTCGGGGCCGAGCCCAATTCCCGTATCGGCCACAGCAAGCGTCAGAACTGTGCGGCCGGCACCCAGAGGCTCCGTCCCGGCGCGTATCCGGATGCTTCCGCGTTCGGTGAACTTCAAGGCGTTGCCGACGAGGTTGAGCAGGATCTGACGCACCCGCGTGGCATCGCCGATGAGCGCGTCGGCCGCTCCAGGTGCGATGTCGAGATGCAATGCCAGGCCCTTGGCTGCTGTTTGCTGACGAAACGTGGCGACGACGCTGTGCACGAGTTCGGACAAGGAGAATCCCGTCTCCTCGAGCTCCAGCCGGCCAGCTTCGATCTTCGAGAAGTCGAGCACGTCGTCGATGATTCGCAACAGCGCGTGCGCGGAGTCACGCATGGTAGCGACCGTCCGCTGCTGTGCCCCGTCGAGACCTTGGCGCTCCAGGACCTGGACCATGCCCAGCACGCCGTTGAGCGGCGTTCTGATCTCATGACTCATCGTGGCGAGGAAGGTCGACTTGGCTTGATTGGCGGCCTCGGCGGCGGCACGCTCCCGCTCGGCGACATCGCGCGCGCTCTCGGCTGCTTCCTTGGCCGCGGCGATGGCCTCCTCGCGACTCTTCAGTTCGTCGACCATGCGCGCGGTTTCTATGGCGATCACCGCCTGATCGGCGAAGGTCGTCATCAAGTCGATCTCTCGGCCGGAGAAGGGGCGCGGCATCGATCGGGTCAACGCGACCACGCCGATCGGACCTCCAGTGCCGAGAAGCGGTACGCCCAGCATCGCGCGAAACCTGCCGAGCTTCTGCGACTCGCTCCAGGTGTATTCGGGGTCCGCGAGGCAATCGGGAATGTGAACCATCGCGCTCTCCAGCGCCGTCCGCCCAACAAGCGTATTGCGGCTCGGCGGTATGGCCTGCCGGCGCATGTACTCTTGATACGGCTGCGAGAAGCCGTGGCTGGCGAAGAGATGATAGGTGCCGTCTTTTTGCTGGAAAACGAAGGCGCTGTCGGCCTCGCACAACTCGGCGGCGGACACGACAAGCTTGTCGAGCACTGTCTGAAGGCTGAACCCCGGCCGACTGATGACCTTGAGAACGTCGCTGGCCGCCCGCAGCGATTCCTCGACCCGTTTCAGCTCAGTGATGTTGCGACACACGACCAGCACGCTGGCATCTGCCAGCGGCTTGAAGCTGAACTCGACGTGCTGCCCGCCCGCGGTTCGTCGCTCGTAGCGATACCCGCCCGGCTGGCGCATCAGTCTCACGCGCTCGCCGAGCGTACGACTGACGTCGCCGACTCGGCCGAAATCGCCCCGCTCGATTTGGAAGCGGATCACGTCGTAGCCCGAGGCACCCGGACAGGCGACCTCAGCGGGAAAATTCTGGAACTCCATGCATTGGCGGTTGATGAAGCGCAAGCGGAAATTCTGATCGAACAGGGCGACGCCTTCGCCCATGTTGTCGAGCACGGTCTGCATTAGAGCGTGACCCTGCGCAGCGATGGCGCCGTCCGGGGAATGCAGCTTTCTTGCTCCACGTCCAGGGCGTGGGGGAGGCGTGGCGGCTGGCGAACGGGACATCGGTTTCATCTCCGACCCTGATCGTCGCAGGTTGAGGTAGCGCCTGTGTGTCGTGGGTCTCTCGATTTGTATCGTTTGTATCACGCTTTGGGGTATTGGCTTCGAGTCAGGCGGAGATCATACGCTATCGAGGACATCTCAAGACGCTGGCATGGATTTAAGCGCGCTGGCAGACATTCTGGAGACCCCGTCACGGTGTCGAACCGCACTTGCCGCGATACCGATGATACCAACTCAGCTTCGTTGCGACATCGAGGCGATACGCAGGCGGCGTAGGTTGACCTCGCCGGCGCACGGGATGTCCGCCTGTGGCCGGTGCGGAGGAGATGGCCATGAGCGGCAGGCCGGGAGGCGCTGGTGGGCGGCTTACACCGACTGGCGCATCGAGCACGAGGCCATCGGGCTCACCCGCACAGCCATACCGCAAACCGCGGGAGCCGAAGCTGCGCGCGAGGCACGATTGCAGGTGCTGCTGCTGAGTACGCCGGAGAGCATACTGTCATGAAATCCGACGTGATGTCTCCCGTGCAGCCGGCGAACCGCGGTCGCGTGATTGCGTTGCATTGCTCGGGCGCAGGGACAGGGCAGTGGAAAAAGCTCGGTGAGGTCCTCGGCCCGACTTACCAGGTCACTGCTCCGGAGCACTACGGCTGCGAGCAAACGGGTCCCTGGATCGGCACACATGCGTTCACCCTCGAGGACGAAGCGGCAAGGACCATCGACATCATCGATCGGAGCGACAGCAAGGTTCATCTAGTCGGACACTCCTACGGAGGCGGCGTCGCCCTCCATGTGGCGCTTGCGCGGCCCGACCGCATTGCCAGCTTGGCGCTCTACGAGCCATCCGCCTTTCATCTCCTCAAGGAGATGGGAGACGAAGCCGCCGCAGAGTTCAGGGACATTGTCGATATCACGCGCAGAACAGGGCACGGTGTGATTGCGGGCGACTATGCTGGTGCGGCAGCGGCTTTCGTCGACTATTGGAGCGGTCCGGGCGCATGGGCCTCTCTCAAGCCATCGGTGCAAGCTGCCCTCATCCGCTGGGTGGTGAAAGCGCCACTCGATTTCCGCGCCCTCATCGAGGAGCCGACGCCGCCCACAGCTTACGCCGGTCTGCGCATGCCCGTGCTGGTCATGCGGGGAGAGCATGCGCCGCGCCCGACACGCAAGATCGCTGAAGTGCTGCCCCGGATGCTGCCCCACGCTGAGCTGGCAGTCGTCGACGGGGCAGGCCACATGGGGCCCCTGACACACGGATCGGCGGTCAGTGAGTTGATCGCCTCCCATATCCGCGCGGCTGAGACGGCGACGCGTCAGCCGCGCCTTCCACCCGCGCGCTGCGAGCGAGGGCGATGGCTCACGAGCACTGAGCGGAGCGGTGTCGTGATTGATCCGGCCCATCGTTACCCGACGCATTTGATCGACCTCGTGCATCTGGCCAACGGTTGCCGCGTCGTCGTGCGCCCGCCACTGCCACAAGACTGCGAGCTGCAACGCCTATTCGTACGCACGTTGTCCGACGAGGCCCGCTACTTTCGCTTCATGACCAGGCTCAGCGAGTTGTCCAAAGCTATGGCTGAGCGCTTCACGAGCATCGATTATCGCAGCCACATGGCGCTTATCGCCACTGTATTCCCGGACGCCTGTGAAACGATGATCGGCGAAGCGCGCTACATCGTCGACGAAGATGGTGGTGCCGTGTGCGAATTAGCCGTTGCCGTGGCCGATGCCTGGCGAGGCATGGGGTTGGCGCGCACGCTGCTCCAGCGCCTCACACACCAGGCCGCAACCTCGGGCATCCGCCGTATGGTCGGCGACACTGTGTCGACCAACCAGGCAATGATCGCCCTCGCCAGGTCTATGGGGTTCGGCGCGACGAAGAAGCACGAGGACGGCCGGCTCGTGCACCTCGTAAGAGACCTGCCGCCCCGCGATCGGCTCTCGAATGCCACCAGGCAAGCATTCGGGAAGTGCGTAGTCGCCGCCTGAGCAGAACAGGGAAACCCGAGGAGGACGCATCATGCCGACCTGGACACCCGATGCCAGTTTCTATCCCTCTCCCCGCATGGCGATGAAGGCGGCGCCCGAGACGCTGGCCTACGTCGCCGCCTTCGATCCCGACCGCAAGGTGCCCGACGCGATCGCCGTGGTGGATGTCGATCCCAAGTCGGGGACCTTTGCGCAGATCGTCGGCTCCACGGCCATGCCCAACGCTGGGGACGAACTGCACCACTTCGGCTGGAACGCCTGCTCCTCGTGCCTGTGCCCGAACGCGCCGCACGCCCACGCCGAGCGCCGCTACCTCGTGGTGCCGGGGCTCCGTTCCTCGCGTATCCACATCCTCGACACCAAGCCCGATCCGAAGAAACCGAAGATCGTCAGGGTGATCGAGCCCGAGACGGTCGCCGAGCAGGCCGGCTATACCCGTCCGCACACCGTGCACTGCGGCCCGGAGGGCATCTACGTTGCCGCGTTGGGCAACCGGGAGGGCAAAGGGCCCGGCGGCGTCTTCCTGATGGACCACGAGACCTTCGACGTGCGGGGACAGTGGGAGATGGACCGCGGGCCGCAGCACTTCGCCTACGATGCGTGGTGGCACCTCGGACACGACACCATGGTGACCAGCGAATGGGGTACTCCGGACACCTTCGAGAACGGGCTCATCCCCGAGGTGCTGCTCGGCGCGAAGTACGGCCGGCGCCTGCACTTCTGGGACCTGCACAAGAGGAAGCACGTGCAGACCATCGACTTCGGCGACAAGTACCAGCTGGTGTTCGAGCTGCGCCCCGCGCACGACCCCACCAAGGCTTACGGCTTCGTCAACTGCGTGGTGAGCCTGGAGGACCTCTCGTCCTCGATCTGGACCTGGTACAAGGACGGCGACAGGTGGGCAGTGAAGAAAGTGATCGAGATCCCGGCCGAACCGGCGAGCGAGGATGACCTGCCACCGCTGCTCAAGGGCTTCAAAGCGGTGCCACCGCTGGTTACCGACATCGACTTATCGATGGACGACAGGTTCCTCTACGTCGCCTGCTGGGGCACCGGCGATCTGCAGCAGTACGACGTGTCGGACCCGTTCAAGCCCAAGCTCACCGGCAAGGTCAGGATCGGCGGCATCGTCGCCAAGGCAACGCATCCCGGCGCCAAGAACGGAGCCTTGAGCGGTGGTCCGCAGATGGTGGAGATCAGCCGCGACGGGCACCGCGTCTATTTCACCAACTCGCTGTACGGAGCCATCGATCCGCAGTTCTATCCCGACGGCATCGAAGGGTGGATGGTGAAGCTCGATGCCAACCCGAACGGCGGCATTGCCTTCGATCCGAAGTTCTTCGTGCAGTGGCCCGCACCCCATCGGCCGCATCAGGTGCGGCTGGAGGGTGGCGACTGCTCGTCGGACTCCTATTGCTACCCGTAGAAAGTGGGCTAGGTCGACCCGGTGAGAACAGAGAGTTATCAGAACTATCCCACTTGGGGTGGGCTGGCGACACCATGACTGACGCTTGGCCATGGCTGACATACGCGGGGCTCGGTGCCTTTCACGGGCTGAACCCCGCGATGGGCTGGCTGTTCGCTGTGGCGCTCGGTCTACACCGCCAGAGCCGCGCGATTATCTTGGCGTCGCTCATTCCCATCGCGATCGGCCATGCGGCATCCATCACGCTTGTCGCGGGCCTGCTGGTGATTGCTGGCATCCTCATCCCCCACAACTTGATGCGGACCGTCTCTGGTCTCCTGCTTCTGGCCTGGGCCGCCTATCACTGGTACTTCGCTCATCGCCACCGCGTCCGCTTCGGCATGCAGGTGGGGCTGGGGGGACTGGCCGTGTGGTCGTTCGTTATGGCGACTGCACATGGAGCCGGTCTCATGCTTTGGCCAGTCCTTATGGCATCTTGCATGCCAACGCCCTCGAACGGGGTCGCTTTCGCCGCCCCGTTCTCGACAGCCCTTGCAGGCGTTGGGCTCCATACCGTGGCGATGCTCATCACCACGGCCTTCGTTGCCGTGATCATCTACGAATGGGTCGGCCTTGCCATTCTTCGAAGAGCCTGGCTGAACGTGGATGTGCTCTGGGTGCTGGCGCTGCTCGTAACCGGCGGGCTCCTGCTTTCCGGTGCGATCGCCTAGTGGGAGCGGCGCGCGAAGGCTTTGGCGGGCGAGGAAGGAATTGAACCTCACTGGACGGCGGTGCGAGGTCGCCCCCCGTCAGCCTCGGCGCGAACGTCTGCGAACACCATCTGCATCTGTCACGCCCCTCACCCGTCCGCCCCGAAGAGGACATACGACGCATCGTCCCCAAGCGCCGCGGCGAGAGGAGACTAGCGTCGCTGTACGGCAGGGCGAGTAGAGCCGCGCACGGGGGCCTCGCGCCGGTCGTGCCGGCCCCCTATGATGCGCATCCCACCAAGTCCGGAGCACGCCCATGCCCCGCTTCGTCGCCGTCTACACCATGAAGCCGGAAGACCTCGCCGCCTTCCGCGCGCGCCCCAAATCCGAGCAGGAGGCGATCGACAAGGTCGGCCTGAAAGCGTGGGAGGAGTGGAGCAAGCGCAACGCCGCCGCCATCGTCGCGACCGACGTCATGGTGGGCAAGACCAGACGCGTCACCAAATCCGGCATCGCCGATGCGCAGAATCAGATCGCCGGCTTTCTGATCGTCGAAGCCGCCGATATCGCCGCCGCGGCCGGCCTCTTCCAGGACCACCCGCACATCACCATCTTCCCCGGCGACGGCATCGACGTCATGCCCGTCGTCACGGGGCCGCCAGAGGACTAGCCGCCATGAAGCAAGCGACAGCCCAAGCAACAGCCAAGTCCGCCGCCAACTGGCGCCGCGTCTATGCCATGCCCGTCGCGAGCGTCTATCCCTCCTATATTGCCAAGGCGGAGAAGAAGGGCCGCACCCGGGCCGAGGTCGACGAGATCTTCCGCTGGCTCACCGGCCACAGCCAGGCCTCGCTGGAAGCCGAGCTTGCGAAGAAGACGAGCTTTCAGGATTTCTTCGCGCACGCGCCGAAGATGAACCCGTCTCGCTTTCTGATCACCGGCGTCGTATGCGGCGTCCGCGTGGAGGAGATCGAGGAGCCGATGATGCGCGAGATCCGCTACCTCGACAAACTCATCGACGAGCTCGCCAAGGGCAAGGCGATGGAAAAGATCCTCCGCAAATAGCCGCGCGCGCTCGCAAGCTCACTCGCGGTGCACCGCAGCACCGTCGAGATCGCCCTCGACGACTGGACACGGGAGCATGTGGGGCTCTGATACCGCACGGGCCGGCTCTCAGGGGCCGCCCTCCGCGGGGCCGTTCACGATGATGTGTCTCACGCTGCGGCCTTGTAGCCTCTCGCTACGTCTTGCCCACCTTCTCACGCGTGGCCTTGAGCAGCTTGCCAGCCACGCGGCCAAGACGATAGCCAAGATCACGGGCGGTCTGGCCGCGAGTACCGATTGGGACAACAAGGTCGGCTCTCTCGCTCTTCAGCTCCAGCAAATGTTGCGCAGTCATGGCTTTGGCAGCGTTTTCGAGCACCACCCCGAACACCTGTATGCCGGCTTTGTTCACGCGGAGAACGAGGTCATCGCCCAGCAGAGTGTAGGCGATTTCAAGGTCGGTTCCCTCGAGCGCCCGGCGTCCGGGTATCTGTTCGCCACTGCCATCAAGGACGGTGTCTGTCATCAGCCAATCCCTTCATGAGGCACCGTGGTCATGAGTCTGAGTGCCAGTCGGTGCCAACGATCCGCGATACACACCTAATTGTTGCCGAACGAAGCGATCAGCGCATCCACCTCTCTCTGGTCCGGTCCCTTGCTCCGGGCGTTGACCCGCGGGCCTGTGGCGTAGCCAATCCAAAGCACGATCTCGTCCGGTCTCGGCGCATCGTGGATCAGCACGGGGGTGGAATCGAAGGCGTCAAGGTCCCAACCCTGGTCGAGCGGCCCATACAGAAGGTCAATAGAGGTACCGGCCGGGCCAACCTTAGCGTGACCCGGAATGATAACGCGTCCGCGCCTGATGGTGCGGCGCATGGCCATGCCGAGCCTAGGGTGGATCATCGCCGCGCCATGCTCAAGGTCACCGCCGGTGCCGACAAGGGCCGCCTTGGTGTATGAGCGCAGCTGTGCTGGGCTAGAGCCGAGGGTGGCCAGCGCCGTCGTGGTGAGCGCTACGCCGAGCTCGAGTGAATAGTCGATTAGCGGCGTAAGGTCGGCGCCAGCTGCCTTGCCGGCAAGCGGGTTCTTAAACACAGCAGCGATCGCGACCCGCCGTAGCGGAGGCTTGGCGCTCGCACCATACTCGCTATTAATCTCCTCGACGAGCGTGACCGTCTTGCGGATGTCCATGGCGAGCTCCTCTTCGCTGATACTCCACGTATCGTAGTCTCAAACCCGATGCTTGCGGAGAGGATTGACATCTGAAGCGAGCGTTGCGTGAGTCGCGGGTCGCTGTACCCCACACAGCGGACGTGATCGGCGACACACGGATCGTCGCCGATTGCCTTCCGGCGAACGTCGGCTTTTGTATGAAGCTGTGTGAAAACGCGCCCGTTCAGCTGGAGCGTAGAAATCCGGTTCTCAGAGAACACCGCCGCGAGCGTCCTTGCAGCATGGCGTCCTCGGTTCATAGGCCAAGTCAGAAGCGCCGTTCTCAACGTTTCCAACAACGCCGGGTTTTCGCACAGCCTCGTATAGGATCGGCGGAAGCGGTGGACGCTGACCACTGCCAGGTTGCATCTGTTCAGCCAGGAAGGCCTTCGCGTAGTTGGCCTGCGCGGGCATGAGGACACCGCGGGCTTCCACCGCGTTGTACAGCGAGGACTTGTCGTCGGCTTCGCGCGCTCGACCATGCGCAGGCCGCCGATTGGCCGCTGGCCGACCAGCGTTTCCATCCTGTGCTCGATAAACTCTGGCCTGCGGCAATCCCGGAAGCAGCCGGCAAAGCGGTCTACCGGCCCGATCGCCTTATCCGTGGCGCCCAACAGCAGCGCGCCGGCATCCGAGCTGATCACCCCGCGAGGGGAAGGGACAAACGCGAGCAGCTCGCCCTGCAACTCCAGAACTGACGCGGTGTAAGCCCCGTGGCGGCCCGGAAGCGGGCGGTAAAGTGGCTCTGGGAGCCGAAGCCGCAGGCCAGCGCCACGGCAGCCAGCGACAGCTCGCCTGCGGCGAGATGGTACTTGGCGCGTTCAATGCGCCGGCGCAGCACATAGCGGTGAGGACTGCTGCCGACCGAGCGTTTGAACGTACGGGCAAAGTGGTAGGGGCTGAGGTCGGCCACTGCCGCCAAGTCCCTGAGCAGCAGGTCTTGGTCCAGATGTGCCTCGATGTACTCGAGCACCCGTCTGAGCACCACCGGCGCAAGGCCGCCGCGGACCAACAGCGCCTGTGGCGCGCGCTCGGCGTATCGGGCGGCAAGGTAGGCGGTGAGCAGTTCGCAGGCGTAGCTCGCGGCCATGCGGTCGCAGGGCTCATCCCAGGACAGCGGCAGGAGCATGCGCCGGATGATCCCGTCCAGTATGGCGTCGCTCTGGAAGCCCTCGTCGCGCAGGCTCACCGCCTTGGGGTCGGCATCGAGCGTCTCCACCACCCGGCGGTCGAGCGTCGGGGTCGGTATGTAGAGGTGAAGAATTCGCCCTGCCCCCCTGGCGTCCCAATCGGTGGTCGCGCCGGCCGGCAGGATCCAGAAGCTGCCCTTGCCGTAGATGGGGATGACGTTGCGTCCTCGCAGACGACGAAACCCCTCACCGCCGGCAACGCACAAACTGAGCGTGTGATGATTGGGCGGGTCGTAGCGGTAACGCCCTGAACCATCCCGCTCCCAGAGCGCAGCCGAGAGGCCGTCGCCGAATCGTGCCGAGGCCCGCAGCGGCATGCCGGACCGCCGCAGCTGGTCGAAGATGGCATAGCCTTTCGGCGTAGACATGCCGATCACGTAAGCATTGCCTCCGCTGCCTGGCAAGACCGCCCACCAATTCGCAGCAAGATCAGAACAAAAACGGCACCCCTCGGGCAGACGACCCCGCGGCATCTGCGCTAATGCGCCGGCTTGGCAGCAAAGGGGGAGCCGAAGCGCCAACAGGAAAGTACAGCAAATTCCGGAAAGCACTGCGGAAACATTCGCATGCTAGCAACCGCCGCCCAACAAGGCAGGAGCAGTTCGCCATGCAGATTGTGATGAGAGACGCCAATGCCGATGTCGCGGGCGCAGCCGGCGCCGTGGGCCGCTTCGAGCCCGTGGCGAAGCGAACCTCGTCGCCGACACCTTGGATACTGCGCTTCGTGCTCGCGACATCGGCATTGTGGCTCGTGCTCGTTCTGCTCTGGCCGTGGGACGTGCAGGCGGCGGACCAGCAGCAGGTCGAGCGCGGACGATATCTGGTGACGCTCGGCAACTGCACCGACTGCCACACACCTGGCCATTTGCTGGGCAAGCCGGACATGGCGCGCCAGCTCGGCGGCTCGGAGGTTGGCTTCGAGGTTCCCGGCCTTGGTGTGTTCTACGGGCCCAACCTCACGCCCGACAAGGAGACCGGCCTCGGCAACTGGAGCGTGGCCGACATCGTCAAGGCGATCCGGACGGGCGTGCGTCCCGACGGGCGGGGACTGGTTCCCATCATGCCATGGCCAGCCTTCGCGAAGCTCACGCAATCGGACGCTGAAGCGATAGCGGCCTATCTCAAGAGCCTGCCTGCAGTGCGCAACCAGGTGCCGGGGCCATTCGGGCCCAGCCAGACACCAACGTCTTTCGTGATGCGGATCGTTCCGCCGGCCAAGCCGCCCTGAGAGGCTGTGCCGAAAAGGGCTCTGTACGATGTTGTCGCCGCGATTGCCCTACCCATTCAGGCCACCAGCCTTGCGGCGCCGGCCGCTACCTCATTCCCGGGCATGCTTCAGAGCTGGCACCGGCATCGAAACTTGCGCAACGACACAAGGAGGATTCATGGACTCCAGTCGTCGATGGGTCGATTCGTTTCGACAACGAAGCGCGAGCCGCGACGGTGGCGGACTTCGGGCTGTCCCTTCGCTCACCAGTCGAAGGACAGCCACCGCATCCGGCGATTGTGACAGAGCGAGAACCCGGCGACTGTTCTGGGGCACGCGGTTCTGGCGTTGGTGCGCCCGGTGTGCAGCGCGGTCTCGGGAGCGGCAAGCCCTGATGCAGCTGGATGATCGTGACCTCAAGGACATGGGCATGACGCGGGAACAGGCGAAGGCCGAAGCCGCCAAGCCGTTCTGGAAATGACGCCGCCTCTGGCCGACCTGCTTCCCGCGGCAATGCTCGGTCTCTTCATCGCCATCCCGTTCGGCCCGGTATGCCTGATCTGCGTGCAGCGGACCCTGGCGTTGGGCATCTGGTTCGGAATCGCCAGCGGCATGGGTGCTGCGGTCGCACACGGACTGCTCAGCTTCCTGGCCGAGGCGAGCGCAGCCGTATTGGCCCAGACGGCGCTCACGGTGGAGATGCCGCTGCGCATTGTGGGAGGGTTCGCTCTCATCTTTATGGGCCTCAGGACCTGCCTCGTCCCCACCCGCCCGGTGCGCGACGCAAGGTGTGGAGACCTGTGCTCCGCGTTTATGTCGACGCTGCTAATCGTCGCCACCAACCCGATGACAGTGCTGCCGTACCTGGCAATCGCGGCCGGCCCGCAGGCCGGAAGCCCGCTGATCATGAGTCGTGGGTTCGCAGCGCCCATCGGGGTGATGCTCGGCAGCGCCTCCTGGTACCTGGTCCTCGCGTTGAGCACCAACGCGATGCTTCACAATCTGCAAAAGGCGACGCTGGCTCGGCTCAACATCCTCGCGGGCGTCCTCCTGATCGGCTTGGGAGCCGCCCTATGCGCGCGGATCGTCTGATGCCTTTGCTCATCCGCCCCTGTCCCGCGACGCTCTCGACGCCAGCCGCTCGGGAACGGCAGGAAGGTGCAATGGGTCACGTTTGGCTTGCCTCAACTCCGCAATCGATCGACCAACCGAGGCCGCACGAGATGAGGCGCGGTGGGATCGAGATCAACATGTGCACGTAGTCGGGCATCAAGCGCCCTTCCTCGATCTTCGATTCCTTCTGCTCGGCCAGCTTGCGGAACACCTCGCCGAGATGCCGATGAATCGCACCGCACGCGGCTGGGCGATGCCGTCACGTACCGCGGCGATCTCGTCCGGCGGCTCCAATGCGATGCCCCGACATTGGGGTTGGCTCGCTTCCGTCACCCGTGTCGTCTGTCGCTGGCTGTGCCAGCAGCTCCGGCACCACCCACAGCGGGGGTTCGCCGCGCGCCACGCGCTGGACGTTGTCGAAGCCGTTGCGCAGGCGCGTGACGTTGCTCTCCAAGGTCGGGCCGGCGAGATGCGCGGTCAGGACCACGTTGTCGAGCTTCAGGAGCGGGTTGTCAGGCGGCGTCGGCTCCTGGTCGAACACGTCGAGGCTCGCGCCGAGCAGCTTGCCCGCCGCCAGCGCCGCGGTCAGCGCCTGCTCGTCGATCACCGGGCCGCGCGAGGTGTTGACGACGATGGCCGACGGCTTCATGAGGGCGAACTCGCGCGCGCCGATCATGGCCCTTGTGGACGCGTTCAGCGGCACGTGCAGCGACAGGATGTCGGAGCCGCGCAGGATCTCGGGCAGCAGGCGGAAGGGCACGCCGAGCGCATCCT
>Ga0209382_10007153_pt1 | contig 14272 bp, 15 predicted proteins | sample SoiMetdeltSBSDD5_FD_187599 | JGI IMG/M metagenome (GOLD analysis project Ga0209382, IMG submission 187599) | Bulk soil microbial communities from a Populus tree surrounding site in Tennessee, USA - Soil MetaG P. deltoides SBSDD5 (SPAdes) (version 2) | ecosystem: Environmental > Terrestrial >... | reverse complement strand
TAGTCCAGTGCGGTGAGGTAGTTGCCCAGCGCGTCCCACCACACGTAGATGACCTGGTCACCCCCATCCGGCACCGGTATGCCCCACCCGCGGGCGCGGTTTCGCGACCGCGAGACGCTGAAGTCGTCGAGTCCGGCGGCGATGAAGCTGAGCACCTCGTTGCGGCGTCCGGCGGGCTCGATCCGCAGTCGCCCCGAGCTGATCAGGTCGTAGAGACGCTCCTGGTAGCGCGAGAGCCGGAAGAACCAGTTCTCCTCCGCGACGACCTGGGGTCTTCTGTCGTGCTCGGGGCACCGGCCATCGCGCAGCTCACTGGCGACGTAGAACTGCTCGCAGCCCACGCAGTACAGGCCCTCGTAGTGCTTGCGGTAGAGATCGCCGGAGTCGGCACAGGCCCGCCAGAAGCGCTCGACTCCGGGGCGGTGGCGCGGGTCGCGGCTCGTACGGATGAAGTCATCAAAGGACAGGGCGAGCGGCCCGCGCAGAGCCGCGAACGCGTCGGCGTTGCGATCGACCAGCTCCTGGGTCGGCACGCCCTCCGCCTCCGCCGCCAACACGTTCTTCAGCGAGTTGTCGTCGGTGCCGGTGAGCAGGCGGATCTCGTGGCCGCGTTGTCGCCCGTGGCGCGCCAGCACGTCGGCCTGCACGAGCTCCAGCGCGAATCCCAGGTGTGGGCGCGCGTTGACGTACGGGATCGTGGTCGTCAGATAGGTGACTGTCATCGGAACTCCTTGTAGTCAAGGGCTCCGACCCGGCGCCGACCCGACAAACAGATCGAGGCCCCTGGTCGGGGCCTCGGGCGGCTTTAGTCCGTCCAGCGTCAATGGCCCCGCGAGCGGGGCATCATCGCCTGGAACGAGGACGGACTCATGCCGGCCACGATAGCGCTGTCGTCCCGGACCGGCCACCGGGTTGATTGTTCTCAGCAGGTCAACCATTGAGATCAATCGGTGCCCGTACTCCACTTTCGGGGTGAGAAGCGCAGCCCGGCCCTGGCGCGGGCTGGCGTCGCCATGCACGGGGCGCCTTGGCCAACTCGATGACCCGGGGCCGACTGTGCCTGACCGATCGGCACTGGAACCATCGCGAGAGAGGCAAGACCAATGAACCGAGCCACCCTGACCGCTGCCTATCTCGACGAGATAAAAAGGCGTGGTGTCACGGGCACGGAACTGCTGGGCAAGTTGCCCCAGTCCGAGATGCTCAACACGTTCTACAGTGGTCGTTACCTGTCCCGGCCGTTGTTCCTCGGCCACGAGGAACGCGAGCAGCTCTTCCAGGACCTGGTGAACCTCCGCTCGGCCCTCGTCAGCCTGCCCAACCGGCTCTTCGGCGGCGACCTGGCCGCGTTCGCCCGGGCCATGGGGGCCAACGATGTACAGGTCTCGGCCATCATGCGCAGCCGCGGCACCGACGTGACCAAGCAGCTGCGCGCGGATCTCTACGTGGACCAGTCCGGCGGGTTCCGGCTGCTGGAGCTCAACATGGGCAGCGCCCTCGGCGGCATGGACAACGCCGACATGGCCCGCGAGCTGCTGGAGCATCCCATGCTGGCCGAGTTCGCGCAGATCCACGACCTCGAGTTCGTGGACACGATGCGCGACCAGGTCGCCAACTACGTCATCGAGTGCGGATTCGAGCCCGGTTCCCGGCCGTACATCGCGTGTACCGACTGGCCGACCAGCTACCAGACGCTCGAGCCGTACATGCGGGCCTACAACGCGCGCGTGCAGGAACTGGGCCTCGACGAGCACGCCTGCCACGTCGGCCAGCTCGAGGTGCGCGACGGCGGCGTCTGGTTGGGGGCCAACAAGGTGGACATCGTCGACCGGCTCTTCATGATCGAGGATCTGCTGGAGTCCCCGGAGGCCCCGGCCCTCCTGGACCCGTTGCTCAACGCGGCGGCCCGGGGCGAAGTCAAGATCTACACGCCGATGGACTCGGGCATCTTCTCCAGCAAGGGAGCGCTGGCGATGCTCTCCGACGAGGCGAACCGGTCGTTGTTCTCCCCGGCGGAACTCGAGAGTCTTGACCGGATCCTGCCCTGGACGCGGATGGTCCGGCCCGGGCCCGTGACCCTCGAGGACGGTCAGCGCGTGGACCTGCTCGAGTACGCCCTGAGTCACCGCGACGACCTCGCGCTGAAGCCGACCCTGTTCCACGGTGGGCAGGGTGTCCTGCTCGGCTGGCGGGCCGACACCACGCCGGAACTGTGGGAGGAGCGCGTACGCGCGGCCCTCGACGGTCCGTACGTGCTGCAGCGCCGGATCCGGCCGGTGCTCGAGCACTTCCCGTCCGACAACGGCGAACTGGTGCCGTGGCTCGTCTGCTGGGGTGCCTTCACCACCGCGAGCGGCTACGGCGGCATTTTCGCCCGGGGCCTCACCGTCGAGTCCAACGTCGAGGTCATCAACATCGGCACCGGCGCTTACTCCGGCTCCGCCCTCCACGTCAAGGCCCCAGCGGAGTAGGACACCAGCCCTTTTGGATCTTGGACGCTAGTTGCCCCTATACGGACATGCCCTATACGGTCACCTAGCGTCCAAGATCCACTAGGTGTCAGGACTGAGTGATCCGGACGTCGTCGACGCCCGCCTCCACGAGGCTCGCGGTGGCGGCGTCGGCGGCCTGGACGCGGATGCGGACGGTCTGCCCGGCGAAGCCGTTGAGGCTGACCGTCGCCGTCGCCCAGGCACCGGCCCGGTTGGTCGCGGAACCGAGCTGCTGGAAGACCTGCGTCGTGGTTCCGGTGACCACGAACACCCGGAAGAAGTCCGCACTGCTCGCGTTGTTCAGGTGCGCCAGGTACCACGAGAACGACAGCGAGAGGTTGCCCGTGGCCGGCAGCGTGATCGCCGGCGACTGGATGGTCGTCACTCCGCCGTCGATGTCGAATGCTCCCGCGCCGGTGCCGGCGGCCGCGCCGGTGACGAGATCGTTGGTGCCGGAGACCGTCGTGCCCAGTTGCAGGGTGACGCCGCCGCTCGTCGTGCCGGCCGGGTCACCGCGGACCCACTGACCGGTGGTGGCCGTGTCCGTACCGGTCGGGTTGACCGTCCACCCGGTCGCCGTCTCGAAGTTGTCGAAGAAGACGGTGGTGCCCGTCGTGGCCGGCGGGATCCGCACGATGCGATCGTCGGTGGCCACCGGGGTGCCGCGTCCGTCGCGGTTGCTCGTCATCATCCACAGCCAGCCGTCCGGACCGCGGGCGATCGTACGCTGCCGGCCGAACTGGCCCTGCAACTCGGCGATCGGCGTACCGGCGGTACCGCTCGCGGTCAGCGGCACGACCCACGTCCGCGTGCCGCGCAGGGCGGCGACGAACAGGTGACCGTTGGCGAACGCGACCCCGCTCGGGGACGCTTCCGCGGTGGTCCACACGAGAAGCGGGTTGCGGAACTGGGTGTTGGTGCTCATGCCCTCGACGATCGGCCAGCCGTAGTTGACCCCGGGTTCGATCCGGTTGACCTCGTCCCATGTGTTCTGGCCGAACTCCGTTGCGTAGAGCCGGTTCTGGGCGTCCCACGCCAGCCCCTGCACGTTGCGGTGCCCGTAGCTGTAGACCAGGTTGCCGAACGGGTTACCCGCGGGCACGCCACCGGTGGGCGTCATCCGCAGAATCTTCCCGTTCAGGCTCTGGGTGTTCTGCGCGTTGGCGGTGTTGTTGGCGTCGCCGACGCCGGCGTAGAGCATGCCGTCCGGGCCGAACGCGATCCGACCGCCGTCGTGGATGTTCGCCTTGGCGATGCCGCTGACGATGACCTGCTGGGTGCCCAAAGCGTTGAGCCGGAACCGCACGATGCGGTTGTCGTTCGCGGCGGTGAAGTACGCGTACACCCATTGGTCCTGCGCGTACGTCGGTGACACGGCCAGCCCCATCAGACCGCCTTCGCCGGCGGCCACCACTCCGGGGACGGTGCCCAGCACCACGGGTGCCTGACCGACCCGCACCTGCAGGAGGCGGGCGCTGTTGCGCTCGCTCACCAGCGCGCTGCCATCGGGCAGGAAGGCGAGCCCCCACGGTATGGCGAGGTTGGTCGCGGTCACCTGGGGCTGGGCGAAGTTGAAGCCGCCGGCGACCTGTGCGATCGCGGGCGACGACGACGCCACCGCGGTTGCGGCGACGACCGAAACGCCGACAAGAATACGCATCACGGGACGAAACATCTATCGATGCTAACCCATATCACGAGGTGGGCAAGCTGATCGAATAATTTACTTATACCGATAGAATCGATCCGCGCCGACTCACGCGTAGGCGTCCGCGTCGTCGTGGTGGCCATCGGCGAGGAGCTGCTCCCAGCCGAGCCGCCAGCTTCGAGGGTCCGTGGCGGCGGCGAGCGCTTCGCGTTCGGCGATGAGCCAACCGGCGGTGTCGTCGAGTTCGGCCGCGAACGGCGCGACCTCGGGGGCTACTGACACGGTGCCGTGGGATGGTGGGCGGCATGACACACGACGAACTCATGGCTCACGCGCGGGTCATCATCGAGGCGAATCTCTACCTGACGCTGGGTACGGCCGACTCGGACGGGCGCCCGTGGACCTCCCCGGTCTACTTCCGCCCCGGCGGCTGATCGGGAGTTCTACTGGGTCTCCGACACCGACGCCCGACACTCCCGCCACCTCGCCGAGCGCCCGCAGGTGAGCATGGTCATCTTCGACTCGACCGTCGCGCCCTACCACGGGCGCGCCGTGTACGCGGTCGGAGAGGCGCGGGAGCTGTCGGGAAGTGATCTCGACCGCGCGCTGGCGGTCTATCCCCGGCCCGACGGTCAAGGGGCGACACCGGTGACCCGGGAAGACGTGGCCGCGCCCGCTCCCTACCGCCTCTACCGGGCCACGGTGTCGGACATGTGGGTGCTGTGTCCCCGCGATCCCAGGCAGCCATGCCCGCTGCACGGTCTCGCCAAGGACCACCGGGCGCGCGTGATGCCGTCCTGATCGAGCCGCTCGAACCGCTCAGGCGTCGGAACCGCGGGGTATGCGCAGGGTGGCGAGCAGATCCTCGTGGAACTGGATCCACAGGATGTGACAGGAATCCAGGTCGTGTGCGTCCACCCACTCGCGTTGCCCCGCGACGGCCTTGCTCAGCGCCGCTGCGTACCGGTCGGCGTAGCCGTCGAAGCGAGCCAGGCAGTCGGTGAGCTGCCGGCACAGATCCCTGAATGAGATCTCGACGGACGCCAACGTCCGCAGCACCCGCTCGTCCCAACGCCAATCGGTGTGGTCGTTGAGGGCCATGGGATCGAGCCGGGTCGGCCGGACCTGCCACTGCGTGCAGGCGGCACCGAAGCGCCGGTTCAGGGGCACGAACACCAGGTGTGAGCCCGCGACGCGGTCCCGGACCCCGGCCCGGTCGAGTTCGTCCGCCAGACGCCGCTCGTTCTCGGTGCGGCCGGCGTCGGTGACCGACCAACCCGAGCTACCGCCCAAAGAATGCGCGGTTTCTCTCGCAAGCGTCGAGAAACTGAAGTACCGCACCCACCCTCGGGCCTCGAAGTCCAGCAACGCCTCCTCGACCACCTCAGCGTCGAGCCCGTAGCGCTCGGCGACCCGGGACGCGGTCGCGAAGCCCAACACGCGGACGCCGTGCAGGGCCAGGTCCTCCGGCTGGGACACGTAGGGCAGATCAGGCATGGCGCTCAGCTCACCAGCCCTCGCCGGAACGCCTCGCCGACCGCGGCGGCCCGGTCACGCACGCCGAGCTTCTCGTAGATGTGCAACAGGTGAGTCTTGATGCTGGCCTCACTGATGTAGAGCTTCGCGGCTGCCTCCCGGTTGGTCGCCCCGTCGACGATCAGCTTGAGGACCTGAAGCTCGCGCTGGCTCAGCAGGCCGTGGGCCGGCTCGCGTACCTTACCCATCAGACGGCCGGCGACCGTCGGGGCCAGCACGGCCTCACCCTTGGCCGCCGCGCGCACGGCGCGGAGCAGGTCGTCCACCGGCGCGTCCTTGAGCAGGTACCCGGTGGCACCGGCCTCGATGGCGGGCAGCACGTCGCTGTCGGTGTCGAAGGTGGTGAGCACCAGGATCCGGATCTCGGGCGCCTCCTGCTGCAGCCGACGGATCGCCTCGACGCCGTCGGCCCCGGGCATGCGCAGGTCCATGAGCACGACGTCGGGGCGCAACGCCACGGCCCGCGTGACGGCCTCGCCCCCGTCCCGGGCCTCCCCGACAACCTCGAACTCGGCCGTCCCCGCGAACGCGCCCCGAAGTCCATCTCGGACGATCGGATGATCGTCGACGATCAGGAGCCGGATCGGTGTCTCGCTCACGCTGGACTCACCTCCGCGGCCAGTGCCGGCACGCTGGCGTTGACCGCGGTACCCTCGCCGCGACGGCTCTCGATCTCCAGCGTGCCCTGTACCCGGTCCAGCCGCTGGCGAGCGCCGCGCAGGCCGTATCCGGTCCCGTCGGCGGCCTCGCCGCGCTGGGCGACCGCATCGAGTTCGAAGCCAACGCCGTCATCACGAACGTCAAGCATCACCTGGTCGTCCAGATAGGACAGTGTGACGACCACCAGACCGGCCCTGGCGTGCTTGGCCACGTTGGCCAGCGCCTCCTGAGCGACGCGGAAGAGGGTGATCTCCAACTCGGCGAGGATGGGGCGGGGGTCTCCCACCGTCTGCACCTGCGCCGGCACCGTGGACGTCGACGACCAGCGGGCGGCGAATTCGGCGATGGCCTCGGGCAGCCGCGAGTCCTCCAGTTCGGGCGGTCCGAGCGCGGCCACCGAGCGGCGGGCCGCCGCGAGGCTGTCCCGTGCAAGCGCCTTGACCTGGTCCATATGGTGCTGCCACGCCTCGGGGTGCTCGCGGACCCGATCGGCCGCCTGCAACTGGGTGATGATGCCGGTCAGCCCCTGAGCCAGCGTGTCATGAATCTCGCGCGCCATGCGCTGCCGCTCGTCGTGGACCCCGGCCTCGCGGGCCTGAGTCACCAGCTGGGCGTGCAGGCCCGCGTTCTCGGCGTGCGCGGCCTCCAGCTCGGCCACCGCTTTGCGCCGCTGCTCGGTCTGCTCGGTGAAACGGTATCCGAGGTAGCCGAACCACCCTATGAAAAGCGTCTGCAGGCCGATCACGACCGCCACCAGGATGGCCCAGCTGGCGTTGGTCGGGATGCCGCTGGGGACGAGGTTGACGAGGGCCGAGGTGGCCGCGATGCTCAGAAACGCCCAGACCGGCGGGAGTAGCTCGTACGCCTGGATGAAGCCGACGACGGCGAACACGAAGAAGATCGGCTGCCGGGCCATCAGCACGCCGGCCAGGGCCAACTGGACCCCAACGTAGACGATCATCGGCACGCTGCGCCGCCTCCACTCGGGCGAGGGCAGCGTGCACATGCCCAGCACCCAGGCCGCGGTCACCGCGACCAGGGCGGCCGTCCCCCACCGCTCCCGCGACGTCTGACCCGGCGTGAGCAAGGCCAGCACGGTGGCCACGCCGAGGAGGATGTAGGGCAGCGGCTGCACGATCCGGTGGAGCGGGCTGAGGAGGTCCCGCTCCACCGGCGCCTTACGGCTCCCCGCGGTCATGCTCCACACCCTACGGTCACTGCCAACGGAAGTGCCTGGTCGCGAACCCGGCCGTTACGGTCGCGTAGGCCGCCAAGACGACGAGTGCCACCGCGGACGGCCACCCTCCGTCCGATGTGTCCCGCAGGGCCTGCACGGCCGACCCGAGGGGCGTGAAGTCCCCGATCCGCAGCAGCAGTCCCGACATGACCTCGCGCGGCGCCCACAGGCCGGCGAAGAACATCAGCGGGAAGAACAGCACCGCCCCGACCGCGCTGGCCGACTTGCTGGTCGGCAGCACGGCGCCGAGAAACAAGCCAAGGCCGAACATCGCCAGCGCGGTCAGCGCCAGCGCGAGCCCGAAGCCGACCGGCTGGCGTGGAAACGGAACATCGAACCGGACAAACGCCACCGTGAGCAGGACGGCGACCGTCACGACGGCGACGGACACCTGGACCGCCAACTGCGCGACGAGCACCCGGACCGGCCCGACCGGCGTGGTCGCCAGTCGGCGCAGGATCCCCTTCTCCCGGTACAAGGTCAGGAACAGCGGGGTGATCCACAGCGCCATCCCGGCCACGCACATCGCGACGATGATGGGCACGTAAAGGTCGATGGCCCGTTGGCCGCCGAGCGCTGGATCCGGGCGGCGAAACGCCGGGACGCTGCCGAGGATGACCAGGAGCACCACCGGGAGGGCGGTGCACCAGATGTACGCGCTGGGTTCACGCAGGAACAGCCGCAGTTCCACCGCGGTGAGGTGCTTGAGTCCACGCATCGGTCGCCTCCTCAGGTCGTCGGGGACGGACTGTCGACGTGCCGGCCGGTCAGCGCCACGAAGGCGTCGTCGAGGCTCGCTTGCTCGACCCGCAGCTCGGCGGCGATGATGCGGTTGCTGGCCAGCACCGATGTCACCGCGTGCACGAGGTTGCCGGTCCCGGTCACGACCACCTGCCCGCCGTGTCGGGTGACGGCGGTGACCTCCGGCAGGGCGGTCAGCAACGCGTCGTCAAGCGGACTGGTCGGACGGAACCGCATGCGCTGTTCGACCTCCACTTTGGACACGAGCCCGGACGGCGTGTCGATCGCGACGACGCGGCCGGCGTCGATCAACGCGACCCGGTCGCAGAGCCGCTCGGCCTCGTCCATGAAGTGGGTCACGAGCACGACGGTCACGCCCCGAGCCCGCACCTGCTCGATGAGGTCCCACGTGTCCCGGCGGGCCTGCGGATCCAGCCCCGTGGTCAGCTCGTCCAGCACCGCGACGCGGGGGTTACCGACCAGCGCGAGCGCGATGGACAGGCGCTGCTTCTGCCCGCCGGAGAGCTTGGCGAACCGCGAGTTCTCCTTGTCGGCCAGCCCGAGCTCGGCGAGCAGCGTTCGCCAATCGGCCGGCTCGGAGTAGAACGACGCGTAGAGGCGCAGCGCCTCGCCGACCTTCAGCTTGTCGGGGAGTTGGCTCTCCTGCAGCTGCATGCCGAGCCGATGGCGCAACTGCGCCCCTTCGCGCTGCGGGTCCAGCCCGAGCACCGTGATCTCGCCGCTGTCCGGCGTACGCAGGCCAGCAATGCATTCCACGGTGGTCGTCTTGCCCGCCCCGTTCGGCCCGAGGATCCCGAAGATCTCTCCTTCGGAGACCGTGAACGACACGCCATCGACGGCGGCCCGCCCGCCATAGCGCTTGCGTAGATCTGACACTGAAATGACGGGCAACGCCCACTCCTCCCACTCGCTGGTGACCGCACCAGCGTGGCGGGTGGGGACCTCGACGCGGATCGACCGGCCCGAGCTTATCGAGGTGGATTCCGCGGTCAACCGATCGGTCGCCCCGACCACCATCCGGTGGATGCTCGCCGCTCCGGCTCGCCGGGTGTCCCGTTGGCGTTGGGTGGACTCACGGATGCGACGGTGCCGGTGGCGCGCCCTCGAGCTCGAAGCCGAGCTCGTCCACGTAGCACCAGTACCAGTCCTCGCCCGGCTCGTACGAACGGATGATGGCGTGCTTGACGGCTCCAAAGTGGGCAGTCGCGTGCCGCATCGGTGAGTTGTCACAGCAGCCGACGTGCCCACAGATCTGGCACACCCGCAGGTGCACCCAGTCATGCCGGCCGGTCGCCAGGCAGTCCTCACAGCCAGTCGACGACGGCGTAACGTCGGCGATCAGGTCGAGATGTGTGCAGGTCTCCCCAGCCATGTGGCCCCCTCCGGAATCAGGTCGCTACTCCAACCGCTCGCGCAGGCCGCGTATGTACTGTCGAGAAAGCTGCGAAGGCTCCGCTCCGGGTCGGCGGAGGATTGAACGGCGTCGTAGGGCAGGATGAACTCTCCGAGCTGCTTGTCCCAGCCCGCCTCGCTGGGCTGGACCGGGGCGTCCTCGAGGCCATCCGCCTTCGGGTACAGGTAGGCGAAGAAGGCCGGGCGCGGGAATTGCTCGTGACCGGGCCAGAACCCGGCACAGATCTGTTCGGCGTCCGCGCCGCGCTGGTAGATGATTCCCGCGTCGCCCGGTGGAGTGGCCGGCCGGCCTGAGAAGCGGCTCAGCGCAAGGTCGAACGTGCCCCAGAAGAATTGGACGGGCGAACTGCGGCCCAAGTAGTTGGCTCGGTGCTGCTTGAGGACGACGTCTACTCTGGACAGAACCCGGAAGAACCGGTTCGCCCACTCGCGATCATAGGAGTGGTGGGTCCGGTCGTCGGCGAACGGAATCGGATCCGAGACCTCCGAGGGAGTGCCGGAGAGCGCGACGTGCACACCCACGCGGACCAGCGCGCTGACAACGTCGGAGAAGAAGTCGGCGACGGCCCGAGGCCGCAACGCGATCACCTCCCGACCGCCTTCACTCGTCCGGAGCACCAGCTCGTGATCGACCAGGTCGAACTCCGCGTCGAACGTTTGCGAGCCGAACGGTACGGCCGACGAGGTGAGCCCTCGCGCGGTCAGGTAGAGCGGCACATGTTGCCATTGGAGCTCGGCCGGCGAGAGCGCCAGCCGCACCTTGCCGAGCACCTGGGTGTACATGTGCAACGTGTCGCGGGTGTCACGCCACTCCTCGTAAGGCAATGCGGGCCACTCCGACATGGCTGCCCTCGATCCGTATCGCTCCCGCTGCCAGACTACCGCCGAGGCTCAGCGACCCGGGATTGTTTGTATGGGCGCCGCGACCCGGGGAGGCGTCCTATGGTTGCGGTGTGGAGTGAGTCGGGGGCCTGGGCCGAAGTCGGGGGCTTTGGCGGCGCGCCCACCACCGATGCCGGTGCTCCTCGCGATCACATCTGAGCCGTGGTGTTCGTCCTATGAGGATGGCCCGGGCTCGACCCCGCAATGTGTCCGAACCGTAAGGAGACTGGCATGTCTGTCACGACCGAGGCGTCACCCGGCGCCGCCGGGATCCGGCCGTTCAGGCTCGAGACGCCGGAAGCGGACCTCAACGCGCTGCATGACCGTATCGCCGCGACCCGCTGGCCGCGCAAGGAGCTCGTCGAAGACCGGTCGCAGGGTGTGCAGTTGGCCACAATCCAGGAACTGACGCGCTACTGGTCGACCGACTACGACTGGCGCAAATGCGAGTCCAAACTCAACGCGCTGCCGCAGTTCCAGACCGAGATCGACGGCGTGGACATCCACTTCATCCACGTACAGTCGCCGCACGCGGACGCGCTACCGCTGATCATGACGCACGGCTGGCCCGGCTCGGTCATCGAGCTGCTCGATGTCGTCGGTCCGCTGACCGATCCGACCGCGCATGGCGGAAACGCCGACGACGCGTTCCACCTCGTCCTGCCGTCTCTACCGGGGTACGGGCTTTCCGGCGAGCCGACCGAGATCGGCTGGGACCCCGGGCGGACCGCGCACGCCTGGGCGGAGCTGATGCACCGCCTCGGATACACCCGCTACGTCGCCCAGGGCGGAGACGTCGGCGCGGCCGTGACCGACGCGATGGGCCGCCAAGCGCCCGAAGGTCTGCTCGGCATCCACACCAACCTGCTCGTCACGGGGCTGGCCAAGACCGAGCCTCCGCCGCCGGACGCTCCCGAGAAGGAACGCGCGGCCTTCGACGCACTCGCCAACTTCAGGGCGACCGGATTCGGCTACTTCCTGGAGCAGGCGACCCGGCCCCAGACGATCGGCTACGCCCTGCTCGACTCACCCGCCGCCCTGGCGGCGTGGATGCTCGACCATGACACGGACAGCTACCAGAAGATCTCCAGCGCCTTTCTCGACGGGCACCCGGCGGGCAACCTCACCCGGGACCGGATCGTCGACAACATCACCCTGTACTGGCTGACGGGCACCGGGGCCTCGGCTGCGCGGTCGTACTGGGAGAGCGGGCGAGCCACGGCCCAAGCGACCGGCCAGGCTCCTCCGGAGGTCTCGCTCCCGACCGGATTCACCACGTTCCCGGACGAGATCTTCCAGGCTCCGCGCAGCTGGGTGGAGAAGTCATATCCCAACCTCACCTACTTCCACGAGGCCGACCGGGGCGGCCACTTCGCCGCCTGGGAGGAGCCGGAGATCTTCGCGAGCGAGATCCGCGCCGCCTTCCGGCCGCTGCGCTAGATCACTAAAGGGTTTAGGTCGCCCGAGCAGGGGAACACCGCTGGGTTGGGATGAGTGCCGAACGAGTTCTCGGGAGGTCACGAAATGTCCGTCCAAGAGCCTCGTGTCCTGCTCAGTGGTCTCGCGATGGTCGAGTCACCCCGCTGGCACGAGGGCCGGCTGTGGTTCGCGCACTGGGGCACCAGCGAGATCGTGGCCGTCGACCTCGACGGCAAGAGCGAGGTCGTCGGCGAGGGCCCACCCGGGCTCGGCTGGTCCATCGACTGGCTACCCGATGGGCGGCTACTGGCAACGGGACCAACCCTTCTGTGCCGCCAAGCCGACGGTTCGATGGTGCAGCACGCCGACCTCACCGCCATCACGCCCGACGGGTGGAACGAGATCGTCGTTGATGGTCGGGGCAACATCTACGTCAACAGCCTCAGGTTCGACTTCAGCGCCGGCGAGGCACCGACGTCTGGGATCATCGCGCTGGTGACCCCGGATGGCTCGGTGCGTCAGGTCGCCGACGGCATCGAGTTCCCCAACGGCATGGTCGTGACGTCCGACAACTCAACGCTGGTCGTCTCGGAGTCCTTCGCGAGCCGTCTCACCGCGTTCGACATCGCCGCCGACGGCGGCCTGTCCAACCGGCGGGTGTGGGCCGAAGGTGTCGGGCCGGACGGGATCTGCATCGATGCCGAGGGCGCCATCTGGTGCCAGTCCGTGGACACTCGGACGCACACGGGCCGGGCCGAGAGCCCGGAGGGCGAATGCATCCGGGTGCGTGAGGGTGGCGAGATCCTCGAGCGGATCCAGCTCGACCGCGCGTGCTTCGCCTGCACGCTGGGCGGGCCGGACGGGCGGACGCTGTTCATGTTGGCCTCGGAGTGGCGTGGCATCGAGAACGTGGACGCCGCCATCGCCGACCGGACCGGGCAGGTGCTCATCGCCGAGGCTCCGGCGCCACGAGACGGGTGGCCGTGACGGCCAGCTCGACAAAGAAGGGACGGCTGCCGTGCAGCAAAAGGAGATCACCGAGGTCCTGAACCGTCCGATCAGCCAGGAGCTTCTGGCCCGCGACCTGACCCGCCTGGCCTACATCGCAAAGGACGGCACGCCGCGATCCATCCCGATCGCGTTCACCTGGAATGGTTCGTCGATCGTCATGTGCACCGCGAAGAATGCCGCGAAGGTCACGGCCCTGCGACACAACCCGGCGGTGGCCCTGACCATCGACACCGAGGTGCACCCGCCACAGATCCTGCTCATCCGCGGACGAGCCGAGGTTGAATTCGCCGAGGGCATACCGGATGAGTACCTCGAGATGAACGGCACCTACACGATGACGCCCGAGCAACGGGTCGAGTGGGAGGCCGAGGTGCGCTCGCTCTACGACGGCATGGCCCGGATCGTCGTCGCGCCGACGTGGGCGAAGCTGATCGACTTCGAGACGACCCTCCCGAGTGCGGTGGAGGAGCTGATCCGTCAACGGGACGAACGTCAGGCAGCCTGAGCCCCGCCGGCCATGACAGTCGCGTAGGCGACACTAGCGAGCCGTGCCCCGCACCTCCTGGAGCCGATCCGGCACACTGCCGCCATGCAACACCGTGCCCGTCGGCTCCGGCCGCTGGTCCTTGCCCTGGTCCTGACCCTGGCCGCCGCCGGTTGTACGGCGGAGAGCCAGACGTGGCGGGCGCCGTCGGGCGGCGCGTCCCCGGGGCCGTCACCGACGGCGCCGCCGTTCCAGGGCTGGTCGGATCCGGCGAACGTGGGCAAGCCCTACGGGACCACGGTCAGCGGGCTGATCACGTTCCGCGGCAACCCGACGCGGACGTTCTACGGGACCGGGCCCGCCATACGGTCCAACCCCTCCCAAATATGGGCGTTCCCGAAAAATGAGAACATGTGCGGGCCGAGCAGCACCGAGCCTGGTGTGTTCAAGATCTGGTGCGGCAACGGGTGGACCGGGCAGCCCGCCGTCATCGAGCGCGGCGGCCGCACATGGATCATCACGGGCGGCTACGACCACCACATCCACTTCGTGGACGCGGCGACGGGCGAGCGGATCCTGCCCGACTTCGTCACCGGCGACCTCGTGAAGGGCTCGCTCAGCCTCGACCCGGACGGCTACCCGCTGGTGTACAGCGGCTCGCGTGACGGCTTCTTCCGGATCCTGTCGTACGACACCGACAAGCCCAAGGAACTATGGAAGCTCAACGG
>Ga0209382_10007152_pt1 | contig 14273 bp, 9 predicted proteins | sample SoiMetdeltSBSDD5_FD_187599 | JGI IMG/M metagenome (GOLD analysis project Ga0209382, IMG submission 187599) | Bulk soil microbial communities from a Populus tree surrounding site in Tennessee, USA - Soil MetaG P. deltoides SBSDD5 (SPAdes) (version 2) | ecosystem: Environmental > Terrestrial >... | reverse complement strand
AGGGTGCGATGAACCTCCCCTACACCGTCGTCTCGGACACCGACCAAGTCAACTGGTCCGACGAGCTCGAGGCGCTGCACGAGGAGTTCAGCCGCGACCATTTCATCGACGTGTGGACGCGTCGGGCGCTGATCGAGGGGCTTGGCGACAGTGTGCCGCGCGAGGGCACGATCGCCGACCTCGGCTGCTCGACCGGTTACCTGCTCAGTGATCTTCGAGGGCGCTTCCCCCACGTGCGCCTGCTCGGCGTCGACCTCGTCGCGGCCGGCCTGCACAAGTCGCACGAACTCGTGCCGAATGCTGAGCTGTTCCTTGCGGACGTCTGCGCACTGCCGTTCGAGAATCGCACCATAGATGCCGTTGTCTCCGCCAACCTGCTCGAGCACGTGCCTGATGACCGCGCCGCCCTGCGCGAGATCGTGCGCGCGCTCCGGCCGCGCGGTCGCGCGGCGCTCGTCGTGCCAGCCGGCCCGGGCCTTTACGACTACTACGACCGCTTCCTCGGTCACGAGCGACGCTATGCCCGCGGCGAACTCGCCGCCAAGGCGCGCGAGGCGGGGTTCGAGGTGGTGTTCGACTCTCACCTCGGCGCCCTCCTCTACCCACCGTTCTGGCTTACGAAGAAACGCAACCGCCGACACGATCCCGGTGACGAGGACAGCCGCCGTCGTGTTGGGCGGGACATCGACCGCACGCACGGTTCACGCCTAGGGGCGTTGGCGTGCGAAGCGGAACGGTGGCTCATGGCGAGGGGTGCGCGGCTTCCCGTCGGCATTCGGGGCTATACCGTGGTACGCAAGCCATGACCGTGACGCCCGAGATCGAACCGGTCGGGATCAAGCGCCGCAGCGGCGGCACGCTCTCGGTGGTAATCCCGGCGTACAACGAGGAGCCCACCGCCGGGCCCGCCTACGAAAGGCTCAAGGCCGTGCTCGACGGGCTCGCGCTCGACGACTGGGAGATCATCTTCTCGGTCGACCCTTCGACCGACCGCACGGAGGACGTGATCCTGCGGCTGCGCGAGGGCGACCCAAGGGTGAAGATGCTCCGCTTCTCGCGCCGCTTCGGCCAACCCGCCGCCACACTCGCCGGGATGGCGGCGGCGAAAGGCGGCGCGGTCGTCGTTATCGACTGCGACTTGCAGGACCCTCCGGAGCTCATTGCGCAGATGGTCGGGCAATGGCGCAAGGGATACGACGTCGTCTACGCACAGCGGCGCAACCGGAAGGGCGAGACGCTGCCCAAGCGGATCGTAGCGGCCGTCGGCTATCGGGTGATCAAGCGCGTCGCGGAGGTGGACATCCCGTCCAATACCGGCGACTTCCGGCTCATGAGCCGCCGAGTCGTTGACCACGTCGTCGCGCTCGGCGAAGCACATGGCTTCCTACGCGGACTCGTGGCTTTGGTCGGCTTCAGACAGACGAGCGTCCTCTACGACCGCGACGAGCGGGCCGCAGGCGTGAGCAAGTACAACCGCTTTCTCGGCTCGCTGACAATCGGTCTCAACGGGATCATTTCGTTCTCCCGCTATCCGTTGCACGTGATCTCGCTCTGCGGAATCGTGCTCTCGGTCTTCGCGTTCCTTCTCGCGCTCGTGTACCTGATCCTGAAGATCGCCGGTGTCCACTTCCCGATCGGCAACCCGACTATCGTCATCCTGATCTCGCTCTTCAGCGGCATTCAGCTGCTCTCGCTAGGCGTAATGGGCGAGTACGTCGGCCGCATTTACGACGAAGTCAAGCGGCGGCCGAAGACGATCGTCGAATCCGCGTACGGATTTGACGAAGATTGAACTATCCCCTGTATGCATCCTCGCGGGCGGACTGGGGACCCGGCTCGGAGAGCTGGTGCGCGACACCCCTAAACCGCTGCTCGAGGTGGCCGGCCGGCCGTTCGCCAAGTGGCAGCTTGAAGTCCTGCGCTCGTACGGTGCACGGCGGGTTGTCATGTGCGTCGGGTACCTCGGCGAGAAGATCCGGGCCGGCGTGGGATCGCCGTTCGGACTCGACGTTCGTTACGTCTTCGACCCACCCGGGCCGACCGGCACCGCCCGCGCCATTCGAGGCGCCCTGGACCTCCTAGGCGACCGATTCCTCGTCCTCTATGGCGACACCTACCTGCGCATCGACTACGCCGAAGTCGACCGCGCTGCGGCGGGCGAGCGCGGCCTGATGACCGTGCTGCGCAACGCGGGGCGCTGGGACGTCTCCAACACGGTGTTCGTGGCCGGTCGCGTCGTCCGCCACGACAAAGCCGCGCCCACCCCCGACATGGACTGGATCGACTACGGCCTGGGTGTGCTGCGCGCCGACGCCCTGGACCTCCCGGGCGACGACCTGTCCGACGTATACCGGGCCCTGGCCGAGCGCGGCGAGCTCGCCGGTTACGAGGCCACCGAGCGCTTCTACGAGATCGGCACGCCGGACTCCTTGGCGGAGACGTCGGCATTCCTCTCTGCGAGCTCGGGCATGCGCCGTGCATAAAGCACGGACGCGCCCGCGTAGAGGAGCTCGACGGCGGTCTGCGCCAGTCGGGTGACCACCGCGACGGCGATCGCCACGCCTGTGGGCAGGGCGATCGCCAGCACAGCGGCCATCGCGCCCTCGCGCACGCCCAGGCCGCCGGGGACGAAGAAGGCCACGAGGGCGCCGGCGTACCCGACCGACCAGGCACTCAGCACCACCGGGATGTCGGCGGGGTCGATCGAGTGCAGCGAGCGCGCGATGCAGAGCACGCCGATGCCGGTGACGAGGAACGAGACCACGTACACGCCCGCGAACAGCAGGACGGTCCGGAACGCGAGCGTGCGCTCGAGCTTCTCGGCCTTGAACCGGTGCAGCAGGTACGTCGAGACGCGCGAGAACGGCCTCGGGTGCAGGCAGGCAAGCGCGACGACCGGGACGAGCAGGATGGCGAACCGCCACGGGCTGTTCTTGATGTCCGGCAGGGACATGATCCCCCACGCCGCGACCACGATCGAGGCGGCGGTGACGAGCGCGACCTCGTAGACGATCGAAGAGATCGTCACGCGCTTGGGCACGCCCTCGCGCTCGGCCATGCCCACGCGCGTGACCGCGAGCATCACCTGCGTGGGGACATAGCGGGCCAGCAGCGAGACGTTCCAGATCACCCAGCCCTTGCGGGCCGGGATGTCGCCGTGAAGCCGGTGCAGAATGCGCCGCCACGTCTCGGCGTGGATGCCCTGGAAGATCACTAGTGCGACGAACGCCGGCACGAGCCACCAGAGGTCGAAGCTCCAGTCGATCTTCGGCAGGTGCCCCACCTCGCCGACGACGGCGAGCACCAGGAACACCACCACAACCACGGCGACGAAGACCCAGAAGGCGTGGCGTAGCAGCGACTTGGGCGTCTCGAGCGAGCTCCCGCCCTGCAGTGATGGACCGCTCATGCTGGCGGCCACGATAGTCGGCGCCCGCTGTCGCAGGCGTCGTTCCTAGACTGCCCGCCGTGCCGGGTGTAGCGCCGCGAGTACCAATCCTCTACCTCGCCCCGTGGGTCGATTACGGCGGATCGGACAAGGGGACGATCGACTGGTTCCGCTGGTTGGATCGCGACCGCTTCGCGCCGTCGCTGATCACGACGCAGCCGTCCGCGAACCGTCGCCTCGTCGAAACCCTGCCCTACGCCGAGGAGGTCTGGGCGCTGCCCGACCTGATGCTGGGCGACGCCTTTCCGCGGCTCATCCTCGACTTCATCGACTCCCGCAACGTGCGCCTCCTGCACATCATGAATTCGCGCTTGGCGTTCGAGCTGCTGCCCGACCTCGCCGTGCTCCCGCGCCCGCCGCTGGTCGTCGTCCAGCTGCACGTCGAGGAAACGGATCGGTCCGGCTACGTCCGCTACGTCACGAGTCGGTACGGCAACCTCGTCGATGCGTTCTCGCTTTCGAGCGAGCACTTGGCCGCGACCATTGTTCGCGACTATGCAATCCCGCGGTCGCGTTGTCACGTGATACCCACCGGCGTCGACGCCGACGGCGAGTTTGACCCCGATCGCGTCACGCCGATCGACGGACTGGCCGCGGGCCCACTGCACGTCCTCTATCCGGGCAGGCTCGTCGACCAGAAGGATCCTCTGCTCATGGTCGACGTCGTGGCCGCTTCGCGCGAGCGCGGTGCCGATGTCGTCGTCCACGTCGTGGGCGAAGGCCCGCTCGAGTCTGCCGTGCGTGCGCGAGCCGAGGAGCTGGACGTCTCGGCAGCCCTGCGCTTTCACGGCCCCTCACGTGAGATTGCACGCTGGTTCGCCGCGTCCGATGCGCTACTGATGACCAGCACCTTCGAGGGCGTGCCGTACGTCGTCTACGAGGCCATGGCGATGAAGGTGCCCGTGGTGGCGCCGGCCCTGCCCGGCAATCGTGCGCTGCTGGCTGGGGGTGGGGGTGACCTCATCGAGCGCCGCGATGACGTCGCGGCCTATGCGGATGCGCTGGTGCGTCTCGCCCAGGATCCGTACCACCGCGCGGGGGTGGGCGAGTGCGGCCGCCAGCGGGTGCTCGCGGACCTGTCGGTGAAGCGCATGGCCGATGAGCACGGCGCGCTCTATGGCCGCCTGCTCGCCGGGAAGGAGGCAATCGGGGAGGCCGGGCTGTCGGAGGCGGGCGACGACACCTCGATGCAGATCCGCGCTCACGGTCCCGCGACGAACGGTGCCGCGGTTGCCACCCCGCTGCGCCTGCGGACCCGGCCCACGCGCGAGCGCGCGCTCGTGTCCGTCATCGTGCCGTGCTTCAACCACGGCCGCTATCTGCCGGCAACGCTGCGGGCGATCCAGGACCAGCAGTACGAGCCGATCGAGGTGCTGGTGGTCGACGATGCGTCGACCGACCCCGAGACGAGGCAGATCGTCGACGAGATCGAGAACGGAGGAAACGGGGTCCGCGTTCTGGAGATGCCGCGCAACGGCGGTCCCGCCGCCGCGCGGAACGCGGCGATCGACCAGGCGAAGGGGCGCTACATCCTGCCCGTCGACGCCGACAACCTCCTGCTCCCCGACGCCATTTCGACGATGGTCGACCAGCTGGAGGCCGCCGGCGAGCACGTCGGCTACATCTACCCGAGCCTGCAGTACTTCGGGACGCGGGACGACTTCTTCCAGGCGCCTGCGTTCAACCTCTATGCGCTTCTGCGCGGGAACTACGCCGACACGTGCTCGCTACTGGACCGCGAGATCTTCGACGCCGGCATCCGCTATGGCGACATCCGCCTCGGCCACGAGGACTGGGACTTCGTCCTCAATCTCGCCGCGCGCGGCGTGTACGGGGAACCGGCACGCGCGCCGACGCTGCTGTATCGCAAGTGGGGCTTCACCCGCTCGGACACTGTCGAGTACGCCCACGCCGCTTTTCATGAGACGGTCCGCGACGCCCACCCCGAGCTGTTCGCCGACGACCCCAGGCGAGTGATCAAGGCGCGCTGGGCGCCGGCGGTCTCGATCATTGCACTCGATCCGTGTCCGCCGCCGGGCGAGGCGCTCGATCGCCTGCTCGCACGACTGGAACGGCAGAGATGCATCGACGCGGAGCTCCTCATCGGGTCCGAGCTGGAGCTGCCCGAACCGACACGCGGCGCGGCGCTGCGGCGGATCCCGGCCGGTCACGGTCGGGATGGCCCGGAGCGGCTGGCCGTGGGTGTCGAGCAGGCGCGTGGACGGTGGATCGTTGTCTGCGAGGGCACCGGTTCCTCCCTGCTCGCCGACCCGGCGTTCGTGGAAAAGCTCCTACGCGTGTTCCGGTCCAAGCACGACCTCGAGGTGATCGCCTTCGGCGACGTCGGGAACCGCGTCCCCTGGTCGCTGCTCCCGGAAGACCGGCCGGTGCCGCGCGCGCACGCGATCGCGTGGCGCCCGGAGGCGGCCAGTAAGCTGCCGGAAACGGTCCTGGTCCCGCCGGGCGGCGAGGTCAACGCGCTGGCCCGCACCTTCTTCTACCGGCGGGTGCCGGTGCAGTGGCGCCACGCGCCCGCGCCAAAGACCGCCGCGAGCCCGGGCCCCCCGACGGGTGCAACGATGCAGTTGCGTGAGCCGGCGGCGCCGGCCGAGCGCGCCGAGCGGAAGCTGCGCATCGCCGCCATCCCAGACCTTCCCGGCCTGCCCGAGGGCTGGGTCCGGCGTTGGAAATACGAGGTCGCCTGGCTGCCCCCGGAAACCGAATATCTGTGCCGACACAGGCAGGGAGACGACTACATGGTCAGCACGAGTCGCCTGCCCCCCTCCGACTGGGCGCTGGACCGCTATCTCGGGGCGGTGCGGCGCTTCCACTTCCCCGGCACCGCCGCCTTGGTCGAGACCGATGACGGCTACCGCGTCGATCCTGAGGCGCCCTCCCAGGACGAGGAGGTGATCGGCTACCTGGAGGAGGCGCCCTTGCCGCTCTTCGACGCCGTCGGCCTCGCACGCGTCCGCGCAACGGGCCAGCTGACGCTCGTCTCCGGCGAGGACGACGCCATCCGCGACAGGGTCGACGTCCTCCAGCACCTCGGCTTCATCGAACCGGTCCCGATCGCGCCCCGCAGGCCGCCCGACACGCAGCGGCTGTTCGGCGTCGTCGGCTTGATGCGGGCCGTCGGTCCGAAGCAGCACGAGTATTGCTTGGGAGAGTTTCCGAGCGGGGAGTCCGTCGGGGAGCTCGGAGCCCTCTTGATCGAGCCGCAGATCGACACGATTCCGGCTTGGTTGACGTCCTCCGGGTTCCTGCGCACCCCTGAGCACGATTCGGTCCCGCCACGCCCGGACGCTCGCACCACCGCCCGATGGGCACTCGCGCCGCTTTCGTGGCGAGACGTCAATGACCGCCGTGCCCGGCTGCGGGCTCTTGTCGGCCGCGCGCGGGATGGCGCACGCCGGATCCGCGGGTTCTCGCTACCTCCCCGCACAGTCTCGCTCGAGCCCGATGCATACCTGTTCGCCGAGGACGGCCCTGGCCGCTTGCCGCTCTATGCAAGCCTCCATCCAGTCACCGGTGATCAGCTCCTGTCTTGCTATCCGTTGGAGGGCCCAAGCATGGGCTACGGTGCCCCGATGTTGCTGGGCTACCTCTTGGATGTGAGGCCGACCACGCAATCGAAGGTCCTGAACTGGCGAGCGATCCCTTGGGCCTCGCGATTCGGCTGGACTGCCAGGTGGGAATGAGCGTCGACGAGTCGCTCGCGCTGATCCGAGACGCCGTAAGGCGTCAGCTCGGGGTCGACCGCCCACCGGCGGCCGACGTCGACCCGGCGACCCTCACGCGCTTTTCGGCCGAGCTCCCCGCCGAGCTCGAGGCCGACGAGCGAGCCCACCTCGAAGCCCGTGCTCGCGAACTCGATCCGTGGCTGCAAGGACCATTTCTCCTCGGAGGCGACCTCGTCATCGGAGGCACGTGGCGCAACGACCAGCGCTGGCGGGCCTTCGGCGAGCGCGTCCCGGAACGGCTCGACGGCGAGCGCGTCCTCGACGTCGGATCGAACGCCGGCTACGACCCGTTCATGTTCCATCTGCGGGGCGCGGAGTACATCCTCGCGTGTGAGCCCTTCGACTTCCATCGCCAGGCGCTCTTCCTGGAGGAGCTCTACAGGACCGGTATCGACTTCCGCCAGATCGGGTGGGAGCAGCTCGACCCGATCGAGCACGGGCGCTTTGACCTCGTCCATTGCCATGGCGTGGTGTACCACGAGCCGCATCCCCTGCGCATGCTGCAGCGCCTGCGGGAAATGCTCGCGCCCGATGGCGAGTTGTTCTTCGGCTCGATGATGCTCGCGAAGACCGAGCTGTCGGAGTACATCCGGTTCGTCCCGGGTTCGTATTTCGGAGATCCGACGTGGTGGTTCGTCCCCGGTCGCATCGCGATGCGGTGGATGCTCGAGGCGACCGGCTTCGCCGTAGCCGATGAGTTCGGCATCGCGGGCGGCCCCCCCGGCGAGTTTCCTGTGATCAATGGGTACTTCCGCGCGACGGCAGCAGAGCCGGATCCGTTGCTCACGGCGCGTGCCTGATCGTCGAAGCGGCGCACTACCCTTGTCGCGCGATGCCCTCTGAACCGCCGCACACGGGGCGGCCAGCCGTCGTCGTCGACGGCCTCGGCAAGACCTTTGCCGTGCCCCGCGAGCACGTCATGACGATCAAGGAGCGGGCGCTGCACCCGCTCAAGCGCGTGCGGCATGACACGTTCGAGGCGCTCAACGGCGTGAGTTTCGAGGTAGAGCAGGGCGAATTCTTCGGGATCGTCGGGCGGAACGGATCGGGCAAGAGCACGCTGCTCAAGTGCCTGGCCGGGATCTACAACGCGGACGCGGGCGAGATGTACGTCGACGGCCGCATGTCGACCTTCATCGAGCTGGGCGTCGGCTTCAACCCCGACCTCGCTGCGCGCGACAACGTGATCATGAACGCGATCATGCTCGGGCTCACGCCGAAGCAAGCGCGCAGCCTGGTCGACCCGGTGATCGAATTCGCGGAGCTCGAGGAGTTCGTCGACCTCAAGCTCAAGAACTACTCGTCTGGCATGCACGTCCGGCTCGCCTTCTCGGTCATGCTCCAGGCGCAGGCGGACATCATGCTCATCGATGAGGTCCTCGCGGTAGGGGACGCGTCGTTCCAGCAAAAGTGTTACGACGAGTTCAACCGCATGCGCGACGAGGGCAGAACCATCCTGTTCGTCACGCACGACATGGGGTCTGTGACGCGCTTCTGCCACCGCGCATTGCTGCTCGAACGCGGTCGGATCGTCACCATCGGCGATCCCGCCGAGGTGGCGAGTGAGTACCTCGAGCTGAACTTCGGCCGCGAGACGGGCGAGACGACGACGAAGGGCGACGTCGACGAACGACCAGGGGACCGATCGGCGCGCATCGTCGAGGCGTGGATCGAAGATGACACCGGTGAACGAGTCGTCACCTGTATGCAGGGCCGAACGTATGCTTTTAAGGCCGTCGTTGAATTCCTCGAGGACGTCGACGACCCCGCGTTCACCTGGATCTTCTACCGGTCCGACCACCTCGAGATGATGGTTGCGACGACGGCGTGGCGGACCGAGCGCTCGGGGCACTTCGCCAACGGGCAGTCGGCGGTCGTGACCGTGTCGTTCGAGAACGTCTTCGGTCCCGGCCGCTATCACCCGTCGGTGATCGTCGCGCATCGGGGGCGCGGTCACGACGTCATCGATCGGTGGGATCAGATCTTCTCGTTCATGGTCGCCGGCCCATATGCCGCCGGCGGGGCTGTCGATGTTGCGCACCAGATCGACATCGACCGCGCTGTTACCCCGCCACCGTCGACCTCGAGCCTGCAGCGGGCCTCGTGACCACCGACCACGCGGCACTGGGGCGGCCGATCGGTGGTCCGTCGGCGTTGGCGGGCGACGTTCGGCGCTTCGCACACCTCACGGTGACGCTCGCCATACAGGAGTTCAAGCTGCGCTTCTTCGGCTCGGCCCTGGGCTACGTGTGGCAGCTCATGCGGCCGCTGATGCTCTTCGGCGTGCTCTACGTCCTGTTCGCGGTGATCATCAAGGTTGGGGGAAGCGCGAAGTACTTCCCGGTCGTCCTGCTGCTCAACGTCGTGATCTACACATTCTTCGCCGAGGTCACCACCGCGTCGGTGCGCGCAGTGGTCGACAAGGAGAACCTCGTTCGCAAGATTCGCTTCCCGCGTCTGGTGATCCCGTGTTCGGTCGTCTTGACCGGTTGCTTCAACCTCGGACTGAACCTGATCGTGGTGCTGATCTTTGCGCTGATCTATGGCGTGCCGGTCCGATGGGAGTGGCTGCTGGCGCCCCCTATGGTCTTGTTGGGCGCGGTGCTCGCGCTCGGTTGCGCGATGCTCCTCTCGGCCCTGTTCGTGCGCGCCCGTGACATCGCGCCTATTTGGGAGGTCCTGCTCCAGGTCGCCTTCTACGGGTCGCCGATCCTGTATCCGATCGAGGCGCTCAACAAGTACCCGATCGCGCAGCAGATCGTCGCGTGCAACCCGCTCGCAGCGTTGCTCATCGAGATCCGTCATGTGGTGATCGACCCGACGGCGCCCGACCTGTACACCGTTTTCGGCGGTGTGTGGTGGCGCGTGCTCATCCCCATCACGCTCGGGGTCGCCACCTGCGTGGTGGGCTACTGGTACTTCAACCGAGAGGCGCCGCGGATCGCGGAGAATCTGTAGGGGCGGCCGCGATCGACTCGAAGAACCGTTCAAGGGCGTCGATGCGCGGCCCCCACCCGTAGCGGGCTGCGGTCTCGCGGCCGTTGGCCACGAGCTTCTCGCGCAGCTCGCGGTCCTCGAGCACCCGCCGCAGCGCGGCCGCGACCGCCGCGACGGTCGCTTCGGGCATCAGGCAGTTGACCCCGTCCTCGCAATAGTCGAGGTTGCCGTGGGCGTCGGTGCAGACGACCGCGCAGCCCGCCGCCATGGCCTCGAGAGGAGGCAGGCAGAAGCCCTCGTGGGTGGAGGTCTGCACGAACACCGTGGCTTCGTTGAGGAGACGGTTGACCTCGCCGTCGCTCGGGCACATGACGTAGGGAAGCGAGGAGAACCTGTCGCGAGTGTCGGACTCGGAGCCGTACAAGCGCAACTCAGCCGGCGGCGGATCGCCGATGGCCTTCCATGCATCGACGGTCAGGTCGAGGTTCTTGATCCAGTGGCCGCGCCCGATGGCGAGGATGAGGTCGTCGCGGCGGCGGACATCGTCGAGCTCGCGGAAGACCTCGACGTCGATGCCCGGGGAGACGACATCGGCCGGGTCGAGGCCCATCTCGCGCAGGCGGTCGCGATTCCACCCGCTCGTCGTGATGAAGTTGAACTCCTCGCGGTAGCTCGCGAGAACACGGCCGTGGTACCACTCCTCGGCGTAGTACGAGGTCTCAATGTCCTGCACGAACGAGGCCGCGATGCCATTGGCCGCGCTGGCCAGCCACACTGGGAGCGCCGTGTTCCACCACGTCGCGACCTTGATCGCATCCAAGCTCGTGAGCTCCTCGAGCATCGTCTCGTAGCGCTCGAACTTCCGCACGGGGACGCGAAGGTCGAACCACTCAGGCTGGCCCGCCAGCGAATAGACCGTGACGTCGTGGCCGCGTTCGGCCAGCGCGTTGCAGTGCTCGAAGATCACGCGGTGACCGCCGCCGACGCCGGTGTCCTCGGTGACGTAGGCGATCCTCAGCTTGCCTTCGTCGGTGCGGACGTCGCGGTGCTCGAGCGCGTCGCGCCACCGCGCCCAGAACGCCTCCGCCCCCGGCGCGGCCGGGTCGCGCGGCGCCGCGAGCTGGGTCGCGCTCACCGCCGGGTAGTTGACGACACGCAGATCGCGCTGCCACGCGCGCAGCGACCAATCGATCGCGGCCCACGGCAGCGGCAAGCTCTCGTCCAGCCGCCCCACCCGCTCGAGCGCGTCGCGCCGAATGTACAGGCACTCGCCCGGGTCGGCGAGGACGGGGACGTCGGTCTCGCACGGCCGGTCGGCGGGGTCCCGCCCCCGGAAGCGGTCGCCGAGCCGGCCGGGGAAGCGCGGGTCGTGGAACAGGCCGCAGGCGCGCACCGACCCGTCGGGGTCGAGCTCGCGAACGCCGATGGCGGCCCGATGCTCGCGCAGCTCATGCGCGCCCTCCTCGCTGCGGCGGGCGTACCACTGGAGCCGCTCGAGCCAGTGCGCGTACACGCGGACCTCGGGCCCGAGCAGGACCACGTCGTGCGGCGTTGCGTCGATGGCCTCGTTCACGGCGGCGGTCGAGGCGTCGGCGGCGCGCACGACGTCGACGTCGAGCCCGCGCGTGGTCCGCTTGGCGACCCGCGCGGCGCGACCGCCGCCGCCCGTGACGATCACCCTCGTGGGAACCGCGCCGCCCTGGTCATACCACTCGAGCGCCCAGATCTCCTCGCTGCCCTCGGGGGCCTCGCGCTCGCGCCGGAGCGCGCGCACGGGCGCGTTGGCGGCGTGGCGCAGGATGCCGCCGACCCCGCGGTAGCGCAGGGCCAGACGGGCGCGGGCAAGGTACTCGTCGAGGGCGCTCATCCCGGCGGCGAAGGCTAGCCGCGCGAGCTCGCCTCGCTGGCCGCGCCGGCGAACGGGCCGGGCTCGGCGATCGCCTCCAGCGCGGCCTCGAGCTCGTCCGTGCGCTTGTCCCAGGCGTAGACGGCGGCGGTGCGCTTGCCCTCGGCGACCAGGCGCGCCCGCAGGTCGTGGTCGGCAAGCAGGCGCCGGATCGCTGCGGCGACGGCCTCGGGCGTCGGCTCGGGCATCAAGCAGTTCTCGCCGTCGCGGCAGAAGTCGCGGTTGCCGTGGGCGTCCGTGCACACCACGGCGCACCCGGTGGCCATGGCCTCGAGCGGCGGCAGGCAGAAGCCCTCATGCACCGAGGTCTGCACGAACACGGCGGCCTCGTTGAACAGCCGGACCACGCCGTCGTCGGAGGGCGAGTCGGCGTAGGGCACGCCGTAGCGCTCGCCAACGTCGGGCTCGACGCCGAACATCTGCATCTCGGGCCGGTCGTCGCCGAGGAGCTCGTACGCGGCCATGGTCAGCGCCAGATTCTTCAGTGGGTTGTCGCGGCCGATGACCAGCAGGCGGTCGTCGTCGCGGGCCACGTCGTCGCGCTCGCGGAACTCCTCCAGGTTGACGCCGGGCGGCACCAGGCGGGCCGGAACGCCGTACTCGGCCAGGCGCTCGCGGTTCCACTCCGAGATGGTCAGGTAGCGGAACTCGTGGCGGTAGGTGTCGACGACGCGGTACGCGAAGTCGGGGCGGTCGGGGTAGTACGAGGTCTCGATGTCCTGAACGAAATAGGCGGGGATGCCGTTGCGGACCGAGGCCAGCCAGACCGCCGGCCCGGTCGCCCACCAGGTGGCCACCTTGATGGCCTTGAGCGGCTCGAGCGCGTTGGCGAGCTCGTCGAAGGACTCGAAGCTGCGGACGGGCGCCCGGAGGTCGAACCACTCGGGCGGGCCAGCGCGCCGGGTCCAGAGCTGGGCGTCGTGGCCGCGCTCGATCAGGCGGTTGAGGTGCTCGAAGATGTCGCGGTGACCGCCCCCGACGCCGGTGTCCCAGGTCACGTAGACGATGCGGAGCTTGCCGTCGTCGGTGCGCACGTCGCGGCGGTCGAAGAAGTCTCCCCAGCGCGACCAGAACAGGTCCTTGGACGCGAGCTCGCGCTCGCCCTGCTCCGTGCCGCGCGTGACCGACTCGAGGTGCGTCAGCTCGGAGTAGGGCTGGTAGACGACCCGGAGCCCCTCCTGCCAGCAGCGCAGGCACCAGTCGGCGTCCTCGAAGGCCATCTCGAAGTCGTCGTCCAGCACCCCGATGCGGCTGATGGTCGAGCGCTTCACGTACAGCGCGGCCCCGGTGGCGGCGAGCACGGGCGCGGGCACGTTGGCCGGCCCGTAGTTGGCCTCCTGGAAGCGATAGCGGTGGTCGAACCACTCGGGCGCGCCCACGTTGCGGTGCGAGCCGGCCGACTGGATGCGGCCGTCGGGGTACAGGAGCTTGGGCGTCGCCATCCCGATGTCATCGCGGACATAGGCGGCTTGCTGCAGGGTCTCGAGCCATCCGCGGTGGGCGACGATGTCGCTGTTGAGGAGCACGACGTCGCCCGTCGCCTGGCGCAGGCCGCGGTTGGCGTTGCGGGCGAAACCGAGCTGCTCGGTGCCCTGGATGAGCTCGGCGCCACGGAGATGGGAGGCGAGGCGGCGGCGGTGCTCGAGGTTGGGGCTGGCGTCGTCGCAGACGAGGATGCGCACGCGCCGCTTGTGCGTCGTCCGGCGCAGCGAGCGCACGCAGCGGATGGTCACGTCGGGGTCGCCGTAGGTAGGGATGACGATGGTCACGTCGTGACCCCGGTCGCGGTACCAGCGCTTGGCCTTGACCCGCTCGGGGCCGTAGGAGCGCCCGTAGCCCAGCCAGCGGCCGAGCGGGGTCGGCCGCAGCGGGAAGGTGATGACGCGCAGGAGGGTCTCGCGCGGGCCCAGGTACTTCAGCGTCAGCATGGCCCGGCGGCTGAGCGCGCGCAGCTTGGTCATGCGCGGCCCTCGAGCGAGATCCGCCTGCGCACGCCCGGCGGCAACCGCTTGGCGCGTGAACCCAGGGCAGCCCCGATCGCGCGGGTGGCGTGGTGCGGCAGCGACTGCAGCCCGTCCTCCCGCACGGCGTCGACGAGCGCCATGAGCGAAACCGGCTCGACGTAGCCCGAGATCTCGTTCAGCGCGCGCCACTCGTCGAAGCAGCGGCGGAGATGCTTGATGGGCGGGTAGCGGTGCGAGTGCAGGACGGCGGCGTCGGGGACGAAGACCTTCGCGTA
>Ga0209382_10007150_pt1 | contig 14279 bp, 14 predicted proteins | sample SoiMetdeltSBSDD5_FD_187599 | JGI IMG/M metagenome (GOLD analysis project Ga0209382, IMG submission 187599) | Bulk soil microbial communities from a Populus tree surrounding site in Tennessee, USA - Soil MetaG P. deltoides SBSDD5 (SPAdes) (version 2) | ecosystem: Environmental > Terrestrial >... | reverse complement strand
CGCCCCTCGTCGGCAGCGTCGAGCATCTCGGGGGCGGTCATGCCGGTGGTCGCGGGCACCTGGAAGCCCCACAGCGCAGAGAAGCGAGCCGCGTTCGTCTCGTCGATCGGCAGGCCGCCGGGCAGCACGGTCGCGTAGGCGCCCATCTCGGCACCGCCCTGCACACCGGAATGCCCGCGGATCGGCATCAGCCCGCACTTGTCGCGGCCGACGAACCCCTTGGTCAGGCCGAGGTTGATGATCGCGCGGACGTTGTCCTCGCCGTACTGGTGCTGGGTGACACCCATGCTCCAGACCAGCACCGCGGTGCGGGCCTTGCCGAGCATGGCGGCGAATTCCTCCATCTGTTGCCGTGGGGCGCCGGCGAGGGCCTCAAGTTCCTCCCAGGACTGGTCCTTGACCGCCTGGACGAGCTGGTCGAAGCCCTCGGTGTGGTTGTCGATGAAGCCGTGGTCCAGGAAGCCCTGCTCGATCATGTGCTTGAGCGCGCCGTTGAGGAAGCCGATGTCGCCGCCCACGTTGATGAGGAAGTAGCGGTCGGCGATCTTGGTGCCAAACACCGCGCTCTCCACATTCGATGGCACCCAGTAGCGCTCCATCCCGGGCTCGCGGTAGGGGTTGACCACCGCGACCTTCGTGCTGGCCTTCTTGGCGTGGTAGAGGTACTTCATCGCCACCGGCTGGTTGTTGGCCACGTTGGAGCCGACGAACACGATCAGGTCGCTGCCGATCCAGTCGCTGTACGAGCAGGTCGTGGCGGCCACGCCGAGCGCGCCCTTGAGCCCAAAGGTGCTCGGCGAGTGGCAGACCCGGGCGGCGTTGTCGACCGAGTTGGTCCCCATCGCCCGCACGGCCTTCTGCGCGGCGAAGTAGGTCTCGTTCGGGGTGCCTCGGCTGGTGAGATAGACACCCAGCCGCCCGGGGGTGCTGGCGCGGATACGTCCGGCGACCAGGTCCAGGGCGTCGTCCCAGCCGATCCGGGTGAAGCCCGGCTCCCCCTTTCGCCGCACCATCGGGTAGGGGAGGCGGCCGAGGTCGCGCAACTCGGCGCTGCGCCTGCCCGCCAGGGGGGCCACGTCGGCGAGCAGGTTGGTGTCGAGTGCCGGCATGGTGTTCAGCCGCAGCAGCCGCAGGCGGACATTGCAGAGATGGACCTGCCGGGTGGTCCAGTCGCGCATGCCCTTGGTGCCCAGGGCGCAGCCGTCGCAGGTCCCCTGGGTGAGGATGCGCCAGGCGTACCGGGCCTGGTCGCGGTTCTCCTTGAAGGCCTTCCAGAGCTCCAGATAGTTGTTCGGGTGCTCCTCGCCGATGCCGAACGGCTTCAGGCTGGCCCAGTTGCCCGGGTCCAGCCACTTCTCCCTGGCCACCGCAGCCCCTCTCGACGTCCCTTGGACAGTAAAGCGGGTCCTCCGGCCTGGCGACAGGGCCGGACGCGGGTTGTGCGGTTGGCCAACTCGGCCAGGACGTGAGGGTGGCGCTGGTCGAGCAGTAGGCCGGCCGTCGCGTTGACCGACGGCAGGCGGGCCGCGCCGGGACGACAAGGACCAGCCGCCGGCCAACCACGGCGCAGACCGGCGGTTGCTGACTGCCTGCACTCGGGTTGGTGCTTGCCGGCTGCGGCACCCCCACATCCACCCAAGACAAGCGACCGCGCTAGAGTTCGTGCCGTCATAGGCAACACCCGTTCAGGGGCTGACCGCTCGGCGCTGCAAGGCTGGAAGCGCTCGCCAAGCCGGTCCAAGGGCGCAGAACCTAATGGTCGACACGTTCCTTTTGGCCAAGAGCTTCGTCACCCTGCTGGTGATCACCGACCCGGTGGGGACCGTCCCGATCTTTCTCGCCATCACGGCCGAGTGGGGTACCCGCGACCGCAACCGGGCCGCCTGGCAGGCGGTCGTCGTGGCCGCCCTAGTCATCGCCACCTTCGCCCTGTTCGGCCAACAGATCCTCATCTACCTGGGAATCTCCGTCCCGAGCCTGCAGATCGCCGGGGGGCTGCTGCTGCTGGTGATCGCGCTGGACCTACTGCGCGGCGAGACCGAGAGCATGTCGGGGGTGACCAGGTCCAACGTCGCCTTCGTCCCGCTCGGCACGCCGCTGCTGGCCGGGCCCGGCGCGATCGCGGCCATCATGGTGTTCATGCGCCAGGCCGAGCACGGCGACCAGCGCCTCGGGGTCGCCCTCGGGCTGCTGGGCGTCCTGGCCGTGCTGTACCTGTCGCTGCGGTTCGCCGGCCTGCTCCAGCGGCTCCTGCGCCAGGCCGGCATCGACCTGATCACTCGCATCTCCGGGCTGCTGCTGGCCGCGATCGCGGTCCAGCTCGTGGTCGACGCCCTCCGGGAGCTCGCTCGCGCCGACCTCTGACCGGAAAATGACTGCCTTGCCAGGGTAGGCAACAGCCGACCCCGGCCAAGATGTCATGAGGGCGGGGTTTGTGGGTCGGCGTAGGTCAGGCGGCCGGGGTCAGAGTGACGGCGTAGCCGAGCGCCTGGAGCTGGCGGACGTGGCTGCGAGTCTTGCGATTCTTGTCGATGCTGCTGCTGGACACCGGCGCCCGCCGGGCCGAGATGGGAGGTGAGGGTCATCTTCAAAGCGTGCGCCGACCGTCGCCCGGCTTGGGCCAAGCTTCCGTTCGACTGGCCGGGCCGCCCCATGTCGAAGGTCTCCTTGTCCCGGGTAGCCCCGTGCCGCGTTGAAGCCCATCAGATGCCTTCCTTGCGGATGAACTCCTCGACGTTGACGTCCTTGAAGGTGACCACCCGGACCCTGGTGACGAAGCGGGCGGGCCGGTACATGTCCCACACCCAGGCGTCGTGCAGGGTGATGTCGAAGTAGGTGTCGCCGTCCTGGTTGCGGACCTGCAGGTCGAACTTGTTGGCCAGATAGAAGCGGCGCTCGGTCTCGATCGCATACTGGAACATCCCGAGCACGTCCTTGTACTCCTGGTAGAGCTGCAGCTCAATCTCGGCCTCGTAGCGCTCGAGGTCCTCGGCGCTCATTGCCCCTCCTCGTCTGGCAGGTCGTTCGTCACCGCCGGGTGACCGGTGGCCCACGGCGCGGCCACGCCCGTGAAGGAGTGGCGATGGTAGGACGATGGGCCGAGCGCGCGCAGCGCCGGCCAGCAATGATCTTCAGCAACCCAAGCGAAGCTTCTATTGTCGTCAAAGCTCGAAGCGGCGACCCCTGCTGGCAATGAGAGGCCGGCGATCCTCCCTCCTCCTCTAGGCGCTTCTGGCGGTTGAAGCCGGGGTGAAGCGCACATAGAGGGCGATCAGCATCAGCGCGAGCAGAGCGCCGACGGCGAACAGCCCCCAGCCGGCCCAGTAGATGGCCGGCTTGCCGGCCGACCGGGGCACCGCCGCCTTCGGCGTGGTGACCAGGGCAACGTTGCTGCCGGCCCCACTGGCGGTGGTGGTCGGCCCGGGGCCGCCGCCCGACCCGACGGTGATCACGCCCTTCATGCCCTGGGCGTAGCACCTGGCAGAAGAACGGATAGGTGCCGGCCTTCCGGAACGTCACCGTGCAAGCGTCCCCGACCTTGGTGATGTGCGGGGCTGGCACTTGGAGGCGTCGAACCGCCTGTCCCGGGCGGCGCCTGGCCGGACCCGACCGGATGGGTCTGGCCACCGGCGATCCTGAACGTCACCGTCCCGCCCGGCTTGAGTGCGACCAGGGCCGGCCTGCCACTGGTTGGCGGCGGTGCCGTCGATCTCCTCGCTGCGCTTGGCCTGGCCGAGGGCGCCGCCGAGGAGCGGGAGGCCGGTGGTACCGACGTGAAGCAGCGGCAAGCCCAGATGGCGTATCGTGCCTGGAGGGTCGAGGGTTGACGGGATCTACTGTTTGGCCAGCGATGACGTGTGTGGGTGTCGCCTTCCAGCGCGAGAAGGGTCCGACCCCAGAAGGTGTCGTCGGCCCTCGCACCTGGCAGATGACCCGGACTGCGAGCATGACCCGATGAAGGTCAGCGATCCCCTCCCGCGAGGACTCCGTACTGCTCTGCAACTCACCATCACGCTGCTGAGCACCGGAGCCCTCGTGACGGTCCTGAACGGCCTCCCGCATACCCCGGGAGGAGTACAGCGCCGTCTCGGCCGTCCTGCTGCCCTTCGTGACCACCGCCCTGAACTCGCTCGACGCCCGGGAAAGAGGTTGTCCCGGGGAGTACCGGGAGTCCGCAAGACGCTCCTACCGATGGCCCTCTCGATCCGGGCACCGAGGGTTGAACTATGTCAACCCTGGCAGAGATTGACGCCGAGCTGGCAAGGCTAGCCGAGATCCTGGCCGAGCCCATCACCTGGCACAGCCGTAGGGCTAGGGAGGCCGAGAACGAGCAAGTACGAAACCGCATTGATGAGCTTCTCGAGGAGAGGCTCGCCCTGATCGAACGGTGTAACTAGTCAGCTAGTGCCGCAGCAGGCAACGGTTGCCCGGTTCGCGATTTCGCCGTCGCTGCGCTGAGCATTGCGGTTTCGCCAGACGGTGTAGCGCGGGATTGTGGCCAGACTGCGAGGTCCCGTTGGGAGGTGGCGCATGCAGGCCAGGCATCTGTTCTGGGTGCTGTTGCGCGACCAGGTTGGCCCTCTGCTGCGGGCAGAGGGGTTCCGTGGCTCCGGCCAGTCCTGGCGGCTTGAGCACCCAAGCGGCAACGCCGCTCTCATCCGGATTCAACGAAGCCGGTGGAACACCGCCGACAGCGTGCTGTTCACGATCAACCTGGCGGTCGCGTCCAAGGTCGTGTGGGACTGGCAGCTTACGCGGGAACCGGGGCGTGGACCGGCTCATCCCAGACCCTCAACCCGGCCCGTGGTGACCGGCCGCTGCCGACCCAGCAGCCACGACCCAGCCGGCGGGGGCAGGCACCCACATGACGTCCAGCGCCAGGTGGTGGTCCCGATCCCCTGTCGGGATGGCAGCCGCCGGAATGACCACCAATGCAAGCTAAGGTGGACTCAAAGAGGGTGACCGGTCGGCGCGGGCCAGTTCGATCCGCTGAGTGAGGGTGAACCTCCAGGGCCAGCGCCAGGGCGTCACATTCACCACTTCGAGGGGGAACCATGCGTGTGGTCGACCGGATCGGGGGATGTGCGCGTGGCGTGGTCCGAACAGATGGGGCCGGACGCCGGGCCGCAGATCCCAGATAACCGCTCGGGCGCCGGGGCACAGCACGCGGCCGATCTCGGCCAGGCCGGCCGCCGGGTCGGCCCAGTGGTGCATCGACAGAGTGCCCAGTCGAAGGATCGGTCGGGAAACGCCAACGCGGCGACGTCACCGACCAGAAACTCCGGCCGGCGGCCGTCCCCGTTTCCGAGACGATCAGCGTTAGCGCGGGCGCGGGCGATCATGGCTGGGTCCAGGTCCAGGCCGGTTACCTAGCGGTCCCGGCCGTCCGAGGCTGACAGGCTGCGGCCTGCTGGACGACGGCTGATAGACAGACGATGGTTGCTGTGTCACTCGATGGAATTGACGCGTACCAGGGTGTTGCGGAGAGGGCGGTGGGGTGCTGAGCTGCCGGCCGGGTGCTGGTAGCCCACGGTCGGCCTGGGGTATGGGATGGTGGCTGAGCAGAAGCGGAGGGTGACCAGGTGACCGAGCCGGGAACTCCTGTGGGGCCGCTGGCCGGCCGGGTCGCGCTGGTGACCGGGGCCAGCAGCGGCCTTGGCCGGGCGACCGCGGTCGCCTTGGCCCAGGCCGGCGCGGACGTGGCCGTGCTGGCCCGCGGCCAGCACGACCTGGAGCAGGCCGCGGCCGAGGTCGCGCGGGCCGGGGGCCGGGGGCTGGTGGTGGTGGCCGACCTGGCCGACGCCCAGGCGCTGGTCGGGGCGGTGGCCCGGGTGGTGGAGGCCTTGGGCCGGGTCGATGTGCTGGTGAATGCGGCCGGGACCGACGTGCCCGGCCCGGTGGCCGAGCTGGCCGTCCAGGACTTCGATCGGGTGGTGGCGGTCAACCTGCGGGCGCCGTTCGTGCTGGCCAAGGCGGTCCTGCCGCACATGCGGGCGGCCGGTGGGGGCACGATCGTCAACGTCTCCTCGGTGGCTGGGAAGCGCGGCTGGGCAGGCGCGGCCGCCTACTGCGCCAGCAAGTTCGCCCTGACCGGGCTGACCCAGGCGCTGGCCGCCGAAGGCCGTGCGGATGGCATCCGGGCGTGCGTGCTGTATCCGGGGGCGATGGCGACCAGTTGGGGGGTGTGGTCGCCGGCTGAGCGGGAGCGGACCCAGGGGGAGCGGCCGCCGGCCCGCCGGGCGCTACCGCCGCAGGAGGTGGCGGCGCTGATCGTATGGTTGGCCGCGGCGCCGGCGACGCTGGTGGTCAACGAGGCGGTCGTGAGTCCGCTGGAGGAGCAGGGCTGGCCCTAGCCAGCACCCCATGTGGGTGCGTTGACGCGTACCAACGGGTTGCACAACGCGGGCTTGGCTGGGCTTGCCTTGTGCGGTGGGCGGGTGAAGCCCGAGCGGCATCTGATGACGGGTCTGGCACGCCGATGGGGAATCGGGCGACCGGTCCGCTGGTTGACTGACTGCAAGCTGTCGTCCTCGCCGCCTGGTTGAGGTGCTGCCTTCCCGTCCTCCAGGAGGTCGCCATGCCGGCCGCTGCCTTCGCCGCGTGCGGCCGTGCCCGTGCGCTGTCGTTAAGGCTGAACCTGGTGGAGTGGCTCGTTGTCGGCGCCGACGAAGAGATCGGCTGCGGCGTGGCCCCCCTCGCAGCATCCAAGAGCTGGAAGGTCGAGCCGCGACCGGGTCGAGCGGTCCAGGGGGGCGGCCTCGGCTCCGCGCCTCGTGCCCCGCCGAAACGCCGCTGGCCTGCTGCGCGTTCCTCATCGCAGGAGTTGGGGCAACACCGACTTGCAGCTGAAGTCAGCGATCTGGTGACCGAGGGTGCCGTTGGCGCCTCCGCCAGAGGCGGAGAAGGAGGCAAGGATGCGCAGGACGATCATGCTGGTGGCCATTGTCGCGCTCGGGCTGCTAGTGCTGACGCTGGCGCCAGCCGCGGTGGCCGGCGACAACTTCGTGGCCACGCTGTCGGGCGGTCAGGAGGTCCCGGCGCGCGACACCCAGGCCAGGGGTGTGGCCACCTTCAAGCTCCGCCAGGACGGCGCGGCGCTGGCGTTCAAGCTGAATGTGGCCAACATCGACAACCCGTTCATGGCCCACATCCACTGCGGTGCCGTCGGCGTCAACGGCCCCATCGGCGTGACCCTGTTCATGGGGGCGCCCGCAGCAGGCCGCGTGAACGGGACACTGGCCGAGGGCACGATCACCGCCCCTGACCCCGGCAACGCCTGCGGCTGGACCGACTTGGCGGCGGTGCTGGGCGCATTGGGCAGCGGCGCTACCTACGTCAACGTGCACACCAACGACGGGGTGGACCCGCCCAACACCGGCCCTGGGGACTTCCCCGGTGGGGAGATCCGCGGCCAGGTCCGCTAGCACGCTCCGACAGGGCGGCGGGAATAGGGCTCGACCGGCGCCAGGCGAACGCAAGGGACTAGGTGAGGCTCATGGGGTCGCGTCAACAGAGCCGCGCGGAGTGCGCGAGGAAGGGAAGGCCCCTGATGCAGCTCTTGACCAGCGCACCGGTCCGACTGGCGGCTCCAACCGCTCACGGTTCGGAGAAGGGAAACAGGATGGAATCCTCGAGACCACACCGTACGCGACGTCTCGCCATGACGGCCGCTATTGTCGCGCTGATGGTCCTGGTGCCCGCGGCCGGCGCCTCGGCGGCCAGCGCCACCCGGCAGGTCCAGGTGCTGGACGACTGCGACCCGGCGACCTTCAACGCCGCCATCGGCCCGGGCACCTGCGTCAAGGACGGAGGAACGACCTTCCAGGCGTTCATCGGCCAGCTCCTCGCCCAGGGCCGCGCCCCCGCCTGGCGCTTTGCCCCCGGCCAGCTCAACCTCGACGCCGGCGGCACCCTGCAGGCCAACAACCGCGGCGGCGAGGACCACACCTTCACCGAGGTCGCCAACTTCGGCGGCGGCTGCATCGCTGTCCTCAATGACCTGCTGGGGCTGACCCCGGTGCCGGAGTGTGCGGGGTTCCCCGGCGGGGCCTTCGGGGCGACGCTGGTGCCGGCCGGGGGCACGGTGACGACGGTGGCGCTGCCGCCGGGAGTCCACCGCTATGAGTGCCTCATCCATCCCTGGATGCGGACGACCGTGACCGTCGGTTGAGGATCGGGACCGGGGCACGCGAGTGCTCCGGTCCTCCCCTCTGGCCCAGCGACCCGGTCGACCACCTCGTCCCCCGCACCCAGTTGTCGCCGCGATCTCGAGGAGACACCTCGCACATGGCCGAGGAGGCCCTCATGCGGAAGTTGCTGCTGTTGCTTGTTGCCCTCCCGCTGCTGGTGCTCGGAGCGCCGTCCGCATCCGCCCAGGCCGCGACGTGCACGATCGACCCCCAGGTGGGCCCGGTGACCGGCCAGGTCGGGACCGAGTTCACGTTCTTCATCACCGTGACCGGCTGCGCGTCGTCGAACAAGCTACCGTCGTTCAAGGTCGTCGGCGGTCGCCTTCCCCCGGGTACCAAGCTGTTCGACTTCGCCGGGAGCTCCGGGCTGATCAACGGCGTCCCCACGACCGCCGGGAGCTTCACGTTCACGGTCCAGGTCAAGGACGAGACCCGCGCGACCGACACCGAGACCTTCACGATCGAGGTCCTCCCGCCCGAGGCGCCAACGATCACCACCGTGGCGCTCTCGGGCGGAACGGTCGGCGAGTTCTACTGCTGTGGCAACCTGTTCGCCAGCGGTGGGGTCCAGCCCTACACCTGGTCGGTGGTCGCCGGGGCGCTGCCTCCCGGCCTGGAGCTGCCGAGGCGGGCGAACACCATCTCGGGAACGCCCACCACCGCGGGCACGTTCACCTTCACCGTCCGCGTCACCGACGATCTGGGCGCCTTCAGCGAGAAGGCGCTGTCCATCACGATCAGTTGAGCGTCAGCCGGCCGCGTCGGCGATCCCGTCGATGCGGCCGGCCATCGCAACCTCAGCGGTCATCGGATCGTTCGCAATGCCTCGCGGAACTCAAACCCCAGATGCCCAAAGCCCACGGCGGCTGCCAGCGCCAATCGTTCAACCCCAGAACCCGCCCACAGCCGCCAGCGGGCCCGGGGCGGATCTCGCTCTGCTCGCGCACAGCAAGGCGGAGCTCGAACGGGTGGCTGCTGGGCGTCGCCGCGAGGATGTTCGCGCCCTCCCGCTCGCTGTTGATCATGCCGACGCCGATGCTGTCCTCCCGACGATCGAGCGCGCGATCACGGAGCTCGGCCCGGCTCTTGCCACTCGAGCCTCCCCTAGCGATGCGACCGGGAACGTTCGGGCGCTCGCCTGATGAGTGCGAGCGCCCGCCTCTCAATTGAACGGTTTGTCGGCCGTCGGCGGTACCGTGGCGGCGATGAAGCTGTTGATGATGACCGCGGAGGATGTCGAGCTCCGGGTGCGGCAGCAGACCGATCCTCAGATGATGGCCGAGCTGGGTGGTCCCCGGCTGAGGGAGGCGATCGAGCGGGCGCATGCGAGGTCGCTGGTGTTGGCCGCCGAGGGAAGTTGCTGGCCGCTGAAGGTCGTCCTGGACGGTGCAACCCCTGCTGGCGTGGTCGATGTTTTTCAGTCGTCTCATGGGGGGGAGACGTTCTATGAGATCGGGTGGATGATTCTGCCCGAGTTCCAGGGCCGGGGGATTGCCAGCCAGGCCGTGCGGGAGGTCTTGGGGAAGGCGCGGGCGGAGCGGATGTTCGGGCAGATCCACGCCTTTCCCGCGGTCACGAACGGGCCTTCCAACAAGATCTGCGAGAAGAACGGCTTCACAAAGTTGGGGGAGCGCGAGGTCGAGTTCTCCGGACGGACCCTTCGCTGCAACCACTGGCGGATCGACCTGTTCTGAACCTGGTGCCGGTTGCGAAGACTCGGCATGCCATCAGCCAACGCCGGGCCGTACGGCCTCAGGCTGCCGGCAACACATTCAGTGGCAAACCAGGGCAGGCTGAGATTGCCGCCGCGGCGGCGCCGGCCGAAGGTCCGGCCGAAAGATGCGATGTGCGGGGACCTCCTCCGGCTCAGGCACCGATGATCGTGCGGAGCCACATGGGCGGAGCTCGAAGGAGGTCCCGGTGAGCATCGTAGGAGGCCTGGACGTGCACCGGCGGCAGGTCACCGTTGACTGGGTCGACCGGGCCACCGGCCAAGCCCAGCGAGGCCAGATCACGCCGGCGACCCGGGAAGGGCTTGGCCGGTGGCTGGCGCAGCTGCCAGACCACCACGGGGCGTTCGCGGTGGAGGCGTGCACGGGCTGGCGGTTCGTGGTCGAGGAACTGCAGGCCGTCGGGTGGCAGGCCTATCTGGCTGAGCCGGCCGAGACCGCGGCCCTGGGTGGCTCCAAGCGGCGGGCCAAGACCGACCGGACCGATGCCCAGCTGCTGTGGGAGCTGCTGGAACAAGGCCGCCTGCCGCAGGCGTGGATCCCATCGGCGCAGCTGCCGGGTGCTGCGGGTGCTGGTGCGGCTGCGCAAGACCCTGGTCGATCAGCGCACCGCCTTCAAGTAGCGGCTGCACGCGGTGTTGTTCCACCACGGGCTGCCCTGCCCCGACCAGGCCCTGCTGACCCGGGCCACCCGCAGCTGGCTGGAGCAGCTGGCGTTGCCTGCGGCCAGTCGCCTGCAGGTCACGACCGCGCTGCGCCAGATCGACCAGCTGGAGCTGGAGCTGGATCCGTTGGAGCGCTGCTGCGCGCCTTCAACCTGCCGCCAGGCTGGCTGCCGGGCGTTGATCGACCGCCACGATGGTGATCGGGATGCTGCTCGCGCCGACCATCCTGGCCGAGCTGGGCGACGCCCGCCGTTCGCCAACGGCGACGCGGTCGTGCGCCACACCGGCCTGGACGTGACCGTGCACAGCTCCGACAGCAAGCGCAGCCCCGGGCACCTGTCCCGCCAAGGACCGCAGGTGCTGCGCTGGGCGTTGTTCGAGGCCGCCCACCGCATCCGCCCGCCCGACCTCCCCGACCACGACCTCTCCACCCAGGTGAAGACCCGGGTGGATGGCAACCGGGCCGCCCTGACGGTGGCCCGCAAGCTCGCCCGCCGGATCCGTCACACCCTGATCGGGCTCGGTGACGCCGCCCTCGCCCCAGTCCCGGACCTACCCCTGCCCATGTCGGTGGCCGCCTGACCGCCACCACCGCCGATGCGGGCCCGCCACCGCCCAGCTGTGCGCGGCCCACGCCCGCCCGCGCCTGCCGCCACGGCCCAGCCGTGGGCGGCCTCCAAAGACTGCGTGGCCGCGCACACCCGATCCCCAATCCAGCATCTTGTCGCCGGACCCGCCCGCTGGCGGGTTCGAGCACCCAGATAAGGATGGGCGCTGGCATGCACCACCTGCCATGCCTAGCAGCTGGGGAGGTGGTCCGGTGCCCTGACCATCCTCACCAACCATTGACCTGGAGGCTCCGCACAGATAAGGCGCGGACGCCCCGATCAATCAAGCGCGCGAAGTGCACCCTTACGGCGTGGCCGCACCACCATTGTCTGCCCACGGGGTGCCGGGTGTGGCCTCGGTCCAGCGGTCACCATCCCCGCCCATCTCGCACCGGCCATCCCCAGCTTGTCGCCCGCAGTACCGGCTCGTGGAAGTTGGCCGTGCGCATGTTGTGGCGGGCTTGCGGCGATCGTTACGCCCGAGCGCCAGGTAGCAGGTAGGCCAGGTTTCCAGCTGGCCGCACAGGAACTTTGGGGCTCGCCGTGACGACACCCGGCCGCTGGCGCGGCATCGTCGGTGTCAAGGTCGACTCGTCAGGTGCCCACCAACAGATGGTGAGAACGACAGGGATGGGCTGACCTCCGCCCGAAGGAGGGAGCACACGTGACGGTCCGGTCCATGTTCACTTCGCGGGTGCGTCCCAGACAGCTGGGGTCCAGGCGCCGTCCCCTGCTCGCGCTCGCCGCGCTCGCAGCTGTGGGACTGCTGGCCGCCGGGTGCGGCAGCAGCAACAGCAACTCGGGCTCGGGCGGGTCGGGTTCCCAGGGAGGGGCATACGGCGCCGGCGGCACCCCCACGACGGGCAGCACACCGTCCAGCGTGGCCACGGTCAAGGTCGCCAGCACCAAGCTCGGGCCGATCCTCGTCGACGGCAGCGGGCGGACCCTCTACCTGTTCATGAAGGACCGGCCGGACCAGTCGGCCTGCAGTGGCGCCTGCGCGGCCGCCTGGCCGGTTGACCACAGCAGCGGCACCCCCAAGACGGGCAGCGGCGTCAAGACCTCGCTGCTCGGCACGATCCATCGCAGCGACAACACCACCCAGGTCACCTACAACGGCCACCCGCTGTACTACTACTCCGGCGACAGCAAGCCCGGGCAGCTCAACGGCGAGGGCGTCAGCGCCTTCGGCGCCGAGTGGTATGTCGTGGGCTCCGCCGGCGGCAAGGTCGAGGGTGCCGGCTCCTGACCGGGCGGGCCGCGCCAGCGCCGCCACCGTGCCGCCTCGTCGTAGGGTAGGGGCGCCATCCCAGGTCCTGTCGTGGACGCTGCGGGTCGGCACCGCCGCCGCGCTGGGGATCGACGCCGCTGTCCATGCGCGCAACGCGCCCGCCTACGACGTCGTCAAGGCCACCGTCAGCCAAGGGGAGCTGTTCCGCGTGGAGGCAGCCCTCGCAACCGTCGTGGGCCTGCTCGTCCTGATTCGGCCACGTCGAAGCAGTTGGGTCGCCGCCTTGCTGGTCGCGGCCAGCGCCCTCGCGGCCGTCCTGCTGTACCGGTACGTCGATCTCGGGTCGCTGGGCCCATTCCCGGACATGTACGAGAACACTTGGCAGGTGCCGGGCAAGCTCCTGTCGGCCTCTGCCGAGGGCGTCGCGGTCGTGCTCGCGGCCCTGGGCCTACTCACCCACCGCAACCGCACACGGACGCGCGCCAGCCGGGGTTCCCATCATAGAGAGCCACTCTCCCTGTTGCCGGAGGCTCGACCCTAGGTTCCGACGCGACCCCCGATCACACCTTCACTTGCGCGGTTGTGTGGGAACGGGAGGTACTGTCCCGGATCGTGAGCCGCCCTCGCCTTGACGGTAAGGATGTGGTCGCGTACTCCGCCCTGGATCCGGTTGCTGTCGTCTACCGTGCCGGCGGCCGTGACCAGGGGGTGTCGGGCTTGGGCTGGAGCTCGCCGTCGACCCAGATGTCGGCGCGTTCGTTGTAGAAGCAGACCAGGTTCTCGATCTTGGGACACTCGGGGATCGGGAACGGGTAGCTCCAGGCGATGTCCTCCTCGACGGTGTCGCCGACCCTGGCCGACCAGTAGCGGGCCCTGCCCTTGTAGGGGCACTGGGTCTGGCGGTCGGTCGCCATCAGCAGGTCCATGCGCACGTCCGCCTTGGGCAGGTAGTAGCGAGCGGGCAGGCCGGTCTCGAACAGCAGCCACGGCCGGCGGGTCTCGGCCAGGGTCTGTCCGGCCACCGCGACCCGCACGTGCCTGGAGCTTGAGAGCACGTCCACCCGGTGGTAGGGGTCGCGCGGGTGGACGAAGACCTCGTCGTCCTCCTCGAACCAGGCGTCCATCCGGTTCCAGTACAAGGCCAGGTAGCCCTTGATGTCGCTGCGCTCGGGCAGCGGGTCCTGATAGCTCCACACGACGTTGCCGACCACCCGCTCACCGACCCTGACCGACCAGTAGGAGGCGTCGCCCTTGTACGGGCAGTGGGTGGAGGTGCCGGTCGGCTCCAGCAGGTCGCCGCGCACGTCGTCGGGTGGGAAGTAGTAGACGGGTAGGTGCCTGGCCTCCAGCAGCAGCAGCGCCCGGGAGGAGTCGACCACGGCCACGTCGTCCAGGAAGGCCCGGACGCGGCGGGGGTACGGCTCGGTCCAGATGGGGTGGTCGCTGCTGGGGCGGTGGCGGGCCACGGCCTTGAGGTCGCGGTCCTCCAGGGCGTCGGTCATAGGGCGCCTCCCGTTCGGCGTCGCGGCGGCGTTGGTCCATTCTGCCTGAAGGGTGCGCAAAGTCGGACGTGGCCTGTGAGGTGCATGTTCGCTTCCGTGGCTCGGTATGGTGACGCCCCCGCTGCCCTGACCGGGAGGCCGCCGCCCTGGTGTTCTCGAAACTCGCCTACCTGACGCTGTGCCGGTCCATCCAGCTGCTGGTGCTGCTCGCTCGCGGTGACGCCGCCAAGGATCTGGAGATCCTGGTCCTGCGCCAGCAGCTCACCGTCCTGCGCCGCCAGGTCCCGCGGCCCAGGTTCGAGCCCGCCGACCGAGCGCTGCTCGCCGCAATCAGCCGCATGCTGCCCCGCTCCG
>Ga0209382_10007149_pt1 | contig 14280 bp, 14 predicted proteins | sample SoiMetdeltSBSDD5_FD_187599 | JGI IMG/M metagenome (GOLD analysis project Ga0209382, IMG submission 187599) | Bulk soil microbial communities from a Populus tree surrounding site in Tennessee, USA - Soil MetaG P. deltoides SBSDD5 (SPAdes) (version 2) | ecosystem: Environmental > Terrestrial >... | reverse complement strand
CGCTGACCTAGGTCTCAATCCGAGTGCACTGCCTGAGCCTCGTTCTGACTGCCTGACCTAAGTTACGACCAACGGATGACGGGCCGGGGTGGAGGGGTGGTGGGGGTGCGCATGTAGCGGAGTGGGACCCCTTCGTCCCGCCTGCAGCGCGAAGCGCTGCAGCAACGGGCGAACGGGTGACGGAGCTACATGCGCACCCCCACCACCCCTCCGCCCCGGCCCGCCACCCGCTAGAACGATCCGTGACGTCCGGCGCCGGATGCGAAGCGCTGTGCACCGGAAAGGCTTTCGCCTGTGTTGAAGGTTGCGGCGCCGAGCTGGTATTCGCGGCGGAGGGCGGCGGGGAGGCGCACGCCGATGGATTCGTGGGCCGAGCGGCGGTCGCTGCGGACGCTGTTCGGTGGGAACGACGCGATCGTGGCGGCGAGGGCTTCGGCTTCGCGGCGGGCTTCGCCGCGGGGCACCACGCGATTGGCCAGGCCCATGGTTTCCGCTTCGCGCGCGTTCACGGGGCGGCCCGTCATGATCAGGTCGAGCGCGCGTCCGAGGCCGATCAGCGCGGGCAGGCGCACCGTGCCGCCGTCGATCAGCGGGATGCCCCAGCGCCGGTTGAAGACGCCCATCACCGCGTCCTCCTCGACGATGCGCAGATCGCACCACAGCGCGAGCTCGAAGCCGCCCGCGACGGCGTAGCCCGCGATCGCGCCCAGCACGGGCTTCGAGAGCAGCATGCGCGTCGGGCCCAGCGGGCCGTCGCCGTACGCGATCTTGCGCTTCTTCGGCCCGGCCGCGACCGCCTTGAGATCGGCACCGGCGCAGAAGGTGCCGTTCGCGCCCCACAGCACGGCGACGCGCGCGTCCTTGTCGCGCTCGAAGGCGCGGAAGGCCTCGATCAGCGCCTTGCCGGTTGGGCGATCGACCGCATTGCGCCGGTCCGGCCGGTCGAGAATGATGGTGGTCACCGCACCCTGTGTCTCGGACCTGACGGCCGGTCGTTCCATGATCGTCGTCTCCCGGAAGTGAGCGTGCACTCGACGAAATGTCGCTGCGACTATACGCGTGCACGCTGCGTGGCGGCACAATGAACTTGACGCGCCGTCGCGGCGTGAGGTACCAAGATCTTGTCCCTGCGCTGTTCGTGATGCCGGAGGGAAGTTTCAACCTCGTTAACAAAAGGGGAGCTGTGGACGAGGGTGGTGTGCAAGCCCCTCTCGAAGGGGAAGCCTAAAGCCCTCAAATTAACGGCGCCCACCTGGTGATACCAGGTTCGAAACACCACGGCACACGGCAGAGGCGGGGATTTGACTCCCTCGCTCGGTGCCCCCTATACTGCGGCAATGCAAGGCATTTGGCTCATTCTCGACTCGATCATCGCGGTCCTTGCGCTGGTGCTCGGTTTCATTCTTCACAAGTGGATCAGCGAGCGAAAAATCGGCGACGCGTCGAGACAGGCCCAGCGCCTCGTTGACGAGGCGGAGCGCGACGCCGCCAACCGCCTGAAAGCCGCCGAGCTCGAGGTGAGGGAAGCCACGCTCAAGTCGCGCGCCGCCTTCGAGGAAGAGACGCGGCAGCGCGAAGGAAAGATTCAGCAGATCGAGCAGCGCGTGCTCTCGAAGGAAGAGGAGCTCGCGCGCAAGCTCGATCAGCTCGAGCGCCGGCTCAACGAGTCCGTGTCGAAGGAGCGCGATCTCACCAACCGCGAAAGGTCTGTCACGGACAAAGAGGGCCGCCTGGCCTCCGCCCTCGACGAGCAGCGGCGCAAGCTCGAGTCGATCGCCAGCCTCACCGCCGAAGAAGCCAAGCGCCAGCTCCTGGCGCAGATGGAGATCGAAGCCAAGCGCGAGGCGCAGCTGATGGCGATGCGCCTCGAAGAGGAAGCGCGCGAGACCGCGCAGGTGAAGGCCCGCGAGGTGCTCGCGACGACGATCCAGCGGCTGGCGCCGGACTACACGGTCGAGACCGCGGTCTCCGTCGTCGATCTGCCGTCCGACGACATGAAGGGGCGCATCATCGGCCGCGAGGGGCGCAACATTCGCGCGCTCGAGCTCCACACGGGCGTCGACCTCATCGTGGACGACACGCCCGAGGCGGTGCTGATCTCCGCGTACGACCCGTACCGGCGCGAGATCGCGCGCCGCGCGCTGCAGGTGTTGATCGCCGACGGCCGCATCCATCCGGCGCGCATCGAGGAAGTCGTCGAGAAGATCAAGAAGGAGATGGAGCAGCACCTGAAGGAAGAGGGCGACAAGGCCTGCTTCGAGATCGGCGTGCACAACCTGCACCCCGAGCTGATCAAGCTGGTCGGCCGCATGAAGTTCCGCACCTCGTACGGCCAGAACTGCTTGCAGCACTCCAAGGAAGTCGCGTGGCTCGCCGGGATGATGGCGGCCGAGGTAAAGGCCGACGTCAAGCTCGCCAAGCGCATGGGCCTCTTGCACGACATCGGCAAGGCGCTCACGCACGAGCAGGAGGGCAGCCACCCCGAGCTCTCGCTGCAGGTGCTCACGAAGTACAACGAGTCGGCGAAGGTCATCAACGCCGCGCTCTGTGGCCACGAGAACGTCGAGCCCGAGACGATCGAGGCGGTGCTGGTCGAGGCCGCCGACGGCATCTCGGCCGCGCGCCCGGGCGCCCGCCGCGACGTGCTCGAGTCCTACATCAAGCGCCTGGCGAAGCTCGAGGAGATCGCGCTCTCGTACAAGGGCGTCGAGATGTGCTACGCGATCCAGGCCGGGCGCGAGCTGCGCGTGATGACGAAAGCCGACATCGTGTCCGATCTCGACGCGCACCAGCTCGCGAAGGACATCAGCAAGCGTATCGAGGCCGAGATGCAGTACCCCGGTCACATCAAAGTCATCGTCATCCGAGAGACACGCGCCGTCGAAGTGGCGAAGTAGTTCCCGATGAACATCCTGATGGTCGGCGACGTCTTCGGCGAGCCGGGCCGGCAGGCGGTCGCGAAGCTCGTGCCGCAGCTTCGCCAGGAGCACGCGATCGACTTCGCGGTCGTCAACATCGAGAACGCCGCGGCCGGATTCGGCGTGACTCCGGCGATCGCGCGGCAGGCGTTCGAATACGGCGCCGACGTCCTGACGTCGGGCAATCACATCTGGGACAAGCGCGAGATCGTCGAGTACATCACCAAGGAAAACTTATTGTTGCGCCCCGCGAACTTCCCGGCGGGCACGCCCGGTGTGGGGCACATCACCGTGAAGGCCGGCCCGCACAAGGTCGCGGTGCTGAACCTGATGGGCCGCGTGTTCATGCTGCCGATCGACTGCCCGTTCCGGAAGGCCGACGAGATCCTGCCCGAGATCCGCAAGGAAACGCCGATCGTCCTGGTCGACATGCACTGCGAGGCGACGTCCGAGTCGCTCGCGATGGGCTGGTATCTGGACGGCCGCGTGAGCGCGGTGGTCGGGACCCATCGCCACGTGCAGACGGCCGACGAGCGCGTGCTGCCGGGCGGCACCGCCTACATCACCGACCTCGGGCTGACCGGACCGACCGACGGTGTGATTGGCGTCGACCGCAATCAGATCATCCAGCGCTTCCTCAACCAGATGCCGACCCGGTTCGAGACCGCCAAAGGCCCCGCGGCTCTGCAGGGCGTGGTGATCGTGGTCGAGCCCGAGACCGGCCGCGCGACGTCGATTCGCCGGCTGCGCGTCGCGGCTTGACCCTCGACGGCAAGGTCGTCGCGCAGAAGGTCCAGGACGAGGTGCGCACGGGAGTCGCGCGGTTGAAAGACCGCACGGGCACGGTCCCGACCCTCGCCGTGGTGCTGGTCGGCGATTTCGCGCCGTCCAAGATCTACGTCGCGAACAAGAAGCGCGCCGCCGACACTGTGGGCATCGCCTCCCAGGACCACGTCCATCCGGCGGGGCTCGAACGCACGGCCCTCTTGGCGCTCCTCCGAAAGCTCAACGCCGATCCCGGGGTGCACGGGATTCTGCTCCAGCTGCCGCTTCCGGCCGGGCTCGACGAGGACGAGGCGATCGAGGCGATCGCGCCCGAGAAGGACGCGGACGGGCTTCACCCGCAGAACCTCGGGCGGCTGCTCGCGGGCGAGCCCGGCGTCGTGCCGTGCACGCCGGCCGGCTGCCTGGAGATCCTCGATCACTACGGCTGCGACCTCAAGGGCGCCGAGGCGGTCGTGATCGGCCGCTCGCGCCTGGTCGGCAAGCCCCTCGCGCAGCTCCTGCTCGCGCGCCACGCGACGGTCACGACCTGCCACACGCGCACGCGCGATCTGGCCGCGCACACGCGCCGGGCCGACGTGCTCTGCGTCGCGGCCGGACGCCCGCGCACGGTGACGGGCGACATGGTCAAGCCGGGCGCCTGGGTGATCGACGTCGGGATCAACCGCCTGGAGACCGGCAAGCTCGTGGGCGACGTCGATTTCGAGAGCGTCGCGGCGCGGGCGCACGCGGTCACGCCCGTGCCCGGCGGTGTGGGCCCGATGACGATCGCGATGCTCCTGCGCAACACCCTGCGCGCGGCCGAGCGCCAGCTGGGTGCGGCATGAGCACGGGCCGCGCGGTCCTGACGGTTTCCGAGCTGACGCGGCGGCTGCAAGAGGTGCTCGAGGATCGCTTCCCTGCGGTGTGGGTCGAGGGCGAGATCTCGAACTTCCGCCTGTACGGCTCGGGCCACGCCTACTTCACCCTGAAGGACGCCGACTCGCAGATTCGCGCGGTGCTCTTCAGGAATCGCGGGCGCCGCATCAAGTTCGAGCCCGCCGACGGCCTGCACGTGATGGCCTTCGGCAGCATCGAGGTCTACGCCCAACGGGGTGAGTATCAGATGGTGATCGAGCTGCTCGAGCCCAAGGGGCTCGGCGCCTTGCAGCTCGCGTTCGAGCAGCTCAAGACGCGCCTGCAGGCCGAGGGACTCTTCGACCAGGCGCGCAAGCGCGAGCTGCCGCGATTTCCGCGCAAGATCGGCATCGTGACCTCGACGAGCGGCGCGGCGATCCGCGACATCCTCCGCGTGATCGGCCGCCGCTTCGGCGAGCTGCACATCGTGATCGCGCCCTGCCGCGTGCAGGGTGACGGCGCGGCCGAGGAGATCGCCCAGGGCATTCGCGATCTGAACGCACTCGGCGGCGTCGACGTCATCATCGTCGGCCGGGGCGGCGGCTCGCTCGAGGATCTGTGGGCCTTCAACGAGGAGCTCGTCGCCCGCGCGATCGTGGGCTCGAAGGTGCCGGTGGTGTCGGCCGTCGGCCACGAGGTCGACTTCACGATCGCCGACTTCGTCGCCGACCTCCGCGCGCCGACGCCGTCGGCGGCGGCCGAGCTGGTGGTGCGCGAGAAGCAAGCGGTCGTCGACAGCCTCGGTCAGCTGCGCGCGCGGCTCGAGCGCTTCGCGGCCCGGCCGCTGCGCGACCTCGAGCGCCGCGTGGACGAGCTGACCGCGCGGCTGCGCCGGGCGATGCGCACCGAGCTCGGACGCGCCAATCATCGGGTGGCGCTCTCGACCCGCGCGCTGCGCGCCTCGGATCCGGTGGCGCGGGTCGCGCGGGACCGCCATCGTCTGGAGAATCTCCAGTCGCGCATGACCGCATCGCTCAACCGCCGCCGCGATCGGGCGCGCTACGCGCTCGAGACCGCCGTCGGCCGACTCGATTCGTTGTCGCCGCTGGCGGTGCTCGGGCGCGGCTACAGCCTCACGCGCACGGCGACGGGCGAGGTCGTTAGAAGCCCCGCGCAGGTGAACGTCGGCGACGCCATTCGCGTGCTCTTGCACCGTGGCAGCCTCGATGCGCGGGTCACCGACACGAGGGAGAGGGATGACCGACCTCAAGTTTGAGGATTGCCTGGCGCGGCTCGAGCAGATCGTCGGCCGGCTCGAGACCGGCAACCTTCCGCTCGAGGAGTCGTTGAAGATCTTCGAGGAAGGCATCGGGCTGGCGCGGAGCTGCGCCCGCTACCTCGAGGACGCCGAGAAGCGCATCGAGGTGCTGGCCCGGGACGAGAGCGGCACGCTCGGCGCGCGGCCCGTCGCCTGGGAGCCGGAGAGGGAGCAATGAGCGCCTTCGACCTCGAGGCCTATCTGAAGGAACGGCGCCTGCTGGTCGACGCCGCGCTCGATCGCTTCCTGCCGAGCGAGGACACCCAGCCGCCGTCGGTCCATCGCGCGATGCGCTACAGCGTGCTGGCCGGCGGCAAGCGCTTGCGCCCGATCCTCGTGATCGCGGGCGCCGAGCTGGTCGGCGCTGCGCCGGGCTCGGTCATGCCGACCGCGTGCGCGCTCGAGATGATCCACACGTACTCCCTGATCCACGACGATCTGCCGGCGATGGACGACGACGACTACCGGCGCGGCCGGCTCACGAATCACAAGGTGTTCGGCGATGCTGTCGCGATCCTGGCGGGCGACGCGCTGTTGACCCTGGCCTTCCAGTTGGTCGCGCAGAACGCGGCGCTGACCTCCGTCGACGCGAAGGTGGTCTGCGACGCGGTCGCGGAGATCGCGGAGGCGGCCGGCACGCTCGGCATGGTGGGCGGGCAGGTCGTGGACATCGAGTCAGAAGGCAAGACGGTCACGGCCGACCAACTCGAGTACATCCACATCCACAAGACGGCCGCGCTGCTGCGCGCGTCGCTCTCGGTCGGCGCGCGCCTGGGCGGGGCCGACGCCGCCGCGCTCGCCGCGGTCCGCGAAGCCGGGCAGAGCCTCGGCCTCGCGTTTCAGATCGTCGACGACATCCTGGACGTCGAGGGTAGTCTAGAAACACTCGGCAAGCCGGCCGGCAGCGACGAGCGCAAGCAGAAGGTGACCTATCCATCGCTGCACGGCATCGAAGCGTCGCGCCTCGAGGCGCGGCGACTGATAGAACGAACGAAGAGCCGGCTCGGCGTGTTCGGTGCCCGAGCGGTGCCGCTCTGCGCGCTGGCGGACTTCGTCGTGGAGAGGAAAAGCTAGTGTCGTCGATCACAGGGCTCTACGCGCGCGAGATCCTCGACTCGCGCGGCAATCCGACGGTCGAGGTGGAAGTGCAGCTCGAATCCGGTGCCTGGGGCCGCGCCGCTGTGCCCTCGGGCGCCTCGACCGGCAAGCGCGAGGCGATGGAGCTGCGCGACGGCGACGGCCAGCGCTATCGCGGCAAGGGCGTGCGCCAGGCGGTGCGCAACGTCGAGGAGACGATCGCGCCGGAGGTCGAAGGGATGGAGGCCTCCGAGCAGGCCGCGCTCGACCAGGCGCTCCTCGAGCTCGACGGGACACCGAACAAGTCGGCGCTCGGCGCCAACGCGATCCTCGCGGTCTCGCTCGCGGTCGCGCGCGCCGCGGCCGACGACGCCGGCCTGCCGCTCTACGCCTACCTCGGCGGCGTCGGCGCGCGGCTCATGCCGGTACCGATGCTGAACGTGCTGAACGGCGGCGCCCACGCCGACAACGGGATCGACTTTCAGGAGTTCATGCTGGTGCCGACCGGCGCCGAGAACTTCTCGAGCGCGATCCGCATGGGCGCCGAGATCTTCCACACGCTGAAAGAGATCCTGCACGACAAGGGCCTCGCGACCGGCGTGGGCGACGAGGGCGGCTTCGCGCCGAACCTGGCCAGCAACACCGCCGCGCTCGATCTGTTCGTGCAGGCGGTCGAGAAGGCCGGCTACCGGCCCGGCGGCGACGTCTTCTTCGCGCTCGACGTGGCGGCCAGTGAGTTCGCCGAGCCCGGCGGGCGCTACCGGCTGCGCCGCGAGAACCTCGTGCTCTCGAGCGAGGAGATGATCCACCGTTACGAGCAGCTGCTCGACCGGTATCCGATCGTCTCGATCGAGGACGGCCTGGGCGAGGACGACGTGGCCGGCTGGGGCGCGATGACGCGCAAGCTCGGCGGGCGGGTCCAGCTGGTGGGTGACGATCTGCTCGTCACGAATCCCGCGATCATCCAGCAGGCGATCAAGAACGGCCTGGCCAACGCGGTGCTCGTGAAAGTCAACCAGGTGGGCACGCTCACCGAGACGCTCGAAGCGATCGAGTTGTCCAAGCGTGCCGGATACGGCACCGTGATTTCCCATCGCTCGGGCGAGACCGAGGACACGTTCGTGGCCGACCTGGCCGTCGCGGTCAACGCGGGCCAGATCAAGACCGGCTCGGTCGCCCGCGGCGAGCGGACCGCGAAGTACAACCAGCTGCTGCGCATCGAGGAAGAGCTGGGCCACGCCGCGTCGTGGCCGGGCCGCTCCCTCTACACCCGCGTCGCGCGGTGAGGCGGCGCCCTGTCGACGTCCAGGGGCTGAGCCCAAAGCGCCTGGGCACCGTCGCCATGGTCGTGCTCGCGGTCGGCCTGGCCGTCTTCGGCGTGAAGGAATCGGTGCGCGCCTGGCAGATGCGGCGCGACATGCACGCGGTCGAGCGCGAGCTCGCCGCGCTGCGCGCCAAGCAGGCCGATCTCACCCGCACCGTGGAGCGCCTGCGCAACGACCCGCTCTACATCGAGAAGCTCGCCCGCGAGGAGATGGGCATGGTCCGCGAGGGCGAGACCGTCCTGAAGTTCCCGTCGCAGACGACGCCGGCAGCTCCTCCGCAGCCCCCGCGCTGAGGGCCGCACGTGGACGCGCTCTGGGCCTGGCTCTGGGGCACCGGCTGGTTCTGGTTCGCGATGTTCTGGGTGGCCCTGCTCGTCAACGGCCGCGCCGCGTTCAAGCTCTTGCTCGACTGGAAGGGCATGCTCACCACGTGCCGCTTCGTGGAGCGCGCCTACGAAAGCCTCGCGAGTCTCCCGGACGAGGCGGCGCTCGAGCGCGACCCGCAAGCGCCCGTCTTCGTGCACCTCGTGCCCGCGTGGCAGGAGCCCGCGATCGCGACGAACCTGCGCGCGCTGCTCGACTCGCGCTACCCGCACGCCAAGCTGCACGTCGTCGTCGCGACGCGTGAGGAGGAAGAGCGCTCGCCGCATCCGTCGATGGGCGTGTCGACCGCCGAGCTGGTTCGCCGCTTCCGTGAAGGTCTTCCGCCCTGGCAGCAGAAGATGCTCTCGCTCGTCGCGATGCCGCCAGGTGGGGGCGCTAAAGCCGCCCAGCTCAACTGGGCGCTCCGGCCCGAGGTGCTCAAGCCGCTGCTCGATCTTCGCTACGATCCCGCGCGCGTCTGGATCGGGCTGAGTGACGCGGACTCGATCCCCGATCCGAATGCCTACCGCTGGATCGCCGCCGACCTCGCGCAGAACCGCGACCGGCTCGCCTACCAGGGCGTGACGCTCTCGCTCGCCAACTTCGATCGGCTCGACGTGCGCGGGCGCGTGTGCGCGGTGCAGCAATCGTCGATCTTCATCCGCGTCTCGATCGCGCGGCTGATCAACGAGCGCCGGCGCATCGACGGGTTCGCGCGCTTCCAGGCTCGGGCGCCCCGCGTGGCCCGCGTGCTCCGGCCTCTGTTCGAGCTCTGCTTCCGGCGCTCGCAGATCTGCCTCGGCCACAACCAGTTCGTGCGGCTCGACGTCATGCAGAGTCTCGGAGGCTTTCCGACCTCGGGCGCCACGGAGGACTCGACGCTCGGCTACGCGCTCGGCGCCCGCGGCGTGCTGATGGCCGCGATGCCGATGCTGGAGCTGGTCGACATGCCCGAGACGAACGCCGGCATGGTTCGCCAGAACGCGCGCTGGTACAAGGGCGTGCTCGACGACATCGCGTTCCTCGCCGGCGCGTGGCGCGCGCGGCCGACCGCGTACAACTTCGCGCAGCTCGCCCGGCACGTCGGCAACAAGGTGATCGAGTGGCCCATCGCCGCCGTCGTCTATCCGGCGCTCGGCTTCCTCGGCTGGCACCTCGCGTATCGATTCTCGTATCACCCCGTGTGGTTCCTGCTGGGGGTGGCGTTTCCCTCGATCTCGCTCGGGCTCACGATCTGGGTCGGCGGCATCGTCACGCAGGACATGATCGAGAGCCTTACCCCGCACTTTCCGCGCCGGGTCGACGTCGCCCGCACGACCCTGAAGGCAAAGTTCTGGGGGATCTTCCGCTGCCAGACGTACTGGCTCCTGGCCACGCGCGGCGCCTGGCGCGTGCTGTGGGCGATCGCGCGCAGCGGCCGATTCGAGCCGGTGAAGACCGACCGCGCCGTTCGCGGGAGCTGACGCGCTGGACCGAGCCGACCGACGGCTGGCGCGGCGGCTCGTGCTCGACGAGCTGTTCGATCTGTCGCTGTATCAGAGCCTGCGCGGACTGTCGCCGACTCACTTGCAGAGCATTCTCGACCGGTTGATCCCGATCGAGGCGCATCACTTCAATTTCTGGCAAGAGTTCTTCGGCCTGCACATCGAGCGGCTGGACCTCGCGCGGCGGCTGAAGCTCCAGCTGATCCTGCTTGTCTGTCGGGTGTTCGGCGCGCCGGCCATTCATCTCGTGCTGGAAGCGATCGAGGTCTACGGCGTCCGGAAGTATCTGAGGGTCTGGAGCACCTACGGCGACGGGCCGCGGGGCGCGGCCGTGCGCGAGATTCTCGAGGACGAGTTCAAGCACGAGGACGTCGTGGTGACCAGCGCGACCGAGCTTCAGCTGAGCCCTGAGCGGGTGCGCAACATCTTTCTCGGCTTGAACGACGGGCTCATCGAGATCCTCGGCGCCGTCAGCGGCTTCTTCGCCGCCCTCGGAAACGCCACGGCCGTGCTCATGGCCTCGATCACTGTGGCCGTGGCGGGAGCGCTCTCCATGGCGGCGGGAGCCTGGGCCGCGGTCGATTCGGAAGCGGAGATCCGGGCGACCGAGGCCGCGCGGCGCCGCTTTCTGGGAGAACCCGATCGACAGGAAGAAACCGGCGAGAGCCCGCTGCGCTCGGCGCTCGTCGTCGGGACGAGCTACTTTGCCGGCGCGCTCGTTCCGGTGCTCCCCGTGCTTGCGGGTGCAACGACGGTCTTGCCGTCCGCGCTCACCGCGGGAAGCATGATCGTCGTCGTGTCGATGCTCCTGTCTTTTCTGTCCGGGATGGAGATGAAACGGCGGGTCGTGGCGAACCTCGTGACGATCACAGCGGCCGTCGCGATCACGTTCACCATCGGTCTCCTGGTGAAGCGCATCTGGGGCATCTCCGCGTAGCGCTGCACGCCGGCCGCGGTCGTGACGCTACAGCAGGCCGAGCTTCAGCTTCGCGGCGTCGGACATCCGGCAAGAGTCCCAGGGCGGGTCGAACGTGATCTCGACCTTGGCGTCGGTGACGCCCGGGACCGTCCGCACCGCGCGCTCGACTTCAGCCGGAAGCTCTTGAGCCGCGGGACAGTTGGGCGAGGTCAACGTCATGCGGACGTCGACAGCTCCGTCTGGCGCAACGCTGATCCCGTAGATCAGCCCGAGCTCGTAAATGTCGACCGGGATCTCGGGGTCGTAGCAGCGGTGCAGCGCCTGGATCACGTCACGCTCGATCACGGTAGGGTCAGCCATCTCTACGTTCCTCCCATTTACTCCGTTGACACCGGTGCGGCAGCGCCACTGAGCGCGGCCCGCAAGGTGTGCCAGGGAAGGACGGCGCACTTGATGCGACTTGGGAACTCTCGTACGCCGGAGAAGACGGCCAGCTTGCCGACGCCGTCGCCGGTGCTGTCGCCGTGCGACGAGTCCGACGTCAGCATGGCGTGGACGCTCTGAAACAAGGCATCGGCTTCGTCCACGCGCTTGCCGATCACGCCGGCCGTCATCAGCGAGGCCGACGCCTTCGAGATGGCGCAGCCCTTGCCCTGGAAGGCGGCGTCCTTGATCACGCCGTCTTCCACGTTCAGATAGAGCGTGATCTGGTCGCCGCAGAGCGGGTTGTAGCCCTCGGCCCTGCGGTTGGCGCCCTCGAGCACGCGGAAGTTTCGCGGCTTCCTGTTGTGATCGAGGATCACCTGCTGATAAAGCTCGCGCAGCTCACTCATCCGCTGATGATCTCCCGCGCCGTCCGCACGGCGGTCGCCAAGGTTTCGAGCTCGGCCGGCGTGTTGTAGAGACCGAGCGACGCCCGCACGGTCGCCGGCACGCCGAAGCGGTCCATGACCGGCATCGCGCAGTGGTGACCGGCGCGCACGGCCACGCCCTCGTGGTCGAGAATGGTGCCGACGTCGTGCGGGTGGACTCCATCGAGCACGAACGAGAGCACCGCGGCCTTGCGGCGCGCCGTCCCGATGAGGCGAACGCCCGGCACCGCCTGGAGCAGCTCGGTCCCGTACTCGAGGAGCTCGTGCTCCCAGGCTGCGATGCGGTCGAGGCCGAGGCCGGCCATGTAGTCCAGCGCCGTCGCCAGGCCTATCGCGCCCGCGATGTGCGGGGTGCCAGCCTCGAACTTGTAGGGCAGATCGTTGTAGGTGGTCTTCTCGAACGTGACCATCTTGATCATGTCGCCGCCGCCCTGGTAGGGCGGCATCCGCTCGAGCCACGCCTCCTTGCCGTAGAGCACACCGATACCCGTCGGCCCGTACGTCTTGTGGCCGGAGAAGACGAAGAAGTCGCAGTCGAGCGCCCGCACGTCGACCGCCTGGTGGGGTGCTGCCTGCGCGCCGTCGAGCAGCACCGGGATGTTCTCTCGACGCGCGAGCCGAATGATCTCCTCGATCGGCGTAACCGTCCCCAGCGCGTTCGACACCTGCGTGATCGCCACCAGGCGCGTCCGAGGACCGAGCAGCCGAGCGTACTCGTCCATGATCAGATCGCCGCGGTCGTCGACCGGCACCACCTTGAGTCGGGCGCCCTTCTCCTCGCACAGCATCTGCCACGGCACGATGTTGGCGTGATGCTCGATCGCCGAGATCACGATCTCGTCTCCCGCGCCGACGGCCTTGCGGCCGAAGCTCGCCGCCACGAGGTTGATCGCTTCCGTGGCCTGGCGCACGAACACGATCTCGCGTGGCGAGGCCGCGTTGAGATGGCGCTGGATACGGCGGCGCGCGCTCTCGTACGCGTCGGTCGCGCGCTCGCTGAGCAGGTGCACGCCTCGATGGATGTTGGCGTTGTCTCGCGTGTAGTACGCGGTCAGCGCGTCGATCACCGCCTGCGGCTTCTGAGTGGTCGCCGCGTTATCCAGATAGACCAGTGGCTTACCGTGGACCTGCTGATGCAGGGCCGGGAAATCCTGGCGGATGCGTTCGACGTCCCAGCCGGTGGCGTCGGGCGCTCGCGAGGGTCGAGTGATCGTGCTCATCGCATCTCCTTGCTATCGGTACCGAGCCGGGCCTCGAGGGCGCGATCGAGATAACCCCGGATCGGCTCCACGGCGATCCGATCGACCACTTCGCGCACGAACCCGAGAGTCAGCAGTCGTCGAGCCGCGCGCTCGTTCAGGCCGCGGCTTCTCAGATAGAAGATCGCCTCCGGCGCCAGCTGCCCCTCGGCAGCGCCGTGGGTGCACTTGACGTCGTCGGCGAAGATCTCGAGCCGAGGCTTGCTGTCGACCTCGACGCCGTCGGAGAGCAGCAGATGCTTGTTGGTCTGCGCGGCGTCGGTCTTCTGCGCATTGGGGCGCACGATGACCCGGCCGTCGAAGACCGCGCGGGACGAGCCGTCGAGCACGCCCTTGTAGAGCTGCCGGCTCGAGCAGCGCGGCACCGCATGGTCGACGGTGACGTGGTGGTCGACATGTTGACGGCCGCCCGTGACGTAGAGGCCGGCCAGCGAGGCGCGACCGCCTTCGCCGCCGAACCGCACACCAAGCGTCGTGCGGGCGAGCCGTGCGCCGAAGGTTGCTTCGCAGGTCGAGAACGCGCTGTCGCGCTCGAGGTCGGCGTGGATCGTCGCCATGTGAAATGCCGCCGCGCCCTGCTCCTGCACCACGTAGTGGTCCACCGACGCCCCGGGGCCAACCGCGATCTCGCTCACCGCGTTGACGAAGTACCCCTGATCGGTGAGGCCGACGTAGCGCTCGACGACGGTGAAGCGGCTGTGAGGGCCGGCGACGACAAGAAGGCGGGGCTGAGTCATCACACCCGGCCTGGTCGTCAGGAGCACGAGCTCGATCGGCGCCGCGATCACGGTCTCGGCAGGCACGTGGAGGAGGACGCCGTCCTCCAGGAGTGCCGTGCTCAGCGCGGCAAAGACGTTGTCGTCCCAGCGGGCATGTTGCGCCAGATGCCGCTCGAGGAGCTGCTCGTCGTGGCTCATCGCCTCGGCGAGGCTCGAGAGCCGGGCGCCGCCGGGCAAGCTCTGCGCGGACGAATGCTCGCGTGCGTAGCGTCCGTCCAGGAACACCAGGCGGGGCGCGGCATTTGGACCGAACGGCCGAGGAACCGCCTCCCGGGATACAGGGGAGGAAGCGACCGAATCGATCGTGCGGAAGGGCGTGGCCGCGAAGGTCGCGAGGTTCGTGTAG
>Ga0209382_10007146_pt1 | contig 14282 bp, 6 predicted proteins | sample SoiMetdeltSBSDD5_FD_187599 | JGI IMG/M metagenome (GOLD analysis project Ga0209382, IMG submission 187599) | Bulk soil microbial communities from a Populus tree surrounding site in Tennessee, USA - Soil MetaG P. deltoides SBSDD5 (SPAdes) (version 2) | ecosystem: Environmental > Terrestrial >... | reverse complement strand
CAGGGCGATCCAGTCGACGTACTCGTCGCCCGGGTAGCTCTGAATCGGTCGTGCGAGGCCGAACGCTCGGACGTGGGGGCTCCAGACAAATTTCACGTTGTGCGCGCCCTCTCGCCGAAAGGTGTCGACCATGCGCCGAAATACGGCCTTGAACTTCGCTCGCGTCGTCTCGTCGTCCGGTCCGCCCGACCTCCACCAGAACCAGGTCCCGTTGTCTTCCCACATCGGCCGCAGCCAGACCTCGTGACCGTACTCGCGGAGCGTCCGGGCCCACTCAGTCATGTAGGCGTCATGCACTCCGTCGACGACGTTGTCCAGGCTGGAATCGACGGGCGACGGTGCCCACGAGAGCATCAGGGTAACGTCCGTCGGCATCGAGGCCGCCCAGGCAGGGAAGTTCGAGGCCTTCGTGCTGATCGGCGCGACCGACCAGTACCAGTGGCGGACAGCTCGGCGCTTGTTCATCGCCGCCTCGAAGGACTCCTCGTCGCCGGCGACGTTGACGGCCGAGCCGACCCAGGCGCCGAACAACGTGCTGCCGAGCGGCATCTGGGTCGCCGTAGGCGTGGTGGTCGCCGTTGGACTCAGCGTGCCCGTCGCCGTCCCGGTCGCGACCGGCGTCGCCGTGTGTGTCGAGGTCGCAGTGTTCGTGGCCGTTGCGGTCGGCGACGAGGTAGCGCTCGGAGTCGGCGTCACCGTCGGAGTCGCGGTGCTCGTCGGCGATGGTGCCGGCGCCGGCCCACGCACGGACAGGTCGTCGAGGTACACCGTCCCGTCGAGCGTCGGGAATCGGATCCTGAACCGGACGAAGGCGGCGCCGCCCGGCATCGTCACGGTATCGGTAATCGGCACCCAGCCGCCTGTCACCGCCGTGAAGCCGTAGATCCGCCGGCTCGTGATCAACCGATTCTGGGCGTTGAAGATCTCGAGCTCGACGCCTCCGGACATGGCCGCCTTACGGACCGTCACCCACGTCCAGCCGGAGATGCGGAGCGTCTCCCAGGGGACGACGGAAAGGTCCTGCTGGACGTACGGCCCGGACGCCTTGCCGTTGAACCGGAGCGCCTGTGTCCCGTTCCGCACGACGGACGCCTGTGTCCCGGCGACACTGGCGTACCACGGCGGGAGCGTCCATCCGACGATCCCGCCCTCGAAGTCGCCGGCCGCGAGCCGCTCCGGCCCCAGGGTCTCCCCACCCGACTCCGGCGTGGCGCTGGTGGTCGGCGAGGGTGTCGCGGTTTGCGTCGTCGTCGGACTCAGGGTCGGTGACGGCGTTGCCGACGATTCGGCCGGCGTCATCGTGGGACTCGACGTAGACCCCCCATGTGCACGCACCGACAGGTCGTCGAAGGAAATGGTGCCGTCGAGGTTGGAGAACCGGATCCGCAGCCGCACGTACGCCGTCCCGGCCGGCAGCGTCCGCGTCGCCCCCAGCGGCGCCCACCCGGCCGTCACGGTCGGCACCACGTACACCGTCCAGGTCGCGATCGTCCCGCGCCGGGCGTTCAGCGCCAGCAGCTCCACCACCCCGCCGCCGGCCTGCGACGTCCCCACGTTCACCCAGCCACCAACCGTCACCGCCTCGCCCGGCACCGCCGCCACGTCCTGCTGGACGTACGGCCCGCTCGCCCGACCGCTGAACCGCAACGCCTGCGCCCCGCTCCGCACCGTACCGCCGTGCGCCCCGACCACCGCCGCGAACCAGCTCGGGCGCTCCCACCCGACCAGCCCCTCCTCGAATCCCCCGTTCGCCAGTCGCTCTCCTCCGGGCGATTCCAGGCCCTGCGACTGGGCGATCGGCGACGCGACGCCTGGCACCGTCATGAGGATCAGAAGCGCGAGCATGACTCGAACGGGAAAGCCCAGAGCACGGAGCTCGCCGGACTGGCCGACGCCCGCTACCCCCCAGGTTCGATCGCTTGCTTGCCGATGAGACGAGGATCTCCGTACGCCGCGTACGGAGGTCGGTATCTGATCGAGCACGCCTGCCCCAAGAATCAGGATCGACGCCACGCAGCTCGACGCATCGACCTGTCACGGATGCATCACGCCAACCCGGGCCAGGCACGGCACGCAGTCAGGCAGAACGATTCATCCGGAAAGCCGAGGCGTCGCGGGCCGGGCCAGTATAGGGGCCTCTGTCACGGAAATCATGACAATCATGAAATTCAGGGAACGACTTCGGGCGCGAAGACGTCGGCCTCGCGCCCGCACCGAGACGGCCAGCGACGAAGACCGTGGCGGCGAGGGCGGCCGATACCAGGAGGCCAGGATGCAACGCATGGGGGATGCGCGGAGCTGGCGACCAGCGCTATCGAGCCGAGCGGACGCTCAAGGAGAAGTCGTCGAAGTAGGCGGTGCCATTCAACCGCGAAGCGCCGATCTGCACGCGGAGCTTCGCGGTACGCTCCGGCATCACGGCGGAGCCGACGACCTGGACCCAGCCGTCTGTCGTGGCAGCCAGGGTCGCCAGGGGGAAGCTCGCCAGGTCGCCGTTGTGGACGTGACGCGCGACCATCTCGACGACGAGCCCGTCGGACCCCGCATGCTCGGCAACGGACACCCACCCCGAGAACTGGACGGTCTCACCCGGGCTGGCCTCGATCTCCTGGTATGCGTACGGGCCGATGGCGCTCCCTTTAAATCGGAGCGCAGCCGTACCGGTTCGCGCGAGCGAACGATCGATGCTCACGACACTGGCGTACCAAGAGGGGACGTTCCAGCCCTGCAGGCCGCCCTCGAATCCGCCGTTCACCAGTCGGTCGGACGATGGAACCGCGGCGCCTGCAGGCTGGAAAATCGGGGTCACCGTCCGCGTCCGCGTGGCTGACCGGACAGGCGTCGTGGTGGCGTCCGCCCCGATCGCCTCCTCACCCGGGGCCAAGGCGGCTGCCGACGCCTGGCTGGAGTACAGGACGAAGACGGGAGTCTCCGAAAGGACGAGCGCCCCGTCGGTCTCCGAGACGTGGCCGGCGGTGGAACCGTCCACCGGCACGACCAGCTTCCCGGCCGGGCCTTTATAGGCGGACTCGAATCCACGATCGCGCTCGCCGTCACGGGCCCAGAGCACGGCTGCGCGTGCATCGGTGCCGGGCACCACGTACTCGTAGTGATACTGTCGCGGCCCGTCGGCGACCACCCGCTCGAAGGCGTACTCCCCGAGCACGTTCTGCAACGTCGCCAGGTAGTACCAGCCGGCTTTCTTTCGCCCATCTCGCTCGCCGTCGTTCTCCACCAGCCCGGCGCTGTTGTAGAGCGTTTCGATGCGAGCCTCCTCGCCGCCCGGGTCGCGGTAGGTGAAGACGAACCCCTTCTCGACATGCTGGGCCTGCATGAGGAAGATGGTCCTCAACAGGTAGTTGGCGGCGGCGGCCTCCGGCGCGAAGACCTTCGTCTTCGCGCCCCTGGACGGCTCGAACGTGTCCCAGCCGAACTCGGTGATCCAGATCGCCTTGCCCGGCGCCCTGGTAGACCTCCACGCCTTCACACGGTCGAGGTCCTTCCGGAGATTCGCCGCTTCGGGGTTCTTCCCGCCACGGCGGGCATCGCCCTCCGCGTACCAGTGAAAGTTGATGACGTCGAACCGGCCGTCGCTCGCACGGGCCGCCTCGTCGAGGTACTCCGTGTCGGGCCCAGCCAGACCGGCGAGCACGAACGGCAGATCCGGATTGGCCGCTTTGACAGCCGCGTAGTCGCGCGCCGTCATCGCTCCAAGCTGCGCGGCCGGGAACGGGACGGCCTGCCACCACTGGTTTGGCTCGTTGAAATTCTCGACTGCCGCCAGCGTATCGCCGAAACGACGAGCCAGCTCGCCGAGGTACTCGGCGTGCTCGTCGGCGTGCGGAATACCGTGGATGGTGCCGTTCGAGCTCGCCCAGCCCGGAGCGAACTCGACGACCGGCATCACCGAGACGCCGGCGCCTTTGAGCGCGCCGTAGAACGCGTCCAGCATGGCGGGCCGCCTCAGCTTCGGCGAGCCGGTACTCCAGTTGTAGGCATCCTTTTCATCCTCATACCAGTACCACTTGTGATAGTCGCGCACCCATTTCGCCACCTGCGCCAGCTCGGCCGGCTCGTTGTTCACGACCGCGTTCACGCCGACGAAGTCGCGCAGGCGCACCGTCGGGGGAGAGCTCGCCGCCGGGGCAGGCTCGCCCGGCATCAGCAGGACCGCCGCCGTGAACGCCAACGGCGGAAGCACCCTGGCCACGGTCCCGCGTCCGAGTGAACGAAACAACAGTTCAGCCGATCTCAGGAACCAGAACACCGGTCAGCGCGTGAGCGGAGCAGACCCGCGTCGGTCGAGCCGAACGCGGTCGGCACGGCTACGGCCACGTCGCCCGGTACAGGACCATCTCGCGGCCGCCGAGCATCGGCGCTCGAGTCGCGGTGACCGGATCGTCGACCTTGACCGATCCGACCGGCGTGAACACATCCGTCCTCGCGACCAGCTCCGGGTACCACTCCGGCCAGACGACCAGGTAGTCCGGTCGCTTCTCCTGCAGGTACTGGAAGACGCCCTGTCGGCCCTGGCGCGCCAGGATCGGCAAGATGCCCGGCTCCGCGATCCCCACCGTGTCAAGGATGCGGCGATCCGACACCACCGCGATAGCGCCGATGTCGTTCATCGCCACGTAGGCATCGGGCGGCGTCATGTCGCGGACCATCTCGCCCATCGCGACGTTGATCTGCTCGATGTTCCGGACGTCGCCGGCGTACTGGATCGCCCAGCGCCGGGTATCCAGGAGCGCGTCGCCCAGGCACATCAGCGTGACGACCGCGAACAGGCCCGCCGCGGCAGTGGCGCCGTCGAGGCGCGGCAGTCCGAGCCGCCAGCGCCCGACCTGCAGTTGCCGGACCAGGAAGTCGATCCCGAAGGCGCCGAACAGCATCGTCAACGGGATCAGCGGCATCAGATACCGCTCGTGGTGGCGCAAGTTCGGGGCGACGAACGCATTGAAGAGCGGCAGCGCCACAAACCACGAGAGGCAGAGGATGGCCGGCGTGTGCGCCGCCCGGCTCACCAACCCGAGGCGAGCGACGTGCAGCATCCCGAACGGGATCAGCAGGCCCAGCACGAAGGCATCAGTGCGCAGGCTCTGCACGGCAGAGCGCCAGTACCATAGGTCTGGCAGCCAGCGGGGCCCGGTGTAGCCGGAGTTACCCTGCGGTAGGCTCTGAGCTGCGAACGTGTTGCCGAGCACGCCGCCGCTGGTGCTGAACGTGTAGAGCAGCCTGAGGCCGATCGCGATCAGCAACGCCAGCAGCAGGATGGTGAAGCGACTTCGCAGAAGCCGACCGATTCGACCTCTCAGCGTCTGGTCGCGCGAGTCCAACGCCACGCCGATCAGCGATTCGCCGATGGCGAGGCCGAGCAACAAGAACCCTTCAGGCCGAGCCAGCGTCGACAGGCAGAGCAGCGCAGATCCGGCAACCGCCGGAGCCGAACGCCCGGATCGGTCGCCGGCGACCAGGAGCAGGATGCCCCACAAGGCCAGCGCCGTGAAGAGCGTGGTCTCCATGCCGGACAGGGATGACCAGACCCAGCGACCGGCGACGGCCGCCAGGAGGGCGGCGACGACGGCGAGACGGCGATCCGGCTTCAGCGCCAGCGCCAGGTAGTACACCGCCACGTTCGCGGCGACAAAGAAGCTCACCCCCAGGACGATCGACGGCATGATGAACTGGCCGGTTGCCGCATAGGCCGCCGCCAGTAGCGCGGTCCAGAGCGGGCTCGTCGAGGCCGAGGTCGGCACGCCCGGATTGAACGAGAACCCCTGTCCCGCGGCCAGGTTGCCCGCGATCCGATAGTGAATCCAGGCGTCGTCTAACGGCATCGCGATCGTGCCGACGAGCCGCTGACCCTGGAGCAGGAAGTAGGCGACCAGGAGCGCCGAGGCGACGCCGATGGCGCCGAACGCCAGGAAGTCGCCCGGCCAGGCCAGGGTCCGCTCGATCCGTTCAGTTTTGGGGCGAAGCACGGAGATAGTTGCCACGACGGTGTCGTCCTCTACCGGGCTGGAATCTGCCGCCGATTGACGGCCTGAGCGGCGCTCGCGTCATACCGAAATAGCGTGACGCCCTGGAGCTCCTGTGCGTCGACGCGTCGGTATCGCTCGTCGGCGTGGCGACGCGCGAGCTCCGTTGGATCCGCGAACGCGGTGTGACTCTGCACCAGCCAGAAGGAGTCGCGACCTTCGATCAGCGCGTCCATCCGGGCCAGGTCATGCTCTTCCATCCGGGGCTCCAACGGGCCCACGCTGAGCACGTCCACGGGCAAGCCACGCCGCTCCAGCGGTTTGACATCTCGCTCGGCGTAGTAGTCGAACGCGATCTGGGCATCGGCGGCCACAAACAGGACGAGCTCATGCGGCGCCGCGTTCGCCAGCACGTGGCTCGCCGCGCGATCCCACTGCTCCTTCTCGACCACGCCATAGATGCGGTACAGCGACACGAGGTTGAGGAGCACCACCAGTCCGAGCAAGGCGGCACCGACGTTCCAGCGTTTCAGGCTCACGAGGCCGGCCGCCATCAACAGGATGTACGGCATGGAGACGTAGATCAGGGCACGCGAAACGAAGACCGGCTTGACCTGGCTCACGGCATACATGGCGAGCATCGGTGCGAGGAAGAGCGCCAGGAAGAACACGTACGCGGGCCGAGTGAGGCTCCTCCCGCCAAGCAGAGCCAGGGCGACGCCGCCGATGACCAGCAGCTCCATGCCCCGCGGCATCAACCAGTGAGGGAAATGGATGGCGGTAAGGTCGAAGAGGACCTGCTTCACCGTCACCCAGGTCGGGGCTGGAATCCAGAAGCGCTGATAGATCTCCCCCTGGCGTAGGAAGAACGGCAGCCAGGGAAGCCAGAGCAGCGCGATGACAAGCTGGGAGACGATCCACACGCCGAGCGTGCGTTGCTCGCCGCGCCAGACGCGGGCCACGGCGCTCGCGACGCCCCCCCACGAAACGCGCCCCGACTCGGCGTGAGACGATCGCGCCAGGAGCACGAGCAGCACCGCGACTCCCTCGCCGAAGACGAAGAAGACGGCACTGATCTGGGTGTAGAGGGCCAGGGAGGTTGTGAGCGTGTAGCCGATCCAGGCGCCGGCCCCTCCGCGCATGAGGGCACGCCAGAGGAGCAAGGCCGACAGGCCACACAGCAGCGCCAGAAGCGCGTACATCCGCGCCTCCTGCGAGTACCAGACCCGGAAGGGCGAGACGGCTAGGAGGAGGGCCGCCGCCAGTCCAACGTGAGGCCCGCCGATCTCACGCCCGCACAGGTAGATGACGCAGATCGACGCGATGCCGAGCGCCACTGACAACAGTCGGACCGACTGCGCCTGGTCTCCGAGTCCGAGCCCAAGCCAGGCGTGCAGCAGCGCGTAGTACAACGGCGGCGGCGTGTCATGAGCGGTGATGATCTCCATCATCCGCCCCAACGGCTGCTTCGCCACGTAGACGCTGAACGCCTCGTCCAGCCACAGGCTGTCCTCACCCAGATCGTGCAGGCGCGCCACGGTACCCACGACGAGCACCGAGACCAGCGCCACGATCTCCCAGGCCGTGCGTGACCGAATCGACACGAAGCGAAGAGCCGCCAATCGCGGCGGAGAGGCAGCTCGGCTCGGTATCTGACTACCAAGCATGATGGCCCTTGTCCTTCGCTGAAATGCACGCAGGGCGCCGTACCGACCACGCTGTCGGCGCGACACCCACAGTGCCGAGCGCCCCGGGGGCCTCGGAGATCCCCCGGGCTTGCATTCTCCGGTGGTCCGCTGAATCGGGCTTGACCCGGCGGTTTTGGACCCATGACAGGCTGTTCATGCGGTGCCCGGTACCCCACCGACACGCGTACGTTCTGAACGGACTGTAAGCGCGAAATGTCCGACTCTTCGCCTGACACTCAGGCCCGATCCGTATCGTTGACAGAGCTGCGTCGTGTCGCACGGCCCGCATCTCAGCCGGCGAGAGATGGTTCAGCAGCAGACAGCGGAGCTGCCCGATGAATGTCACCATTGACGCCCACCAGCATCGACTGGCGACGCTCTATTGGATCGAGCGCGTCATCAGCAATCCGATCAAATGGGCCCTCGCGGCCTCCGGTACCGCGTTGCTCTTCTACTGGAACTGGGACGGCATCCGCTGGACCGAAGCCGTGACGCTGCTCGCGTATGGGCTGCAGAACGTCCTGTTCACCGTGCTCTTCGCCCGCGTGTCATTCTCGCTGCCGGTAGCGAAGCTTCTCGTGATCGCTTCGTATGCATGCGACTTTCTTTTCGTAAGCTTCCTGATCTTCGGGCTGGGCGGCACGGCGAGTCAGATCGGCTTTCTGATGTATGTCACGTTGATCTTCAAAGCCGGCCTCTACTACCCGGTATTCAAGGAAAGCCTGCTCGTCCTGCCGGTTGCGATCGGACTGTACGTGACGCTGCTCGGGATGCGGGAGGGTGTGGACGTCTTCGGCGAGTTTGCGATGAAGCCGCGTCTCTTCATCCTCCTGGCAATGCCGGTCATCACGATCTACACGGCCCACCTCTTCGAGCAGCGCGAACGCCAGTTCTTCCAACTGAACAGTCGCCTGCAAGATCGAACGACGGCGCTACGACGCCAGGCACAGGAGATGCGGGCCGTCATCGAGGGCATGCACGACGGCCTGCTGGTGATCGACGCGCACCAGCGCGTCGTCACGCTGAACCCGGTCAGCAGCTCTATCCTCGGTCTGGATGTGGACGCGCACGCGCCGATCTCGCTGGCGACCGTCGAGAACGGAGAGCAGCTTCAGGAGATCGTCGACGCGGCGCTGAGGGAGTCCAAGGCGACCGGCATGCTGGAATCACCGGTGCCGTACCGCGGCGTCAGTCAGGAAGCGGCACGGTGCTTTCAGGTGGTGGCATCGCGCATCGGGGGCGACAACGGGAACGGCGACAGGGTTGTCATGATCCTGCGCGACATCACCGAACAGCGGCAGTTGGAGAGCGCAAAGACGAACTTCCTCTCGATCGTCTCGCATGAGCTCCGCACGCCGCTCAGCTCCATCAAGGGCTTCCTCAAGATCATCCTGGAGGGGCGGCCCGGTCCGCTGAACGACGTCCAGACCGACTTCATCGCCACGGCGTCCGGTCAGGCCGAAGTGCTCAACGTCCTGGTGAACGACCTCGTCGAGTTCACCCGGATGCAGATCCGCCAGACCGATCTCGATCGGAGTGCGGTCTCCCTGGCGGAGATCGCGGCGTCGCTCTGCACCCGTCTCAAGCCGCTGGTCGACGACAAGGGCCTGTCGCTGCGGAACGCGGTCCCGACGAATCTCCCCGAGATCGAGGGGGACCGATCCAGGCTCGAGCAAGTCGTTTCGAATCTGCTCGCGAACGCCATCAAGTTCACGCCCGAGGGCGGCCGCATCACGATGTCGGCCTGGGTCGACGAGGGCGAGCTGACGTTCGCGGTCTCAGACACCGGGATCGGCATCCCGGCCGACCAGCTCCCGAAGGTCTTCGAGCCGTTCTACCAGGTCAGCGACGGGCCGGCTCGGCTGCACGGTGGCATGGGCCTGGGCTTGGCGATCTGCCGCCACATCGTCGAGCGCCACGGCGGGCGACTGGAAGTCGACAGCACCGAAGGGATGGGGAGCACATTTCGCTTCGCGCTTCCCGCGCAGGGCGGGCCAGTCCAGACCGTGAACATGGACCTGGTCCTGCGCTGCCTCCCAGGTGGGCGGGATCTGTGGGCTGGACACACAAGCTGGCCACGCCCCGCGAGCTGACGCACGCCGCCCCACGAACGTCGGCCATCACGGCCGTTTGGATCTCTACAGAATCTCGACACCATCCCCGAGAACTTTTCATTCCGGGCGCTCACTCACTGGTAGCCTTACGTCCTGCACGAGCGGCTGTGATGGGACTGTGACGCCGCGGTGGGGCCGCACCTTTGTCTCACCTGGATGGCGTTCCCGCACTGACGCCGGCAGTGGCGATCACCTCGAGACCTTGGTCACAGGTGGCGTGTGCGGGTGCGGACGAACTTTTCCGGGGGTAGCAGCACCGTGCAAGCATTCATCGTTGACGACGATCCTCTCACCTGTAAGCTCGTAAAGTTCATCCTGGGCGACGAGGGATTCTCAGTCACGACCGCGAGCACCGCTCAGGCGGCGCTCGCCCATGCAGAGCACCAGCAGCCCGACCTGTTCATCATCGACGTGATGATGCCGCAGCTCGACGGCTTCGAGCTGTGCCGACGTTTACGGGCAACGCACCGCGATGCCGTCATAGTCTTCTTGACGGCGAGGGCCGAGCTCGAGAGTCGGGTTTCCGGACTCGACATCGGCGCCGACGACTACCTGACCAAGCCGTTCGAGCCAGCCGAGCTCGTGGCGCGGGTGAAAGCGGCGATGCGGCGGTACCAACGCTTCCAGGAGGCACCGTTCGCAACCAACGTCAAGGTCGGCGCGCTCGAGCTTCGCGTGAGCGACCTCGAAGTCGTCAACAGCCAGAATGGCGGCGACCGGGTCAGCCTCACGCCGACCGAGATGAAGCTCCTTCGGCGGCTGATGGTGAGCGCCGGCCACGTCCTCTCGCGCGATGCGCTGCTCAACAGCATCTGGGGATTCGGCGGGGGCTCAGGCGACAGCCAGGTCATCGACGTCTACATCCGGCGCCTGAGAAAGAAGATCGAGCAGGATCCGAGCAGGCCGCGATTCCTCGAATCGGTACGCGGCAGTGGCTACAAGTTCAACGCTGCCGTGGCGGGCTGATCCTCGATGCAGTGCATGCGCGCGCGCCGTGCGGCATCGAATCCCACGCGTCGTGCCGCGAGACGACGCCGGCAATACGCCGTCGCTCGCCTCGCTGGCTCGCGCGTGGAGCGCCTATGGTCAACAGGACGTCGTGGCTCGCTCGACGTCATCACGGCAGGACCACCCGGTGAGGCCGCTCCTTTCGGCGGGGATCTGGCGCACGACCTCGCCGACCAACTCGGCGACTCCCTTCACCTATTGTCGATGGTCTCCCACGATCTGCGAACGCCGCTCTCCTCGATCGGCGGCTTCGTGGACATCCTGCTCCGGGAGCGGACCGGTCCGATCAACGAGCAGCAGCGAGAGATCCTGGGGACGATGAATCTCGCGGCCGTCCAGCTCGCACATCTCGTCGACGATCTGATGGACGGGTCTCGGTTCATACGCGGCGATCTGCGAATCGAGTGTGACACCGTCGATCTCGCATCGACCGTCGCACGACAGCTTCGACTCTTCGGGCCGTTGATCGCGGACACCGACGTCAGGTTGGTCAACTACCTGGACAGCTCGATCGGACAGATCTGGGCGGACGAGCAGCGCTTGAATCAGGTGCTCACCAACCTGATCGGCAACGCCGTCAAATTCACCCATCCAGTCGGCACGGTGACGGTATCCGGCCTCCGACGACCCCGCGAGGTCGTCATCACCGTTGCCGACACCGGGATTGGTCTCGGCCGGGACGACCAGGCGCGCGTGTTCGATGCGTTCTATCGATCGGCGATGGCCCGCCGGATCGGCATCAAGGGCAACGGCCTCGGCCTCGCCGTCGCCAGGGCCATCGTCGAGGCGCACGGCGGCCGAATCTGGGTGGAAAGCGAGCCAGGCAACGGGAGTCGTTTCAGCTTCTCGCTGCCGACGGGGCCACGCGCCATCGACGCCGGGGGCGTCGGCCGACCGTGATGTGAGCTCCACGCCGGGGCGGCCTCGCTTACCGCGGACCGGATCGTACGCGTGGCCGAGCGCCGAGGGACAACGGCGTCACTCAGCCGAGCCGGGAGTGGGAGACGCGCTCACCGACTCCCGGCTCGGCCAGACTATTGGATGAGCGACAGCTCGTCGACGTAGACCGTCGCATTCAACGACACGAACCGGATTCTGAGTCGCACGGTCGTCGTACCTGGCGGCAATGTGCGCGTACCGTTCAGCGCGAGCCAGCCATCAGTGCCGCCTGAGATCGTGTAGAGCTGGTGCGTCGCGATCGCCGACTTGTTCGCGTTGAGGGCAACGAGTTCGATTCGTCCGTCGGTGCCCTGGCCGAACGCCGCCACATTGACCGCCGCGGCGTACGTCATCGGCCCAGGCGTAGCGGACACTTCCTGCTGCACGTACGGGCCTTGCGCGCGGCCGGCGAAACGGAGAGACCTCGCGCCGGCCCGGACGATGGTCGACTCGATCTCGGCGATGCCGGCTGCCCAGGACGGTCGATCCCAACCCGACAATCCCCCTTCGAAGCCGCCATTCGTCAGGCGCTGAGAACCAGCCGATGACGTCTGGGTGGGGGTTGGCGTCTGCGTCGGCGTTGGCGTGCTCGTCGGCGAAGCGGTCGGAGTACGCGTCGGCGTCGCCGTGACCGTCATCGTAGGGGTCGCAGCGGACGCGGATGGGTCCTCGAGCGTGACGTTGTCGAAGTGCGTGTTCCAACCGTTGCTCGTGCGGACGGTTACTCGGGTACACGGCTGCGTCCAGCCCGTCGCGAGCGTACCGCGCTGTCCGACCCCCAGGACGAATTGTCGTGTCGGCAGGCTGCCACAGCTCACCGCGATGGTGGCGTCAGCGGTGCCCCGGTTGTACGCCTGGAGGCTCACCAGTTTCCTGGGCGCCAGCAGGGTGAAGGCGAGATTCGTCTGCCACTGGTATCGGAAGCGCACGCTCTTCGTCGCCAGCGCTCCGACCGGGCCGGCGTGGTACCACGCCCCGTCGGCCCAATCGATCAGTCCGGTCGGGTACTGGCCGTCGAGCGGCTGATCCTGACCGGCCCGGTCGTCGAACGTCACGACCTGCGCCCCTTCCACAGGAGTGCCGTCCGGCGGCAGGACGGTGACCTCGATCCTGTAGGTGTTGTTCGCCTCGTCCGTCTCGTGCTCGATGCCGTGCCCATCCGCCAGAGCCCACAGCTCGTGCGTGCCCGGTTCCAGGGAATCGGCGTAGACCAGGGTCGTGGCGGAGGCCGACGCCCCCGGAGCGAGGGCCGGCAGCCCGAAGTGGGCGACGAGCGCGACGTCGCTCGGCGACGGCGGTCGGCCGAGGTCGGCGAAGACGTGGACGTCAAAACCTCCCGGCCCGGTCGAGGCGTTACCTCGATTCACGACCGTGACGCTGAGCGGCATCGGCCGATCGGCCGGAACAGGTTCGGCGGCGAACGCCGTGATGGCCAGGTCAGGGCCCGGTCCGACGAACGGCGTCGGGGTATGCGTGGAGGTCGGCGTCAGCGTCGCGGTGGCTGTCGGCACGGACGGATCGAACGTTGGTGTGGCAGTAGGCGTCACGGGGGTCGGCGTCGGGGCGGACGGGTCGACGAGACGGTAGACGGCCCCGCCCCAGATGTCCGTGAGATACAGCTCACCGGCTTGATCTTCGCCGAAGGAGCTGATTCGGTACGTGCTGCGGAGGATCTCGGTCCTGACCCAGGTCCCACCGGGATCCTGCCGCAGCGACCACACCCGACCGCAATAGTCGCCGAAGACGTAGGCGCCCACCAGGGCCGGCATGGCAGCGCCACGATAGACGTAGCCGCCGGTCACGGCGCACCCGAGAGAATGATCGTACTCGTGGATCGGCAGGGTGATGCCCGTCTGGTCGCAGGTGGCCGCGTCGTAGCAATGGGTCCCTTCGAGGATGTTCCAGCCGTAGTTCCTGCCGCCGGGGGTACCGGCCCGTTGCAGGTTGACCTCTTCCCACTTGAGCTGCCCGACGTCCCCGATGTACAGGTCGCCGTTTGCGCGATCGAAGCTGAAGCGCCACGGGTTGCGCATGCCGTAGGCCCAGATCTCTGCGCGGACATTCGGCTGTCCCACAAACGGATTCGAGGCCGGAATCCCGTACGGTGGCCCTCCGTTCACATCCAGGCGCAGGATCTTCCCGAACAAGACTCCTTTGTTCTGGGAGTTCCCTCTCGGGTCGCCCCCTCCTCCTCCGTCTCCCGTCCCGACGTAGAGATACCCGTCCGGTCCGAATGCCAGCATCCCGCCGTTGTGGTTCTCAAACGGGTCTGGCATCGTGAAGAGGATGCGTGCCGTCGCGGGATCGGCCCGGTTCGGATCGGTGGCCGAGACTTCGTAGCTCGCCAGGGTGTTCTCGCCGCCGTTGCCCCCGGTGTAGTAGACGAAGAACCGTCTGAATCCGGGAGCCCCCGGCGTGCTGTAGTTCGGATGGAACGCCAGCCCGAGCAGCCCCTGCTCGAAGCCGCCGCCAGCGTCGGCGATGCGCAGGAACTCGGTCGGCAAGAGCTGCCCGTTCACCAGGATCCGGATGCGGCCGGACTTCTCGACGAGGAA
>Ga0209382_10007142_pt1 | contig 14283 bp, 10 predicted proteins | sample SoiMetdeltSBSDD5_FD_187599 | JGI IMG/M metagenome (GOLD analysis project Ga0209382, IMG submission 187599) | Bulk soil microbial communities from a Populus tree surrounding site in Tennessee, USA - Soil MetaG P. deltoides SBSDD5 (SPAdes) (version 2) | ecosystem: Environmental > Terrestrial >... | reverse complement strand
CACGCCGTACTCGCGCTCGGAAAACGTCGAGTCGAGCTGCAGCAGCGTGCTCTTCAGCAACCCGAGCTGGGGCGTGACCTCGCGCTCGGTGAGCACCTTCAAGGCGCGCATGACGATCGGCAGCGCCTTGGAGATGTCGCCCGACCCGATCGGCCGTCCGCCGCGATCGGCGGGCTTGCCGCGGCTGCCGACGAGGTTTTCGTAGGCAATGAACTCGTGACAGTTCCGCTGCATCGTCACGCTGGTGAACTGCCGTCCACCGACGACGATGACCTTGCGGCCGTACTGCTTGAGTTTCTCGACCAGCGAGATGAAGTCGCTGTCGCCGCCGACGATGACGAAAGCGTTGATGTGGTCGTGAGTAAAGCACATCTCGAGCGCGTCGAGGGCCATGGTGATGTCGGCGCCGTTCTTGTCGCCGCCCGGCGTCATGTTGCGCTGCACCATGCGGATGGCGTGCTGGGTCAGCAGGCGGCTGTAGTCGCCGGCGCGCTTCCAGTCGCTGTAGGCGATCTTGGTGACGATTTCTCCGCGCTCCTTGATCGCTTCGAGCACGAGGCCGATGTCGAACTGCTGTCCGATGGTGGATTTGACGCCGATCTCGACGTTGTCGAAGTCGATGAAAACGGCAATACGGGTACTGCGCGTGTCGGTATGGGTCATGTGGTGTTCTGTTGGTGTCGCGTGGTCGAGGACGAAGAAGTCGTGCGGTCGCTCGAACGCTCGCTGATTCTCTCGGCCGCGCGATGTGGGCAGCCGTCCTCGTGATTATACAAGGGGTTAGGACGATCTGGACATTAATGTCTGGTTTGCGACCAACCCGACAATCCTGCGTCTACATTTCGAACGGCCGCGGATCCAGAATGGCCCCGCATGGAAACCGCCGCCATCAGCTATCGCGTCGCCGACTTCCTGAAACGGCATCCTCCCTTCAACGCCATCGACGACGCGGACCTCCTGGAACTTGCCGCGCGCGGGCGGGTGCGGTTCTACGAACCGAACCAGTACATCCTCTGGCAGGGCGAGCCGCACCGCCTGCAGCTGTTTGTGATTCAGCAGGGAACCGTCTCGCTCTGGGACGAGGCCGGCGATGATACAGCCAGGCTTCGCGACGTGCGCGGCGCCGGCGACATGCTCGGCATTGAGCGCTACAACGGCGCCGCGAGCTGCTTGTGTTCGGTTCGCTCTGAGAGCGACGTCGTGGTGTATGCATTCCCGGAAGCGGATTTCGACACCTGCGTCATGAAGTACCCGTCGGCCGCGCAATACGTGGCTGCCGAGGGGCGCGTCACGGCGGACTATCAGCCCACCGGCGAACGCCGGCCTCCACAACGAACGTTTCTCCACGATCTGGTGGGTGCGCACGAACCTGAAACGGGCCCGCCCGAGATGAGCATCCGCGAGGCGGCGCGGCAGATGCTCGCGACCTCGTCCGACGCGCTCGGGGTGCTTGATGCAGCGAAGAGTACCTGCGGCGTGTTGACCGTCGATACACTGCTGCAGTGGCTGGCACACGGGGAGGGCGACGTCCATCAGTCCGTCGGGCGGATTCTGACGAGACCGCCGGCCGTTGTTGCGCCTGACACCTCCGTCGCCGACGCTGTGCTGACGATGGAACGCGCGCGTGTCAGTGCGCTGGCGATCACGAGTAGCGGCACCGCGGAGACCCGATTGCAAGCGATCGTGACGGCGGCAGACCTCGGCCGGCTATTCGGCGAGCAGCCGTCCGCCATCCTCCGCGGAGTTCGTACTGCCGCGAGCACGGTTCAACTTCGCGCGCTCAATCGCCGCGCGCGCGCGTTCACACTCGAGTATCTGAACGATGCCGCCGCGGTCGACTGGCTGGCCAGGCTGGCATACGCCGTCGACGTGGCCATCGTCACACGCGTGCTCGAGCTCGCGCGGCTCGAGCACGATGCCATCTGCTGGTGTGTCAGCGGCGCTGCCGGCCGGGCGGAATCACTGCCAGCCGTAGCGCCGCAAGTGGTCGCCATCTCACACGAGGCTGACGAATCTGGGACAGCGATCGCGCGATTCACGCGCGTCGTGGATCTGTTGCTCGAATGCGACTACCTGCCGGAACTGGACAAGGCATACGCGCCGGCCTTTTACATCGCCAGCGTGGACGAGTGGCGGGCTCGCTATCGTGGATGGATCCAGGATCCGGTTCGTCAGCAGATGTACAAGGCGCGGACGCTCTTCGACCTGCGCCCCATCCACGGTGATCGCTCGTTGTGGACGACCGTCGAGAGCGCCATCACGGCCGACGTCGATCGAGACTTCGTGCATGTCCTCGCCAACGACTGTCTCGCCAGTCTTCCTCCGCTGACCTTCTACCAGGACGCCGTCATCGATCGTGTTGGCGAGCGGCATACGACGTTTGAGCTCGGACTCAGCGCGCTTCAGCCGCTGGTGGATGTTGGACGCGTCTTCGGAATCGCCGGCGGGCATGCGCTTGGGCGATCGACGCTCGAGCGATTCGAGATCGCGCGAGCATTGCTGCCGGAGGATGAGGCAATTTTTCGCGAGGCCGCGAACGCGTTGAAAGTCGTGCTGTGGCAGCAGGGGCGCGTCGGCATCGCCCAGGGAACGCCGGGCGCGGAATTGCCGCCGGCGCTGCTCAGCCGCCACGATCGTCAACTGCTCAAGGGCGGGTTTCGCGCGATCCTCAGGCTTATCGAGTTCACCGGCGATCGCGGATGGATTGATCGACTGTGATGGCTCCCGCATTCATTGCCCGCTACCGTGCCTGCTTCGAAGACACGTGGACGGATGACACGTCAATCGATGGCGTGCGGTTCGTCGTGCTCGACTCCGAGACGACCGGGCTGAATCCGCGCGTTGACCGCCTCATCACCGTCGGCGCCGTCGCCGTACGGAACTCCGAGATCCTCATCGAGGATTCGTTCGACGCGCTGATCACAGTCGATCGGAATACGGAGGCCGTCACCGTCCACGGTGTCACCCGCGACCAGAGTGTTCGAGGCGTCGACGAAGCGGTGGCGCTCGAACGTTTCCTCGACTATCTCGACGACGGCGTTATCGTCGGCCATCACATCGGCCACGACATCGACACGATCGACGCGGCTCTCGAGCGGCACTGGGGCTTCCGGCTCATGAACCGCAGCCTCGATACGATGGATCTGACGCTGCATCTGGAACGGGACGGGGCGTTCGCGGGACGTCCACCGATCCGGCAGTTCACGCTGGATGGTCTGTGCGCGATGTTCGGCGTCATCCCGCACGATCGGCACACCGCCAGCGGCGATGCGTTCATCACGGCCCAGGTGTTCCTGCGGCTGGAACGGCTGGCGGGACGATTCGGGCGCGGCACGCTCAGGCAAATCAGCGAACCGTTCGAGGTGGAAGCAGGCGAGAACGTCAGCTGATCCGGATCTTGGCCAGGTACTTGCCTCGGATCGACATCATGACCCGAGCCTGGGTGACGACCTTGCCGATCCTGATGATCGCTGCCTGCGCCGCCCGATCGACGCCGCCTGCGCCTACACCCACTCCATCTTCCGGGAAAGCGGCCTCGATTCACGAGGTCCGACAGGGCCTGGCCTCGTACTACGGGCCGGGATTCGAAGGGAAACCGACGGCAAGTGGGATCCCGTTCGACAAGAGCGCGATGGTCGCGGCCCACCCCACCTATCCATTCGGAACCGTGGTTCGAGTTACGAATCTCGCCAACAAGCGCCAGGTCGTCGTCCGTGTGGTGGATCGCGGGCCGGCCAAGGGTCCGCGCGCAGAGGGGGTCCTCATCGACGTCTCCTCCGGGGCGGCGGCGAACCTGGGCTTCATTCGTCAGGGCCGCACTCGAGTCCGTCTCGAGGTGCTGCGCTGGGGAGACTGACTCCCCGATCGCGGTGAGCGGTCGGTCAGGGACCGGACTTGGGTCGCGTGAGACGGTCGATGAGGCGGTGGTATCTGGCGTCGGAACGCAAGGTGAGCAGCTCGGGTTCGTTTTGCAGTTCGTGCAGCGGATATCCAGCTTTCAACGCGCCTTCGACCGCAGTCAGTGATCGTTCGCGATCAGCGGAGAGCTCATACACCACGGCAAGGCGATAGCGCATCTGCGCACTGAGATCGGACCGCGACGCGACCGATTCGATCTCCGCGAGCGCCGCCTTCACGTCACCCATCTTGATCAGATACAAGGCGTGCCGAGTCCGTAGGTCCGCATCCTCCGGCTTCTGGGCAATCTGCAGCTTGATCAGTTCGCTCGCACGCCGATACGCTGCGGCCGCCTCGCTGCGGCGGCCGGGCGCCCAGCGGTACCCGTCACCAAGATTGCCCCAGTACAGATAGCTGTTGGCGCCCAGTTCGACCGCCTTCTCGAACGCGGCGACGGCGTCGTTGTAGCGCCCTTGAAAGAAGCGGATCGTCCCCAGGTTCGTGTAGATCGAACCCGACGGACGGACTTCCAGCGCGCGCTGCAGCGACGAGGCGGCCTCGTCGGGGCGGCCGAGGAAGTAGTAGGCGGCAGAAAGGTTGCGCAGCACGTTCACGTTGTCCGGCGTAAGACGTCGCACCGCCTCCCAGGCTGTCACTGCGTCCTCGTACCGCGCCCGGGTGAAGTAGAACTGCCCGAGCTCGATCCGCGGGCGAAAATCGTCGCCGCCAAGCTCGATACCTCTCTTCAACTCCTGCTCGGCCTCGTCGTATCGCCGTTCGGCGGCCAGAATCATCCCGAGGCCGACGTGCGGCAGCGGGTTGGCGGGATCGAGATCGGCAGCACGGCGATAGGCCGTGGTCGCTTCAGTTCGCGCGCCGCTTTCGAGCGCCACACGGCCGGCCGCGAGGTGCGCGGCCGCGAGATCGGGACCGAGCTCCGCGGCGCGACGCGCTGCCTCGCGCGCGAGGTTCAGGAACTGCGGGTCAGGGTTGGTCCCGCGCTTCCGGATGTAGGCCTCGGACAGGTAGGCGTGTGCGGTCGCGTACTGAGGGTCGGCGTTCAACGCCCGTTCGAGATTGGCGATCGCACGATCGACGTTGCCGTCTTTGTCGTAGCGTGCGAGCAGAGCGGCCGCCTGCCGTGACAGCTCCACGGGATCGCTGACGGCGTTCGCCGGAGTCGTGTCGGTTCCTCCACCCGCATCATTCAGCCGCCACACCGCATACGTTGCGCCCACGATGAGCGTCAGCACGAGAACGGAAATCACGGCGCGCGATGTCAGACGCGTCATCGTGCGTTCGGACTGCGGCAGCGCCGCGCGGTGAGTCGTCGCGCCTGGCTGAATAGCGGTTTGGAGCATCGAATCGCGTGACACCGTTCCGGCAACGACTTGACGAAGCGCGGCGGCGATCTCGGTGCACGACGCGTAACGATCGGAAGGATTCTTGGCCAGCGCCTTCGTCACGATCGCTTCTACGACCGCAGGAACTTCGGTACGGATCGCGACAAGCGGGGGCGGGTCCTGAAAATGGAGCTTGCGCAGCATCTCAACCTGTGTGTCGGCTGCGAATGGCAGCTCACCGGCGAGCATCTGATAGAGCACGACACCGAAGGAAAACACGTCCGATCGCGCGTCGACGGCGTCACCGATCGCCTGCTCCGGGGACATGTATCCGACAGTGCCGACCGTGGTGCCGACCTGTGTCGACGCCAGTCTGGTAACGTCACCAGGTTGGGGAGCTTTCGGCGGCCCCCATGCCTTGGCGAGGCCGAAGTCCAGAACCTTCACGAGCCCCTCGGTCGTCACCATGACGTTGCCGGGCTTCAGATCGCGATGCACGATGCCGGCGCGATGTGCGCGTCCAACGCCATCGGCGATCTGTACGGCGAGGCGAATCGCCGCATCGACCGTGAGCGCTCCACGATGAATCAGCGCCGCCAGCGTTTCGCCGACCACGTATTCCATCGCGATGAAGTCGATGCCCTGATCGCAGTTGATCTCGTAGATCGTGACGATGTTCGGATGATTGAGAGCTGAGGCGGACTTGGCCTCACGAAAGAGACGATCTTTCCGCTCCGGGTCGTCGATATGCTGCGGCGGCAGGACCTTGAGCGCGACCTCGCGCTCCAGCGTGGTGTCACGAGCCCTCCACACCTGTCCCATGCCGCCTTGGCCGACTTGCGCGGTGATGACGTACTGTCGCAGGGACCGGCCGATCATGAGCGCTTCGTTGTCGGGAGACTCAGGACGAGTGCCGGCAATTATATCGGTTCGCCTTCGAAGCCCGGCGGGATAGAATCTCGGTTTCCACACGCATTCCCACACTCAACGACGCTCGACGCACCGGTGTGCACGAGCGCGGGAGAGACACGATGCCGCCAACGACTGTCACGTGTAATTTGGCCATACCTGCGAACACCAATGCGGGCGGCCGTCTGCAGGGCGCCGGATTCGGCGCGACAACTCCTCGTCTGAACGGCGGCGACAGTCTTCAGATTGTCGTGACCTGGGGCGGCAATAATCCTCCGACGAGTCTGAACGGTTATTTCATCATCTCGCCGGTTCAGGGAACGAATCAGTCCGCACCGTCCCCGTTTAAGAACGGCAGCAACTATCTCTGCTTCCAGGAACAGGTCGCGAACAAAAGTGGGAATGGCCAGCAGTACTCCTTTCAGCCGTTCACCGTGCCGACCGGCGCGGCTGCGGGCAGCTACGAGCTGACGATCGTCGTGGAGAACGCCACGATCCCTCCTCCCAGCCAGCAGTGGTCCGAGGATCCGGAGTTCGATACGACCGGCGATTGAGCGTCTATTTTGTTTGTGGGCGTTTCTCCGTGATCAGGATCTGCTTCAGCATGTCGACGTCGGTCGGGAGTTCGGCGCCCCCAGCCGGGAAGCCGTTCTTCGACATCACGAACGCGATGATGTCAGCGTAGGTCGCAGACGAAAGACTGCCAGGTCGATCCGACGGCATCAGCATACGCGTCCGCAGGAACAGGTCGCCAACCGTCATGTCGGTCCACAGAAACGTGAAGCTCTCTTCGACCAGACTCGGCGCGGTGCCCTTGCCGCGAAGGTCTTCAGCGTGGCACGAGGCGCACGCTTGCGCATAAGCGCTTCGGCCACGCTCGGCCTGCGCGTCGGTGTACACACCGTCCCAGACGGTTCGCTTCGTCTCCTGACCTGCGATCAGGGACCCGATCAGCGCCGCGACGCCGAACGCCTGACAGCAAACCGTTCGTGTCATTCAGCGCGAAGCCGACGGCAGCGCGAAGACGAGCAACACGTTGCCGGAGTTGGGGCGACGGATCTCCGGCGCGAGCTCTGGTGCAATGAGCGTTGACCAGCTCCCACCGCCGATGCCGGCGGGCATCGCCACGTACTGCTTGCCGTTGGCGAGATACGTGATCGGGAATCCCTGTGCGGACGTCGGCAAGCGCGTTTGCCACAACACCTTCCCGGTTGCCGCGTCGTACGCGTACATGTGTCGATCCCAGTCGCCACCGAACACGACTCCGCCGGCCGTCGCGAGCGCCGCCGTATTCGACGGCGACGGCGTGCGATGCCGCCACAGGATCTTTCCAGACGTCACGTCGAGCGCCAGGAACTCGCCGAGATTCCCATCCGACTGCGGATGCTTGGTGTTCTTGCGACGAACCGGGCCCGATCCGCCACCGCCTGCGACTTTTGCGGTCGGGCCGAAGGTCGCGATCTCGCAATTGAGATTCATCGGCACGTAGAGCGCGTTCGTCTGTGGATTGAACGCCATCGCGCGCCAACTCTTGAAGCCAGCCGTACTCGGGCAGAAACTGATCTGCTCGCCCAACTTCGGAATCATGCCGGGTCGATACGTCACCTTGCCCGACTGATCGACGTCGAGGATATTCTGATAGCCAAGATCGGTGGCGCGGACGAACGCGCCCGTCTTCCGATCGAGCTGCCAGAGAATCCCGAGTTTGCCCATCTTGAACAGCGACGGACGGCCGCCGACGTCGATCAGGATGCTCTCGAAGACTTCGTCCATGTCCTGCGTCTCGCCGGGAATGTGCTGGTAGTACCACTTCATCTTTCCCGTGTCGGGATCGAGGGCGAGCGTCGAGTTGGTGTACAGCGCTGCGCCGTCGGTTCCTCGCACCACACGCGCCCATGGCTTGGCCTGCGCCGTTCCCCAGTAGACGAGATTCGCGTCCGGATCGTAGCTGCCTGGAATCCACGCGTCGCTGCCGGCACGGAACATCAGGGGCAGCTCGCCCCACGTGTCGCCACCGGGCTCGTCGGGACGTGCGACTGTGGAGGTGCGCCACAGCTCCTTGCCGGTTGCCGCATCGTGACCGCTGATGAAGCAGACGTCTTCCTTATAACGTGAACATCCGGTCATCCCTGCAATGACTTTTCCGCGAACGACGATCGGACCCGAGGTGTACTCGTAGCCAAGCTTCTCGTCGGCGACCGTGACGTCCCACGCCAGCTTGCCCGTGCGCGCATCGAGCGCGACGATGTGCGCGTCGTTGGTGGTGCCGAAGATCTTGTCGCCGAAGATTGCCAGGTTGCGCTGGATGCCGCGTCCGGTATCTCCGCCTCCGGTGGCGGGACGCTGCGAGAGACGCGGAATGTCTGTCTGCTCTCCGCCGCTCGGTCGCGCAGCTGCTGGTGCAGGCGGTGAAGTGGCGCCAGGTCGGTACTCCCATATCAGATCGCCGGTTGCCGCATCGAGCGCCTGAATGACGCCGCGCGGATTCGGCAAATACATGATGCCGTCGTAGACAAGGGGCGTCGCTTGCTGCGAGCCTGTGTCGTCCATCGACCACGACCACGCCAGCTGCAGCTGCTGCACGTTCTGCCGGGTGATCTGATCAAGAGGACTGTAGCCCCAGGCGTTGTCGGTGCGTCTCCAATTCACCCAGTCGCCGGGCGACGGACTGCGCAGCATCGCCTCAGTCACCGGGCGGAAGGTCTTGACCTGCGCATCGAGCAGGAAGCTGCCCGACACCAGAACGACGGCGAGTAACGTCGCTAAGCGGACCGTCATGGCACCCTCCCAAGCGTGGCGATTCTAACTTGGTTAGAATCGCCCCGACATGCCGTCCAGCCGGGCAGGATTGGCGATCGGTCGCGCGACCGCTGAACTTATAATGCGCCCGACGCATCTTGTCCCCGGAGGATGGCGTGCGCAGGTACTTACTCTCATTTCTCATCCTGACTGTTGTGGTGACGGTGTCGGCGCAGGCGCCAGTGAGCCCGCCGTCCGCGCCAACGAAGGCCGCGGCGACCAGCGCGCCGCAGCGGTCGCTCAACCTTCCCGAGTTCGAAGTCGATAAGGCCTGGCCCAAAGTCCCGCCGAAGTGGAAGCTGGGCGACGCGTCGAGCTTCGCCATCGACGACAAGGACAACGTCTGGCTGCTGCATCGGCCGCGCACCCTGAAACCGGGCGACGCCGCGATGGCCGCGCCGCCTGTCGTGGTGTTCGACACGGCCGGCGCGTTCGTGAAGGCGTGGGGCGGCGAGGACGCAGGACCCCAGTGGCCCGAGCGCGAGCACGGCATCCACGTTGATGCAAAAGGCTTCGTGTGGATTACCGGCAACAACTGCCCCACCAACGGAATCGCCGGTCTGAAGCCGGTGAACGACGATCAAATCCTGAAGCTGACTGGCGACGGCAAGGTCGCGATGCGCATCGGTGAGAGCAATGGCAGCAAGGGCAACGCCGACACGCGCAACGTTCACCGCGCCGCCGACGTCTGGGTGCATCCAGCGACCAACGAGCTGTACGTCGCCGACGGCTACGGCAACCATCGCGTCATCGTCTTCGATGCGCAGACCGGCGCTTTCAAGCGGATGTGGGGCGCGTTTGGCAACAAGCCAGTCGACGACGACCACTGCGAGGTGGTGACGCCCAAGACGTTTCCGCCCGGCCAGGGTCCGCCCAACTTCAGCATCGTTCACGCGCTGCGAGTGGCAAGCGACGGGATGGTCTATGTGGCGGACCGCGAGAACCGGCGCGTGCAGGCGTTCACGCCCAACGGCACGTTCGTGAAGCAGCTGGTCAAGACCGACACGCAGTTCGCGCGCAATCTGGCGCTGTCGCACGACCCGGTGCAGCAGTTCCTGTACGTCGGGAACGGGATGGACATCGCGATCGTCGATCGACGGTCGATGGAGATCGTCGGGACGATCAAGGTGCCGGGCATGATCGGCGGCGGGCATCAGATCGCCGTCGACTCGAAGGGCAATCTCTACGTCGCGGGAACGGCTGCCGGTCTGCAGAAGCTGACGTTCAAGGGTATGGCGGTCCCGAAGTAGAAAGGTCCGGCTAAAGCCGGACACTACATCGGACTTCAGTAGTGTCCGCCTTTAGGCGGACCGCAAGGAGGGTCACATGCGCCTGCTCGCTTCCTTCCTCATCGTTGGAGTTTTCGCCGGCACTGCCTCCGCACAATCTGACGGCGCCGCCCGCAGAGGCGGACCTTCAGGTACGGCTGCTATGACGCGGCAGATCACGATCGTCTCCAGCGCCGGCGCGCGCGCACTCGCCGACGCGTGCACGGCGTGGGCCGAGAAGAACAAACTCATTCTCGCCATGGCCGTGATCGATTGGGGCGGCAACGTGCTCGAATCACACGCCATGGAAGGCGCCGCGGCGAACGCGATCGAGACGGCGCTCCTCAAGGCGCGGTCGGCGCTGCGCTGGCGCCGGCCGACGTCGGAGACGAACAAGCTGGTCAAGAGCGGCGAGAACCTCGCGCCGACGTTCATGAACGATTTCCCGCAGCCGGGCGCGCTGCCGATCGTCCTCAACGGCGAAGTCATCGGGGCGATGGGTGTGTCGAGCGGCGATGGCGAGAAATGCGCAGCGGCGGCGATCGAATCGGTCTTCAAAGGACAGGCGACTTTTACGGGGCGCTAAACAATTCCCAACTTCCAACTCCCAACCACTCCCAACTCCCCAACTTTCAATTGGAAGTTATTCGGAGTTGGGAATTGGAAATTGGGAGTGGTTGGCAGTTGGCTTTTGGCAGTTGGGAATTGAAATCGGGAGTGTTTGGGAGTTGGGAGTTGGAAGTTGGGAATTGCCGAAGGTCATGGCCCAGGAGCCAGGCGATTCAGTTCGGTAAACCAGTTGAAGACCACGTTGAGTCGTCCAGCACCGGCTTCATCCTTGACCATGATGAGGTGCTGCCCGTCGCGCGTCACCTCGTAGTTGGGGATTGTGATGCCCGCGCCAAAAGCGTAGCGCTGTTCGAATAGCATTCGCGGATTCGAGAGTTTGACCTCCGGCGTGGTGGTCACCTCGACACTCATCATCTTGTCGCCGCTGCGATAGAAGATTTCCCTGCCGTTCGGATTCCAGACAGGTTGCGTCCCACCTTGCGTGGATATCGTAAAGCGACGATCGAGCGCCGGGAACGGACGCATGTACACGTCGTTCTGCCCGGACTCGTTCGAGACATAGACGAGCCAGCGCCCGTCAGGTGACAGCCGCGCACCGCTTTCGTAGGCCGCGCTGTTCAGCAGAGGACGCCGCACGGTCGGGTTCCTGAGCGAGAGCATCTCGATGTCGAACGACGTCTGCTGAGTGCTACGCATGAAGACGAGCGATTCGCCGTCCGGAGTGAACCCGCCGGGATAATCGGTGTCTGCCGTCTGCGCGATGGTCTCCCCTGTGCCGCTGCCGTCGGCGTCCTGAATCCGCAATCCGTTCGGACTTCGATAGATCACCCGCCGTCCGTCGGGCATCCACATCGGAAAAGCGTTGATCACCGCGTCTCGTGGCGTCAGACGCGTGAAGGTCGGACGGGAAAGGTCCTGAAACCACAAGTCGCCGGCCTGCACGAGCAGACGGTTCCCATCGGGCGAGAGACGCGGGCTCGCGTACGCGCGGGGGGCCTCGTTAAGTGCCTGCTCGGCTCCCTCGCGGGAGACCGAGACCAGACGGCTCACGGCCGTCGTCGGGGTGTAGACGACGGTGCCGGACGAGGAGACGTCAATCGACGGAATGCCCTGCAGCTGTACGGGAAGCTTCTCGACGGCCTGTGGAGCGGAACCGGTAATCGAGAGTCGATCGGCATCGAACCGCGTCATCAGCAGCTCGCCGCCGCGGACAAACACGAGATGACCGCTCTCGGCGTACAGCGGCAGCGTGCCTCGATCGATGACTGTGCGTCTCTCCCCGGTAGCCAGACTCAATGCATCGATGCGCGTCTCCGCTCCGGAGTAGGCGGCAAACAGCACCGCTTTGCCGCCTGGCAAGATCGTTGGGTGTGCGTGAAGCGTATCGCCCTGTGGTCCGCCCAGCTTCGTGAGCTGAACGGCGGTGCCGCCTGACGCCGGGATCCGCCACAACGTGCCGCCGCGAACGAACACAATCTGGTCGTCTTCCCCCCAGTCGCCGCCATACAGAAAATTGGCAGCATCGGTGAGCGTGGTTGCGCTGCCGTTCGCCAACGAGATCGTCTTGAACACGCCGACATTGGTCATCACCGCGAGCGAGCGACCATCGTGCGAAAAGAAGCACGCGGTCGCATTATCAGAACCTTGCAGCGGGACGACCTCGAACTGATCGAGCGCGCGCAGGAACACCTGACGCACGCCGGTTCGAACGCCGACGAATGCGACACGCGAGCCGTCGGGCGAGACGGCAACCGTCTTGGTCGAGGTGAACAGCTCGACCCCCGGCGGTAGTGTCAATTCCATGCGGCGTACAGCCGCGGGCTGGTCCACAGGCGTCGTCGAGTTTGCCCTCGACAGCGCCACGGCAGCCACACCGAGTGCGGCGATCGCCACGGCCCATGGCAACACGCGGATCCAGACAGAGGAGGCATGCCGTGCGACTCTGGCATCGCCGGATGCCGTGATCCCATCGATGATCTCGAGCCGTGCGTCGACGATGTGATGCAGGCGCCGATCTGGATCCTTCTCGAGACAGCGGCGCAGCAGCCGGCGAATCGAATCGGGCACTTGCGCAGGCAAGCGATTCCAATCCGGCTCTCGCGTGAGAATCGCCGCCACCGCATCCGAGACAGTCTCGCCGGTATCGAAAACCTGGCGTCCCGTCAGCATCTCGTAGAGCACGCAGCCGAACGACCAGATATCGGTGCGGCGATCGAGCGCCTTGCCACGCGCCTGCTCGGGACTCATGTAGCCGGCCGTCCCGAGAATCAAACCTGCTGACGTTGGCTGAACTGCCAGCGTCGGCGACATCGACAACGATGAGGAGGAGGCCGCTCGCTCCACGTCCGCCATCTTGGCGAGACCGAAGTCCAGGACCTTGACCTTCACACCCGGTGTGACTTTGAGGTTCGCAGGCTTCAGATCGCGGTGGACCACGCCTTTTTCGTGCGCCGCGTCGAGCGCGTCGGCGATCTGCTTCGCGATGGCGAGGGCCTCGGCCAACGGGATGGCGCCGTGCGCGATCTGGTCGCCGAGCGTCGGGCCTTCGACGAGCTCGAGGACGATTCCGCTCGCCGTCGCGGTTTCCTCGAATCCGTAGACCGCTCCGATGTTGGGATGATTCAGCGTCGCGAGGACTTCGGCCTCGCGCTGGAGCCGCGCAATGCGATCGGGATCACGCGCGAAGGCGACCGGCAGAACCTTGATCGCGACGTCGCGCTTCAACCTCGTATCGCGCGCGCGATACACCTCGCCCATCCCGCCGGCGCCGAGCACGGATTCGATTTCGTAGGGGCCGAGGCGCGTTCCGCGCTCGAGGGGCACTGGCTGGGGATTCTACACAACTCCCAATTCCCAACTACCAACCACTCCCAGCGCCCAACTCCCAACTTGGGCGTCTCTTGGGAATTGGGAATTGGAATTGGGAGTGGTTGGGAGTTGGTTTTTGGGAGTTGGGAATTGACGTTATTCAGACAAAGGCGGCGGATTTTCCACGTCCTGCGGAATAACGCGGGTGAACTGACCGCGCTGGAGCAGTTCGCGCCCCTTGCCGCCGCGGCCAGTCACCTCGTACTTCGTCGTGCTGATCGTCTGCTCGGCGCCGCGGGAGGTTTCGACGCGCATGATGTCGCGGTCGCCGGTCGACGCGATGAATCCGAGCACTTCGTCCTTGTCGGACAGCTTGATCAGAATCACGCCCTTGCCCGGGCCCGACAGGTAGTTCACCTCGTCGGCACGGCACAAAATGGCGCGGGCTTCCGCAGTCGCGGCGATGATGATCTCGTCGCCGCTGATCTTGGCGACGCCGACGACCTCGACGCCGTCCGACGGACGCGCATAGCGCCGGCCGGCGCGCGTGCTCGGCTCGACGAACCCGTCGAGGCCGAAGCGCAGGCTGTAGCCGTCGCTGGTGACCGCGATGGCGTGGACCTTCGGCACCGCGCCCTCCTTCTTCGGGGTGATCTCACCAGCGACCCGTGGGTCGAGGCTCATCGCCG
>Ga0209382_10007141_pt1 | contig 14285 bp, 9 predicted proteins | sample SoiMetdeltSBSDD5_FD_187599 | JGI IMG/M metagenome (GOLD analysis project Ga0209382, IMG submission 187599) | Bulk soil microbial communities from a Populus tree surrounding site in Tennessee, USA - Soil MetaG P. deltoides SBSDD5 (SPAdes) (version 2) | ecosystem: Environmental > Terrestrial >... | reverse complement strand
GGGGCAGGCGGTCTGCGTCACGCCCTTCACGCTGATGGGTGCGATGACGCCGGTGACGATCACGGCGGCGCTGATCCAGCAGAACGCCGAGGCACTGGCGGGCCTGACACTGGCGCAACTCGTGCGGCCCGGCGTGCCGGTGATCTATGGCGCCTTCACCTCCAATGTCGATCTCAGATCGGGCGCGCCGGCCTTCGGCACGCCGGAGAATGTCGTCGCGACGCTGGCGGCCGGGCAGTTGGCACGACGGTATGGGCTGCCCTACCGGGCGAGCAATTCCAATGCCGCCAATGCGGTCGATGCCCAGGCCGCCTATGAGTCGATGAACTCGCTCTGGGCATCGGTGATGGGCGGGGCGCATCTCGTCTATCACGGGGCGGGATGGATGGAGGGCGGCCTCCAGGCATCGTTCGAGAAGGTGGTGGTCGATGTCGAGATGATGCAGATGCTGGCGGAGATCGTGACGACGCCGGTGCTCGACGATGTCGAGGAGGTGCTGCAGACGATCGCCGAGGTGCCGCCGGGCGGCCATTTCTTCGGCGCGCCCCATACGCTCAAGCGTTATCGCAGCGCGTTCTACGAGCCGCTGATATCGGACTGGCGCAATCACGGCGCGTGGAGCGAGGCGGGATCGCCGACGGCGATCGACCGTGCCCGTACGATCTGGCAGGACAAGCTCGAGCGATTCACCCCGCCGCCGCTCGACAAGGACGTGCTGGAACGGCTCGATGCCTATGTGGCGGAGCGCAAGCTCGCGCTGGCGGGGCGTTGATGTCGCTCAGCTGCTGTGGCGCTCGGCATAGGCGACGATGCGGCGCAGCGCCTCGGTCAAGGTGTCCTCGGCGACGGTGAGGCCAAGCCGGATGTGGCCGGCACCCGAGGGCCCGAAGACCTCGCCCGGCATCACCGCGACATCCGATTCCTCGAGCAGGCCCAAAGCGAAGGCTTCACCCGACAGACCGGTCGGGCGGATGTCGGCGAAGACGAACATGCCGCCCTCGGGCATGCGGGCGCGAATGCCAGGGCGGCCGTCCAGTGCCGAGACGATCAGGCGGGCGCGGCTCTCATAGGCGCGTCGCATGGCCTCGACCTCGGGGAACTCGCGCCCGAGCGCGAAGGCGGCAGCGTCCTGAATGAAAGGCTGGGTGCCGAACAGCATGACCTCGGAGATCGCCTGCATGCGGACGGAGAACTCCTCGGGGCCGACGGCCCAGCCCGCGCGATAGCCGGTCATCGCGTGGGATTTCGACAGGGACGAGACGACGACGGTGCGCTCGGCAAAGGCGGGCTCGTCGAAGGGCGAGGCGAAGCGGCGGTTGCCGAACACCAGAGCGGCATAGACCTCATCGGAGATGATCCACAGATCATGCTGCTGGCAGACCTCGCCGATCGCCAGGACCTCGTCGCGGGACAGCACGGCACCGGTCGGATTGGACGGGCTGTTGAGCAGCAGCACGCGGCTTTGCGGCGTGATGGCGCGCTCGAGATCGGCGGCAGAGAGGTGAAACCCGGTCTCGGGGGTGAGGCGTATCGGCACGAGGGCGGCACCGGTGGCGGCGATCACTCCGTCATAGGTGACGTAATAGGGCTCGGGCACGACGACCTCATCGCCGAGCCCGGCGAGGGTCATCATGGCGGCGCAGAGGGCGTTCTGCGTGCCGGAGGTGAAGATCACCTGCTCCGGCGCAATCTCGCGACCGGTGCGGTGAGAATAATGGTCGCAAATGGCAGCAATGACCCGTGGCTCGCCACGGCCGTTGGAATAGCGGGTCCGCCCGGCGCGCAGCTGGCGAACCGCTTCCTCGACAATGGCCTGCGGCGCCTCGCGCTCGGGCTCGCCGATCGACAGGAAGAGCACGTCGTCGCCGCGCACGGCCTTTTCACGGGCACGGAAGTGTACGTGCCATTTCTCCGCGCCGAGACCGGCGAGGCGATCGGTCATGGGTGCATATCGCATGGTCGAAGCTTCTAGAGCATGGCAGACCGACCTGTCGAGAGCGCGCGAAGGGCTTTGGGTTTTGCCAAAGTGATGTCAAAGTTGTGGGAATGGTTGAGGGCACGCAGATGACCCCGGCACTTCCCCGCGTCACCTATTCCAATATCGCCGCCGATTTCACCCCGCTTCATGACTGGCTCGACCAGGCGATGCGAGCCTTTCGCATCGATGTGCTCGGCCGGGCCTGGCCGAACATCGTCAAGGGGCGGCAGGATGTGAGCGGGCGGGCCTATGAGGTCTATTGCCCGTTCGACCGCGAGCTCCTGGTGGCGCGACTGGTCGAGGCCGACAAGAAAGCGGTGAAGGCGGCGGTCGAGGCGGCGCGGGCGGCCTTTCCCGGCTGGAGCGGTCTCGCCTATGAGGAGCGGGTCGAGGCGATGCGGCGGTTCGCGCGGGCGCTCGAAACAAGGAAGTACCACCTCGGCATGGCGGCGATGTTCGAGGTGGGCAAATCGCGGCTCGAAGCGATCGGCGAGGCGGAGGAGGCGGTCGATCTCATCGACTGGTATTGCGACGAGATGGAGCGCAATCACGGCTTCGAGCGGTCGATGAGCCGGGCGGTTCCGCAGGAGGAGACGCAATGCCGGCTGTGCCCGGTCGGGGCGTTCGCGGTGATCGCACCGTTCAATTTTCCGGTGGCGCTCGCCTGCAACATGCTCGGCGCCTGCCTGATCGCCGGGAACACGGCGGTGTTCAAGCCGTCGCCGGGAGCGGGCCTGACCGGCAGCCTGATCGCCGAGGCGGCCAAGGCGGCAGGACTTCCGGAGGGTGTCCTCAATCTTGTCTGCGGCGAAGCAACCGGCGAGATCCTCGTCGACTCGCCGGGAATCGACGGCGTGGCGTTCACGGGCAGCCATGAGGTCGGGATGAAGATCTTCCGAAAATTCGCCTCGGGCGCTCATATGCGGCCGGTGATTGCCGAGATGGGCGGCAAGAACCCCGCCTATGTGACGGCGCTGGCGGATCTCGATGCGGCAGCGGAAGGGGTGGCGCGGTCGGCCTTCGGGCTCACGGGCGAGAAATGCTCGGCCTGCTCGGTCGTCTATGTCGATCGGCAGATCGAATCGGCATTTCTCGAGCAATTGAGGAACAAGACGCAGGCGATGAAGATTGGGACGCCGGAAGAACGGGCGACATTCATCGGCCCGGTGATCGATGAAGCAGCGGTGGAGCGATACGAAGCGGTCGTGCGTTCGGCTCGCCAGGTGGGGCGGATCGTCCATGGCGGGAACCGAGTCCGCAGCGGCGCGCTTGCCCGTGGGTTGTTCGTCGAGCCGACAATCGTTGCGGATCTTCCATGCGATCACTGGCTCAATCGCGAGGAGGTGTTCCTGCCGTTCCTTTCGGTGCAGGCCTTCGAGCGATTGGAAGATGCGCTGGTCCTCGGAAACGGCGTCAATTACGGACTTACCGCCGGGCTCTACAGCCAAGATCCCGACGATATCGAGCTGTTCAAGGCGAAGGCCCAGGCAGGCGTGCTCTACGTCAACCGACGCTCCGGAGCGACCACAGGCGCGTGGCCGGGGTACCAAAGTTTCTGCGGCTGGAAAGGCTCGGGCGTGGACGGCAAAGGAGGGCTCGGCCCGTGGACCATACCGCGCTACATGCGCGAGCAGAGTCTGACATTGATGCACGTGCAGTGATATTTGCTGCGCTGCACAACCTCTCTGCCTGCGGCATTGTCACAAATCAAGATCGCAGTCCCTTTACAATCGGTTGGGTGCACCTCATTTTGTCTCGCGCTGCAACAGTGCTGTTGCAAGGATGGTGCATAAGGTTGCACCGGGCAGAGATGATTTCGGTCGAGGCAGAAAAGGCTTCCTTCACAGTTTGGTCCAATTGGTCGTTTAGTCGGTCATCGCATCAGCGGGGACATCATCGACGGGGAACGTGGCGCATGGCTGCTTCGCGGCGCGGCTTGCTTTTTGCGATCGTGGGTGTGCTGGCGGCGGCTCGATTCGGCTTCACCCGCGTCCTCGCCGCGGCCGCGGCGGAGGTGTTCGGCCCCGAGGTCCCGATCGGCGACGACCATGTGATCGGGCTGGCGCGCGAGCTCTCCAAGCAACCCTTTGTGCCGCCGCCGGTCGACCTGCCGCCGCCGCTCGGCGACATCGGCTACGATCTCTACCGCTCGATCCGCTTCGATACCAATCGGATGTTCTGGCGCGAGGAGGCGGGGTTCGCCTTCGATCTCCTCCATACCGGCTTCGTGTTCCGCATCCCGGTCGAGATCTATGTGGTGAGTGACGGCAAGCAGCGGCGAATCAGCTACGACCCGACGCTGTTCGACTTTTCCGGGCTGCCGGCCGCCCCCGATCCCAAAGGACCGGGTGTCGGCTATTCGGGCTTGAGGCTGCGCTATCCGCTGAACCAGCCCGGGGTGCTCGATGAGTTCTGCGTCTTCCAGGGGGCGAGCTATTTCCGCGCCATCGGCAAGGGGCAGATCTACGGCCTGTCGGCACGCGGGCTCGCGATCGACACGGCGCAGCCGAAGGGTGAGGAGTTTCCGGCGTTTCGCGGCTTCTGGATCCGGATGCCGCAACCCGGCGCCATGGCGGTCGTTGTCGACGCGCTGCTCGACAGCCAGAGCGTCACCGGCGCCTACCGCTTCACGGTGCGGCCGGGCGAGACCACCCAGGTCGATGTCGAGCTGACACTGTTTCCCCGGGCCGACGTCCCCCATGTCGGGGTGGCGCCGCTCACCAGCATGTTTCTGTTTGACGCGATCGACCGGACGCGGTTCGACGATTACCGGGCGTCGGTCCATGATTCGGACGGGCTCGCCATGCTCACCGGGCGCGGCGAATGGCTGTGGCGGCCGTTGTCAAATCCGCAGACGCTGCAGATCTCGGCCTTCGTCGATCATGGCCCACGCGGCTTCGGCCTGATGCAGCGCAAGCGCGAGTTCTCCGACTACCGCGATCTCGAGGCGCGCTATGAGCGGCGCCCGGCGGTATGGGTGGAGCCGGTCGGCGATTGGGGGGCCGGCCATGTCGAGCTTGTCGAGATCCCGTCGGGGAGCGAGGTCAACGACAATATCGTGACCTATTGGCGGCCACGCGATCCTTTGGGAGCCGGCCGCGAGGTCAGGCTCACCTATCGGCTTTACTGGGGTGATGGCTGGCCGCTGCAGGGGCCGGCACCGCTCGCTCGGGCACAGTCCTCGATGTCGGGCGGCGCACATCACCGGGACGGCGAGCGGCGGCTCTTCGTGATCGAGTTCACCGGCGGCAACCTCGATGGAGACATCAAGGCGGAGGTGAGCACGGGGCAAGGGCAGGTCAGCAACATTGTGTCGCAGCCCAACCCTGAAACCGGAGGCATTCGCGTGCATTTCGAACTGGATACGGCGGGTTCGCCACTCGCCGAACTGCGGGCACGGCTGGTCAAGGGGAGCGAGCCGGTGTCCGAGACATGGCTTTACAGATGGACCACGTGATGCTGAGGGTCTCTCCCGACGAGGCACAGGCCGTGTCGCAGGATGCGGTCTTCATGCCCCTTGAAACGCCGCTGGACATGCCGGCCCAGGACCTCGCCAGCTGGCCGCCCGGCAAGGCGATCACCCGCTGGGGCACCAGCCGCCAGGTCGTCGCGGCGCGGCTCTTCGTGTTCATCTTCGCGGCGCTCCTCACCGGCTTCGGCACCTATGAGATCTATCATGTGGTGGCACCGAGCGGAGCATCCTGGCTGCAGGGGCTGTTCGCGGTGGTGTTCGCGCTGACCTTCGCCTGGATCGCATTCTCCTGCGCCAGCGCGCTGATCGGCTTCTGGCGGGTCATCACCGGGCGGCGGGTGCGGGCACCGACCGGCGGGGCGCTCGGGCGCAATGCGATCCTGATGCCTGTCTATAACGAGGATCCCGAGCCCGTGCTCGAAATGCTGGAGAACACCGGCTTCGATCTTGCAGCGGCGGGCGTGGCGAAGGACTTCGACATCTTCATCCTGTCGGACACGCGGGACCTCGCGGTTGCCGATCTCGAGCTGCATTGCTTCCAGCGGTTGCGGCAACGGCTCGAAGGGCGGGTCAATGTCTATTACCGTCGGCGGCTCGAGAACCGCCACCGCAAGGCCGGCAACATCGCCGATTGGGTGACGCGGTGGGGGGCGACCTATGACCACATGATCGTGCTCGATGCCGACAGCACGGTCGAGGCTTCGACATTGATCGCGCTGGCACGGACGATCGCCGCCGATCCGACGGCGGGCATCGTGCAGAGCGTGCCGCATCTAATCAACCGGGTGACGCTGTTTGCCCGCATCCAGCAATTTGCCGGCCGGATCTATGGCCCGGTGGTGGCCGAAGGGCTTGCCGCATGGCATGGCCGCGACGGCAATTACTGGGGCCACAATGCCGCCATCAGGGTCATGGCATTCGCCGAGGCGGCGGGGCTGCCGGAGCTCTCCGGCCGCAAGCCGTTCGGCGGCCATATTCTCAGCCATGATTTCGTCGAGGCGGCGCTGCTGCGGCGGGCCGGCTATGCGGTGATCATGATTCCGGCGCTCGAGGGCTCCTATGAGGAATGCCCGCCGACGCTGATCGATCTTGCGGTGCGCGACCGGCGCTGGGCGCAGGGCAATCTGCAACATATGAAGGTGGTGGGTGCCAAGGGGCTCCACTGGGTCAGCCGGGTTCACCTGATCCAGGGGATCATGTCCTATCTCGCCTCGCCGCTGTGGCTGCTGCTGATGGTGTTCGGCCTGCTCCTGTCGCTGCAGGCCCAGTTCACCACGCCCGACTATTTTCCGGATGGGTTCTCGCTCTTCCCGTCCTGGCCGGTGTTCGATCCGGAGCGGGCGCTCAGGCTGTTCGGTCTCACCATGGTGGTGCTGTTCACGCCGAAGGTGCTGGGGCTCGTGGCGGCGCTGGCCGACCGGGAATTCAGGCGGCAGTCGGGCGGGAGTCTCGGGCTTGTCGCAAGCTTCCTTGCCGAATCGGTGCTGTCGGCGCTGATGGCGCCGGTGACGATGCTGACCCAGAGTCATGTGGTGCTGGATATCCTGCTCGGGCGCGACTCCGGGTGGAACCGGCAGAACCGGGCGGATGGCGCCATCGCCTTCCCGGTCGCGGTCACGCGCTCGACCCGGCATCTGGTGACGGGCGCGGTAATCAGCGTGCTGGCGCTCATGGTGTCGCTCGACACCTTCCTGTGGATGCTGCCCATCGCGCTCGGCCTGCTGCTGTCGGCACCACTGATCTGGTGGACGAGCCTCACCAGCGCCGGCCTCGCGGCACGGCGCTCGCGGCTGTTTCTGATCCCGGAGGAATCGGCGGCGCGGCGCGCGATGTCGCCCGAGCCGCCGCCCGCCGAGCCGGCCCGGGTGGCGTGAGCATCGGGGCTCCATCCGTTTTCATGCTTGAGGTCCAGGTCAAATAGGCAGTAGGCAGGTAGGCAGTCGGCAGTCGGTGGTTCATCCCCCTACTGCCTAGTGCCTATTGCCCACTGCCTCACTCATGGACGATCTCGAACTCGACCGGCGCGATCAGCAGCGGCTCGACGGCGCCGAAGGCCCGGCGCTGCAGCTGGCAATGGAGCTCATCGTCAAAGCCGCGGCGGTGCTCGGGGCACGGCGGCTCATAGCGGTGTCGTTCGCCCATCTCGACTCCTGCTTCTATGCCGGCGAGGCGCATGTCGACTTCGCGCAATATCTCCTCGATCACGGTGCCCGGCTCGCCATTCCGAGCTGGACCAATAGCGGGCTCGTCAGCCTCGCCGATCCCGATCCCGGCCGCGAGGCGCACGACCCGCAGGCGGCGGCAGGGGCGAAGCGCCTGATGGCGCTCTACGAGGCGCTGGGCGCCAAGCCGGTGTGGACCTGCGCTCCCTATCAGCTGCCGGGGGGACCTCAATTCGGGGCGCAGATCGTAGCCGCCGAATCCAATGCGGTGGCCTATTACAATGCGGTGGTCGGGGCGCGGACCAACAAATATGGCGATTATCTCGATGTCGCCTGCGCGCTTGTCGGCAAGGCGCCCGATGCCGGCCTCCATCGCGACGAGGCGCGCCGCGGCGAGATGTTGTTCCGGATCGCCGACGACGTGCCGCTGCGGTTCCGGCGCGAGAACATTTTTCATCATCTGCTGGGCCATCATGTGGGGCTCAAGGCCGGACGACGCATACCAGTGATCGACGGGCTCGATCGCAGCGTCAAGCTCGAGGACCTCAAGGCAGTGAGCGCCGCCGTGGCAGCGGCCGGCGGCGTCGAGCATTGGCATGGCGTCGGGGTGACGCCGGAAGCGCCGACGCTTGATGCCGCCTTCGGGGGACAGCGCCCGATGGCGGTTCACATGGTCGATGCGGCGGCGCTGCTGACAGCGCGCAATGCGCTGTCGCCGGCGGGAGACGGACCGATCGACATGGTGGCGCTCGGGACACCGCATTTCGGCATTGGCGAGTTCGCCGCGCTGGCAGGCTTGCTCGCGGGGCGGCGGATTCATTCCGGGTTGAGTCTGGTGGTATCGACCAGCCGCATCATCGCGGCACTGGCGGCGGAGCAGGGTCACCTCGCGGTGATCGAGGGTGCCGGCGGGCGGGTGATGACCGACAGCTGCAGCTATTACGGTCCGCCGCTCACCGGCTGTCACGGGCGGGTGATGACCAATGCAGCCAAATGGGCCTATTACGCGCCGGGCATGATCGGCGTCAGCGTCTGTTTCGGGAGCTTGCGCGAGTGCGTCGAGTCGGCGGTGCGCGGCACGGTGTGGCGCGACCCGGAGCTCTGGCATGGAATGGGTGGGCTCCCCGGAGCGCCGACGGCGTCGAGGGCGGGCGCACCGATCAAGCCAGCGCGGCGATCGGGGGCGGCGCGTGAGAGCCTCGGGACGATCTTCGGCCGACCGCTCGAGGCGGGAGCAGCTGACGGACGGGTTGTGGTGCTCGATCAGCCCTTGAGCTTCTGGGGCGGGTTCGATCCCAAGACCGGCGGGATCATCGATAGCCGCCATCCGCAATCAGGCGTCAACCTCGCCGGCCGGGTCGTGTTGATGCGCGAATCGCGGGGCTCGGGGACGGCGCCGGGATCGCTCGCCGAAGCGATCCGGCTCGGCACCGCACCGGCGGCGATCGTGCTGGTCACGCCCGATCTCAATCTGGCGATCGGCGCTGCGGTCGGACGGCGGCTCTATGGCCGCGGGCTACCGGTGGTAACGGTCACGGAGGATCAGCTCGATGCGCTCGCCGAAGCGCCTCAGCTCGCCATCGCGGCCGATGGCGCGATCGTCACACGGAGTGTAGGCAGTAGGCAGTAGGCAGTAGGGAAGAGCACCGCGCACTGCCTAATGCCTAATGCCTCACCTGTGCAGGAGACGCGGGGTCATCTCGATGATGGTCGGACGGTCGGCAGCGAGGGCGGCGGCTATGGCCGGTTCGATCTCGCCGAGCTTCTGCGGCTTGGCATAGCCGCAGGCATAGGCGCGGGCGATGGCGGCGAAATCGGGATTCTTGAGCGTCACCGCATTGGGCTGGATGCCCTTATTGACCATGTCGTCGCGGATCTGGCCGAGCGCGTCATTGTTCCACAGAAGGATGACCAGCGGCTGGCCGAGCTCGGCGGCGGTGCCCAGTTCGTTGATGGTGTATTGGAAGCCGTAATCGCCGACCAGCACGGCGGTCGGCAGGTCGGGGCGTCCGGCCCGGGCGCCAATGGCGGCCGGTAGAGCATAACCCAAGGTGCCGAAGCCAGCCGGATGCAGCCAGCGGCGCGGCAGATCCATCGGGAAGATCTCATTGGCCGCATAGGCGATCTGGGTCATGTCGGAGGCGACGATGGTGTCGCGCGGCAGCGCCTTGCGGATGGCGGCGAGAACGATGCGGAGATCGGCGCGCAGCCGGTCATCCTCGGCGGACTCGCTGGCGAGATGGTCGCGCACGAAGGATCGTGCTGGCGAATGACGGGGCGATTTGCCGCGTTCCTCGAGTGCGGTGGCGAGCGCTGCAAGGGCGGTGGCGGCGTCGGCGAGAATCGGCATCGCGGCCGCATGCGGGCGCACCAGGTTCGCGGGATCGATGTCGATGCGGATCAGCTTGCCGGGAATGGTGATCTTGGTCTCCCAGAGGTCGGTCTCGGAGATCTCGGTGCCGACGGCGAGGATGACATCGGCGCGGCGCAGCACGTCGCGGATCTTGTCCTGCGACAGGCGGGCGCCGAGACAGAGCGGATGATCGGCCGGCACGATGCCCTTGCCGGAGATGGTGGTGAGGATCACCGCATCGATCGCCTCGGCAATCCGCAAGGCCGGCTCGCCGGCATCGACGGCGCCGCCGCCGAGCAGGACGAGCGGTGCGTTGGCCTCGGCAAGCAGCGCGGCGGCATCGGCGATCGCCCGCGGATCGGCGTTTGGCCGCGCCGGCAGCTTGCGGGCGGTCCAGTCGTCGCCCGCCGGAACCTTGAGCAGGTCGAGCGGCAGCTCGAGATAGGCCGGGCGGGGACGCTGGCTGGCAAAGCGGGCGAATGCCTCGGCGACGCCGTCGCGAACGTCATGCGGGGTCAGCGCGGTCACAGCCGCGGCGGTGATGCTGAGGGCGGCCCCGCGCTGGCTCGTCATCTCATGCAGGCGGCCGCGGCCTTGAGCGGCATCGGCGATGTCGAGCGCCGAGGAAAGCACGAGCATGGGCACGGAATCGGACCAGGCCTGGCCCATCGGGGTCATAATGTTGGTGAGTCCCGGCCCGGTGATGGTGAAGCAGATCCCAGGCTTTCCGGTGACGCGGGCATAGCCGTCGGCCATGAAGCCGGCGCCCTGCTCGTGGCGGGTCAGGATATGGCGGATGCCCGAGCGCGGCAGGGCGCGGTACATTTCGACATTGTGCACGCCGGGAATGCCGAAGACGGTGTCGACGCCATAGGCCTCGAGGAGCGAAACCAGGGCCTCGCCGGTGCTCAGTTCAGCGCGCTTCATGCTCCGTCCCCATGTTGAGTTGAGGCCGCACCGGCGCGGCATAGAATGGATCCAGGACGCCCGGAACGTCCGGATTGACGGCGTGGCAGGCGACCAGGGCTCCGTCGCTCAGGGCGAGCAACGGGCGCTCGCGCGGGCAGCGCTCGAAGGCGAGCGGGCAGCGCGGGTTGAAGGTGCAGCCGGTCGGCGGCCGGAGGGGCGAGGGCAGCTCTCCCTTGAGCACGATGCGCTCCTTGATGCGGCGCGGATCGGCCATCGGGGTGGCGGAGAGGAGGGCGCGCGTATAGGGGTGCTGTGGGTGGGCGAAGATGTCGCGCGCCGGGCCGTGCTCGACCGGGCGGCCGAGATACATCACCATGACCTCATCGGCGATGTGCTTCACCACCGAGAGGCCGTGGCTGATGAAGAGGTAGGCGAGATTGTAGCGCTCCTGAAGATCGGCGAGCAGGTTCAGGACCTGGGCCTGGATCGAGACGTCGAGAGCGGAGACCGGCTCGTCCAGCACCAGGATCTCGGGATTGAGCATTAGGGCGCGGGCGATGGCGATGCGCTGGCGCTGGCCGCCGGAGAACATATGGGGGTAGCGCGCATAATGCTCGGGGCGGAGGCCGACATCGCGCATCATGGCTTCGGCGCGTTCGCGACGCTCGGCGGCAGACAGGCTGGTATTCACCAGCAGCGGCTCCTCGAGGGCAGCGCCGATGCGCTGGCGGGGGTTGAGCGACCCGTAGGGGTTCTGGAACACGATCTGCACCTTGGGGCGAAGCCGACGCAGGGTATGGGCGCTTGCGGTCGTGACCTCATCACCGCCGATGCGCAGCGAGCCGGCGGACGGCGCCTCGATCATCGAGACCAGGCGGGCAAGGGTCGACTTGCCGCAGCCGGACTCGCCGACGACCGCCAAGGTGCGCCGGCGCGACAGGGTGAAGGAAGCGCCGTCGAGGGCCCTCAGCTCGGCAATGTGGCCGAACACTCCGCGCGACAGGTGGTAGTAGCGCGCAAGATCCGTGGCCACGAGCACCGGCGCCTCGCTCATTCGGCGGCCTCGCGTCCGGGATGACCGAGCGGGACGCCGGCAAGCAACGGGAAGTGGCAGAGCGCATCGCCGAGCTCGGGGCCCGCCGGCTTCGGCTCGGCAATGCGGCAATATTCGACGGCGTTGCGGCAGCGCGGCGAGAAGAGACAGCCGGTCGGGCGATCGAACTGGCCGGGAACGACGCCCGGTATCGAGGGGAGGCGGCGGCCATCGGCGCGCTCGGGGAGGGCAGCAAGCAGCGCGGCGGTGTAGGGATGATGCGGGTCGGCGAACAGGCCGACGACATTCTGCTCCTCGACCTTCTGGCCGGCATAGTGAACCGAGACGCGCTGCGCGGTCTCGGCGACGACGCCCATATCGTGGGTGATGAGCACGAGGCCCATGCCGGTGTTGCGCTGCAGCTTGAGCAGGAGGTCGAGGATCTGCGCCTGAATGGTGACGTCGAGCGCGGTGGTCGGCTCGTCGGCAATGAGGAGGCGGGGATTGCAGGAGATCGCCATGGCGATCATCACGCGCTGGCTCATGCCGCCGGAGAGCTGATGCGGGAAGGCGCCGAGGCGGCGCTCGGGATCGGCGATGCCGACCTGGCGGAGGAGATCGATGGCACGGGCGCGGCGCTCGGCCTTGCCCATGTCGAGGTGAACCTTCAGCGCCTCGGTCAGCTGAAAGCCGACGGTGTAGCAGGGATTGAGGCTCGACATCGGCTCCTGGAAGATCATCGCCATGTCATTGCCGATGATGCGGCGGCGCTCGCGCGGCGTGATGGCGAGGAGGTCAATGCCGTCGAACTCCATGCGATCCGCGGCGACCTTCGCGGTCCAGGGAAGCAGGCCCATCACGGCCAGCATTGACACCGACTTGCCGGAGCCGGATTCGCCGACGATGGCCAGCACCTCGCTCGGCTCGAGAGCGAGCGAAACCCGGTCGACGGCGCGAAAATCGCCGGCGCTGGTGGTGAAGTCGACGCAGAGATTTTCGATGGCGAGAAGCGGCATCCAAGACCTTTTCGTCGAGGGTCGGGGGCATTATATTGCACAGCGTGCCCCGGTATTTCACGCGATTCCGGTGGCAGGAGGTCTCAAGATGACGGGTCCAATCGTTCCGATTGCCTGAATATCTCCTCGAGATCGCGGCGGGAACGCTCGACGATGTCGACCGCGCGGCGCTCGCTGGCGGCCAGATCGAGGCCGAAGGCGGCAGCGAAATTGGCAAGGTCCGAGACCGCTGCTTCCCCCAGCATCTTCTGCAATTCCAAAAGCTCGAGAAGGGTGCGAATGACCTTGCGCTTCTCGGAGCGCGACTGGGTCAGGAAATGCGGGTCCCGCAGGTCGCGGGTGATCAGGTTGGTCTGGCGCGCGGCGCGGTAATATTGCACCACCGCATGGATCACCGGGGCGGGGAGGATCGTGATGTCATTCTTCACCGAATCGAACACGAAGTCGGTGTCGTCGGGAGTGGCGAAGGGATTGTCCTGCTCGAGGGCATAGCGGGCTTCCTCGGGGGTCAGCTGGCGACGATTGGCGAGGAGACCGGCCAAGATCTCCGAATGAAGCGCCACCACGATGTCGAGGACCCGCTGGTCGCGGGCTTCGGTGTCGCGCAGCCGCTCGGCCTCGCGCTCGCTCATCTCCTTCAGGCGATCGGAGCGGGTCGCGAGATACCAGGTCAGCACGCCGATGAAGGCGGCAATGATGGTGCCGACGGCGCCGATGACCGCGCTCACGAAATCAGTTGTCATTGCGTGGCCATGGGTCGGCTGTTGCCAAAGGAGTCGCTGCAACTATATTCGATGGCAGGAGACAGGAGCAAATTCGATGGCGTCAAAGCCGCGGCCGAAGCGCATCCCGGTTCCGCCGGTTACCGGGCGGCCTAGCCTAGGCGAGTTGCTAAAGAGGATCTGGACGGGATCGAAGCCGCGTCCAAAGCCGATTCCGGTTCAGCCAATTACTGGGCCGACCAAGCCTAAACCGAGTTACTGATCGCGTCGTCCAGTTTCTCCAGAGCTTTGTCCGCTAACGTGCGTGTATGCAATAGCAGGTCATAGTAGTCTTCCAATAACTGCGACTTTCTTTCGCCGGAGATCCTGTTGAATGCCTCGCTCCGGAGATCGGACGTCAATTGTGCAACCGTGGCGGTCTGTGCGTAGAACAGAATGATTGGTTCGATTACTTTTGTTGGTAGGATATGAACTTCTTTCGCGATCTCGATAAAGATCCGTTGCGGAGCTTCTAGAGGAACGAACGGAATGTAAGCCGGATCGGCTTTTATGAGAGTCACGACCTGATCGCGATAAGCATTAAAGTCCATATGCTCGAAGCGTGCACGGTAACTGCGGATCTCGGCGCGCCTGATAGTCG
>Ga0209382_10007139_pt1 | contig 14287 bp, 11 predicted proteins | sample SoiMetdeltSBSDD5_FD_187599 | JGI IMG/M metagenome (GOLD analysis project Ga0209382, IMG submission 187599) | Bulk soil microbial communities from a Populus tree surrounding site in Tennessee, USA - Soil MetaG P. deltoides SBSDD5 (SPAdes) (version 2) | ecosystem: Environmental > Terrestrial >... | reverse complement strand
GAACGGGCTGGCGCACACCACGCCGTCGCCGGTCACCTCGCCGGTCTCCTGACCCACGACGCTCACGCGCAGGCGGACGGCCGTGGCCGGGCTCTCGTTGCGCAGGACCACGTCATTGACCGCGAAGAGCCGCAGCGCCCCGATCTCGCAGGCCAGCAGCGGCAGCGTGTCGCGCTCGAGCTCGCCGCGCTGGAAGCGGTGCAGGACCGCCTGCAGGGAGTGCTCCGGGCACAGCCCGGCGCGCGCGGCCACCCGCACGGGGATTTTGGGCACGCCCGGCCACTCGCGCTCGGCGCGCAGCAGCGTGCCGTCGCCGCCATGGCACAGCACGGCGTCGGGCGCGCGCGTCACCACCGTCAGGCCGGCCTGCTTCACCGCCGCCGCCGCACGCACGAGGTCGTCGCCGCACAGGACCAGCCGGGACGGCGCGCTCATCGGGCGCCGTCCAGCAGCGCGGCGAGCAGCAGGTCGTGCACCGCCCGCAGGTCGTCGCCGCGCGGCTCGGGCACGCCGGCCCCCCCGATCAGCAGCGGCCACAGCGCCGGCGACGACGGCACGTGGCCGTGGCTCCCGGCGATCGGCGAGGGGTCGAGAGGTATCACGTCGAGCAGGTTGCGGAAGCCCAGCCGGCGCATGAGCAGCTTGCGCGCGATGCGCATCTTCGGAAAGCGCAGGGCCGGGTCCAGCAGCAGTTCGGCGGGGTCATACCCGGGCTTGCGATGGATGTCCACCGTCCGCGCGAAGTCGGGTGCGCGCGCGTCGTCGAGCCAGTAGCTGTAGGCGAACCAGCTGTCCGGCGCGGCTTCGAGCACGATGGCCCCGGCGCGCGGGTGGTCGAGCCCCGCGGCGCGCCGGCTCTCGCCCAGCAGCACGCGCCCCACGCCGGGCAGCTCGCCGAGCCGGCGCGCGACGGCCGGCACGTCGGCCGGATCGGCCACGTACACGTGAGCCGCCTGGTGATCGCAGACCGCGAAGGCGCGGCTCGCCCCGGGATCCAGCGTCTCACCCACCGAGGCCTGCCACAGGGCCGTCAGCCAGCCCGCCTCGCGCAGCGCGCGGTTGGGATAGACCACCCGCGAGACGCTGCCGATGCCGTACTCCGACACGACCAGCACCGCCATGCCCAGCGCCTGCGCCGCGTCGACCAGCCGGCCGGCCTGCTCGTCCACCTGGGCCGCGTGCTGCTGCGCCAGCGGGTGTGCCGGCCCGTGCCGCTGCAGCACGTAGTCGAGGTGCGGCAGGTACACGAGGCAGAGGTCCGGCCGGTCGCGCTCGAGCACGTCGAGCGCGCCGTCGGCGATCCAGCGCGTGCTTTCCAGGTCGGCCGCCGGGCCCCAGAAGCGGAAGAGCGGGAAGGGTCCGAGGCGCTGCTCGAGGCGCGCGCGCAGCTCGGCCGGCCGCGTCCACAGGCCGGGGATCTTGCGGCCGTCGGCCGGGTACTCGGGGCGCGGCGTGACGGCCAGCTCGGCGGCGCTGGGCAGGTTGAACCACCAGAAGAGCTGGGCCGTGCTGAGGCCCGGACGTCGGCCGCGCGCCGACTCGAAAGCCAGCGGGGCCTGCACGAGGTGGCGGCTCTGGCGCCAGAAGAGCACCTCGGACAGGTCGTGGAAGTACCAGCCGTTGCCCACGATGCCGTGGCCGTCCGGGAGAAGGCCGGTCAGCATGCTGGCCTGCGCGGTGCAGGTGACGGCCGGGAACACGGGTCGCAGCGGCCGCTTCCAGCCGGTTCGCGCCAGCGCCGACAGCCGCGGCCCCAGCAGGCCCTCCACCAGCCCCACGACGTCGAGGACGAGGAGCCGCCGCGTCATGGGCGCATCCTAGCAGTCCGTCGATGGCGGCCCGGCGTTGATCGCGCGCCGCCGGCCCGCAACCATGAGAGGCGGCCGCCGCGCCCGGCCGACGTTCGCACGAGAGTCCGCATGCTGAAGCTGCTCACCGCCGCGGTCGCACGCCACTACCTGCGCAAGCCGGACCTGGCGGAGTTCCTGGCCACGCGGCTGCCGGATGCGGGCTCGCTCCTGGCCGCCGCGCGCAACGAGATGGCCTTCGTCCTGGGCGCGGCGCGGCTGCCCGTCGTGACGCAGCTCAACGTCGAGCTCACCAGCCGCTGCAACGTGGCCTGCAGCTACTGCGACGTGAATCGCGGCCTGCGGCGGCAGGCGCGCGACCTCGACCTCGGCGTGCTGGCGCGCCTGCTGGAGGACACGCCGACCCTGCGCGTGCTCCTGCCCTTCCAGTGGGGCGAGCCGCTGCTCTATCCGCAGCTCGATGAGGCGGTGGCGCTCGCCAGCCGCAAGGGCGTGCGCAGCTTCGTCACGACCAACGGCACGCTGCTCGACGCCGGGCGGCTGGCGCGGCTCGCGGCCGCGGGCCTCACGCGGCTGACGGTCTCGCTCGACGGCACGGCCGACGACCACGCCGCACGGCGCGGCTACGCCCAGGCCCCCATCCTCGAGCGCCTGGCGGAGGCGCGCGCGGCGCAGCTCGCGCACCGGCTGGCCGTGCGGCTCGACGTCTCCATGGTCGTCGACGAGACCGTGGCCGACCGGCTGGCGGACTTCCGCGCCCGCCTCTCCCCGCTGTGCGACCGCGTGCAGTTCATTCCGCGCCTGCGCGCAGGCCGCCGCACGCGGGCGTGCCGCGAGCCCTGGCGCGGCGCCCTCGTGGTCCTGTCCGACGGGCGCGTGACCGCCTGCTGCGCCGACGTGCAGGGCGAGCTCGCCCTCGGACGCGTCGCGACCGGGCCCGGCGACGCCGGCAGCACGCCGGCGCAGCTCTACGGCGCGCCGGCCTTCGTCGCCCTGCGTCGCGCGCAGCGCAAGGGCGACTTTCCCGGGCCGTGCGCCCGCTGTGACGAGTGCGAGGTGCCGGGCGTATCGAGGCGCTTCTCATGAGCCTGCACAGCCGCCTGCTCGACGCGTGCAAGAGCCTCGACGCGGCGCTGGGGGTGCCCGCGGCGCGGCTCGTCTCCGGAGCGCGGCGGCCATGGCCCGCCGCGCCGCGCGACGTGCTGTGCATCCGGCTGTGGGGTCTCGGCAATCTCGCGCTCCTGGCGCCGGCGCTGCGGGCGGCCGCGGCGCGCGGGCGCGTGCGGCTGCTGACGCTGGAGCGCAATGCGGACTTCGTGCGCCGGCACCTGCCCGGCATCGAGCCGCTGCCGCTGGCCGAGCCTCCGCGGCCCGGCTGCGCGCCCGCGCTGCTGCGCCACCTGTGCGCGCTCCGGCGCGACCCGCCCGAGGCCATCCTCGATGCGGAGCAGTTCCTGCGCCTGCCGCTCCTGCTGGTGCGCGCGGCGAGCGGCGCGCCGGCCGTCGGGCTGGACACGCCCGGCCAGGGCCGCGGCCCGCTGCTCGATCGCGCAGTGGCGCACGATCCCACGCGGCACGTCGCGGACACCTTCGCCACGCTGGCGCGCGCCGCGGGCCTGCCCTCGCCTTGGGGAGGGCCGGCCCTGGTCATGGACGACGCGGCCGCGGCGCGCGTGCGCGCCCGCCTTCTTGCCACCCTGCCGCCCGGTGGCCCGCTGATCGTGCTGCACCCCGGGAGCGGCGACCATTTCCCGGGACGCCGCTGGGCGCCGGATCGCTTCGCCGCACTGGGCACGCGGCTGGTCCGCGAGTCGGGTGCGCGGCTGGTGATCACGGGCCTGTGCGCCGAGCGGCCGCTCGTCGCGCGCCTGCTGCGCGCGGCGCCGCCGGAGACCCTCGACCTGTGCGGCCGGCTCGACACTGCCGAGCTCCTGGCCCTGCTGGCGCAAGCGGACCTGCTCGTGGCCAACGACACCGGTCCCGTGCACCTGGCCGACGCGCTGGGCACCCGCTGCGTGGCGCTCTACGGCCCGAACACGCCGCACCGCTATGGCCCGCGCCTCCCCGGCTCGCGCGCGCTGTTCGCCGACCTGCCCTGCAGCCCGTGCCTCGATGATCGCACCATGAAGCGCAGCGCCTGCCGCCACCACGTGTGCATGGAGGCGCTCGACGTCGGGGCGGCGCTGTCCGCGTGCCGGCTGGCCCTCGCGGGTCGCGCGGCGAGCGCGCCGGAGGTGCATGCGCTCGTGCCTTGAGACGGCACGGCGCTATGCCGCGCTGGCCGCGGCCGTGCTGCGCGCGCGCCGCGCGCCATTCGACCCCTTCAAGCTGACCTGGATCCTCACCGAGCGCTGCCAGCTCACCTGCGGCACGTGCCGGCTGTGGGCCGGCACGCCGCACGCCGGGCCGTCGCTGGAGCAGATCGAGGCGGTGCTCGACGCCAATCGCCAGCTCACCTGGCTGAATGCGAGCGGCGGCGACCTCGTGGAGCGCCCCGATGCCCCCGCCGTGCTGGAGCGGCTCGTGACGCGGCTGCCCGACCTGGCGCTGCTGGACTTCCCCACCGCCGGCCAGGACACGGCCGCCACGCTGGCCGCGCTGGAGCCGGCGCTCGACAGCCCGGTGCCGCGCCTCCTGGTCACCGTCAGCCTCGACGGGCCCGATGCCGTGCACGACCGCGTGCGCGGCCGGCGCGGCGCCGCGGCGCGCGCGCGCGCCACGCTGCGCGCGCTGCAGGCCGTGCGCCGGCCGGGCTTCGCGGCCTACGCCGGGCAGACGCTTTCGCGCCTCAATCTGCCGCCGCGGGCCGGCGGCGATCCCGAGGCCTGGCTGCCGGAGGGCGTCGCGGCGCGCGACGTGCACCTGAACCTCGCGCACCACTCCACGCACTACTACAGGAACAGCGCGGACCTCGCGCCACCCGTCGAGCCGGCCCTGGCGCTCGTGGAGCGCGTGGCGCGCGCGCGGCGCCGCTCGCTCTCGCCGGTCGACCTGATCGAGCGGCGCTACTGGCGGCTGGCCGAGCGCTTCCTGCGCGATGGCGATGCCGGCCAGCGCTGCGGCGCCCTCCGGGCCTCGGTGTTCCTGGCGGCCGACCTGACCGTGTATCCCTGCTCGATCTTCGACCGGCCGCTCGGGCGGCTGCCGCACGTGGGCTGGTCGCTGCGGCGGCTGCCCGAGCTGCCCGGCGCGCGCGAGGCGCTCGGGCTGGTGGAGTCGCGCGGCTGCCCACGCTGCTGGACGCCCTGCGAGGCCTTTCCGACGCTGCTCCTGCGGCTGGGGCGCCCGGCGTGAGCCGCAGCCTCGCCCTGCTGCTCGTGGCGGCCCTGGCCGCGCACGGCGCCGGGCTGCGCAACGGCTTCGTGTACGACGATCACCGCTTCATCACCGCCAACCTGCGACTGGCCAGCGCGCGCCCGGCCGAGCTCGTGCTCGACCCCACCACGCAGACGGCCGACAACGACCGCGACGTGTGGCGGCCGCTGCGCGCCCTCGGGCACCGGCTCGACCTGCAGGCCGGCCTCGGCGCCTTCGGGTTCCACCTGCACTCGGTCATCGTGCACCTGCTGGCGGTGGCGCTGGGCTACGCCCTGCTCCAGCGGCTGCTGCCGCCGCCCGCGGAGGCGCCGGCGCTGTTCGGTGCCCTCGTGCTCGCCGTGCACCCGCTGGGCGTGGAGGCGGTGGGCTTCCTGAGCAGCCGCGGCGACGAGTACGCGCTCGCCTTCTCGCTGCTCGCGCTGCTGGCGGCCGTGCGGCTGGCCGACGCGCGCACGCGCAGCGGCGCGCTCGCGTGGCTGCTGGCGGCGGCGGCGAGCGCCTTTCTCGCCTGCCTCGGCAAGGAGTCGGCCGCGTGCCTGCCTCTGATCGCGCTGCTGGCGTGCCGGCTGCTCGGCCGGCCGCGCACGTGGGCCGTCGTCGCGCTGGGCGCGGGCATCGTGGCTGCGCTCGTGATGCGCCAGGTGGTGCTGGCCGGGCTGTCGCCGGCGCAGACGACGCCCCACGGCGGCGACCTGGTCGCGCAGGCCGGTTGGGCCCTGTACGGCACCGGCCGCACCTTGCTCCACGTGCTGTGGCCGGCCTCGCTGTCGGTGGACTACGTCCAGGACGCGTGGGTCGCCGGCGCGCCCGTCTGGGTGCGACCGTTCACGCTGGGAGCCGTCGCGCTGCTGATCCTGGCGCTGGCCCTGCGCCGCCGGGCGCCGGTGCCCGCCTTCCTCCTGGGCTGGGCGCTGCTGGCGTACCTGCCGAGCAGCAGCCTCCTCGTGACGCTCCGTTCCCTGGTGAGCGATCGAGGAGCGTATCCGCTGCTGCTGCCACTGGGAGCGCTGGCCGGGCTGCCGCTGGTCGGCCGGCCGCGCGCACGGGCCGTCGGCGCCGGGCTGCTCGTGCTGCTGCTCGTGCCCCTCGCGGCCAGGCGCACGGCCGCCTTCCATGACGACGCCAGCCTGTGGCGCGCGACCCTGCGGGAGGAGCCACGCTCCGTGCGGGCGCACCTGGGTCTGGCGCAGGCGGCGGCGGCAAGGGATAGCGAGGTGCAGGGCCTGGAGCTGCGGGCCGCGCTGGCCGTCGCGGCGCCCGGATCCCGGCAGGAGGCCACGGCGCTCTTCGCCTGGGGCGACTGGCTGCTGCGCGTGGCGGGCCGCACCGCGGAGGCCGTGCCGGCCCTCGAGCGCGCGCTGCTCCTGCTGCGCGCCTGGCGCGACCGCGCCTGGCCGTTGGCGGATGAGGCGCCCACGGTGGCCTCACTGGCGGAGGCCCTGACCCTGCTCGGCCGGCATGGCGAGGCCGATGCGCTGCTCGTGGCTGCACTGGCCGAACAGCCCGGCAGCGTGCTGCTGCACGTGCAGCGCGCCGGACTCGCGCTGTGGCAGTGGGAGCACTCGGGCGAGCCCGCGGCGCTTGGCACCGCCGCTTCCGCCTGGAAGGCCGCCGAGCGGCTCGCTCCGGACAGCCAGGTGGTGCTGGCCCTCGGTCAGCGCATCAGCCAGAGCCTGAAGGACGCGGCTTCCCCGGCGCAGGGCTCCACGCCGGCGACGGACGGTGGGCCGGCGACAGACGGTGGTTCCTGAGCGCGCGCGCCCGGCTCAGCCGCCGCCCGCTGACTGGAGCGGCTTGTTCTTCTCGGAGTCCTTGTCGTCGTCGCCCTTGGGCTTCTCGAATCCCACCTTGCTCTCGGGATCCTTCTTGAACTTGGGCAGCGCACCGGCCGGCATCTCCTTGCGCTTCTTGAGCGGGACGTTCGCGACCTTCTTGAACTGCGCGGTCAGGTAGAGCGGCTCGCCGCCGCGGCCGAAGCCGGGCAGGAGCTCACCGTGGTAGAAGGTCGCCTCGCCGTTCTCGTCCACGACCTTGAAGGTGCCGGGGGCGACTTCCGTGCCGATCTTCTTGACCTTCTCCAGCTCGCGCTTGGCCTCCTCCAGATTGGCCTTCTTGCGCAGTTCCCGGGGCGAAAGCGTCTCGAAGGAGGCCTTCGGGGCGGGGGCCGAAGCGGTGAGGACGCTGGCGTCGTCGCCGGCCTGATCGTCTCCGGAAGCGAGGGCCAGGCCGCCGACAACGAGGGCCAGGACGACCAGGACGCCGGCTGCGGCAATGGAAGGATTCTTCACGATGTGGCACCTTCTATGGGAGTCTCGGCTGCAATTCGGACGGGTGCGCCGTGCCGGGTCAGTCTATCCGCTCTCGTCGGCTGGAGGAATCGGGTCCAGCACTTCGCAGGCGGAAGCGTCTTACGGAGCACTGGTTTCGGCGTGATGGATCGAAAGACTTGACGGAGGCGGATAGCCCATGAAGCGCTCCCTGCTCGCCGGCCTCGCCGGCCTGGCCCTGGCCATTTTCGCGACCGATGGCGTCCGCGCGCAGACCCTGCTGCCGGAGCCGGCCGTCGTGGACTTCGGAGACGTCTTCGAGGGTGAGGCGCCGCACACGACGGTCACCTTCACCAACAAGGGCGAGGCCGATTTCCGGATCCGGGAAGTGCGCACGTCGTGCGGTTGCACGGTGGCCACGGTGGCCGGTCCGGACGGCGTGGCGGTGCCCTCAAAGCCGACGTCCGACCAGCCCATCCTGGTCCTCAAGTCGGGAGAGTCCATGAAGGTGGGGGTCGAGATGAACACGACCGGCCAGCACGGCGCGGTGGAGAAGAGCCTGCAGGTGCACAATATCGAGCCGACCGTGCCCGTGGTCACGGTGCCGGTGCGTGCGCGTGTCAGCAAGGCCTTCGCGATCACGCCCGACCAGCTGAACCTGGGCTCGGTGCCCAAGCGCGGAGCCATCGAGCGCGAGCTCACCATCCAGGCCCAGTCCATCGGCGACTGGTCCGTCGAGGGCTTCGAGAGCGGCATCGAGGGTCGCCCGCTGCCGGAGGGGCTGCACCTCGACGTGCTGGACAAGGAGGGCCCGGCGCGCCGCGTCAAGCTGGTGTTCGACGGCCCGCGCCCCGTGGGCCCGATCACGCTCAAGGTGCGCATCAAGGTGGCGCACGAGCGCGTGAAGAACATCGATTTCTACGTCTACGGCCAGGTGCAGTCGGACGTGATCTTCAGCACGGGCGAAAATATCCCGGAGACCATCAACTTCGACCAGATGGATCCGGGCTCGATCGTCACGCGCACGGTCACCATCACCAACCACGACCCGGAGACTCCCTACAAGGTGATCGGCCTCGAGATCCAGGCGCCCAAGAAGGAGTTCTTCAAGACCGCGCTGCGCACGATCGAGGAAGGCGTGCGGTACGAGGTCGACATCTCGGCCGACTCGGCGCTCGCGGAGAACTTCTTCCGCGGCAACCTGGTCGTGCTGGCGGAACACCCGGAACAGGCGAGGAAGGCCCTCCCGTTCCATGGCTGGGTGCGCAAGACGCCGGCCTCGACGCCGCCCGCGCAGCCCGCGCCGGTCACGCCGGCCTCGGGCGCGGCCAACCCCAAGTAGAGCCCCTTGCGCGGACCCTGGCCGCTGCTGATCGCCGCGGGCCTGCTGCTGCTGGTCGGCTCGCTGGCCTCCTGCGGCCTGGCGGACCGCGAGCTGACCGTCATCCTCATCTCGCTCGACACGACGCGGCCCGACCACCTGTCCGCCTACGGCTACGACCGGCCGACGAGCCCCAGCCTGCAGCGCCTGGCCGGCGAGGGCGTGCGCTTCGACGGCGCGCGCTCGACCACGAGCTGGACGCTGCCCGCGCACATGTCGCTCTTCACGGGCCTGCCGCCGGCGCTCCACGAGGTGGTCATCGATTTCAACGTGCTCGATCGCGGCCGCCGCACCCTGGGCCAGGTGTTCAAGGACGCCGACTTCCGCACCATGGGCGTCTTCTCCGGACCCTACGTGCACGGCCACTACGGCTTCGATCGCGGCTTCGACTTCTACGAGGAGGGCACCCAGGACCCGATGCTCTTCGACCTGACGCGCGAGCAGCGCAAGCTGCAGGCCGGCCTCACCGAGCACAGGAGCCACACCGAGGTGACGTCCGCCACGGTGGTCGACCGCGCGCTGACGCTGCTGCGCAACAGCAATGCGCCGCGCAACCTGCTCTTCCTGCACTTCTTCGACCCGCACTACGACTACAAGGCGCCCCGGCGCATCGGCAAGGTGTTCACCGACCCGGCCTATCGCGGCCCCGTCACCGGCGACGACGTCTCCGCTCTCGCGGGCCAGGCCGGCGCAGACGCCGCGCTGTCGGCCACCGACAAGCAGCAGCTGCGGTCGCTGTACGACGCCGAGCTGGCCTGGGTGGACGAGAACATCGGCCGGCTCCTCGAAGGCCTGAAGGCCCAGGGCCGCCTCGAGCACACGCTCATCGTGGTGACGGGTGACCACGGCGAGGAGTTCTTCGAGCATGGCCGCTACGGCCACCGCAACGGGCTGTCCGAGCAGACGCTGCACGTGCCGCTCATCGTCTGGGGCCCGGGCCTCGGCGTGCCGGCGGGTCGCGTGGTGGCCGACCCGGTGGCGATCTACGACATCCTGCCCACGCTGATCGACTACGCCGGCCTGCCCGAGGAGCCCGGCCTCTACGGCCGCAGCCTGCGGCCCCTCGTCGAGGGCGGCTCGCTGCCCGCGCGCCCCCTCTCGGCCGCGCTCACCTACTTCCCGCGCGAGCCGGTGGGGTACTACGAGCTGTACCGGGCCGTGGCCGTCAACGGCCTCAAGCTGGTCAGCAAGGTTCGCGTGCGCTGGTCGCCCGACGCCGAGCGTGACCTCGCGGGCGACACGATCGAGGGCTCCGAGCAGGTGCAGGTCTTCGACCTCGCGGCCGACCCGCTCGAGCAGCACGACCTCGCCGCCTCGCAGGAGGCGCAGGCGCTCGCCCGCGTGGCCCAGCTCCGCAGCGCCTGGGATGCGGAGTGGGAACGCCAGAGGGCCGAGCTCGTGCGCTTCTCGCCCATGGGCGCGCCGGCGGGCAGCGACATCGGCCTCTCCCTCATGGACCAGCTCAAGGCGCTCGGCTACCTCGCGGCGCCGGAGGCCGCCGGCGCGGACGCCGGGGGCGGCCGTTGAGCCCCGCGCGCCGCCGCCGCTGGCCGCGGCGACTGGCCGGTGTGCTCCTGCTGCTGGTCGTGCTCGAGCTGGCGCTGCAGGCCGCCGCGCCGCTGGTGCAGCGGGCCATGCTGCGCCGCCCGCCGACGCCGTCGCCGGACGCGCCGCTCACCATCCTGTGCGTGGGCGACAGCAACACCTACGGCCTGTACGTGCCGCAGTGGAGCTACCCGGAGCAGCTGCTCGCCCGGCTGCAGCCGCGCTTCACGGGGCCGGTGGAGGTGGTGAATCGCGGCGTCCCCGGCCAGAGCGCGGCCCAGGTGGCCGACGCACTGCCGGCCGACCTGCGCGCGGTGCGTCCCGATCTGGTGCTGGTGCTCGCCGGCCTCAACGACGCCTGGAACAGCGCGCCCGCGGACCGCAGCGCGCTCGACGTCCTCTCGCGGCTGCGCCTCGTGCGCCTCGTGCGGGTGCTCCTCTCGGGCGTGGCCAGCCCCGGCAGCTTCGAGGTGCGCAGCGATGCGACCGGCGCCCTGCTGGTCGACCGCGGCGAGGGCGGCCGGCGCGTCAACGTCACCGAGTCGGGCAGCACGGTCGCGGACGAGCAGCGGCTGCAAGCGGCCGTGCGGACGGGCCTCCGGCGCGGCGTCGAGGCCTGCCGCGACTTCGGCGCCGAGCCCGTGCTCATGTCGTACGCCGAGAACGGCGGCACGCACACGCAGGTCTCGGCCGTCGCGCGCGAGCTGGCCGCCGCGGAGGGCCTGCTCTTCGTGGACCACGAGCGCGCGTTCGGCGCGGCCTTCGCCACCGAGGGCCACGACGCGCTCATGTTCAACGAGCACCATCCCAACGCCCGCGGCTACGCGCTCATGGCGCTCACCGCGGACCAGGTGCTGCAGGCCGCGGGACGCGTGCCGCCCGAGGGCGGCGGTGGCGCGGGCGAGGTGATGGTGGCGCCGCCATCGCCGCCCGGCGCGCCCTCGGTGGAGGCGCTAGGCGACGGGCGGCTCCTGCTCGCGGGACCGGCCGGCTGGTCGTGGCAGCTGGCGGTCGCGCGCCGGCCCGTCGCGGGCGAGTCCTTCCGGGCCGGCACGTTCGACGTGCCGCTCCCCAGCGACGACATCCTGGCCCGCGCTCGGCTCGAGCCGTCCTTCAGCGGGCGCTTCGGGGCGGAAGGCCGGCTCGAGCTGTCCGTCCCGCGCTGGCTGCTGGAGGCCGCGGGCGACGCGCCGCTGGCGGCCTGCCTCGTGCTCCTGCGCGACCCGGGCGCCGCGGCCGGCGAGCCCGTGGCCGCGGTGTCGCCCGCGGTCGACGTCCGCTTCTGACCGTCAGGCCGAGACGGCCACCGAGTCGCCGCCGCGCGCGGTGACCTGACCGAGCGCCGCCTCGGCCTTCTTGAGCACGGCGTCGAAGAAGATCGTGTCGTCGTCCTCGAGCGTGGCCACGCCGAGGCTGGCCGAGATGCGCAGCGGCCGGCCGTCGACGCGCACGTCGAGGCCGGCGATGCGGTCGTGCAGGCGCTGCGCCAGGAGCTGGGCGCCCTTCTTGTCGGTGTGCGGCAGGACGAGCACGAAGCGCTCGCCGAGCCGGCCGACGAAGTCGCAGCTGCGCGAGTGGCGGTTCAGGAGCTCCCCCACCGCGGCCTCGACCTGGTCGCGCACGATGGAGCCGTGCAGGTCCCCGATGTTCCCGAGCCGGTCGATCTCCACCAGCACGCTCGAGAGCTGGTACTGGTAGCGGCGCGCGCGGGAGAACTCGATCTTGAGCAGGTGCAGGATCTGCGTGTACGAGAAGATCCCGCCTTCGGCGCCCTCGCCGGACCGCTGGTCCATGCCGTGTCGTCCTTCGTCCGCGTCGTGGAAAACCGTCGAGGATACGAAAGTCGTGCCGGACAAAAAGTTGGTCCTGCCCGTTGCCGGGCAGGACCAACACGTTCCAGTCGGTGGCCCACGAGACCGGAGATGGCGGTTGGGGAGGGGAAAACGGCTCCGACCCCGCACACCACCGACGTAGAGAGCGATGTGGCGCCGCTTCCATCCGGCTGCCGCACCGCATCAAATCCCACGCCGGCCCGCCTGTCAACACACCCCACCGCCTGCCAACACGCTCTCCACAGAGCCCCCCGTGGCACGACGTGGCACAACACCTTGCGATTCAAGGGCTTCCGGCTCCCGGCCGCCACGGCGCCGGGGTCGGAACGGGGGAGCGCCAGGCCGGGGACGGCGGCCGCAGCCGCCTACGGCGCCTCGCCGCGCATGCGCCGGGCGAGGTCCGCGAACTCGGGCCGCTCGCGCAGGCTCTTCAGGTCGCCGTCCTCGAGCATCCACGCAACGTCCGAGAAGCCCACCTTCCAGGCCTCCTCGAGCTGCGCGAGGGCCTCGTCCGGCCGGCCCTGAAGCGCGGCGATGCAGGCCAGGTTGTAGTGCGGCCAGCGCGTGTCGCGGTGGCCCGGCAGCGCATCGGTGAGCTTGCGGAACCACTCGGTGGCGTGCTCGAAGTCGTCGAACTGCTGGTAGTGGTAGCCGATGTCGAAGGCCACCTGGCGATACCAGGCGACGTCGTACGAGCGGTCCGAGTCGATGCTCGGGTCGAGGACGTCGGGCAGGTGTCGGCGCACCCTGCGCTCCATCTCGCGGATCTTCTCGAGCACGCGGTCCGGCTGGCCATCCTTGGCCAGTGCGAAGCGCGCGTGCTCCGAGAGGCTGGCCTCGCGCAGCATGGCGATGAACTCCGGCCCGTCGTCGCGGCCGGCGCTCTGCCAGGCGTCGTAGTCCCGGCTCAACTCCTGCTGCGCCGGCAGGACGAGCGGCTCGAGCACGTCGGCCACGGGCTGGCCGCTGCCCACTTCCGGCAGCGCCATGACGGCCATGACGCGCAGCACGTTGTTCATGTCGCGGTCGCGCGCGATCGCGGCCAGCTCGTCGAAGCGCCCCTCGAGCGACGCGAACTGGCCGTCGTAGAAGCCCGGCACGCCGCCGTCGCGCAGCAGAGCGGACAGGAGCACGGCCGCCTCGGGCACCGGATCCAGCGGGCCGGGCGTGCGCGGCTGCGTGCCACGCTCGACGTAGAAAGGCGAGGGCTCCTTCGGCGGCGGCGCCGGAGCGGGAGGCTGCTGCGCCTGCGCCATGGCCTGGCCCGGCAGCGCGAGCAGGATGGCCCAGACGCGCTTCACGCCGGCACCTCCACGCGGTGGAAGCGCCGCTTGCCCACCTGCAGCAGGACCCGGGACCCGCGCGGCAGGCGGGCCTGCTCGTCCGCCAGCCGCTCGCCGTCCACGCGCACGCCGCCCTCGCGGATCAGGCGTCGCGCGGACGAGGCCGAGTCGGCCAGCTGCAGGTGCTGGAGCACGCGCACGATCCACACGCCGTCTCCCTCCACCAGCGGGCCGGGCAGACGGGACTCGGGGATGTCGTCCGGCAGCCCCTTGTCGCGGAAGATGCGGTCGAACTCCTCGGCCGCGCCGGACGCGGCCGCCTCGCCGTGGAAGCGGGCCACGAGGGCGTGCGCGAGCGCGGCCTTGGCCTCGCGCGGCGGCCCCGCGAGCAGCGCGGCCGCGCGCTCGGCGGGCACGCGCGTGGCCAGCCGGAAGTAGTCCGGCATGAGCGCGTCCGGAATGGACATGGCCTTTCCGAACATCTCGCGCGGCGGCTCGGTCAGGCCGATGGAGTTCCCCAGGCTCTTGGACATCTTCTGCACGCCGTCGAGCCCGGGCAGGATGGGCAGCGTGATGCACACCTGCGGCTCCAGGCCCGCCTCGCGCATGAGGTCGCGCCCCACCAGCAGGTTGAAGGTCTGGTCGGTGCCGCCGATCTCGATGTCGGCGGCGATCTCGACGCTGTCCTTCGCCTGCATCAGCGGGTAGAGCAGCTCGTGCAGCCCGATGGGCGCGCCGGCCTCCATGCGCTCGGCAAAGGTGTCGCGCTCGAGCATGCGCGCCACGGTCATGAAGGCGCCCAGCTTGAGGGCATCCATGAAGCCCAGGCGGTCGAACCACTCGCTGTTCCAGC
>Ga0209382_10007138_pt1 | contig 14292 bp, 15 predicted proteins | sample SoiMetdeltSBSDD5_FD_187599 | JGI IMG/M metagenome (GOLD analysis project Ga0209382, IMG submission 187599) | Bulk soil microbial communities from a Populus tree surrounding site in Tennessee, USA - Soil MetaG P. deltoides SBSDD5 (SPAdes) (version 2) | ecosystem: Environmental > Terrestrial >... | reverse complement strand
ATTCTGATCGAGGACCAAAACTTGGCAATTATTTGGTTGATTTAGGAATTGATCGAACCTCTGAGACAATTGAAAAATATCTTTGAGCAGTACATATTTAATTTTGACCAATAACCGAAATCTTAATTACTAAAACAAAATAATTACCAAAAATAGGTTTAGATTTTATTACCATTACAAATCTTTAAATTTAATATTGTAAATTAGGTAAAAACAATTATGAATATTAATAATGGTTAAAAAAGAGAAATAGTAAAATTAGGAGAAATTATATTTCTTGTTTTCCACTTTTCCAATTACGTTTCCATTACCTTTTGAATCTACCTGTCCGATTTGTCGGACTTTCATTTTGTATTTTTCTATTATACTAATTGTCTTATCAACATTGGCCTTTGGAAGTATTATACATAAACCGATTCCCATATTAAAAGTCTTATACATCTCTTTAAGATCTATTATACCGTCTTTTTGAATTTGCTTAAAAATGCCTTGAGGAGGAGATAAATCAAAAAGGTTGTATCTTACTTTATTATTTAATCGTTTTAATTTTGTAAAGGAACCTCCTGTTATATGTGCTAAACCATGTATGGGAATTTTTCTATTCTTGAGCAATTCCATTATTGGTTGTACATAGATTCTCGTTGGAGTCAATAATTCTTCCCCAACCGTTTTTGTTATAAATTCAGGAATTTGGCTGAGCGAATACTTTGATAATACCTTTCGCGCTAATGTATACCCATTCGAATGCAAACCACTACTTTCCACTCCTAATATAATATCCCCTATTTTGATCTTGTTCCCTAGAATAAGATTATTATTTTTCGTCATCCCTATTGCAGTACCAGAAAGGTCAAACGTTTCCCCTGTATCACCTGCTAACAATTCAGGAACAATAGAAGTTTCACCTCCAACAATAGCTATTCTTGCTGCTTTTGCCCCTGCAATCAAACCTTTCATAACTTCTTTTACCAATTCATCATTAACTTTTTTTAAACCTATGTAGTCTACAAATGCAAATGGTTGTGCTCCTGTACAGATAATGTCATTCACGTTCATGGCTATACAATCGATCCCTATAGTATCAAAGCATTTCATCTGCTGTGCAACAAGAACTTTCGTACCAACACCATCTGTATGTAAGGCCAGAACATTATTTCCTATAGTTATTAATCCAGAATAATGGCCAAATCCCCCAGTTATTTTGCCTATTTTTTGAAATGAATAAGATTCACTAATCATTTTTCCAATAATTCTTTGCAGAGAACGAATTTTTGGAATATTTACTCCTGCTTTTTTATAAGTATAGATATGTGAATTAGACAATTTATCATTAGTTCAGCCAATTTATTGCTAATAAAACTTTTTTCAAAAATTATGTATTAACTTTTTTATTAATTCACAACTGTAGTATTCATAACTAATAAAAGATCGATTTAATAGGAATATTTATTTAACTATAATTCAAATATTGAGCATTTTAGATATTGCGAATTGTATTAATGAATTTATCAAACTGGAAGTATCAAGAGCTCAAGCTCAAGGCGTAGTATTGGGGTTAAGTGGAGGAGTTGACTCGTCTGTTGCAGTATCCTTAGCTACCAAAGCGTTGGGTAATCAAAGAGTACTTGGATTAATTTTACCAGATAAAAAAGTATCAGAACAGAAGGATATAGACGATGCAGTTGAATTATCCAAACTATTAGATATACGATATCAAATAATAGATATTACAGAAATTAAACAACAATATTTAGATTTATTGCCAGTAGAAAAGATACCTGTAGGTAATCTTACAGCGAGGATTCGCATGACGTTACTTTACTATTATGCAAATCTCTATGATAAGTTAGTTATAGGCACATCGGATAAAAGTGAAATGATGATTGGATATTTTACTAAATTTGGAGACGGTGCGTCTGATCTTCTTCCCTTAGCTGACTTATACAAAACACAAGTAAGAGAATTGGGGAGGTATCTACATATTCCACAAAATATATTATTAAAAAAAAGCACACCTTCTTTATGGCTAAACCAAACTGCAGAAAATGAAATTGGAATGGAATATGAGAAAATTGATGAAATTTTGCAATATATAGAGAAAAATAATTCTTCTATTAACAAAATAGATTTAATGAAAAAAAAATTTAATAAAAAAGATGTAGAATTCATACAAAATCTCATAGTGAAAAATGTCCATAAAAGAAAATTACCTAAAATTTGTTATATATCTCTATAATCATTCTAATGTTAATAAAATCTAATTTTTTATTCCTATTATTTTCATAATTAAGATTGTTTAGACCTAGCAGATCACTTTTAAGTAGGACAAATATCCTTCATCTTTATGGTCTCAGGAAGAGACATTAGGTTAAACAGAATTACAAAAAAAGGGAAAATGGTTTGTATTCCTATGGACCATGGAATCACCAATGGGCCCATAAAGGGCCTAGAAAATACTCATGATATGATATATCAATGTGAAAATTCTGGATTGACAGCTGTAATTATTAACAAAGGGATTATCAAGTCATTACCCAAGACGACTAGTGTAGGATTAATAACACACTTGTCTGCGAGTACTTCTTTAAGTCCTTATCCAAATAAAAAGGTGCTAATTGGAAATGTTGCAGATGCTATTAGACTTGGTTCAGATGCAGTTTCTGTTCATATAAACATAGGAGCAAAAGAAGAACCCGAAATGTTAGAGATATTGGGAATGGTTTCAGATGAGTGTAATGAATGGAATATACCCTTATTAGCTATGATGTATCCAAGAGGGGAAAACATAAAAAATCCATATGATCCTGAAATTGTAGCCCACGTTACACGAATTGGTGCAGAGGCTGGAGCAGATATAGTAAAATCAGTTTATACGGGAGATTTAGATTCTTTTAGGTCAGTAGTAAAAAGGTGTCCCGTTCCAATTGTAATTGCAGGTGGACCAAAATCTAAAACTGATGCGGATATTTTAGAAATGTGCTCAAACGCTATTGAAGCTGGTGCTCAAGGTGTTACTTTTGGAAGAAATATTTTCCAACATGATAATCCTTCTTCTCTCGTAAAAGCATTATATGAAATAATTATAGATAAAAAAAAATACAGTGAGGTAATGAAAAACTTTGGACAAAGAAAAAGAAAAAAATAAAGAATTAATTATTGCTCCTCTCACGACTGTTCCTAATCTGGAATTATTTTTAGATAATTTAGACGAAAATGATATGTTATTTATAGATCCTACTAAAATCAAAAAAAAGAACAATTTTAAACTAATATATGAATCAGAACTTGCTGATATTATTATTTGCAAATCTATGGAGGATTTAATCAGAAATAGAACAAAAGATAAAGCCTTGGCATATTATAAGAAAGTGTTCTCTAACGAAGATATTGATGATATAGAGAGTGCAATCAATAATGGTGCCAATTATATTATCGTTGATGCTGATAATTGGAAGATTATTCCACTGGAAAATATAATTGCTAATTTACAAAATACAAGAACAAAAATATTTACCACGGCTAAAAATTCTGAAGAGGTAAGAACCATGTTTGCAGTGTTAGAATTAGGTGTAGATGGGGTAATTCTCTCAACTGGAAACGTTAAAGAAATAGAAGTATCTAAACAATATCTTAAACCTAAAAAATTTGAAATAAAAGTATGTGAAATTGTAGATTTTAAAGATGTAGGAATAGGAGAAAGAGTATGTGTGGATACTGTTTCAATGCTTAAAACGGGAGAAGGAATGTTAGTTGGAACTAAATCCAATTTTCTATTTCTTTTACATAATGAATCAGCAGGTTCCTCTTTTACTTCCCCTCGTCCGTTTAGAGTTAATGCAGGAGCAGTGTATTGTTATACTCTTCTCTCTAATGGAAAAACTGCTTATCTTTCCGAGTTAGAATCTGGAACAGAGATATATATTGTAAATAAGGAAGGAAATTCTAGACTTGTATCCGTGGGGCGATCCAAAATCGAAACTAGACCATTGAGATTAATTAAAGCAAGTGGTGACCACATTCATGGAACTGTTATAGTCCAAAATGCAGAAACAATTCAATTAATCCGAGATAATGGGGAATTATTACCAGTTACTTCTATCAAACGAGGAGATAAAATTTTAGCATTTTTTAAACCTAGTACTGGCAGACATTTTGGAATAGAAGTTAAAGAATATATTCTTGAAAAATAAACAATTCTTTTCGGTTTAAATATTATAATATTTAAGTAGAAATTATATCTCTTTCATTTCTAATACCTAAATGAATTGTTATTGTATAAACTTTCTTTATTACTTAGTCGATTATTTTAAAGCATGCTAAATATTGATTAAAAATTTATTTTCCATTATGCAACTAAAGCATATCTATGTTGATAAAATTTTATCAGGTGATTGTAAAGAAATAATCTCTAAAATTCCTAAAGGTTCCATTCAGTTAACGATTACTTCTCCTCCCTATAGAAATGCAATTGATTATAATTCCCATATCTCAAAAAATGGCTCATATTATCGTGGAAAATCGAACACTAATACAAAAGAATACCTTGAGGAGATGATTGATATTTTTAATAACAAAATTTACAATGCCACCAAAGAAGGTGGTTATTGCTGTATAGTTATAGCTAATGAAATTGTAAATGGTACGCTCTTACCACTTCCTCATATGGTTTTATCCCAACTAGTTGACCCATTTGGCAATTGGAACCTTCATGAAGAGATAGTTTGGCACAAAGTTACTGGAGGAACTAATAGATATGGTTCATTTGTTATCAATCCCTATCCAAAATATTATAGAGCTAATATCATGCATGAGCTGATTTTAGTTCTTAGAAAAGGTAACGTTAGCAGTGGGAGAACTGAAAGAACAGGCACATTGCCCGCTACCCATGAAGAATGGACAAAAGAAATTGCAAATTCAGTATGGCATATCGCTCCAATTCCGCCTGGTTATATAGAACATCCCTGCCCGTTTCCTGAAGAAATTCCATACAGACTAATGAAACTATATTCTTATGAGGGAGATACAATTTTAGACCCTTTTAATGGTAGTGGACAAACAACTAAAGTTGCTTTCCATTTACACCGCCAATTTATAGGCGTAGATATCATTAATGAATATGTTAAGTTAGCTCGCTCTCGACTGAGTGAACCAATACATATTAGAGCAGAAGCCTTAATCGCAAATTGGAAAAAAATTCCTTCTCATCATAATTTATAAAGTTATTTACATTTAATTTCTTTTTATTATTTTATTAGTGATTAGTGAGATGATTTCAAGTAAATATAGTATTTTGATATAAATGTGTACAAACAATTAAAATTTAAAAAATTTATATCCATTTACCTAATTGTATTAGTGAAAAGTTGCTTTGGTAGGAAGAATTTGTGTTTCAATTGGTGCAACTACGATTAAAGAATTATCTTATTCTATAAATAAAGCATTAGACTTAAGTGATTTGGTAGAAATTCGGTTTGATTTTTTAGATAGGTCTGAAATTCCATCTTCAATTAAGATTATTGAATCTATCAAATCAAGATCTATATTTACATTGAGGTCCCCAGAAGAACAAGGTAAATTTAAAGGAAACAAATTCGAAAGACTTGAACTTCTAAAAATGTTGTATGATTTAAATCCCCTGTTATTAGATGTAGAATATGATACCATAAATACAGACTATTCCTTAAATCATTATCTAAAAGACAAGTCCAACGTCCTAATTTCATGGCATAATTTTTTTAGTACACCTTCTGATGAATATCTAGAAAAGAAGATTAACGAGATGAAAAAATTTAGTAATAATATAAAATTAGTTACAATGGCAACTAATGTCAAAGATTCTCTCAGACTATTAAATTTATATGAGAAATTTAAAGATATCAATTTAATTACATTTGCAATGGGCAATTGTGGTATTATATCTAGAGTTTTATGTACATTTTTTGGATCTCCTTTTACTTATGGCTCTCTTGAAAATTATATCGCACCCGGACAGTTATCTGTAATAGAAATGAGAAGAATATATGATAGAATTAACAAATATTTTCTAGATAATGGCATCACCAATTAAGACATATTGTATAATAGGTGATCCTGTACAGCATTCATTGTCTCCATTAATGCAAAATGCTGCTTTTTCTGCTCTTGGAATCAAAAGTACTTATATTTCTTTTCGTGTACCTTCTAAAGATCTTAAACCATCGATAGAATCATTAAAGTCCATTGGGATTGCAGGGTTTAATGTTACTATTCCACATAAAATGTCAATCCTGCAATATATTGATGAATTAGATGATACTGCGTCTAAATCCAATGCTGTAAATACGGTAATAAATGACACGGGAAAATTGATTGGTTACAATACTGATATCTATGGTTTTATTCAACCTCTATACAGAAGAAATATCGATTTTAAAGGCAAAAAGGTTTTGATAATTGGTGCTGGAGGAGCAGCTTATGCAATAGTCACAGCACTTTCATATGAAAAAGGAATAGAGGAGATCAGGGTGGTCAACCGTTCATCTCACAATGCCTCAAAGCTAGTAGAACATGCATTAAAATTAGGATTAAATACACATAAAGAAGATTTTGAGAATCTTTGTAAACTAGCTCTACAATCTGACTTAATCATCAATTCCACTTCTATTGGGTTGAACAATGAAAGCAGTCCTATAGAACGCAATTATATAAATCCTAATAGTATTGTCTATGATATAGTATACAAACCCATAGATACGGATTTAATTAGAAAAGCAAAGGAAGTTAATGCCAAAGTTGTATATGGATATGAAATGCTTATTGCACAAGGGGCACAAGCATTCAAGATTTGGACTGGTTGCGATGCTCCTATCGATGCTATGAAAAAGGCCTTATTTGGAATATTTGGAGAACCTACATGACTTCTATTTCTACAAAGGCTACCGTTCATGGAGCTATTTCAATAGTCAATGCTATTGCTACTGGTAAAGGGTCGGCTCTTGGAATATCACTTCAGACGACAGCCGAAATCCACATGCGCCAAGGAGAGGGAAAGATCTTTCATAATAACAGAAATAGCCATTTGTTCAAATATATAATTAATAACAGCATTCCAAATAAAATACTTAAACGTAATGATTTTTTTTTAACTATATCTTCTGATATACCTATTGGATTTGGATTGAAAAGTTCGAGCGCAGTTTCTTCAGCTGTATCTTTAGCATGTTATGGATTATTAGAAGGAAATATTGATGATTTTAAAGTTTTGAATACGGCAGTTGACGCCTCACGGAAAGCCAAAGTAACAATAACAGGAGCTTATGATGATACTACTGCATGCTATTTTGGAGGTTTTGTAATTACAGATAATTACTCTAATAAATTATTAAGGAGAGAAAACGGACCTCTCGATTTATTATCTCTTATCCTTATTCCTAATAATTCAACGCGAAAGAATCCTTTAAAATTAAAAGTTTTACCCGAATTTTTCGATCAAGCCATTCAATCAGCAGAACATTCAGAATTTTGGAAGGCCATGACTCTTAATGGACTCTTAGTATCATCTCTGATGGGATATGATTATAGCCCAATTCTGTTTTCAATAGAAAACGGAGCGATATCAGCTTCAATTTCTGGAAATGGACCATCAATCGCTGTTATTATTGAGAAAAAAAATCTCATTACAATTAAAAGGATTTTAGAAAAATATGGAAAAATATTAGTTTGCAAAATTAATAATACCAAAGCGAGTATAGAAAAAAAAATTGGCTAGCCTAGAAATTTATAAATCTTGTCTGGAAGGTAATGTAAAATGTCCTCCAAGTAAAAGTTATACTCACAGAGCAATTGCTATTGCTTCTCTTGCAGAGGGAAAATCTACAATTAGTAATCCACTTATTAGTAGAGATACCATGGCAACTATTTCAGGTTGCCAAATTCTTGGAGTAAAAATTGAAAAATCTAATGAAAATGTTAATTGTATCCAAATAGTAGGAAAAAATCAATTTGAAACTCCAAAGGATATAATTAATGCGGAAAATTCTGGAACAACCATTAGAATTTTAACTTCAATGGCCTCACTGGTGAAAAATGGGTATACTATCCTCACTGGAGATGAAAGTCTAAAGACAAGGCCGATGAAACCTTTAATTTCAGCTCTCAATCAGTTAGGCGTACATGCATTTTCTTCAAATGAAAAGAATACTCCTCCGCTAATAGTAAAAGGGGGAGGAATCAAAGGCGGTTTGGTATCGATAGAAGGAGGTATTTCAAGCCAATTCATATCTTCTCTTTTAATTTCCTGTATTTATAGTCTGTCCGATATTGATATAAGAGTTACAGGAAATCAGGTATCTATACCATATATCATTTCAACTATAGAAACCATGAAAAAATTTGGTGTATCCATTAAACACGATAAAGAATATTTGAATTACAATATCACTAATACTAGATATCATCCTACAAATTTTACTATTCCTGGAGATTTTTCGTCAGCATCACTTATTATAGCAGCAGGGGTTCTATGTGGAAGGAAAATATCAATAGAAGGAATGAATTTTCATTATCCACAAGGAGATATGGAAATTATTGATATTGTTAGAAAAATGGGGGGAGATATTACCGTAAATAAGGGGAAAGGAGAAGTCATTATATATGGTTCAAATAGCCTTGATGGAATAGAATGCAATCTTGTAAATTGCCCAGATCTCTTACCAGCGATATCTATTATTTCTTTGAAATCAAGAAAGCCAGTTAGGATTTTTGGAATTTCACATGCTAGATTCAAAGAAACTGATAGAATTTCAATTATTACTAAAGAGTTGAGAAAAATGGGAGTTAATATAAGTGAAAAAGAAGATGGATTATTAATTAATCCAGTAACATGTTTAAAAAATGCAGAATTTGACTCTCATAATGATCATAGACTTTTTATGGCATTTACAATAGCATCTATGTTGACTAATAAATCAATAGTGAGAGGAGCCGAATCAATAGATGTATCTTATCCTTCCTTTCTAGCGGAAATCAAAAGGCTTGGTGCAAATGTAAATTTAAGGGAATAAACTGGTGACAATGAAATTACAAAAACATTCTCATAATTCTTTAAAAGTCACCATTATATAGTACTACTATATCTTTGGGTATAATGTTATGGGTGGAAACAGTATAGGCGAAAGATTCATAGTAACTAGTTTTGGAGAAAGCCATGGTCTATGTATAGGAGCTATTTTAGATGGTTGTCCAGCAGGCCTTCCATTGAACGAAGCTGACATACAACCAGAGTTAAATTTAAGAAAACCTGGACAATCCACTATTACAACCCAAAGAAAAGAAGAGGACAAAGTAGTAATCCTTTCAGGTATATTTAATGGTTATACAACTAATGCTCCCATATGTATGATAATTTGGAATCAAGATTCAGATTCAAGACCGTATGAAAAGATAAAAACAATTCCAAGACCAGGACACTCTGATTACCCTGCTATGGTAAAATATGGGGGATATGCAGATTATAGAGGAAGTGGTAGATTTTCTGGAAGATTAACAGCAAGTTTCGTAATGGCAGGAGCTATAAGTAAGAAATTATTAAAATATGTTCTAGGAATCGAAACAATTGCTTATACCACTCAAATAGGAGAAATATCTATTGGTAATATTTCTTTTGAGAATGCAAAAGAATTTCGTTATACTAATGAAGTAAGATGTCCTGATTTATCTACCGCAGAAATGATGAAGGATTCAATTATGCATGCAAGAAAGTCAGGAAATTCGTTAGGAGGTATAGTAGAATGTGTTAGTGTTGGATTACCCGTGGGATTAGGAGAACCTATTTTTTCATCATTAGAATCAGATTTAAGTAAAGCATTATTTAGTATTCCTGCCGTTAAAGCGGTAGAATTTGGTTCTGGTTTTGAAGGAACAAAAAAGACAGGTTTTGAAAATAATGATTTATTTATAAAAGAAGAAGGAAAAGTGGTAACATTAACCAATAATTCTGGAGGTATTTTAGGTGGCTTATCTACTGGCATGCCTCTTAAGATAAGGATAGGATTTAAACCTGCTGCCTCAATTGCAAAAACTCAAAAAACTTTAGATTTATCTTCAAATTCTTTGGTAGATCTGCAAGTCCCTGGCAGACACGATCCTTGTGTTGTTCCCCGCGCTCCTCCTATTGTTGAAGGAATTGTATCCATAGTTTTGTCCGATCATGCAATTAAAGGTGGACTTATTCCCATGGTTCTAAAGGGATATTGAAATGGTTGAAGCACAAAACTTAGATTATTTAAGAGAGGAAATGCGAAATATTACGAACCAAATAATTAAATTGGTCCATGATAGAATGGAAGTAGCAAAAAAAATAGGCAATATTAAACAACAATTAAAAATTGAAATAGAAGATGAAAAGGTAGAACTTGATATAAAAAAAACCGTCCTCAAACTTACTAAAGAGATAGGAATGGACGTTGAATTTTCGGGCAGACTTTTGAATCTTCTTCTTTCTGAATCAGTAAAATTACAAAATGATCAAAATACCAGTAAAAAAAGTTCGACTCATATTGCTATATTTATGAAAGCTAAAGAGCTTGAAAAAGATGGAAAGAAAATAATCCATATGGAAGTTGGTGAACCTGATTATCCTCCTCCTTTAAAAGTTAAGGAGGAATTAGCAAAAATATATGATAATAAAAGATACCATTATACTGAAATCTCTGGACTACCACAACTTCGTCAAGCGATATCAAAAAAATTTTCGAATATTGTTCCAGAACAAGTTTTAGTTACACCAGGAGGTAGGTTTGCTGTTTTTTGTGCAATTACCTCACTCTTGAAATCTGGGGATGAGTTAATTAATATTGAACCATCATGGCCCGCTTACAAAGAATGTGCAGATTTTATTGGTGCTAAAACGAGAGTATTAAAAACAACTCTTGAAGATAAATGGGAGCCTAATTTGAAAATGTTGGAAAATCTAATAAATGTTAATACAAAAATGATTATAATAAACTATCCTAACAATCCAACAGGAAAAATACTTGATTCTCACTTACTGGAGAAAATAGTTTCTATAGCAAGAGAATATAATTTATTTATTTTAAGTGATGAGGTTTATTCGGACTACTCATTTGGTACATATAATAGTATTCTAGACTATCAATATGATAAAAGCATTATGGTATCATCTTTTTCAAAGACTTATGGAATGACAGGATTCAGAGTAGGTTACGGAATAGGAAATAACGATGTTATCTCAAAAATGCGCAAGGTTCAGGCTACATCCATTACATCAGTAGCAGAACCAATGCAATATTCGGCTTTAGTAGCAATAGGTGATGATATTCAAGGAAATATTGATTCTATCCAATCACGAATAAATCTAATTTGTAAAAGGTTGCAAAAAATGAAAACAGAATTCATTATACCGAATGGTGCAATGTATGTCTTTCCAAAGATAATAGCTAAAGCCTATTCTGATGATATTTCTTTAGTATATGATTTATTGCAAAATGGGGTAGCAATAGCCCCAGGAAGTGGATTTGGAAATTCTTATAAAAAATTTATTAGAATTTCTGCATGTCAATCATCACAATTGTTAAATGAAGGTTTGGACATTCTGGAAAAATATCTTAAATAAGGAATCAAATTACTATGAAAGAAATCGCTATTATCGGAGCAGGAGGTAGAATGGGATCGTGGATCACAAAATATTTGATCAAGAATAAAAATTTTAGTATAAAAGCATATGATAAAAATATGTGTTCAATTGAGAGACTACTAAATGTAAAAATTGAAACTGATTTTAATGCATGTGTTAAAGATTCTGATATAGTCATTTTATGTATTCCTTTGAGAGTTATACCACAAATGATAACGGAATGTTCTCAAAAAATGAAACCAAATTCAGTTTTAATTGATATCTCTTCTATTAAAAGTAAATCTTTTAAATCTCTTTCTAAAATTCAAAATTCCATTTCGCCAATTTGTATCCATCCTATGTTTGGTCCAGGAGCATCTTCTACCATGCGCTTAAAGACTATATTCATTCCAGTTAGAAACTATAATGAAGAGCTCGAATTTGTAAGACAATTGTTTCCAAATTTTGAAATTTTACCAATTGAAAATGCCATTAAGCATGACCATATTATGGCTGTAGTTTTGGGTTTAAATCACTATATGAATATAATATTTGCAGATGTTATAGCATCACACACATACAACGATTTAGAATTTTATTCTGGAAATACATATAGAATACAACGTATTTTATCAGAAAGTATTTTAAATGATGATATAGATTTACTCAATTCTCTTTTTATCGAAAATCCATTTATTAAAAAAGAACTAAAAAACTTTCATAATAAATTCTTAAAATTATCTCAAATGGTCAATGATAAGAATGACAAAAAATTAGCACAATATTTAACAAATGTTAAATCTTCTATTGAAAAATACCATGATCTTAATTCCTCCTATGCCAAAATGTATAAATTTATAGATTTACTCAATAACAATAAAAACTAAATATTATCTAATAGACTATGGTTCTTTATTTTTTATTTATAGTGCCATCTCTTTAACTATATAATATTATCCAAAAATTATTTTATACTTAATCGATAGAACTTAATTGATTAGTTAATCCATTTATAATCTCACATAGATGATGAATTATTCTTTTTCTATATCAGATTTATTTGTGATTTCTTATTTAATTTCATAAATATATTTGGTCAAATTTATCGTTATTGATAGGGCATTTTTACTATGGGTTTTCAACCTAATAAGATGTTTAAAAATAATTAGAAAAAGTTCATCTTTCCTACTTAAAATTTGGTTAAAAAATGACCTATAAGTTTCTATTATTTAGCACCATAAAAATAAACAAATAAGCTACTTATTTCATAACTAGAGCTGCTTTTTCAGTTAGATATTTAATAGTATTTTCTTCGTTAATGAATTCATTGTTATATTTGATTTTATATATCTCAATTTTTTTCCTTAAAATTATCTTGTCCGTTAAAAATTCATCATGAGAATTTCCAAATAAAAAGATAAGTTTTTGAGAAATCCTATTTATCTCATACTTCTTTGCTAATATAACAAAAGTAATATGTTGATCAATCTTTAATCCGCCATCTTTAATAGCTTGAGATATCTGATTAGTTCCCTTAACCCTCAACAAAAAATCTAATTCTATTTTATTTGAACACATTATATTCCTTCTTTTTGCTAAATTTGAGATTTGTAGAACCTCAAAAAGATGTTCATAGTTATAAATAATATCAACATTTAATGCTTGAATGAAACTATCAGGAAACTCTTTTCTCAATTTATCAATTATTAAAAAATCATTATATTGAGTGAAAAAGACAGTATGAAAATATACATATTTATTTGCTAGTTTTAAAAAACCCAAAATTCTTTATTCTAAATTATCTATCCGCCATGGATAATTGTGACTATTGTAACGACGTCTCCAGATTTGATAATTGTATCTTTCCCTCCACTAACAGAGGAATCGACTCCATTAACAGTTATAATTAGATTTTGTTCATTTACTATTTTGCTATTTTTGGAATCATTTTTTATTTCTTTAATAATTTCCTTTATAGTAGACTGTTGTTTATCAATGATTATGGAGGTTTTTCCAGTTGCAAATTTTACTCCACCTAATAGTTTTAGTGTAATCAAATTATTTAACTTTCTTCAATTTGACTTTCCGAGTAATCAGAGTGTGATTTTTCCTGTTCGGCCTCTCGGGTAAGTTTTGATGTTATATATCCTGCCATCTTATTTCTGAGAATTTTAGATCTTATTATTGCTAAACTTAAAATTGTTTTCTTATTTTCTTCAAAATTTGTACTAAATCTATCAGGATAATTTTCCAAAAGCTGGATTGATAATCTCTTTACGCGATCCATATAATCATTATATAAAAATTTGACTATTTTATCTTTGTGATTGTTGTTAATTTAAAGATTTTAACATTTCACTTTAGACATTCTATAATAGCTAGCATTTAAGCTACTTATACATGCAATTGTAATAGTCCATCAATATATGATAGTCATATCAATTTTAGAACGGTTATTAGGAATTTAACCATTTACTAAAAAAACCATAAAAAGAACATCAGCTTTATTTTTCATTAATCCATACCCATAAAAATTAAGAGGAACTCATTCTTTTATTTATAAAACAACATGCAATTCATTTTTACTATGTTGATTGCACTTGATAAATTATATGTTTATAACATAATCCTAATAGAATTTTTAACTTATCTATTTCCCAAAAATTCTTTTATTTTTATAT
>Ga0209382_10007137_pt1 | contig 14294 bp, 16 predicted proteins | sample SoiMetdeltSBSDD5_FD_187599 | JGI IMG/M metagenome (GOLD analysis project Ga0209382, IMG submission 187599) | Bulk soil microbial communities from a Populus tree surrounding site in Tennessee, USA - Soil MetaG P. deltoides SBSDD5 (SPAdes) (version 2) | ecosystem: Environmental > Terrestrial >... | reverse complement strand
ACGTGTCCGGTGGGATCATCCAGCGACCGATCCACCCGCAACGGGGGTAATGCGCCACCTTGCCGGGCATTGACCAGACGGGTCCGCGCCCGTTGCCGGGCTTGCGTTATCCAATTCGCCACAGCACCCGCCTCCTCGCGCCACGTCGCTCCACCGACCCGACATACCCGTTCGTTACCCGCCCGCGAGGTGACCCGAACCGCGGCGGCCGCACCGAGTGCCGTCCGGAGCAACCCCGTCCGCCGAGCTGGTTGGCCAACCCGTGCCCGCGCAGGGTCGAGATCGTGGTCAGCCGTCAACGCCCATCCAGCAGCGAGGTCAGCAACAGCGGGAGAAGCAACACGAACACCAGCAGCATCACCCGGAACCTGCCCGCGCGTCGCTGCACGGCGTTATTGGTACGTTCTCCGAGCGCCACGATCCAGCTGGCTCCGTGAGGGTGTGTGGCGGATTGGTCCGCGACGGTCGCCGGTACTGTCAATGTGCTTTCCTCCGGATTACCCTGGCCTGACCCTTCAGGCCCTTGCCCATGCGTCGGCGGTACCGCACGCCCGAGTCGGTGTCGGTTGGCGGGACGACCAAGGAAGCGAGAACCGTTGGGCCTCCAACCGTCGCGCGCCAGGCGCCGGCAGGCGATGTGCGGCGCCGACGACGCCGATCAATCTGGCGGCCCGACCGAAGGTCGGCTTGCCAGCGGATCCGTCGAATAACCTGCGGGGATCACACCAGGGGCTGGCCGGTGTCGTCGTAGCTGCGCTGTTCGGTGACGGCGGCGCGGGGGGCGCGGCGTCGGTGCCAGAAGTAGAAGAAGAGCACCAGCCCGGCCGCGCCGGCGAGCATGAGGATCCAGCCGACTACGTCCAGGTTGATTCCGGCGAGCTTCGCGTCGAGCGCGAAGGTCAGGACCGCGCCCACAACGATGAGGAAAATGCCTACACCAATACCCATACCGATGTCGTTCCCACATCCGTGGGTTCCTATCAGTTCCGCGCCAGTTTTGGAGAGAACCGCCGGATGGCGAACGCGACGCACGCCACGGCCGGCGCGAGGTGGACGCTCGCGGCGCAGGTGGTGCGACGCCGGGAGTAGGAGGTCTGGTCGGCTCGGGCGGTGGCGCCGTCGCGCGCCTGCCGTTAGGGAAATCGTCGGATGGGTATGCCCACAGTGTCGCCCGCGGCGGGAGGCCACCGCGGAACCGCGTCGTCGGGATCTGCATCTGGAGGTACCGTGCGTATAGGAGCCGTCGTTATTGTCATCTGGCTGATCATCGGGTTGGTGGCCGCCGGCCAGCGCGGATACTTCGGTGGGTCGAGTAGTTGCGCAAAAGCCGGAAACACCATCATCACAGTCATTGCTGGGCCGCTGAACTACATCGGCGTCAATCCGAAGGTCAACTGCGACCTACCGGAACCGTCAGAGTGACCCGCCACCTGCTGATCGACCTTTGTGGACACCCGACCCGGTCGCCGTCGACACTGGGCCGCCCAGATCCGAGCAGGGGCGTGGGCTCGTCCCTCGCGAGGTGGAACGCACCGTCCAGGTAGCGGAGGGCGACGGTCGCGGGAGCGCCTCGGGGAGGACGACGCGCCGATGAGCGGCGCGATCGTCCGGTTTGTCTGTGGCGGTGGCGCGGTAACGGCGTAGTGTGAGTTCCTACGGCCGACACGACTGTGGCCGAATGGGTTCGGCCGGGCTTGCGCCCAGTCACCCCCTCGCCGTCTGGACCCCGCGGTTGCCCTGTGCATTCCGAGGGCGCCTCCGGCATGGAGCGCCATAGGTTTCTCATCGACGTACCACGAGTGCCCTCCCCCGCCAGGCCCGGTCCCGTCGGCGACGCGTGCGCCGCGTCCGGCCTCGGGCCCGGGATGGACCGGCACGGTGGTCATCGGTGCGGCGACCCGAAAGGCGTTGACACGCCATGACCGCCACCCCCATTGCCGATACAAGAATCGTTCCCGGTCAAGCGGCCGCGGCAGCCGTCGATTCGTCGCTCCATCGCACCGACACCCGCGGCCGATCACGGTCAGCGGTGTGGGACGCCAGCGGCGCGGCAACCACTCACCGCACCCGGGGCGATGCGCTGGCGATGCGCCTGGCGGGCGACACCACCACCGAGGAGCTGTTGCGTCGACGCGCCGGCCTGCCCGCCGGTCATCCCGGCCGCACCGGGCTGCGCATACGCGGTATCGAAGCGAGCCTGCCGCTGGCGTGGCGGCTGGCCATCCGGTACCAGGGCCGTGGTGAACCCTTGGACGACCTGTACCAGGTTGCCGCCTTCGCCCTGGTCAAGGCGGTCGACGGCTATGACCCGGCCCGGGCGGTTGCGTTCACGTCCTACGCTGTGCCGACCATTATCGGCGCGCTCAAGCGCCATTTCCGCGACACCACGTGGCGGGTGCGGGTGCCGCGGCGGATCCAGGAGTTGGCCGTCAGCCTCGGCCCGATCTTTGCCACGCTCAGCCAACAGCTGGGCCGTACTCCGTCGGTGGCCGAGCTGGCTGTGCACCTCGACGCAGCAGAGAACGATGTCGCGTTAGCGCACAACTCCTGGTCGTTTCGCCACCCCGAGTCGTTGGACGCCCTGTCGGCAACCGACGGGGAGCGACGGCAGCCTGTCATCGCCGCGATCGGCGTCGTCGATGCCCGATTCGATGCTGTCATTGACTGGCACGTCCTGCGCCCGCTGCTGGCCGCGCTGCCCGACCGCGAGCGACGTATCGTGGCCATGCGGTACTTCGGCGACCTGACCCAGGCCGAGATCGCCGGCCAGCTGGGGTTGTCGCAGATGCACATCTCCCGCCTGCTGGTCCGCATCTTGACGCAGCTGCGCGCCGGCATACTCGCCGAGCCTTCGCGTGCACCGCGCCGAGCGCCCACCAGTCCGGTCCGAGCAGCGTAAGGATGAAGTGGTGTCGCTCGGCACCCCGGTGGCGGTTGTCGACATCTCCCAGGCGGATTTGGACAACGCCCCAAGCTGGACCCAAGAGTCCGGTGCGACGCTCTGTCCAGCTGAGAGGAGCGCCGTGACACGAACGACCAAGGGGGTGCTGGCAAGTGTCGCCGTTGCCGCCCTCGCCACGGCAGCCTTGGCCGCGGTGGTGCGTTATCGCCAGGAACAGCGACCCGATCCTCACGAGCGCGCTCATTTGGATGAGCTGGACTCCCGGCTGGTTGAGGTCCAAGAACCCGGCAGGAACGGTCCGGCGGGCGGGTTGGGTCGGGTTGTCGAGAGACTGGAACGGAGCCAGGGTATTTCGGTGGCGCGCCTACGACGATGGATCGCCGGCGTAAGGCACGAGACGTTGACCCCCGAACAAACAACCGCAGCCGAAAGCGATTTCGGCGCACTCGAGCGGGAGACGGCCCAGGACGGGGTTTAGCCCGTCGCCGCACGCACGGGCGAACGTCTCCCGCCACCGTCGGCGGCGGGAGACGTCTGTTCCTGGGTAGTGGGTGGTCAGCTGCTGGTTTGGCCTTCTGCGGCTGGCGCGGGGTTGGCGTGTTTCTGGCTGACGCGTACCTGGATGCGCTTGGCGACGACTTCCGCCGCCTTGGGCACCAGGATCTGCAGCACGCCGTCTTGTGTGGTGGCCTCGATCCCGTCTGCCATGACATGGCTCGGGAGCGTGATCGAGCGACGGAAGGTGCCGTATCGGCGCTCGACTCGATGAAGCTTTTCCGTGGCAGCGTCGTGCGCGTCGTAACGTTCGCCCTGGATCGTCAGTAGGTCATCCTGGAATGTGATCTCGAGGTCGTCGAGCCCGACGCCGGGCAGCTCGACCATCACCAGGTAGGCGTCCTTGCGTTCGGAAATGTCGACCATCGGCGCCCACGCCGCCTTGGTGGTGCCGTCGTCGTACTGCTGACCAAGCTGACCAAACCTCAAGGCCCGCATTCGATTCAGGCGCAGCATCTCGTCCTGCATTTCACGCCTGTCTTCGAACAGATCCCAGCTCGTAACAACTGTCATGTCGTCCTCCCTTGCGTCTGGCCGGACCTGCGGCCCGGCGGCCCGGCAGAAAACGGCTAAGTGAACGACATTCGCTTCCGAGCTACAGCGTTCACGGTACAGTGAACGCTGTTCACAGTCAATGTGGTGGAGGCGAGCGTGGTGCAGCGACGACCGACAACCGATGAGGATGCGGGCTCGCGCCCGCTGTGGTTCATCCCCCCAGCTAGCGCAGCGCATCGACGTCGCGCGCTCACCCGCGAAGACGTCGTCTCCGAAGCCCTGGCGATCATCGGTGCCGACGGTGTGGACGCGTTGAGCATGCGCACTCTTGCCACTCGTCTCGGAGTGGTTCCCGGGGCGCTGTACCGTCACGTCCGCAACAAGGAGCAACTCCACGACCTCGTCCTCGACGGGGTGCTGGCCGAGGTCGACCACGAGGTCGATGACCGCCTCGCCTGGACCCAGCGGGTCAAGGTACTCGCGCACCGGCTACGGACGGTCCTCGAGGCCCATCCCGGCATCGCCGGACTGCTCAAGACCCGCGACCCCCTCGGACCGCACTCACTTGCCCTCGCCGAGGCATTCCTCGCAGCCCTGCACGCCAGCGGCCTACCCGGACGGGAAACCGGCCTGGCCTTCTGCCTGGTCTTCGACTACACCGTCGGGTTCGCGCTCAGCGACCCGACGTCCGTCAACGAACAACGCGTCCAGAACCCCGCGACCAGAAACAAACTCCACGCGTTCCTTCGATCCTTGCCAGCGGACCGCTTCCCCACCCTGGTCGCCCTCGGAAAACACGTCTGGCTCAACAACCGCGACGAACGATTCGCGGCCGGCCTCGACGTCCTTGTCGGCGGACTCGACCGACCGCGACGACCACCTCGGCGCGCTGGCGGCCGGCAACCGCAGCGCTGACCAACATCGGGCCGCGCGCTTCGTCGATACGGTCCACATCGGACACTGAAGCGTCAGAGCCGAGCAAGCGCTGCCGCCGTCGCCCGCCTCGTGTTCGCGGGCCAACCGTGGCTACGGTAGTCGGTCGCCGCGCCGTCGACGTGCGGCGAGGTCGGTAACCTCGCCCACGGTACTTGTGGCGGTGAGCGTCGCCGCGAACAGGACCAGCTGATTGACGATGTTGAGGAAGACAAGCAACCCGACGGCACCGGCGACGACCAGGTAGGTGGCATTGGCCTCGATGCGCTGCACATAGAGTCGGCCGAGGGTCTTGAGCAGTTCCAGGCCGGCGGCGACAAGTAGGGCAGGCCCGACGACCCGACGCAGCGACATCCGCAGGCGGGGCAATGCGGTGAGGACGGCGATCGACAACAGCGTGTTCACACCGACGCCCAGCACCAGCCCGACGACGGCCAGCAGCCACCGGGCCGCGGTATCGCCGGCACCCGCGGCGGTAGCCAGCCGACCGGCCAACGCGGTGGTGGCAAACGCCACCGCGAGCGATGCGGCCAGCAGCAGGCCGAGCCCGACCAGTACGAGCAGGTCGAAGAACAAGCGGACAACGAACACACCCGGGTACTCGGGCAGTCGCCAGATCTTCCGGATCGACGATCGTAAGGCATCAACCCAGAACCATCCGGTGATCGGCAAGCCGACAAACGCGACTACTCCCACGGCGCCCCTGGCGTTGCGCAGTTCCTGCACATCGAGGCGGGGCAGGTTCTGGCTCAGGTAGCTCTGCACCGAGCGCAGCACCGCCGGGTCGTCGAGGACGAATCCGAAGATCGCGAAGCCAAGCAGTGCCAGCGCGAACGTGGCGAAGAATGCGTAATAGGTGACCGCGGCGGCAAGCCGACCACCGTCGGCCTCGTCGTAGCGCACCGCGGTGCGGACCAAACGGTCCAGCCAACCAAAGCGGCGGCGAGCCTGCCGCCACGCCGCCGCCGTCCGCTTAGCCAACTCTGCGACCGTCACGCTCGCAGCAATACCCGCCAGCCGGTTTGGCCATGCACCAGGCAGGTGTAGGCCCGGCGACCGGAGCGCGGGACCCGGTGTCGTAGATACCACGCGCGGCCAGCCACTTCGGGACCGCCGCCCGGCAGGGCGGCACGGCGGAGCAAACGAAGGTCGGCCCCCGGACCCCGGGGCGACGCATCATCGCACGATCTCGGTGCGCAGCCTGGGAGGTTCCTCCGTGGAGCACCCATTCAGTTTGCCAACCCAACCCGACGTGACACCGCGGCCGGGGGTGTGGCGGCCGCGGTGACGACAGCGCGCGGTCAAGAGGCTGCCGACCGTCGGCTCTCGGCGGCAGAACCCGTTCGGGTCGCGCCTGCCGGACAACGGCGTAGTATCGACTACGCGAGCGGGCACACACCGGTTCCCACGGCGTTCGCATGGCACATCTTCGCCGCCGGGACCCCGCGGTCATCGATCCGCGACACCCGGCGCGTCAGCAGAGGCGCCGTCCTGCCGTCACACCTGCGGCGTGTCCCCAAAGGGGCGTCGATCACGATGACCGTTCTCGCCGCGCAACCCACGATCGTCGCGACGGCTCCGTACCCCGCTGAACCGGCGGCGACGGCCACCCGCCGACGCTGGCCGCGCTTCGCAACCTTCGGCAACATCGCCCGGTCCCGCCGCCGATCGGTTGACCCCGACCGGGCCGAACCCCGTGCTCCTGCTGCGCCGCGCTCGCCGGACCTCGATTCCATTGTGGACGCCTGGCCGCTTCGCGGGAGCGACCCGGGCAGAGTCGACGGTTATCGGTTGGTGTCTCGGCTTGGCGCCGGTGGGATGGCGGACGTCTTCTACGGCGTGGCGCCCACGGGCCGGCCGGTCGCGGTGAAGATCCTCCGTGCCGTAGGCGGCGGCGCTGAGGCATGCCGGCGGGAGTACCGGCTGGCGTCCGCGGCGGGTGCGGGCTGCACCGCGCCGACCCTTGGCCACGGCGTGGCGCCGGTGGGGGCTTACCTGGTGACCGCCTATCTTCCGGGCTACCGATGCGGAACCACATTGCTGGGCCAGCCGACGCCGGCTGGGCAGCTGTGGAGGTTCGGAGCGGCGCTGGCCCGAGTGCTCGCCGCGATACACGCCAACGGCATCGTGCATTGCGACGTGAAACCATCCAATCTGCTGGTACGAGACCTCGTGGTGCGTGTGATCGACTTTGGTATCGCCCGGTACGCGGGGGAGCGGTGCGGCGATGACGGGATGGTGCAGTGCAGCCGTGGCTGGGCCGCACCGGAACAGCTGCGCACCGGGCCAGCGACGCCGGCGGTGGACGTCTTCGCGTGGGGTTGCGTACTCGCGCAGCTGGCCACCGGCGTCCACCCGTTTGCCAGCCAGAGCGCAACGGAGTGGATGCTGCGGGTCCAGTCGGCGGAGCCGGACCTGTCCGGTCTGCCGGCCGACATCGACGAGGTGATCCGCGCGACGTTGGCGCGCGACCCGCGGGACCGGCCCAGCGCAGGTGAACTGGCCATGATCTGTCGAGCGCGGTGACGACCACAATCACCCCGGATCAATGCGATCGCCGCCGGCCGGATCTATCGTGGGATCTGGTGCGGTGGTCCACCGCTGCCACCATCTGCCGTCCCAGACCCCGACGGTCGTCCGTAACCGCGGCGCGACGTAAGGGGTGTTGGAGATGGCGGTCGTCGACCTGCCCGCCGGGGCACCGTCCACAGTGGGCAAACCGATGCTGGGAGAGCCGCCGCCACGCTGGGTGGTGGGCGTTCTCGCGGTGATGGTGGTGGTGCCGTTCCTGGCGCTGCTGGCGGCCGTACCGGTCGCCTGGGGGTGGGGACTGTCCTGGTTGGACGTTGCCGTCGGCCTGGCGTTCTATCTGGTAGCCGGGTTCGGTGTGACAGTGGGCTTTCACCGCCACTTCACCCACGGTGCGTTCAAGACGGTCCGGTGGCTGCGGGTCACCTTGGCCGTGGCCGGATCGCTGGCCTTGGAGGGCTCGGTTGTACAGTGGGTCGCCGACCACCGACGTCACCACGCCTACGCCGACCGCGAGGGTGACCCGCACTCTCCGTGGCGCTACGGCACCACCATTGCCGGTCTGGTCAAGGGGCTGTTCTACGCCCACTGCGGCTGGCTGTTCGCGCGGCAGCCGTCCAACCGGGCCCGGTTCGCCCCGGATCTGCTCGCCGATCGCGACATCATGCGAGTGGACCGGCTCTACCTGCCGCTGCTATCGCTGTTCGCCCCGCCCGTGCTGGGTGGGCTGCTGACCTGGTCCTGGCACGGCGCGCTGACCGCGTTCTTCTGGGCCAGCCTGGTTCGCGTCGCCCTGCTGCACCACGTCACCTGGTCGATCAACTCGATCTGCCACGTGTACGGGCAACGCCCGTTCGCGACCCGGGCCGGCGACCGGGCCGCCAACTTCTGGCCGCTGGCGATCATCTCGTTCGGTGAGAGCTGGCACAACTCCCACCACGCCGACCCGACCTGCGCCCGCCACGGCGTCCTCCGCGGCCAGCTCGACCCGTCCGCCCGGCTCATCTGGCTGTTGGAGGAAGCAGGCTGGGCATCCGACGTGCGTTGGCCCCGACCGGCCAGGCTTGGTCGCGACCGTTAGCGAGGCCGGCTGGCCGTTGGCGGAAGGAACTGCTCGGTACCGTCGACGATGGCCTGGGCGAGGTCGGACAGGCGCCGGTTGTGGCTGCGGGCGCCGCCGCGCAGGATGGTGAAGGCTTCGGCTACGTCCACGTGGAGGCGTTCGGCCAGGACGCCCTTGGCCTGTTCGATCAGGACGCGGCTGTTCAATGCGGTTTGCAGCTGTTCGGTGACGAGGTCGCGGCGGTGGATGGCGCGTTGCTGCAGTAGCCCGATGGTGGCCACGTCGGCCACCGCCTGGCCGATGCGTATCTTGTCCGCGTCGAGCGCGCCCGGGTTGGTGTCGAAGAGGTTCAGTGCGCCGATGACCTCTTTGCGCAGGCGCATGGGCAGCGCGTGCACCGCGGCGAAGCCCACGTCGGCGGCGGCTGCGGTAAACCGCGGCCAGCGCCCGGCCGACGGGAGGTCGGTAACCGAGACGGGCTGGCCGGTGCGGAAGCAGTCCACACACGGGCCCTGGTCGGTCTGCAGTTGGAACAGTTCCAGCAACCGGGTCCGTTCGGAGGACGCGGCCACCACCTGCAGCGCGCCTTGCTGGTCGGTCAAGAGCAGCCCGGCCGCCGAGACACCCAGCAGTTGGACACACCGCTCGGCCAACACGTGCAGGAAGTCGATCACATCGAAGTCGTCGACGAGGGTGTCGGCCATCTCCACGAACACGTCGGCCAATTGCACCGGGGCCATCTCGCTCACGTTCATCACAGTAGCCGGGGGCTGTCCTCGGGATCGAATCGCAAGCGCCGGGCGACCACATCGGCGGCGACATCACGCAACCGTCGGTCATGGACATAGGCGTGAGCGCGTAGCCGGATGAGGGCAACCGCCGCGGTCACTCCCAACTGCACGATGACCATGCCGGTGGCCTGGTGCACGACCGGGTGCTGCGCGCCGGCGTGCTCGGGCCACAATCCGTCCGGCCGAAGTCGGTCGCGCTCCGCTTCGTCGAGCAGCAGCGCGCCTACCGTATCCGCCAACACCAGCACATCGGACAGTTGCTCCTGATCCAGTCCACCTGGTTGGTCGCGGTAGAGGTCCAGTACGCCGAGCCGGATCGCGCCGATCCGCAGCGGAAGCGCAAACACCGCACGTACACCGGCCCGCGTCGCCGCCGGCGCGAACACCGGCCAGCGGGTCAGACAGTCGGCGTCCATCAGATCGGCGACCAGCTCGGGTCCGTCGGCGAAGGCGTCCACACTCGGGCCTTCACCCAACGTCAATGTCAACTCTTCCACATGCGAAGCAACCTGATCACTGGCGTAGATCGTCTCCCGGGGAGAGGCGTCGAGGACCACCGCGACCGCGGCCGCGTCCACGCCCGCCGCCGATATCATTACCTCGACGACATGCTCGATGGCGACCTGCCCACCATCTGCGTGCGCGACTACCCGGCCCCACAGCTGCATCCTGCGCTCGGCCTTCACGGCGCCGCCCCAAACGAACACCGCGCTGCTGACGATGAGACCACCAGCACCGCCTCCGATACCTAACGGTTCGGGGGCCGCGACGGGCGAGTGACGTTGAAACAGGGACCGGGTCGAACGCGAACCAGCTCCCCGGGCGGCTTGTCACCGCAACCCTACTACCGATCCACCGATCCTCGCCGATGTCGCCTCCCACGGACTCTGTCAAATGCGCTATCCGCCAACGCGACATCCCCGATGCGCCATTGGCGCAGTGTCGCCGCTGGAGCCATCGCATGCGAACAGGCGTAGGATCAGGTTGTCGCCCAGGACCCCGGTGGCCGACAGTCCGCCGCCGGTGGACGCACCGCCTCCCATCGAGGCCTTGGCCGGGCACCTCAGACGAGACATCATCTTCCCCGGGTCGTAGCGGCGCCGCCGGAGATCGACCGGAACAGCAACTCGATTGAACTGAGAGGCGGCGGTTGTGATGACCGCAACGCAGAACCGTTCCGACCCACCGGACACCAGATCCCACGGCACCGGCCCGCGAGACGAATCCGACCGATCGATTACCGGGCCGAAGGTACCGCGTAGCCGGATGGGCGGAGTCTGGGTGACGCTGCTGGTGGCGGCGTTTGTGTTGCTGCTCCTACTGATCTTCATCCTGCAGAACGGCCAGCGGGCCGAGGTGTCGTTCCTTGGCGCGCACGGGCACCTACCAATGGGAGTGGCGCTCCTCCTGGCGGCAGTCTTCGGCGTTCTGCTCGTTGCGCTTCCCGGCACCGCCCGCATCATCCAACTGCGAGTGTTGAGCCGCCGCCGCGGCCACAACGCCGCTTTCCGGCCTGGCCCTGTGGAGCCGAACCGTCCAGTCGCCGGACCGGACGACCCCGCCGGCACATAGCGCTCGCTGCGCTTCGCGGATGTCCGGCGCGGACCGGCCGATACCGCCAGCACCAACCCGCCAGCACCAACCCAGCCGGGCGGCTGCCCATGCCACCGGACGGGCCGACAAGGAGGACCGTTGCCATGTCCGCCAACGAAATCCGACGTCCGCCGATCGTCGCCTCCTCGCCGCCGTCGACACCTCGGCTGGTTCTCGCCCCCACCCGCGCCAGTCACGCGGTCCTGGACGGCGGATGGTGGCCGCGGTCCTGGGACCCGGTGGCCGAACTGCCCGGCCTCGTACTGGCCCTGTCAGACCGGTACGGACCGATCCGCCAACTGATGCTCAACGGCGTTACCTGGGGCGGGGGCTTCCGCCGGCTCGCCGTCGGCACCGCCGTGGTACGGATGGGTTGGTTCGCCAGTCTGGATCCCGCCGTATTGATTGCCACCACCAACGGTGGCGACCAGCTCGACATCCTCGTGGTTCCGCCCGAAAGCGCTCCCGACGCCGCCAACCTGGCGATGACCGGGGCTGCGGACCCAGCCGATACGAGACGAGCGCCGGACATCCTCGCCGCCAATCCCAGTGCCGCCCTGGACCCGGCAAACGACCCCGCTGCTGAAGTCGTTGTCCGCATCGAGGGTGTCGCCGGTGTCGAGGAAAGTCGTCGACGGCTGCCGGCTGGTCAGTCCGACGGGGTGAGGCTCGCGAAGAACTCGCGCAGATCCTCGACAACGAGGTCCGGGTCGGTGGTGTAGGCGAAGTGACCGCCGCGGTCGAAATCCGTGTACCGCACGATGTTGTTGGACCGCTCGGCAAAGGTTCGTATCGTGCGGAAGTCCTGCGGGAAAACCGCCACCGCGGTCGGTACCTCGTTCGGCGCCTCCCGGTACCCCGCACCGCTGTGCGCGTCCTCGTAGTAGTGCCGCGCGCTCGATCCGCCGGTGCGCGTGAACCAGAAGATGCTCACGTGGGTGAGGTAGGTGTCGACGTCGACATAGTCGGCGTACTCGCCCCAGCCCGTCCACAGTTCCGCGTTCCACGCCAGTTGTCCGGCGGGTGAGTCGGCCAGCGCGTACGCCAGCGTCTGCGGCCGCGTCTGATGGATCTTCTGGTACCCCGCCTTGCTCTCGTAGGTCGCCAACGTTCCGGTCAGGCTGGCCTGGTCCGCGTCCGACAGCTTCTCGAACTCGGCGGGATCGCCGGATGGGAACGCGAAGATCTGCAGCAGGTGTACGCCGATCAGCCCCTTCGGCGCGAGGATGCCGAGTTCCCGGCCGACCAGTGCACCGGCATCGCCGCCGGCCGCGCCCCACCGCTCGTACCCGAGCCTGGTCATCAGTTCGGCGAACGCCCTGGCCATCCGGGCGCTGTCCCAACCGGGTTCGGTCGTCGGGCCGGAGAAGCCGTACCCGGGCAGCGACGGCGCGACGACGTGGAACGCGCGGGACGGGTCGCCGCCGTGGGCACGCGGATCGGTCAGCGGGCCGATCATCCCGAGAAACTCCACTACCGAACCCGGCCACCCGTGCAGGAGTAGCAGTGGCGTCGCGTCCGGCTCGGCCGAGCGGACATGCAGGAAGTGGATGTTCTGCCCGTCGATGGTGGTGGTGAACTGCGGGATCTCGTTGAGCCGCGCTTCGTGCGCCCTCCAGTCGTACCCGTTGCGCCACCGCTCGACCATCCGGTTCACCACGGTGAGCGGCATGCCGTAATCGGCGCCCGTCCCGGCCAGCTCGTCGGGCCAACGGGTGTTGGCCAGCCGCGCGGTGAGGTCGTCGAGGGCGGTCTGCGGGATGTCGATCCGGAACGGCTGGATGTTTGTCGTATCGGTCATGCCATCTCCCCGCTTCGCTCGAAGCCGGCATGACGTGCCGGCTGGACCTCGCGAAAGCGCTCGGTCGTGCCAGCAAGATTATGACGAGTTGCGGTCAGGTTCTGTCCTAAAGCGCTGGCAGACTTCAGGTCATGCGAGAAACCTCGGCTCGCCTCCTGAAACTCCTGTCGCTCCTGCAGGCCCGACGGGACTGGTCCGGTACCGACCTGGCCGCGCGGCTGGAGGTCAGCCAGCGCACCGTGCGGCGCGACGTGGATCGGTTGCGCGACCTGGGCTACCCGGTGCACGCCACGCGGGGCACCGACGGGGGATACCGGCTCGGGGCCGGGGCCGCCATGCCACCGCTCCTGCTGGACGACGACGAGGCGGTGGCCGTCGCGGTCGGGCTGCGCACCGCCGCCCGCAGTCCGGTCACCGGCATCGAGGAGACCTCGGTGCGCGCCCTGGCAAAGCTGGAGCAGGTGTTGCCGCCCCGGCTGCGGCACCGGGTCGGCGCGGTAGCGGACTACACCGTGCCGATCCCGCCGGACTCGCCCGCACCGGCCGTCGACCCGACCGTGCTGACCACGCTGGCCGCGGCCTGCCGCGACCACGAGCGGGTGCGCTTCGACTACCAGTCATTCGACGGTACGAGTGCGGTCCGCTCGGTCGAACCGCACCGGCTCGTCACCTGGGGCCGCAAGTGGTACCTCGTTGCCTGGGACACGGACCGCGCCGACTGGCGCACGTTCCGGGTGGACCGCATCGCGCCGCGCACCCCGACCGGCCCGCGGTTCACACCCCGCGAGCTGCCCGCCGATGGCGATGTCGCGGCCTACGTCGCGCGCGGTGTGTCATCGGCGGGTTTCCGGTTCCGGGCGCGGGTCACCGTCCACGCCCCCGCCGCCGTGGTCACCGCCCGCATCAACCCGGCCGTCGGCGTGGTCGAGGCCATCGACGACCATTCGTGTGTACTGGCCACCGGCGCCGACCGCGTCGAAACCGTCGCCGTCTATCTGGGTCTGCTGGACGCCGACTTCGAGGTCACGGAGCCGCCCGAACTGGTTGCGATGCTGGGGGTACTGGCGGACCGGTACCGCCGCGCGGTCAGCGGGCCAGGAGGAGCATCACCTCGCCGTACCACGAGCCACGCTGTGAGATGAGGAATACCGGTACGGTCCCGTTGTTCGGGTCGGCCGCCGGCGGTGGCGAGCTGGTGGCGAACACTATCTCGGTGTTCAACCCGCCCGACGCGTGGCGCGCGGTCAGGTGGATGTGGGCCGGGGGAGCGCCCGCCACCGGATACTGCGCGGGCCGGATGGTATCGAGCGAGAACCGTCCATTGTGGTCAGTAGTGACCGAGCCCCGGTAGTAGCAGCACGCATCGCGGCCCTCCGGGCGGTACTCGCCGCGGGCATCGGTGTGCCAGATGTCGACGATCGCGCCGGCGGCGGGACGGCACGAAGGCTCGAGCACCACCGCCACGATGACCAGCTTCTCGCCGCGAGCGGTCGAGGGCCGCAGACCGTCTGTGGGGCCTGGCACGAGTACCGAGCCGGCGTCGGCCGGACCCATCGCCGGCGCGGTGCAGCCGCTTGGAGCCGTCGTCGCAATCGTCGCAGTCCTCGTGGTCGTCACCGGTGTGGCCGTGTC
>Ga0209382_10007136_pt1 | contig 14295 bp, 11 predicted proteins | sample SoiMetdeltSBSDD5_FD_187599 | JGI IMG/M metagenome (GOLD analysis project Ga0209382, IMG submission 187599) | Bulk soil microbial communities from a Populus tree surrounding site in Tennessee, USA - Soil MetaG P. deltoides SBSDD5 (SPAdes) (version 2) | ecosystem: Environmental > Terrestrial >... | reverse complement strand
ACACATCGCGAACGCGACCGCCATCTCTCCGGAAGCCACCAGGCGCTCGCATAGAATCTCTGCATGCCCGGCGATCGAGGACTGCTCCGCGTCAAGAACGGCCACGGCCATCATCGCGTCAGCGCCGTCGAACTGTTCTTCGATCTGGTGTTCGTGTTCGCGGTCACGCAGCTGTCGCACCTGTTGATGGAGCACTTCACGCCGCTGGGCGCGGCCGAGACGCTGTTGCTGTTGCTGGCGGTCTGGTGGGTGTGGGTCTACACGGCGTGGGCGACCAACTGGCTCGATCCGGAGAAGCGGCCGGTCCGCTTCATGATGCTCGGCCTGATGATGGGGGGCCTGATTCTCGCCGCCTCGATTCCCAAGGCCTTCGAAGCCCGGGGACTCGCGTTCGGTTTCGCCTACGCCGGCATTCAGGTGGGGCGCACCGGGTTCTTCTTGTGGGCAGTGCGCGATCACGATCGGATGACCCGGAACTTCCAGCGGATCTTCGCGTGGCTCGCGGTCGCGGCGGTGTTCTGGATCGCCGGTGGCTTCGCGGACGGCGGGCGGCGCTTCGCGCTCTGGACGATCGGCTTCGGCCTCGAGTTCATTTCTCCCGCGCTGGCGTTCTGGACGCCTGGTCTCGGCCGGTCATCGACCGAGGACTGGGACGTCGAGGGCGGCCACATGGCCGAGCGCGCGTCGCTGTTCATCATCATCGCGCTCGGTGAGTCGGTGCTCGTCACCGGCGCGACTTTCAGCGGGCTCGACTGGAGCACGGCGACCGTGGCGGCGTTCGTCGCGTCGTTCGCCGGCAGCCTGGCGATGTGGTGGATCTATTTCAACGCCGCCGCCGAGGCCGGCACGCAGATGATTTCGGCGTCGAGCGATCCCGGCCGGATCGCCCGGCTGTCGTATACCTACATCCATCTTCCGCTCGTCGCCGGGATCATCGTCGGGGCGGTCGCCGACGAGTTCGTGCTCGCGCATCCGACCGGCCATGCCGAGGCCAAGACGGTCATCGCAATTGTCGCGAGCGTTGCTCTCTACCTCGTGGGCCACACGCTGTTCTCCTGGTCGATCGCTGGGCGGCCGCCGCTCGCGCCGCTGGTCGGCATCGTCGCCGCGATCGCCTTGGCGCCCGCCGGCGGGTTCCTGCCGCCGCTCGCGCTGATGGCCGCGGCTACGACCATTCTCATCGGCGTTGCGGCGGTCGAAACACCTTGGCACCCTGGCACCCCAGCACCCTAGCACCCTAGCACCCTAGCACCCTGGCACGTCGCACTCAGGCACCGTGGCCCTGTGGCACCGTGGCAAGCGGAGCTTGCCCCTGACCCTGATCAAACTCTAAGCTGCAGGTGATGGGTATCGCACAGTGGATGGGCGTCCTCGATACGCTCGGCGGCCTGGTGCAGATGGCACGCCGGTTCACGCAGGGAGTGGCACCCGGCGGCTCGGCGCCGTCGTTCGGCGCGCTCAGCCAGCCCGACGCGTCGCGCGGCCTCGGCCAGCTCGAAACTCGTCTCGCCGGCGTCGTCGTCGCGGCGCTGAAGGAAGCGTTCGATCGCGACAGCGCGCGGATGGAGATGGAGCGGGTGCAGCTCGACGCCGAGCGCAAGCGCGCCGAGGAGGCGCTGCGCGCCGAGCTGCGCCGGCAAGCGGCCGATCGCCTGCTCGGCCAGCTCCGCCTCGTCGCCGTGATGGCGGCCAGCACGTGGGCGTTGTCGGCGGCGCTCGGCGTGTGGTTGCCGGGGATGCGCGGGGCCGTGCCGCGCGCGCTGCTCGGTACGGGATGGGCATGCGTCCTCGGAGCGCTCGCCTCGGCGTTTGCCGGCTGGCAGCACGTGTCGACGCAGTCGCTCGATACCAGCGTCGGCGCCGCGGTGCTCGAGCATCGTTCGACGACGTTTGCGCCGCGACTCTTGATCGCCGCGGTCGCGCTGACCGGCGCGGGACTTCTCGCGGCACTGTGAGCGACGTGAAGACCATCCATCCACACACCTCGGCGCTCGACGCGATTGCCGGCGCTCGTCATGCCGACCCGTTCTCCTTCCTCGGTCCGCACCTCGAAGGTGGCCGGGTCGTCATCCGAACGATGCAGCCGGGCGCGCAGGCGGTGGTGGTCGTCGGCGCCGATGGCCATCAGGTCTCGATGGACAAACGGCATCCGGCAGGCGTATTCGAAGCGGAGCTGCCCGGGGTTGTCGACGTGCCGGACTATCGGCTGCAGGTCACGTATCCCGCCGGGCGGTCCGTCGAGATCGACGATCCCTATCGCTACGGGCGGGTCATTGGCGATTACGACCTGTACCTGTTCGGCGAAGGCACCCATACCCGCATCTACGATCGCCTGGGCGCTCACGAACGAACCATCGGATCGGCGCGCGGCGTGCATTTCGCCGTGTGGGCACCGAACGCCGCGCGCGTCAGCGTAGTCGGCGACTTCAATAGCTGGGACGGCCGCGCGCATCCGATGCGCGTGTTGGGCGCGAGCGGCATCTGGGAGATCTTCTTGCCGGCCGCCAAGATCGGCGACCGCTACAAGTTCGAGGTGCGAGCCCGCGACGGAGAGATTCTCGTCAAAGCGGATCCGTTCGGCGTCGGGTTCGAAGTCCCGCCGCTGTCGGCGGCGGTGGTGACCGACATCAGCTACGAATGGCGTGACGGCGAGTGGATGTCACGCCGGCCCGAGGCAGCGTCATGGTTCGAGCGGCCGATGACGGTGTACGAGGTCCATCTCGGCTCGTGGGCGCGGATGGCCGAGCACGGCGGCCGGTATCTCACCTATGGCGAGCTGGCGGCGCGGCTGATTCCCTATGTCAAGGACATGGGCTACACGCACATCGAGCTGCTGCCGGTGATGGAGCATCCGTACTCCGGCTCGTGGGGCTATCAGGTCACCGGGTTCTTCGCGCCAACCAGCCGCTTTGGATCGCCGGTCGAGTTCAAGGCCTTCGTCGACGCCTGCCATCAGGCCGGGCTGGGCGTGATCCTCGACTGGGTCCCGGGGCACTTTCCCAAGGACGCCCACGGGCTGGCGCGGTTCGACGGCACCGCGCTCTACGAGCACGCGGATCCCCGTCAGGGCGAGCATCGCGATTGGGGCACGCTGATCTTCAACTACGGCCGCAACGAAGTTCGCAACTTCCTCATCGCCAACGCGCTGTTCTGGCTGCACGAGTACCACGTCGACGGCCTGCGCGTCGACGCCGTGGCGTCGATGCTCTATCTCGACTATTCGCGGCAGAGCGACGAGTGGGTGCCGAACCGCTTCGGTGGACGCGAGAATCTCGAGGCCATCGATTTTCTGCGTCAGCTCAACACCCAGACGCACGCCGAAGCCGCGGGATCGATCACCGTCGCGGAGGAATCCACCGCGTGGCCGTCGGTCAGCCGGCCGGCATGGCTCGGAGGGCTCGGTTTCACCTACAAGTGGAACATGGGCTGGATGAACGACATCCTCCAATACGTCGGCCTGAACGCCGTGTATCGCAAGTGGGACCATCGCCATCTGACGTTCTCGATGCTCTACGCCTTCAACGAGAACTTCATCCTGCCGTTCTCACATGACGAGGTCGTGCACGGCAAGGGATCGATGTTCGGCAAGGTTCCCGGCGACGATTGGCAGAAGGCGGCGACGCTCAGGACGCTCTACGGGTTCATGTACGCCCATCCCGGCAAGAAGCTGATGTTCATGGGCTGCGAGTTCGGTCAGCGCGCCGAGTGGAACCACGACCACAGCCTCGATTGGCACTTGCTGGCCGAGCCCCTGCACGCCTCGCTGCAGCGGTTCGTGCGCGATCTGAACCGCACCTACGCGTCCGAGCCCGCGCTCTACCAGGTCGACTTCGACGGGGCCGGGTTCCGGTGGATCGATTGCTGCGACAGCGACAACAGCGTCGTGTCCTTGATCCGCACCGCCAGGGACGGCCGCGAGTCGGTGATCGCCGTCGTCAATTTCACGCCGGTGGCGCGCGAGGGCTATCGCGTCGGCGTGCCCGAGCCGGGCATCTATGCCGAAGTGCTCAACAGCGACGCGGCGAGCTACGGCGGCGGCAACGTCGGCAACGGCGGCGCGATTGCCACCGATCCGATCGCGACCCACGGCTTCGATCAGTCGCTCAATCTGGTGCTGCCGCCGCTCGGTATCCTGCTGTTGAAGGTGACGCGCTAGCCGCCGGCCATTTTCTCGATGCGCGCCCACTGCTGATCGGTCACCGGCATCACCGAGAGCCTTGACATTCGTACGAGCGCGAAGTCGGCGAAGGCCTTGTCGCCCTTGATCGATGCCAACGTGACCGGGTGCGGCAGCTTTTTCACCGGCGCGACGTCGACCGCATAGAGCTTGCCGCTGCTGTCGTCGGGATCCGCTTTCATCACGCCGACCACCGACTTCTCGTCGCCGGTGTGGTAGAAGAAGATGCGGTCGCCCTTGGCGACCGATCGCAGATGTTTCTGGGCGAGCGGGTTCCGCACGCCGGTCCACGTCGTCTTGCCGTCGCGGACGAGGTCTTCGAAGCTGTAATGGCTCGGTTCTTCCTTGAATAACCAGTTCATGCGCGCTCCACGTCCACGCAGTATAGCGCCCGTCGAGCGTCGTCCATCGCCAAGGCCGCGGCCAGGCGACTGGACGCGCCTGCGCCTCCGCGATCGCGTCGCGCCAGGTCTGCGGGTGTTGTTCGTCGGCATCAATCCCGGCGTGCGCTCGGCGATCACCGGCCATCATTTCGCCGGGTTCTCGAACCGCTTCTGGAAGCTGCTCTGGGACGCGCGTCTCGTGCCCGAGCCCGTGACCTTTGCCGACGACGATCGGCTGCCGGCCTGGGGCTACGGGATCACCAACCTGATTGCGCGGCCCAGCCCGGGCATCGACGATTTGCGTCCGGCCGAGTACCTCGAAGGCTGGCGCGTGCTCGAGCGAAAAGTCGAGCGCCTGGAGCCGGCGATCGTGGCGTTGATTGGCGTGACGCTCTATCGCGCGGTGCTGCCGATGCTGACCGACGCGCCATCCGCAGGGGATCGGAGCGGCACACGACGCTCGAATGACTCGGTTCTCGGCCGGCGCCCTCAGATGATTCACGGCGCGCGCGTGTTCGTCCTTCCCAATCCCAGCGGCCGCAATGCGAACTTCAGCTACGACGAGATGCTGGCCGCGTATCGCGGGCTGGCACGCGCGGTGCGGCGGTTGAGCGGGGTCTGACCCCCGGGCTGGCATTTGACCGTAGATTACTTTACAATGCAAAGTAATGTCCCGCCCGCTGCGCGTCAAGCTGATCCTGCCGGCGCTGACCGAAGCCACCAGCCCCTTCTTTCGGCCAGTCAAGTACTCGCTGTTCCCTCCGCTCGGCCTGGCGACCCTTGCCGCCTACCTCGCCGGCGACGATCACGCCATCATCGAAGATGAGCACGTGCAGCGGCCGGTCCTGCCCCTCGATGACAACGATGCGCCCGATCTCGTGGTCATTCAGGTCTACATCACCAACGCCTATCGAGCCTATCGGATCGCTGATCTCTATCGGGCCCGCGGCAGTTTCGTCGCGCTCGGCGGCTTGCACGTCACCTCGCTACCCGACGAGGCGGCCCCGCATGCTGACGCGATCTTTCTCGGTCCGGGCGAACAGACGTTCCCGCAGTTCCTCGCCGACTTCCGTGCCGGACGCCCGGCGCGCCGCTATGTCTCCACCGGCGGCCGCACCCTCGAACGCGTTCCTCCCGTCCGGCGCGATCTGATCCACCGCCGCTCCTATCTCGTGCCGAACTCGATCGTCGTGACGCGCGGCTGTCCGCAGCACTGCGACTTCTGCTACAAGGACGCCTTCTTCAGCGGCGGCCGCTCGTTCTACACCCAGCGCGTCGACGATGCCCTGGCCGAGATCGACCGGCTGCCCGGACGTCATCTCTACTTCCTCGACGATCACCTGCTCGGCGACCGACGCTTCGCGCGGGCGCTGTTCGACGGCATGTCCGGTATGGGCCGGCTCTTCCAGGGCGCGGCCACCGTCGATTCGATCCTCCGCGACGATGTGATCGAGCATGCCGCCTCGGCCGGCCTGCGCAGCCTGTTCGTCGGCTTCGAGACCTTGACGCCCGAGAACCTCGTGCGCAGCAACAAGCGTCAGAATCTGGGCCGCGACTACCGCGCCGTCACCCGCCGCCTCAACGACCTCGGCGTCATGATCAACGGCAGCTTCGTCTTCGGCATGGACGATGACGACGAGAGCGTGTTCGAGCGGACGGTCGAGTGGGCGATCGAATCGGGGATCACGACCGCGACCTTTCACATCCAGACGCCGTACCCTGGAACGCGCCTCTATGCGCGCATGGAGGCCGAAGGGCGCATCACCACCCGCAACTGGGATCGCTACGACACTCGCCACGTCGTGTATCGGCCGGCGCGGTTGGCGCCGGCCGTCCTCGAGGCCGGCTACCACCGCGCCTACGGCGACTTCTATCGCTGGTCCGCCATCGCCCGCGCGTCGTTGGCCCACGACGCGGTGAAACATCGCGCCAAACACTTCGCGTATGCGGCGGGGTGGAAGAAGTTCGAAGCGGCGTGGAACCTCGTGATCCGGCTGCGGCAGCTGCGGCACATGACACCGGTCCTCGAGGCGGTGCTGTCGAAGGTGACGAGTGTCGAGTCCACGCCGGGCGCGAACGAATTCGGCGACGTTCCTTGTCGCGCGGCGGCGTCGAGTTCATCGCGTTCTTCGTGATCGTCGTGACCGCCGCGAAGCGGCCGTGATCAGGGAACGCTCACCGCCCCAGCTTGACAGTCTAGTCTCCTAGAGAATATACATGCAGGGAGACTATGGCCCGACCAACCGAACCCGCCCCTCAATCATTCCTGCCGCTGACCTCCGTCGTCTTCGAGATTCTCGTCACCCTCGCCAGCGGCGACCGGCACGGCTATTCGATTCTCACCGAGATCCGCGATCGATCGCGCGAGCCGCTCCGCGTCGGCTCGCTCTACCGCGCCATCGGCCGGCTCCTCGACGACCGCCTGATCGAGGAGCTCGACGAACGCCCCGATCCCGACGTCGACGATCAGCGCCGCCGCTACTATCGGCTGACCGATCTCGGCCGCCGCGTCGCCGCCGCCGAGGCCCGGCGCCTCGATCTGCAACTTCGTCATGCACGAGCGGCGCGGTTGCTCGCCGATCGGAGGTAAGCCGTGCTCGCATCGTTCCTCGGCCGACTGCTGCTGCTGGCCTTCCCGAGGCGCTTCCGCGATCGTCTCGGCCGGCCGCTGGTGCAGACGCTGGTCACCGACAGCCGCGGCAGGAGCGGCAGGATCGCGTGGAGCCGCTTCACCGCTGGCGCATTCGACGTCGTCCGCGCCGGACTGGGCGAGCGTGCCGGCAGCGTGCCCGAGCGGCGCCGTCGCCGCGCCATGCTCGAGGCGCTCTGGCAGGATCTCCGCGTCGCCGGTCGGCGGCTGAATCAGAGCCGCGGCTTCGCCGTCGTGGCGCTGCTGACGCTGGCGCTCGGCATCGGCGCCAACACCGCGCTCTTCCAGCTGCTCGAGGCGATTCGCTTTCGATCGCTGCCGATTACGGCGCCGTCAGAGCTCGCCGAGGTGCGCATCCAGAACTTCGACGGCGCCCGCGGCAGCTTCTCGATCTGGCACGCCGGCGCCACCAACGGCATTTTCGAGGAGATCCGCCGCCGCCAGCAGACGTTCTCGTCGGTGTTCGCATGGAGCACTGGCGGGGCGCGGTTCTCGAGGGACACGAATGCGCCACGGTTCGTCTCGCAGATTCTGGTCAGCGGCGCGTTTTTCGAGACGCTCGGCGTCCAGCCCGCGCTCGGACGCGTGTTGACCGATGCGGACGATGTTCGCGGATGCGCGTCGCCGGCCGTCGTCCTCGGCCATGCGTTCTGGCAGTCGGAGTTCGGCGGCGATCCCAGAGTGCTGGGCAAGCGGATCATGCTGGGCCGGGACGCCTACGAGATCGTCGGCGTGACGCCGCGCGAGTTCACCGGCCTCGAGGTGGGCCGCAGGTTCGACGTTGCCGCGCCGCTCTGTTCCGAGTGGTTGCCGGCGGGATCGTCCAACCGGCTGGAATCCGGCACCGAATGGTTCCTGATCGTGATGGGGCGATTGAAGCCGGGGTGGACGCTCGATCGCGCCAGCGGGCACCTCGCCTCGATTTCGCCGGCGTTGTTTGCGGCGGCGCTTCCGGCCAACTATCCCACCGAGAGCATCGCCGGCTATCGGGCGTTCCGGCTGGAGGCACTCGGCGCGGCGTATGGCGTCTCGTCGACGCGCGAGCAGTACGCCGCGCCGTTGTGGTTCCTCCAGGCGACGGCGTTGCTGGTGCTGCTGGTCGGCTGCGCCAACCTCGCCAACCTCATGCTCGCACGCGGCGCGGCGCGCGAGCGTGAGATTGCCGCGCGGGTCGCGCTCGGCGCCAGCCGGCTGCAAATCGTTCGCGTCGTGCTGGCGGAAAGCCTGCTGCTCTCGATCCTTGGCGCCGTGCTCGGCGCCTGGCTGGCGCACGAGATCAGCGGCGCCATCGTCCGCTTCCTCGACGGCCGAGCGAACCAGTTGTACCTCGAGCTGGTGCTCGACTGGCGCGTGGTCGGATTCACGTCCTTCGTCGCCGTTCTGACTTGCGTGCTCTCCGGCCTCGCGGCGGCGTGGCGGTCTTGCGGGGTCTCGGCGGCCGGGCTCCTGCGGAGCGCCGAGCGTGGACTGACGGACAATCGGGCCCGCGTCGGCCTGCGGCGAACGCTCGTCATCGCGCAGGTCGCCCTGTCGCTCGTGCTGCTGGCCGGCGCCCTGTTGTTCGCGCGCAGTCTGCACAACCTCACCCGACAGGACCTCGGTTTCCGCCCGGACGGCGTCACGGTCGCCTACGTCGACGCGAGCGGGATGAATATTCCGATCGACAAACGCGCCGACTTCAAGGAGCAGATGCTGCGCCGGCTGCGGTCGGCCCCAGGAGTGGTGGCGGTCGGCGAAACCACGGTAGTGCCGCTGAGCAACAGCTCTTCGGACAACGAGGTGTGGATCGAGAGCGCGGCCGGCGCGGCAGGGTCGCCGCGGGCCTCTTCGAGCTTCAGCGGCGCCGACGCGGGATTCTTCCGCACGCTCGAGATTCCGTTGCTGGCCGGCCGTACGTTCGATGCCGCCCTCGACACGCCGAGCGCTCCGCCGGTCGCGATCGTCAACGGCGCCTTCGTGAACCAGTTTCTCCCCGCCGGAGGCAGCGCGATCGGCCGACGGCTGTGGCGCCAGGCACGGCCGGACTTTCCCGAAACGGCCTACGAGATCGTTGGCGTTGTCGGTAACGCCAAGTACGAGCATCTGCGTCAGCCGCTCGTCCCCATCGTCTACACCGCGATCTCGCAGCGGCCTCAGCCATCGACGTTCTCGCAGCTGGTGATTCGCACCACGCGTACCGCGCTCGCACCCGAAGCGGTGGTGCCAATGCTGAAAGGCGTGTTCGCGCAGGCCGGCGCGGCCATCGTGCCGACCTTCCAGGACTATCGCGAGATGATCGATCGTTCACTGGTCCAGGACGCTTTGCTCGCCGCGCTCTCGGGGTTCTTCGCCGTGCTCGCCGTGCTGCTGGCGACGATCGGCTTGTATGGGTCGGTGTCGTTCGCGGTGTCGCGGCGCACGGCGGAGATCGGCTTGCGCATGGCGCTCGGCGCCGACCGTCGCGGCATCTTCCGGATGGTGATCGGCGAGGCGTTCGTGCTGGTGGCGATCGGCTGCGCAACCGGCTGGCTGATCGCGGCGGCGGTTGCGCGGATGCTCGGGACGATGGCGTACGGGCTCACACCCAACGATCCGGCGACGCTGTTCGCCGCGTGCGCGCTGCTCGCGGTGGTCGCGCTCGCCGCGAGCGCGATGCCGGCGCGGCGTGCCGCGCGACTCGATCCGATGGTCGCGTGCAGGGAATGACGCCCGTTATTGCAGCGGCCGGACCCTCACGTAGTCGATCTCATAGCGCATCGGGAACGCGAGGTCGTCGATGCCGCGCTGGCCGCCCCAGTTGCCGCCGATCGCGAGGTTGAGGATCAGGTACTGCGGTTTATCGAACGGCCACACCGCAGCGCCGCCGTTCTCCTTCGCGAACGTGAAATAGGATTGGCCATCCACCGCGATCGAGATCCGCTGCGGCGTCCACTCCGCGGAGTAGACGTGGAACTCCCCATCCGCGGACGGCACCATGATGTTGTTGCCCTTGTTGGTCCGCTGCACGTGGTTATAGGCCTTGGTGTGGATGTTGGCGTGGACACGGCCGGGATCGAAGCCAACGTGCTCCATGATGTCGATCTCGCCGCACGACGGCCAGCCAACCTCGCGAATGTTGGTGCCGAGCGTCCAGATCGCGGGCCACGAGCCGCGGCCCTTCGGGACGCGCGCGCGCACCTCGATGCGAGCGTAGGTCCAGTTCGCGCGGCTGGTCAGGCTCGCGGACGTGTAGTCGGCGTTCTCGAAGCGCTCGCGGTGCGCTTCGATGATCAGCAGGCCGCCCGACACGCGGGCGTTGTTCGCCCGCTCGCGTGTGTAGTACTGCCGTTCCTTGTTCCGGATCATGCCGACTTCGTAGCCCCAGCGGCTGGCGTCCGGCAGTCCGTCCCGATCGAACTCGTCCTGCCAGACGGTTCCCGACGATGGTGGGGCGGGTGCCTGCGCCGATGGCCCGGAGCCGCCCGCCCCCAGCCACCACAGCGCGATCGCGAAAGCTCCAAGGAATCGCTGCATCCGAGTCTCCCGTCGATGCTCACAGATCGATCGCTACCACCTCGTGCACGTCCACGGACGGCACCGTCAGTGTCAGGACGCCGCCGGTCGATTGTGGATTGATCGTCGTTCCGGCGGTCAACAGCTGGACGCGCCGCGGCCTGACCGACGACGGAATCCTGATGCGCACGCGCAACGGGCCGACCGGAATCGTTTCGCGCAGCGGCCCCTTCATCATCATCGGGTTGGTCAGATTGACGAGGTGAACGGTCATCGATTCCGCCTGGCGCCAGATGGTCACATCGATGACGCCCGGTCCCTCGACCTCGACGGGCGCCGGCTCGTTGGCCGCCCACGTCACCGCATTGCGCAGCAGCCGCAGGTGGTCGATGCACAACACGTCCCAGAACGTGCGATCGATGTCCCACGGGATGTAGACGACGCGGCTCTTCCCGAGATCCCGCAAATAGACCTCGCGCGTGTCGGTGCGAGGCACCCGCGGGTAGACATCCTCCATCGGCAGATCCGGATAGCTGGGGATGAGGGTGACCGGCGACGGGAAGTCCTGTGTGGGACGCACATCGACGCGAAACACGCCGTTGACGATGCGCGGTGTGTCGTCGAGTCCGTCGAGAATGGGGTGACGCCTGCCAGTGGCGCGATCGGCGTCCAGGCTCAAGTACGAATTCTGCATCGGGCCGTCGATTCGGCCGCTGAACGACACGCCGAAGAGATCGGCCAGGCCGAAGTCGGCGCGCCGCTGACCGACCTCGTCGAACAGCGAGGTCGTGAAGGTCGCCAGCACGCTGCCGCCGCGGCCGACATAGGCGCGAATCGCCTCGCATTGCGCGGTCGAGAGGGCGGCGGCGTCGGCGAGAATCAGCAGCTTGAAGCGATCGAGGCGGTCGGGCGTGAGCAGCGCCTCGTGCTGCAGCTCGAAAGGCAGGCGTGATTCGACCAGCGCCTGATACATCCCCAGCACGTGATCGCCCGGCCGATCGCCAGTGGCGACGCCGGAATGAAACGCCGCCGTCTGCTCCGAGTAGAGCAGCGCGACGCGCGCCAGCGGTGACTCGTTACGCAAGTAGCGCTCGTGCTTGTAGTGCCAGTCGTAGATGCGCTCGACCATCGGCAGCCAGCGTCGGTCGTAGAGCACCCCGGAGAACTTCGTGACCCAGGGCCGCATGCCGTTGGCCGTGCCTTCGGCGACCCACAGCCGGATCTCCGGTTCGCTCTGGACCGAGTCCTTCCACCGATACGGCTCCTCGAGCCCGACGCTGAAGATCCCGCCGATCGGGCGCCGGCCCATCACCGATCGATACTCCTTGGCGCGCTGGCCGTTCGACCACGGCGGGGTCAATCCGCGCCGCGCCTGGAAGTCGGCGAACTGAATGGCCGCCAACTCACCGGCGGTCTTCATGTCGGGTGGACCGTTGGGAATGAAGCGCGCCTCGCCATTGATCGATCGGACGGTCGCGTCCCATTTCTTCCACAGCTCGGTCAAGCGCGCGATGCGCCACTCGATGAACGCGCGGCGCGCCGGGTCGCGCCGATCGGTGGTGCGAGGCAGCTCCCTGCCGGTCGCGGTCTTGAAATTCTGCTGGCAATGGACGCAGAAGCAGTCGCCGCCCTGCGGCGCCCAGCGGTTCGAGAAGATCCCGTCGACGCGGTACTTCGATTCGATCTCGCGGTGCACCTGATCCATGAACTCGAAGTTGTACGGACCGAGCGCGCACGTGATCCACAACTCCGGGTTGGCCCAGTGCCGTCGCGGCTCGCCGGCCGCGTTCACCGCAATCCAGTCCGGGTGCGCGAGCTTGACCTCGTCACGCACCGCATGCGGATCGGTCCGCGCCACGACGTACATCTTCGCGGCTCGGCAGCCGGCCACCAGCGTGCCGAACGGATCGGTCGTGCCGAGCCAGGCACTCCGGTGGTGCAGCGGCACGTCAGTCGGGTAGTAGGCGACGATGCCGCCGGCGCTGAGCGTGACGGCGTCGGCGTGGAGCCGGCGAAAGTAGTCGAGCCAGAATTGCGGATCGAACCGGCCGGGATCGTTCTCGACCAGCGTCAGTTGGGCCCATCGCATCGGCCGATCGAACCAGCCGTCCTGATCGGTGCGCCGCGCGGCGGCGGCGGTTTGCTCGTGACTGGGCGGCTCGGCGCCGGAGGCGGGCGCGAAGCCGAGGGAGCCGAGCGCGCTCGCCCCCGCCGTGGCCTGGAGAAAATCTCGTCGCGAGATGGGCATGAGGGTTTGTAGCAGAGGACGCTTCGGCGAGCAATCGCCTTGTCAGCGTCCCGTGGCGGCTCTCGGACCGGTCTGCCCTCGTTAGAAGCGACCTCGGCCGATAACCACGAAGGCGAGCGTGGTGTAGGACGCCATCATCAGGAACAGCGGACGATAGCTGTCGAACAAATCGAAGAGGCTGCCGTTGAGCGGGTCGCCGATGCCGCCGCCGAGCGCCATGGTGAGGAGGAACATCGCCGCCAGCACGCCGCGATGCTCGCGCGGGATTGGTTCGACGAACAGCGGATACGCGTTCACCATCGGCAGCGTCCAACAGGCCGAGGCCATCGCGATCAACGGCACGGCCTGGCTGGCGCTGGTGACCACGTTCAGCGCGACGAGGCAGACCGCCATCGCGGCAAAGCCGATCAGCATCGCCCGGCGCCGGCCGAATCGCGTGCCGATCACGCCGGCCGGCAGCGAGCCGATGACGCCACCGAGCGCCCAGGCGATGAAGCCGATCGACACGTCCTCGGGACGAATGCCAAAGCGTTCGATCGCGTGGAGCGAATACCAGGTCGTGAACGACTGAAACGTGAGCTGCAGGAGCAGCGTGGCGACGAAGATCGCGCGCAGCCCCGGCATGGTGCCGCGTACTGCCGACATCACGGCCGTGGCGAGCGACGCATACGTCGGATCGCCGGCCGCCGCGGTCGACGACGCAGGTTCGCCGCTCGTCCGGCGCAGCGCCGTCGGAGACGGAACGCCGATGGCGAAGATCGCCGCGATCGCGACCACCGTCACCGCCGCAATCATGAACGCCGGCCGCATGCCGAGGAGCCTGCCCAGCATCAGGAACACAATCGCGCCGGCACACATCTGGAACGTCACCGAACCGGTTGCCAGCGCACGATAGGGCGAGGGCACGAGATCGGCGAGCAATGCCTGAACCGGAGCGCGCTGCAGGTTGATCCCCGTGTACAACGCGATCATCGACGCGACAATGCCGGCCAGGCCAAACGCCGGTGACGACGGGAAGAGCGCCATGCCAGCCGCCGCGAGGAGGAAGCCGGACAGAATCAGCGGCTTTCGCCCGCGGCCGCGCGCGTTCGATCGGTCGGACATGGTTCCCGACCAGGGCACGAGCACGAGCAGCAGGATGTTGTCGATGGCCATCACCAGGCCAATCGCCGTGCGGTGATCGCCGAGCGCATCACGGACGAGCGGAGGAATGAACGTGCTGAGAAGCGGGCCGGTCACGCCGGCGAAGAGTCCGCCCAGGCCGATGATGGCGCACGCGAGGTAGGGGGTGCGGACCGACGGGGGCGCCTGCGAAACGTCCAGCACGGTGAGCGGAGCATGCTAGACGCGGGAGGAATCGGGGTCA